>CAJIBI010000103.1_pt1 | contig 11840 bp, 10 predicted proteins | sample 9199321 | NCBI WGS metagenome assembly CAJIBI01 (sample SAMEA7708294, study PRJEB35096) | sediment metagenome | biome: marine neritic benthic zone biome [ENVO:01000025]; feature: sediment [ENVO:00002007]; material: shallow marine sediment [ENVO:03000034] sea grass bed [ENVO_01000059] ... | reverse complement strand
GTGGACCACCATGATCGCCCCGGTGCGATCACTCAGGTGGGGGCGGATCGTCTCCGCACTCACGTTTTGGGTGTCGAGTTCCACGTCGCAGAAGATGGGGCGGTGTCCGGCCAACAAGATGGCCTGCGCGCACGCCACCCACGTAAAGGTCGGAACGATGATCTCGGATCCCTTGGGCAGCTCCAACAACTCAGCGGCCATGTAGAGCGCGTTGGATCCCGAATCGACCAAAAGAAAGCGATCGAGGCCGAGCCGCTCGCAAAAGGCGGACTCAAACGCGGCGACCCGGGGCCCGCAGCCCAGCCATTGGCTCTCAAGGCACGCCTCGATCTCGCGAAGCTCTTCGGGCCCCACTTGGGAACCAAAGACCGAGATCACGGTTTCGGCCTCAAGATTCGTGCGGGGTTGCCCACCGCCATCGCGGCGTCTGGCACGTCTTTGCGGACCACGGATCCGGCCGCAATCGTCGCGCCCTCCCCAATCCGAATTCCGTCTACAACGACGGCGCCGATCCCAATCGCCGCTTGAGCGCCGATCTCGCAATTCCCCGCGATCTGCACGCCGGGATTGAGCGTCGCCCCTGCACCCACTTGCGTGTGGTGCCCGATCATCGCGCCGCGGTTCACCGATACGAGGTCTCCCAGCGCGACATAGGGTGCGAGCACCGCTCCCGGCCCGATCTGGACCCCGGCGCCGAGCGCGGCGGTTGCTGCGAGCTCGGCGGCGGGATGCGCGAGCGTCGCGTAGCGATCGAGACCCACTCCGTACCGGTCCGCAAAGAATCGGAACACGGTTTGTTTGGTCTCGGGTTGGTACGCGCCGCAGACACAAGGGACCGCCTCGCGCGCGTCGCGCTCGTGTTGCCACGCCTCGTGCTTCAGCGTCTTCGCGTCGACAGAGTCGGTCGCAAACGGCAGCGTGTCATTCACCGAAAGGTTTTGGATGATCTTGACATGCAGATCGGCGTCAAAGCGTCGCGCGAGCGTTTCGAGAATCATCGCGACGGTCGCCGAGCTGAACCCCAGAATGTTGAATTCCATCGCGCTTCTACACCGTCCCCGAACCCTTGCGTACCCTCGGACGGACGTCCGGGTGCCTTGAGTAGGCGGCCGTCGGCCGCGCCAGGCTGGAGCTTCGTTCGAAGGATGGAGGGAGCCGGCGCGCCCGCGGCAACTAGCGGCGAGCTTGCCGCGCGATGCCGTCGAGCATTCCGCGGAAGACCGCGGCGTGGAGGGGGTAGATCGCGTACCAGTAGGCCAGCCCGAGGAGCCCGGAGGGGTCGAAGAGCGCGGTCTGTCGGATGGAAGAGCCGCCGTCATGTGGCGTCACCTCGAACTCGAGCCACGCCCGGCCGGGCACCTTCATCTCGGCGCGCAGCCGCAAGAGGCGGTCGGGCTCGTAGGCTTCGACGCGCCACCAATCGAGCGTGTCGCCCACCCGAAGCGTTTCCGGGTCGGGCCGGCCGCGGCGCACGCCGACTCCCCCGAAGAGCAGGTCGACGAAGCCGCGGAGCTTCCACAGGCCGTCGAAGGCGTACCAGCCCCGCTTCCCGCCGATGCGACGGATCGGCGCGAAGGCCCGTTCCGCCGCGACGGGGACCTCGCACTCGCGGGAGTCGATCAGGCGGCGCCCGCGGCGCACGGTCTCATAGCCGCGAAAGCGGCGGGGCGGCGCGCCAGACGACGAGAGCGCGTCGGACCAACGGGTCTCCGCGACGTCGTGGTCTTCGTGGCTGAGAGCGCGGGCGATGGCCTCGGAGACCCCGATCGGCTCCACCTTGAAGTCACGCCGCGCGCGCTCGTCGCGCACCACGGTCTCGTGGCAGATGCTGTCGATCAGGCTCCGCCCCACACGGGCGTAGAGCGGTGTTACCAGCCCCAGCCACAGGCTGCTGAGGTGTGGAGTCAACACGGGGACCGGAATCATCACCCGGCGCAGCCCCCGCTGGCGGGCGTACTCTCGCATCAGCGCGCCGTAGGACACCCGCTCGGAGCCACCGATTTCGTACACCCGACTTTCGTCCACGTCGAGGCCGGCCTCGAGGTAGGCCAGCAGGTCGTCGATCGCGATGGGTTGCGCGACCACGTCGACCCAGCGCGGCGTCACCATCACCGGCAGGCGCTCGACGAGCGCCCGCACCATTTCGAACGACAAGCTGCCCGAGCCGATCACGATCGACGCGCGGAGCTCGACGACGGCGGCGCCCGAATCCCGCAGAATGCGCCCCACCTCGTGGCGGCTGCGCAGGTGCGCCGAAAGCGTCTCCCCCTCGTCGCCGAGGCCGCCCAGATAGACGATGCGACGGACCCCGGCGTTGCGCGCCGCGGACGCAAAATTGTGTGCGGCCGCCCGGTCGTGAGCCTCAAAATCGGGCCCCTCGGCCATCGAGTGCACGAGGTAGTAGGCGGTCTCGACATCCTGAAGTGCGGCGCCGAGCGTCTCCTCGCGCAGCAGGTCGCCTTCTACGACCTCCGTGTCGTGCGCAACCCGGGGCGTCAAAAAATGCGGACGGCGCGCCAGGCAGCGGAGAGCACGCCCCTGGCTCTCAAAACGGTGGAGTAGACGGCCACCGACGTACCCGGACGCACCCGTCAGCAGGATCCGGCCCGAGGCCTCCGCCTGGGTCCGCGCGGGTTCACGGGATTCGTCGATGGTCGAGGTTGACATGGTTCGTTGAATTCTAATCTTTATTTAGATATTTTCTAGATGCGCCCAAGTAGGAGCAACAAATGAAAACCGTTGGTGAGACCTTTCCGGAATTTGAACTGAATGGCGTGATCTCAAGCGATCCGCAGAAAGCGTTCCAAACCCTTACGCGAGCGAGCTATCCCGGCCAGTGGCTGGTCGTCTTTTTCTACCCCAAAGACTTCACCTTTGTCTGCCCCACGGAGATCGCAGCATTCGGGAAGCTCCAGGCGGAGTTCGCCGATCGCGATGCCCAGGTCCTCGGGATCAGCACCGACAACGAGTACGTCCACCTGGCCTGGCGCGGCCAGCATCCCGACCTCGAGGGGCTGCCCTACCCCCTGGTCTCGGACCTCAAACGCGAGCTCTGCAGCGAGCTGGGCATTCTCGACGCGCGGGAAGGCGTGGCGTCGCGGGCCACCTTCATCGTGGACCCCGACGGCGTGATCCGCTTCGCGATGGTCACCGACCTGAATGTCGGCCGGAACCCCGAGGAGGTGCTGCGCGTGCTGGACGCGCTGCAGACCGACGAGCTGTGCCCTTGCAACTGGAAGAAGGGCGAGCCCACGCTCGACGCCGCGTGAAAGGAGCCGCAATGACACTCGACGACCTCACGCAGCACCTGCCCGAGTTCGCGAAGGACCTGCGCCTCAACCTGCGCTCGCTCGAGCGGATCAAGTCCCTCGCGCCGGGCCAGATCTGGGGCAGCGCTCTCGCCGCCGCAATCGCCTCGCGCAACGCCGTGGTGACAGGCGCGGTCGCGGACAAAGCGCGCGGGCTCCTCTCCGAGGCGGAGCTCCGCGGAGCCCAAGCCGCCGCCGCGGTCATGGCGATGAACAACGTGTACTACCGCAGCGTGCATCTGTGCGCCGACGAAGTCTACGCCCAGATGCCCGCGCGGCTGCGTATGCAGGTGATCGCCAATCCCGGGATCGCTCGCGCCGATTTCGAGCTCTTCAGCCTGGCGACGTCCGCCGTCAACGGCTGCGGCCGCTGCCTCGATGCGCACGAGCAGGAGCTCCGCAAAGCCGGCGTCACCACAGAAGCGGTGCAGGACGTGATTCGCATTGCGTCGATCGTCCACGGCGTCGCGGTCACCCTCGAAGCGGTCGACGCGCTGCAGGCCGCGTAGGAGAACCGATGGAAGCCGAACGGAACCGACCCAAGCCCAACGACGAAGCGGCCTCTCCGCTGGCCGGCGTCCGGAAGTCGTGGCTCTTGTTCTGGGTCGCGGTGATGCTCGCGATCCCGGCCCTCTCGATGTGGCGGGCGCAGGGCAGCGTGGTCGAGCTTCCGTACGGTGAATTCCAAGAGCTCCTCGCGGCCGGAGAGATCGCCGAAGCGGTCGTGGCCGGAGAACGCGTGACGGGGCGCCTGGCGACCCCGCGCGAGGGTCGCGATCGCTTTGCCACGTTCCGCGTGGAAGGCGATCTCGCCAAGCAGCTGGAAGACGCCAAGGTCCCGTACGCCGGGCGGCCCACGGCGACGGGCCTTGGGCTCTGGTTGCGCGCGCTTCTCCCCATCGCGCTGCTACTCGGCTTTTGGTTCTGGATGATGCGGCGCGCGATGGGGCGAGGCGGACCCGGCGCGGGCCTGATGGGAGTCGGCCGCAGCAAAGCCAAGCTGTACGTAGAGAACGACATCAAGGTGACCTTCGAGGACGTCGCCGGCGTCGACGAGGCGAAGGAAGAGCTGAGCGAAGTCGTGGCGTTCCTGCGGGCGCCCGAATCCTACGGTCGCCTGGGCGCTCGCATGCCCAAAGGGCTCCTGCTCGTCGGGCCGCCGGGTACCGGCAAAACGCTCCTCGCCCGCGCCGTCGCCGGCGAGGCGGGCGTTCCTTTCTTCTCGATCAGCGGCTCCGAGTTTGTCGAAATGTTTGTGGGCGTCGGCGCCTCGCGGGTACGCGACCTCTTTGAACGCGCACGCGCGCAGGCGCCGTGCATCATTTTCGTCGACGAGCTCGACGCGCTCGGTCGCGCGCGCGGCTCCGGCGGCATGTTCAGCGGCAATGACGAAAAAGAACAGACCCTCAATCAGCTTCTCACCGAGATGGACGGCTTTGATCCGAGCAGCGGCGTGATCCTGATTGCGGCCACCAACCGACCGGAAGTGCTGGACCCGGCGCTGCTTCGCGCTGGACGATTCGATCGGCAGGTCCTCGTGGATCGACCGGACCGCAAGGGGCGCAGCCAGATCCTCGAGGTGCACCTGCGTAAGGTGCGGGCTGCGTCGTCGGTGTCGTCGGCGCGCCTGGCCGAGTTCACCACCGGTTTCAGCGGGGCGGACTTGGCGAACCTTGTGAACGAAGCCGCTCTGGTCGCCACGCGGCAAGACGCCGCGCAGGTCGAGATGCATCACTTCACCGAGGCGATCGAGCGCATCGTCGCCGGCTTGGAGAAAAAGAACCGCCTGCTCAATCCGCGGGAGCGAGAGATCGTCGCCCACCACGAACTCGGCCACGCCATCGTCGCGACGGCGCTGGGGGGGGACCCGGTGCACAAGATCTCGATCGTGCCCCGGGGCATCGGCGCTCTGGGCTACACGATGCAGCGGCCCACCGACGACCGCTTCCTGTTGACCCGCGAGGAGCTCGAGACCCGCCTCTCGGTGCTGATGGGGGGTCGCGCGGCCGAACTTGCGGTCTACGAGCACCTCTCGACCGGCGCCGCCGACGACCTGGCGCGCGCAACCGACCTCGCCCACGACATGGTCACGCGCTTCGCGATGGTGCCCGAGCTGGGCAACGCGGCCTACGCCGCCGACACCCCGAACTTCCTTCCCTCTCCCCTCGGGGGACGACGCGCCTACAGCGAGGATACGGCGCGCGAGATCGATTGCGCCGTGCGCAAGCTGGTCGACGACGCACTCGTCCGGGCGACACGGGTGCTCGAAACCCACCGGGCGCTGCTGATCGACGGAGCGAGGCAGCTTCTCGAGCGGGAAACGCTCACCGAGCACGAGCTGCAGATCCTGTTTGCATCGATTTCGGTGGATCGAGCTGCATAAGTATTGTCTATTTTATAATTAGACATTATAAATGCGGTGTCGCGATGATCGCGACCCCACAACAAAGGCACCCACGATGGCTCACGCGTACGACTACGAACTGGCCCACCTGAACCACCCTCCGGCGCTTCGGCCAACGCTCGTGCCCGAGCCGGCGGAGCTTCCGCTCGGGGAGGTGCGCGACGCCCTTTTGGCAGCGACCGAAGAGGCCGGGACGCTCGGCGCCGCGCTCCGCTATCAGTTTGAACGCGGCGGTAAGCTTCTGCGCGCGCGCCTCGCGTGCGAGACGGGCCAGGCTCTCGGTCTCGACCCCGAGGCGACCCGGACGATCGCCGCAATCTGCGAGCTGCTCCACGCGGCCTCGCTGATCCACGATGACATCGAGGACGGCGATGCGATGCGTCGCGGCCGGAAGGCACTCTGGGCCGAGTTCGGCGAGGATGTCGCGATCAACGCCGGGGACTACCTGATCGCGCGGGCCGTTGCGCTGGCGGCGTCCATCGACGCCGAAGCGAAAGTCCGCGTCGCCCTCGCCGAGCGTGTTGCGGAATGCGTGACTTGCTTGGCGCGGGGACAGGACGAGGAGCGCGCCTTTTGCGGAACGCTCGATACGACGCTGGAAGCATACGAAGCCGCGGCGCGCCACAAGTGCGCACCGCTGCTCGCGCTCCCGGTTGAGCTCGCGTTGCTCGTGGCCGGCGCTCCAGCGCCGCAATGCGAGGCGGCGGCGCGCGCGATGGGCGATCTCGGAACCGCCTACCAGCTGCAGGACGACCTACTCGACCTCTGCGGGGGGAAGCAGCGCGAAGCGGGATCCGACCTCCGCGCTGGCCGCGCGACGGCGCCGATCCTGCTCTACGGCGCCCGGTGCGACGCCGCCCGGCGCGACCAACTCCACGAGTTCCTGTTCTTCGCGCCGATCAACCCCGACGCTGCCGAAGGGTGGCGGGAGGCCATCGTGCTGTCGGACGCCGTCGACGCGACGATCGCGCGCTGCGCACTGTGGCAGCAGTCGGCCCTCGCGAGCCTCGACGCGTTGCCCGTCGGCCTGCGCGGCGTGATCCGTCGAATAACGCGCGCGCTCTTTGGCCCCGTTCTCGGGCTCCAAGCAGAACGCTTTGATCTCGGCGCCGAGCCCGCCGCCGGAGCGGCCTAGTGTCTGCGGCAACGCCGCATCCGCGCCCCCACGCGGTGGTGATCGGCGCCGGCTTTGGGGGCCTCGCCGCCGCGGCGCGGATGCGCGCCAAGGGCTACCAGGTCACTCTCTTCGACCGGCTCGATCAGCTTGGGGGTCGCGCCCAGGTGTTTCGCAAGGGCGGATTCGTGTTCGACGCGGGCCCGACCGTGATCACAGCGCCGTTTCTCTTCGAAGAGCTGTTTGCGCTCTTTGGCAAACGGCTCGCCGACTACGTCGCGATGCAGCCGGTGACCCCTTGGTATCGCTTCCGCTTCGCGGACGGAAACGAGTTCAACTACGGCGGTAGCATCGACGACACGCTCGCCGAGATCGCCCGCTTCAACCCCGACGACTGCGCGGGCTACCTGGAACTGCTCGCAGCTTCGCGCCGGATTTTCCGGGTTGGATTCGAGCAACTGGCCGACCAGCCCTTCGGCCGCTTCCGAGACATGCTTGCGGTTGTGCCCGATCTCCTGCGTCTGCGGAGCGACCGCAGCGTCTACCAGCTGGTCTCGCGCTATCTGCGCGATCCCCGCCTGCGCCGGGCATTCAGCATGCAGCCCCTGCTGGTGGGCGGAAACCCTTTTGACACCACCTCGATCTATTCGCTCATCCACTATCTCGAACGCGAGTGGGGCGTCCATTTTCCCGCTGGTGGGACGGGCGCGCTCGTCAACGCTCTCGGCGAGCTGCTGCGAGAGGAGGGGGTCGAGGTCCGCCTCTCCACCACGATCCGCCGCGTCCTCGTCGAGAAGGGCCGCGCGGTTGGGGTCGAGACCGAGTCGGGCGAGCGCGTCGACGCGGCGGTCGTCGTGTCCGACGTCGATCCGGCCTACCTCTACCGCCACATGATCGAAACGAACCACCGGCGCAAGTGGAGCGACCGCCGGGTCGATGGGATGCGGTACTCAATGGGCCTCTTTGTGCTCTACTTCGGCACGCGGCGCATCTATCCGGATGTGGCGCACCACACCGTGGTGTTCGGCGAGCGCTATCGCGGGTTGCTCCACGACATCTTCCAGCGCAAGCAGCTCACGGACGATTTCAGCCTGTATCTGCACCGGCCCACCGCGACCGACCCGTCGCTCGCGCCGCCGGGATGCGACACCTGGTACGTCCTCTCACCGGTGCCCAACTTGCAGGGCGAGGTCGACTGGGAGCGCGAGGGCCCGCGCTACCGCGACCGCATCCTAAGCGCCCTCGAGGCCGAACTGCTTCCGGAGCTGCGCTCCCATCTGACCGAGGCGTTCTACATGACGCCGCGGGATTTTCGCACGCAATACTTGTCGCTCCACGGCTCCGGCTTCTCGGTGCAGCCACTCCTCACCCAGTCCGCGTGGTTTCGCTTTCACAACCGCTCCGAGGACGTAGCTGGGCTGTACCTCGTCGGCGCGGGGACCCATCCCGGCGCAGGCGTGCCGGGGGTGGTCTCATCGGCCAAGGTGCTGGAACGCGTCGTTCCGGCGCCGAGCGACGTCGCGTGACGTGGCGGACCGCGCGCAAGGCGCGACGCGTCATGGGTCGCTATGGCCGGAGCTTCCGCTTGGCGAGCCGCGTCCTCCCCGCAGCGGTATCGGCGGATGTGGCGCTGCTCTACGCCTTCTGCCGCCGCGTCGACGACTGGGCCGACGAGCTGCACGCGCAGCAAGCGGTCCCCGCTCTCGCCCAGCTCCGGCACGAGTGGCGGCTCGCGGCGCCGAGCGATCCGGTCGCCCGCGACGCGTTCCAGGTCGCGCAACGGCACGGGATCGACGGCGACGTGGTCGACGACTTCCTCGCCGCGTTGGAGCGCGACACCGGTCCGGTGCAAGTGGGCGACGAAACGGCGTTGCTCCGCTTCTGTTACGGGGTGGCGGGGACGGTCGGGCTGATGCTCACGCGCGTGTTCGGGGTTCGCTCGCGCGTCGCCGATTCCTTTGCCGCCGATCTGGGCATTGCGATGCAACTCACCAACATCGCGCGCGACGTCTGCGAGGACGCCGCCCGGGGTCGCGTCTATCTACCGGCCGAATGGACCGGCGGTGCGATTGACCCGGCGGCGCTTCGCGCGGGGGACCCGGACGCGCGGCGCCGCGCCTGGGATGGCGTGACTCGGATTCTCGCGCGCGCGCACGGTTACTACCGACGGGCCGAACACGGACTGCCCTACCTCCCCTTCCGCATTCGCTGGGGCGTCTTGATCGCGAGTCGCCTGTACGAAGCGATCGGTGATGAGGTCCTGCGTCAGCGCGACCCATTCGGAGCGACCCGCGCCGGCGTTGGGTGGGGCCGGAAGCTGCGCATCGCGGCCGCCGCCTCGTGGGAGTTAATCACCATTCCGAGGCTGCGGCGCCTGCGCCCGGGCAGCACGGCGCTCGCACACGACGCCCGCTCGCCACGGCCCCTCGCCCCGTCCCGGGCCGAACCGTGATCGTCGACGACCTGATCCTGGGAGGGGGGTGCGCCGGCCTGAGCCTCGCGACCCGCCTATCGTCGTCGACACGCCGCCGCATCGCCGTTGTGGAGCCGCGCACCGAATTTCGCCGCGATCGAACCTGGTGCTTTTGGAACGTGCATCGCCATCCCTTCGAACACTGCGTCGATCATTCGTGGGCGCGCTGGGCCGTGCGCTATCGAGACGAGGCGGTCGTGCACGCCGACTCGTCGTATCGGTACTGCGAGATCCCGGCCGATCGGTTCTACGACACCGCGCTATCCGGGTTGCAACGCGACGAAAACACCGCCCTGCTCCTCGGCACACGTGCCGAGACGGTCCGGGAGGAGGACGGGCGCGTCCGCGTAGAGACCGACCGCGGCACACTGTGGGCGAGCCGCGTTTTTGATAGCCGCCCACCGCCGCGCTCCGCGAACGCCAACCCGGCCGGAATGCTCCAACACTTCTTAGGCGCCCGGGTGGAGACCGCAACACCCTGCTTTGATCCCGGGACCGTGACGTTGATGGACTTTGATGTCGGTCAGGAGCGCGGCATCCATTTTGTCTATGTCCTGCCCTTTGGACGCCGCGAGGCCTTGGTCGAATCCACGCTCCTGTCCGCGGAGCCGGAACCGCGCGCGTTCTATCTTGCGGCCATCCGTGGCTATCTCGAGCGGCGCTTTGGTGCGGGCGACGCGCGTCTCCAAGAGGTCGAGCGCGGCGTCATCCCCATGGATCCGCGGCCCGCTGCGGCACGACCGGATCGTCGGATCTACCGGATCGGAACCGGCGGGGGGTTGGTGAAGCCCAGCACGGGTTACGCGTTTCTCGCGATCCAACGCTGGAGCAGCGCGTTTTCGCGTGCGCTCCTCGTCCGGGACCTGCCGCGCCCCCCGCGCCCGCGCGGTCGCGGGGCAAACATGCTGGACGCGATCTTTCTCGCCTACCTGCGACGCCACCCAGATCGCGCCCCGGGCGTGTTCATGCGGCTGTTTGCGGGTGTCGGTGCGGATGCGCTGGTCCGATTTCTGAGCGACTGCGCGTCGGCTCGCGAGCAGCTTCGCGTGATGCGGGCGCTGCCAACGGCCGACTTCTTGCCGCTCGCGCCCCACGCGGTGGACGCTTGGGCGACCGGATGAACCCCGCGTACCGCGGCTGGCACGTCTGGCACACCCGGGTCGCGCTGTCTCTCACGGGCCTCGCCACAGCAGCCGGTATGCTGTTCGCACCCTCGGTCGAGACCCAAGTCGCGATCCTCGCGGTGGGCGTTGCGCTGATCGGGATGCCGCACGGCGCCGCCGACCACCTCGTCCTCGGATCGCGCCCGGCGCCCCAACAACTCGCTTCTTTTTCTTGTGTCTATCTCGCGCTGGCGCTCGCCGTGCTGGTGCTCTGGTGGGTGGCACCGCAGGCGGGTCTCGCCGTGTTCCTCGCGTGTTCGGCGTTTCACTTTGGCGCGACCGACACCGCGCGACGCGGTTCGCGAATGGCGACGGTTGCGATCGCGCTGCGGGGCACAACGCCCATCGCGCTACCAGCGACCTTCCACCCGGAGGCCTACGCGCAGGTGCTCGCCTGGGTACTCGAACACGCGGGCACGGCGGCGACGTGGAGTCGCACGCTCGGGATCGTTGGGGGCCTCGCCGGATCGCTTCTCGCGGGGTTGGCCCTGACCCCGCTACGCGCTGAGGCGGACTTGGATCGCTTCGCCGCGCGCGTCGAGCTGCTGGCGATCGGGGTCGCCGCGGCCGCCCTGCCGCCCATCGCTTTCTTCGCACTCTACTTTTGCTGCTGGCACGCCTTCCGACACGCGCTGCAGTTCTGCGAGCGGATCGATCCGGAAGCACCGACCCGAGCGCTCGGCACGATCGCACGGCGCGGCGCCGGAAATACCTTGCTGTGTCTCACCGCCGTGGCCATTGGGGCTTGGATGTGGAGCGCCCTGGACGGCGTCACCGAGGCGTTGGTTCGCGTGGTGTTCCTCGGCCTCGCGGCACTTGCCGTCCCTCATCTGCTGCTCACCGCCCAACCGCGGCAGAAGGTCGACCGCACGTCCCAGCGCGTTGTGCGCACTCCCCTCCCGTCGGGCTAGCGCCGGCATGGACAGGGTCCGTCGAGACGACGTCGCGTCCCTTCCGATTCCAGACGAGGGCGCCGAAGCGGCCGCCGACTGGGTCGATCGACACCTCGGCGCGGTCTGCGGCGACCGCAGCGCGCCGAGCCCCATGTTCCGGGGCGGACAGCGCGCAGCGGATGCCGCCCTCCGCCGCTTCGAGGTCCGGGGCTATGCCGCGCGGCGCAACGAGGTGTGGCCCCTCGAGCTGGCGTGCGTTGCCCACGCGGTCGACGCACTCGAGAGGGACGGCTGGGTGGTCAACCAAGCTCGCATGTGGCTTGCGTCCCATTGGACGGTGCGCCATCGGGCTCGGTGGCGAGCCGGCGAGGAGCGCTTTTTTCGGCACCTCCTCGATGGCTCTCGCGCGGCAAATCGCCTCGGTTGGCAATGGACCGTCGGCACCGCCACCGGGCGACCCTACGGTTTCGCGCGCGGCCAGGTCG
>CAJIBI010000266.1_pt1 | contig 11880 bp, 11 predicted proteins | sample 9199321 | NCBI WGS metagenome assembly CAJIBI01 (sample SAMEA7708294, study PRJEB35096) | sediment metagenome | biome: marine neritic benthic zone biome [ENVO:01000025]; feature: sediment [ENVO:00002007]; material: shallow marine sediment [ENVO:03000034] sea grass bed [ENVO_01000059] ... | reverse complement strand
GCGATGCCATCGCGGGTCGCGATGCGCTCGGTGAGCGCCACCATCGCCGCGGCGTCGCGCCAGGCCAGGCGCTCGCCGTCGGTCCAGCCCTTTTCCGACGCCTCCATCAGCGTGGAGAGCACGTTGCCGAGCTCGATCGGGTCGATGCCGATGTCGTTGCATTGGTCGATCAGCTTGGCGATCGATCCGATGTCGGGGTTCCCGCAGTTGGCGCCGAGCGCCCACGACGATTCATACTCGACACTCTCCATCTTGAGCCCGGCGTAGGGGCCTTCCTGGATGGTGACCTCTTTCTTGCATGCAACGGGGCAGGCGTGGCAGGTCGGGTTGCCGGTGAGCAGGTTGTCGGTGACGTACTCGCCGCTGATGCCTTCGGCGTCTTCCCCAAACGAGGTCAGCTGGCTGTTGCGCGTCCCCAGCGCGCCGAGCGTATTGGTGATGTTCATCAGCACATTGGTGCCGTAGACCGAGAGGCCGCCCTTCTTCGGGCTCGTGATATGGGCCTCGTCTCGCACCGCGTCGAGGGCGGCCTTGCGCGCGGCCTGCCAGCCCTCGGCGTCGCCAGCCTCGCTCCGCTGGCGCGAGGCGCGGATCACCAACGCCTTGAGGTTTTTGCTGCCGCCGACGGCGCCCGTGCCCCCGCGCCCGAAGGCGCGGTCGTCCTCGTTGAGCCACGCCGCGTAGCGGCTCAGGGTTTCGCCGCCGCGGCCAATCGTGCACACCGACAGATCTTTTTCGCCGTAGCGCTCCTTCAAGATGCGCACGCTCTCGTGCACGTCCTTGCCCCACAGCTCGGAGGCATCGCGCAGCTCGATCTGCCCATCCTCGATGAAGGCGTACACCGGGTTGGCGGCGCGGCCCGAGAACACGAGGCCGTCAAAGCCCGCCCAGCGCACCCGCGCCCCGGTCCAGCCGCCCTGATGGCTGTCGGTCACGGTGCCCGTGAGCGGTGATTTCGTCACGCAGGCCCAACGGCCGCTCATCGTGATCTCCGAGCCGCTCAGCGGGCCGTTCATAAAGCAGAGAACGTTGTCCGGAGACAGCGGATCGACGTCGGGCCCGTTTTCGAGCACGTAGCGCACCCCAAGTCCGCGCCCCCCGATATAGCTCCGCACCCACTCGGCGGGCGCCGGGCGGACCTCGACGCTTCCCGTGCCGAGATCGATATGGGCAATGCGCTGACCAAAGCTTGCGAGTTCCACCGTGAGCCCTCCTCCGAGTTCGCCCGAGTATACGACCGCCTCGATACACCCCCAGGCCCTTCCGAAACCAGCGAATAGGCTTGAAATGGGGAAAATTCCCGCATAACATAGAAATGGGAAAATTTCCCACATAGCTGGAGCCGGATTGAATACCCCTCGGGGCAAGCAGAGGAGATCGAGATGAAGAATCAACTGTGGAGGGCCACTTTGGCAGTCGCTGCGGTCGTGGTTGTGAGCGCCCATGACGCGCGGGCGCAGAGCGAGGCCGACGAGATGGACGTCAATCGCGAAGCGATCGACATCGCGCGGCCGCACCCCGAGCCCCCGGCGATTGAATCGGTGCTCGTGTTTTCCAATCGAGGAGTGCACGCCCGTCGCGTGAGTTGCATCGCCTACGACAAACACGGCACCTACGTGGGACGCGTGGGGACGGACCTTCCCGCGCATGGCGTTCGGTACATCCTCGCGTCCGACTTTGGTCGGCCCTTCCTCGGGAGTGCGAGTTGTTGGAGTCGCGGCCGAATGGTGGGCTCGGCGTTCTTGTTGGCGCCGGGTCTCACCAACCTTCCCACTGAGACGGCCTCAGTGGATCATGTCGTTCGCATCCGCTTCGACCTGCTGGCCTATCGAAATTGAGTTGATCTGGAGCCGGGGCCTGCGACGAGCGGGTCCCGGCTACACGCCAAGAAACGCGGCCGCGTTGGGCCCGAGTATGCGGTCGACCGAGGCGGTCGGGAGGCTTGAAAGCGTCTCGCGCGTTCGCTTCACCGGGTCGGTAAAGCCCTCGAGGTGCGGATAGTCGGAGCCCGTAAAGAACTTGTGATCGCCCAGCAGCTCGATGGTGAAGGGCAGGGTGCGCTCGTGAGGATCGGCCGAGACCCAGAGGTTGGTCTCGAAAATCTCGCTCGCCGGTCGCCCCATCTGCGAGGTGTGTCCCATGTAGCTGAAGCGGTAGTCGAGGCGGTCGATCCACTCGACCACCCACCCGCTTGCCGATTCGACGGTGGCGACGCGCAGATTGCGGAAGCGCTCGAAGACCCCGTCGTAGACCATCGTGGTGAGCGCCATGCGCGGGTCCTGGATGCAGTTCATGCTGAGAAACATGAAGCCCGGGTCGCGGTCGCGGTACCAGTCGCTTCCGACGTAGTGGGGGTGTACGACCAGGTGGAGGCCCACCCCCATCTGGAGCTGGGCCGCGCAGTCCCACACCGGGTCGAAGTCGGGGTGGCCGAGGCTGCGGCCATCGGGTGCCAACGCGGCGATGAAAACGCCGCGCACACCGGCGGCGTCGAGCCGCTCGAGCTCTTTCACCGCAGCGGCCGGGTCGCGTAGCGAAACGTGCCCGAAGGGCAGGAGCCGCTCGCGGTGTCCCTCGGTCACCTCGAGCGCCCAGCGGTTGTAGGCGCTGCAGTGGGCGGCGGCCAGCGCCGGGTCCTCGATCAGTCCTTCCCACACCAGACCGAGCGTCGGGAAGATGTACTGGCGCTGGAATCCCTCGCGGTCGAGAAAGCGAATCCGCTCGTCCATATCCTCGAGACCGTGGTCAAACACGAAGTGCGTGTCGATCTCGCCGAGACGCCGCCCCTCGTGCTCCTTCTGTCCGTAGCCCGTCGCCACGCCGAAAAGCTGTAGGGTGGAGAGGCTCTCGGAGCGGGGGATCGGTGTGCCCTCGACGACGATGTCCATCTCGGTGCGTGCGTCGTTGGTCGGGAACTGGATACAGCGCTCGCGAAAAGCGGGCTCGATGTAGCGCAGCCACAGATCAAAGGGCTCCATGAAGTGGCTGTCGCCATCGATGACTTCGGGTGCCATGGGACCTCCTGTGTTTCGCCCACCATACTCCCGCGCGGGTCGAGGTGATAGGCTCAAAGCGGGAGGACGCTCGGCGCATGCGCGTGGCAAAGATCGTGTTGCCGTTGATCGTCTTCGCGGCACTGCTCGTGTCGTGCGGGCGGCAGCGACCGGTGAAGGAGGGGGTGTCCCGGGTCAACAAACCCGCCATGCGCCGCGGCGTGGCCCTCGATACCGACATCACAAAGTTTTTGACCGGTGGCTATCTCCTGTTGCAAGCCGAGGGGCGCACCGAACCCACCTTCAAGGACGCGTCGGGGGCGGCCAACCGGGTGGGCCGCGGGATTGGCGCCCACCTGATCGTGGTGTACGAAGGGCTCGGGAAAGCGGAGATCGACGCCGTCGCGGCGCCGGAGTTCATGCCCGAGCCGCCCTTTAGCAGCGAGCGTTTTCGGGCAGAGCTCGCGGGATTGGGGGAGGCGCCTTTTACCGTCTTCTACTGGTCGCGGCCGGATCGGCCGCTGCCCCTCGGTTTGTTCTTCTACCCCGAGCTGCCCGACCCGACCCGCGAGGCGATCGGCGACATCCCGGCCGTCCAGGTTCGAGCGCTGGTTCGCGGCTCCCCGGCGGCGCGGGGCTATCTCATCGGACACGACGTCATCACTCACGTGGACGGCGCTGCGGTTCCCAACGATGCGGCCGCGCTCGTCCAGCAACTGGTGCCCAAACGCGGCGAGCGGGTGCGGTTCACGGTGCTCCGCGACGGCGACCCGCAGGACAAGGTGGTGGCGCTCTACCCCTAGTGGCTCGCGCCGGCGAGCGCCTCAAAGCGCGCCTTCTCGGTGGCCTTGCGGTAGGCGTCCTCGGGGTCGATCCGGCCCTCTTGCACCAGGGCCAGCAGGGCGTCGTCCATCGTCTGCATGCCTTCGTTGCGACCGGCTTGGATGATGCTCAGCAGCATCGGTGTGTTGCCTTCGCGGATCACGTTCGCGAGGGCCGGCGTCCGGATCAAGATCTCGTTCGCCGCGCAGCGGCCGGTTCCGTCGGCGCCCCGCAGCAGGAGCTGGGACACCACGCCGGCCAGCGACTCGGAGAGCGAGAGCCGCGCCTGGGGTTGTTCGTCGGCGGGGAACGCGTCGACGACGCGGTCGATAGTCTTGGCGGCGCTGTTGGTGTGCAGCGTCCCAAACACGAGAGAGCCCATCTCGGCGGCGGTGAGGGCGAGCGAGATCGTCTCGTAGTCGCGCATCTCCCCCACCAAGACGACGTCCGCGTCCTGGCGCAGGGCCCCCCGCAGCGCGGGGCCAAAGGAGTCGGCGTGGACCCCCACCTCCCGGTGCGAAAACACCGACTTCTTGTTGGGGTGCACGAACTCCACCGGGTCTTCGATCGTCACGATGTGCTTGGCGTAGGTGTCGTTGATCTTGTCGATGATCGCCGCCAGCGTGGTCGACTTCCCGGAGCCGGTGGGCCCCGTGACCAGGACGAGGCCGCGGTCGAGATGCGCGAAGCGCTCGACCGAAGCGGGGAGGCCGAGCGCTTCGAGGCTCAAGATCTCTTCTGGGATCACCCGGAAGACGGCGCCGACGCCCCGCTCTTGAAAGAAGTAGTTGGCCCGAAAGCGCGCCACGCCGGGGATCCCGTAGGCGAAGTCGAGATCCTTTTCGGTCTCGAAGGCCTCCCACTGGTCCTCGCTGGTGATTTCGCGGAGGAGGATGCGCAGTGATTCGTCGTCGACCGACCTCCAGCCGTCGATCGCCTCGAGCGAACCCTTGAGCCGCATCCGGGGCGGAAGCCCTGCCGCGAGATGGAGGTCCGAGCCTCCTTCTCCCTGGAGCCGGGCCAGCAGCTTTTGCATTGCGCTCATGCCGCCCCTCCTGCAAAGCGGCCCGGGTCCTCTGCGAAACGCGCGGCGTCGGCGGCGGCGACGCGGCCCTCGTCCACGGCGGCGGCCAACGCGTCGTCGAGCAGCCCCATCCCCTGGGAGGCTCCGGTCTGGAGGATCGAGCGGATCTGAAAGGTCTTGTTCTCGCGGATGAGGTTGCCCACCGCGCGATTGACGTAGAGGACTTCGATCGCGGGTACCCGCCCAGCCGCGGCGCCATCGGCGCTGCGGGCAGGAACCAGGCACTGGGTGACCACCGCCCGCAGCGACTCCGACAGCATGGTGCGCACCTGGCTCTGCTGGCTCGGAGGGAACACGCCGATCAGCCGATCGATGGTGCGGATGGCGTTGTTGGTGTGGAGCGTGGCGAGCACAAGGTGGCCGGTTTCCGCGGCGGTAAGCGCCAGCGAGATCGTCTCGAGGTCGCGCAGCTCTCCGATCGCGATCACGTCGGGGTCTTCGCGCAGCGCCGCGCGGAGCGCGCGTCCAAAGCTCTCGGTGTGGCGCTCCACCTGGCGCTGGTTGACCAGCGACCGCTTTGACGCGTGCACGATCTCAATGGGGTCCTCGATGCAGAGGATGTGGTCGCTGCGCTCCTCGTTCAGGATGTCGACAAGCGCCGCGAGCGTCGAAGATTTTCCGCAGCCGGCGGTACCCGTCACCAGCACGAGGCCTTGGTGAAAGTTCACCAGACGGGCCAGCGTGGTGGGGAGCCCGAGCTGCTCCAGGGACGGCGCGCGGCCGGGCAGGGCGCGGAACACGCCGTCGAGGCCGCGCTGCTGTCGGTAGAGGTTCACCCGAAAGCGGCGACCCCCGGGTTCGGTGTAGGCGAGGTCGATCTGGCCGCGCTCGTGCAGCGCGCACCGCTGCGCATCGTCGAGGATCGCCTCGAAGAGCCGTTCGCGCTGATCCTGGGAAAGCGGCTCCGAAGCGGGTTGCAGTGCGCCGTCGACACGCCAGAGCGGCTCGGCGCCTGCGTGAAAGTGCACGTCGCTCGCCCCCGCTTCGACGCCCGCGAGGAGCGCCGCGTCGAGGGCGCCCGCCGCCCCCGCCTCGCTTTGGCTGGCCGGGGAGGCCGCGGTGGACGGCTCGGTCTCGGGAGACGCTTCCACCGGCGGTGACGAGAAGACCTGGGTCTCGCCGGGCCAGGCGGCCTGTGCCTGCGGCGGCGGGTTCGGCGCCTCGCGCTCGACGGCCCGCGCCGCCGCGTGTTCGGCGAGCAGCTTGCGCTGGATGGCGAGGATTTTCTCGAGCTGGATCGGGGTCACCCAGCCGTTGCCGACAAAAATGTCGCCCAACCGCGCCCCGGTGCGGCCCTGTTGGCGGGTCGCCTCGGAGAGTTGATCCATCGTGATCAACTTTGCCTGGACCGCAATCCGGCCCAGCAGCCGTCCGTTGGATGCCGCCATCACCGCAGCGGATCGGCGCGCGAACCCGTGCCCTGAGTCCAAAACGGCGGTGCTGGCGGGTCTCGCGCCCGAATGGTGCTTAACGCCGAGGGGCCCGTGAGGGCTTCGCCCAAGCGCGCGCGCTCCGGTGCGGGTGCTAGGCGAACTTGGGGATAAGCTGCGCTGCGGCGTCGAGGGTGCGCAGCACGCGGTCTTCCCCGCGGTCGGAGACAAATTGGACGACGCGGCTCGCGCCGAGTTCGCGGTAGCGCTCCCAGAGGGCGGGGTCGGGCTTCGCCGCGACGAACACGCTGGTCTCGATCGTCGCCGGGTCTCGCCCCGCGGCGTCGGCGTGGCCGCGCAGCACGTCCATCGTGCGGGCCAGGGTCTTGCCGCCGTCGCCGTCGATCACGATCAACCCATCGCAGTAGTCGACCACCCGTTTCAGCCCTTTGGGACCGAGCCCCCCCATCAAGACCGGCGGGTGCGGTGATTGCACGGGCTTGGGCATCTGCAAGATCTTGTCGAAGCGGACAAACTCGCCGGAGAAGGACGCCTGCTCCTGCGTCCAAATCTCTTTCATCGCGAGCACCCGCTCTCGGACCACGGCCCAGCGGCGTTCAAAGGGGGTGCCGTGGTTCTCCATCTCTTCCGCGTTCCAACCGCCGCCGAAACCAAAGAGAAAACGCCCCGCGGAGAACACATCGATGGTCGCGATCTGTTTGGCGAGGTAGATCGGTTCGTGCTCCACCAGCAGACAGATGCCCGTGCCCACCTTGAGCCGCTCGGTGGCCGCAGCGGCGGCCATACACGAGGCAAACGGGTCCATCATCGACCAGTACACCTCGGGCAGGTCGCCGCCAAAGGGGTAGGGCGTTGCGCGCGACGCCGGGATGTGGGTGTGCTCCGGGAACCACGCCGACTCGAATCCGCGTTCCTCGAGCGCGCGAGCCAGCCGCTCCGGTCGAATCGAGAACGCGGCGTTGCCGCAGGTCGCGCCGAAATGCATGCGTTTCTCCTCACATCATGGTGTAGCCGCCGCTCACGCTGAGCGTCTGGCCGGTGATGAAGCTCGCGCGCGCCGAGCTCAGAAACACCACGGGTTCGGCGATGTCGTCGGGGCGTCCGATGCGCCGGAGTGGGTAGAGCTTGGCGATCCGCTCGCGCATCTCCGGGGTGTTCCAGCGTCCGAAGTCGCCGCGCCACATGCTCGAGTCTCCCGCTTCCTCCTCGCTGTCCGGCATGGTCGTACCCGGACAGACGACGTTGATGCGTATGCCAAAGCGGCCCACCTCGCGGGCGATGCTCTTTGAGAGCGCGATGATGCCGCCCTTGCACGCCGCGTAGACCCCTTGGCGGAACTCCCCCATGCGACCCGCGTCGGAGCCCAGGCTCACGACCGATCCGCGCTGCCGCTCCACCATTCCGTCGAGGACGGCCCGGGTGCAGTTGATCATCCCCCAAAAGTTGACCTGGATCTCCCGCTCCCACTGCGCGCGCGCGTCCGGGTCGAGAAAGGCGCACTCCTGGGTCCACCCGACGTTGTTGACCAACGCCTCGATCGGGCCCACGTCGCGTTCGACGCGCTGCACCATCGCGGTGACCGAATCCCAACTCGACACGTCGGTCTCGATGGCGCTGGCGTGGCCGCCGGCGTCCGCGACCTCGCGGACGACTTTTTCCGCCTGACCGAGATCGATCTCGGCGATCGCGACCCGCGCGCCTTCGCGGCCGAAGGCCAGCGCGATGGCGCGCCCGATGTTCGAACCGCCGCCCGTGACAACGACTGTCTTGCCCGCGAGATCGAGGTCCACGACCGCCCTCCCATGATAGTCTGGCCCAGCTCGTGTTGTAGCATGCACGCTCGGGTAGCGGCGCTTTTGTGAGCCCCGAGACGATCGAGGGAGTTTGCCGGGGTGATGCAACCGTGACGGAACGCTTGATCTCTGCCGATTCGCACATGTGCGAGCCGCCCAATCTGTGGACCGAGCGCATCGACGCGCGCTTTCGCGACCGCGCGCCCTGCATCGTCAAGGACCCGGGCGATCAGATCGGCTCTTTCTTTGTGTGCGAACACCTCCCGCCGTTTCGGGTCTCGGGTGCCTTCGCCGCCGGCAAGACCTTTGACGCCGCGTTCATGAAAGCCGGCATGGAGGACGCGCTCCCAGGCGGTTGGGACCCGGCGGCGCGGCTCCGAGATATGGACGACGACGGCATCGCCGCGGAGGTGCTCTACACGACTTGCGGCTTTGTGCTCTTTTGGATCGAGGACGCCGCGTTTCAGCAGGCCTGCTTCCGGGTCTACAACGACTGGATCGCCGAGTTCGTCCGCCACGACCCGAAGCGCTTTGCCGGGCTCGGCCTGATCTCACTGATCGACGTCGAGGCCGCGGTGCGCGAGCTCAACCGCTGCCGGGAGATGGGCCTCTCCGGTGCGATGATCTGGGCCAAACCGCCCGAGGATCGCCCCTACAGCGACCGCGAGTACGACCCCTTTTGGGCCGCGGCCGAAGAGCTCTCGATGCCCCTCTCGCTCCACACCCTCACCGGCAAGGGCAAGGAGAGCCAGCAGGACGAGTCGGCGGGCATCACCGAAATCTACGTGCGCATGGTGCTGCGCCCCGGCGAGATCCAGCACTCCTTCCTGACCCTGGTGTTTGGCGGCGTGCTCGAGCGTTTTCCCGGGCTCAAGTTCGTCTCCGCCGAGGGGGATATCGCGTGGATTCCCCACGTGCTCGAACGCGCCGACAAGTACGCGCGGCGCTTTGGGAAGGGCTACGACGTGTCGGCGCTATCGCTCCGACCCAGCGAGTACTTCCGGCGCCAGTTCTACGCGACCTTTATCGACGACCCGCTCGGCCTCGCGATTTATCAGCACGCGGGGATCGCGGGCAACCTGATGTGGTCGACCGACTACCCGCACCAGGCCTCGACCTTCCCAAAGTCGCGCGAGTTTGTGCGCGAGAAGCTCGGCGTGGTTCCCGAGACGGACCGCCGGCGCATCGTGTGGGACAACGCGGTGGCGCTGTACGGCCTCGACGTCTAGACGGCCGAGTACCCGCCGTCGACGGGGATCACCGCGCCGTTCATGAACGAGGCCTCGTCGGAGGCCAGGAAGAGCACGAGGTTCACCACCTCTTCGGGCCGCCCGATGCGGCCGTGCAGATGGGCTTCCTCCATCGCCTCCCAGGCCGCCGCCTTGGTCTCCGCGTCCACCTTTTCAAAGAACTTGTGGGGCATGGGCGTGTCGATGGCCCCAGGGGCGACGGCGTTCACCCGGATCTTGTAGTCGCGCAGGTCGCTCGCCATCGAGCGCGCGAGCTGCGCCACACCGCCCTTCGAGGCGCCGTAGGCCGCCATGTCTCGGAACCCGACGATCCCCCCGACGGAGCTGTTGTGGATGATCGAGCCGCCACCGCCCTGCTTCACCATCTCGGCGACCACGAGCTGGCTCAAGAGGAAGGAAGCCTTGATGTTGACGTTCAGCACCGTGTCGATCTCTTCCTCGGTGGTCTCGAGAAAAGGGCTCCCCACCATGGCCCCGTGGTTGTTGAAGAGCACGTCGATGCGGCCGAAGTGCTCGCGTGCCGCCGCGACGATCTTCTCGAGGTCGCCACGCCGGGTGACGTCCGCGTGCACGTACACCACCTGGCCCGGATAGCGCGCGGCGATTGGGGCAACCTCCTGCTCGCCCTTTTCGAGCACGTCGGAGGCGACGACCTTGGCGCCTTCGCGGGCAAAGAAATCGACGGCAACCTTCCCCTGGCCGCCGGCGCCGCCGGTGATGATGCAAACCTTGTCCTGTAGGCGCCCCATGTGGTGCCCTCCTTGGTGTGGAACTTCCTCGGCGGTGCGGGCGGGCCACTTCCTTGAACTTTGCGAAGGCTCTGCCTTCGCGCTTGCTAACTCTTGAAATGCGGAATGATCTGCTCCCCGAAGAGACGGATCGACTCCATGATGCGCTCGTGCTCCAAGCCGCCGAACTGGTGGAAGCAGATCACCTGGTCGGCGCCGTACTCCTGGATCCGTTCGAGCTTGCGGATGCAGCGCTCTGGGTCGCCGGCCACGATGAGCGGGTGTTCGTCGAGGTCAGAGAACTGGGCGTCCTTGGGCTGGTGGGCCATGTCGATGAAGCCTTTGAGGTATTCGTAGCCCTTCTCTTCGCCCTCGCGCAGCCCGATCAGGATCTCGACGACCTTCTGCATGAACCAGCGCGCCGCTTCGACGCCCTTTTCGCGGCTGTCCGGGCGCGTCCCGCAGTGCGAGATTGCGAGCGCCGCGAATTGGTTGTTCACGAAGTCTCCCACCGGCTTCGGGTTCTCGATCGACTTCTTGTAGTTCTCCTGACACTGGATGACGCCCTCCTCGGAGAGCTGGAAGCAGAGCACGCCGAGCCCCTTGCTCCCGGCGACGTTGAAGGTGTCCGGGCTGGTCGCGGCCATCCACAGCGGCGGGTGGGGCTTCTGCAGCGGCTTGGGCCACACCTCACGCTCGGGAATCTTGAGGAGCTTGCCGTCGTGGACGATCGGCTGATCGCGCCACGCTTTGAGAACGATTTCCAGCCCCTCTTCCCACTGCGCGCGGGTCTGGGAGGGGTCGATACCAAAGCCCCCCATCTCGATCATCGTGGTTGATCGCCCGGTGCCGAACTCCACGCGGCCGTTCGACATGATGTCGAGGGCGGCAACCTTTTCTGCCGCTCGGAGCGGATGATTGTAGTTGAAGGGCAGCAACACGACGCCGTGGCCGATCCGGATGTTCTTTGTGTGTTGGGACACCGCGGAGAGAAACACTTCGGGCGCCGAGGAGTGCGAGTACTCCGTGAGGAAGTGGTGCTCCACCTCCCAGACGATGTCAAAGCCCATCTCGTCGGCGAGCTTGATCTGCTCGAGGGCCTGCATATAGCAGTCGCGCTCACTGGTGGCGGTCCAGGGCTTGGGCATTTCGAGTTCGTAGAGAAGCGAGAACTTCACGGGCGTTCCTCCGGCGAAAAATGGGCTGGCGCGGTGGCCGGCTACGCCGGGGATGGAACGCTAGTACCCTCTGCGCCGCAAGCCCCACGAATATCCGACCCGACGGGAGGGAGCGACCATGGCACAGGGCGTAAAGGTGACGCGGCTCTACACCGGGGACGACGGCGAGTCCCATTTCGAAGACATCGAGGTGCCCTTCGCGGACACCGGCCTCGGGGGCTCGATGTCGCGGCGGCTTCCCGCAACCGGCGTCGTCTTTCGCGAAACCGGCGACGACTACGACTTCGACTGGCACAACGCTCCGCAGCGCCAATACATCCTGATGCTCGCCGGCGGGGGCGTGGAGATCGAAATCGGCGACGGCACGAAGCGCCGTTTCGGGGCCGGCGACATCCTGCTGGCCGAGGACACCACCGGGCACGGTCACATCTCGCGCGCCATCGACAAAGAGCCCCGCATCTCGGTCTTCGTCACGCTGGACTAGCAAGCGCCGCGGAGCGGCGCGCGCAGCGAGCCGAAGGCGAGCGAAGTTCAGCCGAGAGCGCCGCGGAGCGGCGCGCGCAGCGAGCCGAAGGCGAGCGAAGTTCAGCCGAGAGCGCCGCAGAGCGGCGCGCGCAGCGAGCCGAAGGCGAGCGAAGTTC
>CAJIBI010000227.1_pt1 | contig 11892 bp, 9 predicted proteins | sample 9199321 | NCBI WGS metagenome assembly CAJIBI01 (sample SAMEA7708294, study PRJEB35096) | sediment metagenome | biome: marine neritic benthic zone biome [ENVO:01000025]; feature: sediment [ENVO:00002007]; material: shallow marine sediment [ENVO:03000034] sea grass bed [ENVO_01000059] ... | reverse complement strand
GCCGTCCGCAATCCCTGCCTCAACGCGTCTCTGGTGGATTGCGTGTTCCAGCTGGGCCGCGACACCGACGTCGACGAGGTCTGCGCGGTGCTGCGTGAGGCCGCCGCAGCCCCCCCGCTCGAGGGCATCCTGGGCGTGGAGGACCGTCCGCTGGTGAGCGGCGATTTCTCGGGGGACCCGCGCAGCGCGATCGTCGACGCCCCCTCGACGCGGGTCACGGATGGCAGCCTGCTCAAGGTCCTCGCCTGGTACGACAACGAATGGGGTTACGTTCGCAGAATGATCGATCTGGCCGAAGCCATCGCGCGCGCGCGAGCCGTCTAGAGACGAGGGTGCGCGACCTCCGCTCCTACGCGATCGTGAGTGGGACCTACGGCGCCTTCACGGTGACCGATGGGGCGCTGCGAACGCTGATCCTCCTCTACCTCCACACGCTCGGCTACAGCCCGCTCCAGCTCGCCACACTCTTCCTGCTCTACGAATTCTTTGGCGTCGCAACCAACCTGCTCGGGGGCTGGCTCGGTGGACGCTTTGGTCTCAACGCGACGCTCTTCGCGGGGCTCACGCTGCAGATCGTCGCGTGCGGCGTGCTGGCCTGGCGCGCCGACGCGCTCAGCGTGTCGCTCGTGATGGTGTGCCAGGGTCTCTCGGGGATCGCCAAAGATCTCACCAAGATGAGCTCGAAGAGCTTTGTGAAGCTGGTCGTACCGGAGGACGACCACGCCGGTCTGCTGCGCTGGGTCGCCTTGATCACCGGTTCCAAGAACACGCTCAAAGGCGTGGGGTTCTTGCTGGGCGGCGTGGCGCTACAGGCCTTTGGCTTCGCGGCCTCCTGCGCGGGGATGGCGGGGCTCGTCGCGGTGGGGCTCTTGGCCTCGGCCCTCGGCCTGCCCCGCGCCGCGGGCAAGACGAGCACCAAGCTGCCGTTGCGAGCGGTGTTCTCCGACGACGCCCGCATCAATTGGCTCGCGGCCGCGCGCTTTTTTCTCTTCGGCTCCCGCGACATCTGGTTCGCCGTGGCGCTCCCCGTCTTCCTCGCCGCCACGCTTGGCTGGGGCTTCCCTCAGGTGAGCGCCTTCCTGGCCTTTTGGATCATCGGCTACGGCGCGGTCCAAGCCCTGGCGCCGACGCTGCTTCGCCGCCCCGAGCGCGACCCGCGCGCTGCGGGCGCGCTGCTCGGTTGGACCGGTGCGCTCCTGCTTCCCCTCATGGCGCTCGGCCTTGGCCTGCAGCAGGGGCTTCCGGCCGCGACTACGCTGATCTTGGGGCTGGCGTGCTTTGGCATCGTCTTTGCGGTCGACAGCGCCCTGCACAGCTTCCTGATCGTCGCGTATGCGGAGAGCGAGAGCGTCGCGATGCGAGTCGGGTTTTACTACATGGCCAACGCTGGCGGGCGCCTGGTCGGCATGCTCTTGTCGGGCGCCCTGTTCCAAGCCGCGGGGCTGGGGCTTGCCGGGCTGCTCGCCTGCCTGCTGGCCTCGGGCCTCTTTGTGGCGGCGTCGGCGTTCCTCTGCGTGCCGCTCGGCGAGGCCGAGAAACGCGCGGCGTTTTCCGCCTAGCCAGGTTCGCGGCCCCGCAGCGCAGAGCGCGAGGCGAAGGGCTGTGGGGCGGGCTATTCGGGAATCGCCGTGGTGGGAAAGACGCGCGAATAGATCAGGTAGACCAGCACGAAGGCGCCCAGGAACCCCGCGGCGATTCCGAACTGGACAAAGCCGGCAAAGGCGGCGGTCGAGTCGGGCACGAGCGAGGGCCAGATCAACACGTTCCGCTCGAGCCAAAAGCCCAGCAGCACGATCCCGGCGACGCTTCCGAGAATGGCCGGGGTCTTCTTTGGGCGCTGCCCGAGGAGCACCCAGAAGGGCGTCAACCAGCAGCCGACCCACGCGGCCAGCGCGAGTTTTGCGTAGGGCTCGTCGAGGCGCTCCCAAAAGAGCTCCCAGCTTCCGAAGGTCTGGCTCAGCGCCATCGCGCCGATCCCCGACTTATCCTGCATAAACTGGCTGCCGAGGCGTGCCTCCATGAACGTGGTTTCTTCGGGGAGGTTCCCGTACCAGATCACGATGTACTGGGAGAAGAACAGGTACATCCAAAAGATCGAGAAGGCGAAGATCATCTTCCCGAGATCGTGCATGCGCGACTTGGTGATGAGGCCCTCGAAACCGGGCTGGTTGCGCACGAGCACGGCGATGAGCGCGGTGGAGGCAATCGCCGAGAGCCAGCCGCCCCAGGCGAAGTAGGCCCCAAAGAGGTTCGAGTACCAGGTGGGGCTGAGCGACATCACCTGGTCGAAGCAGATGACGCTCCACCCGTAGGCGTAGGACAGACACAAGATCGGGGCGAGCACCTTGCAGCGCTTGGCGCAGCGCTCGCGCTCTTCGTCGTCGCCGCGCCAGTTCGCGGTCCAGCGCTCGAACATGGTCTTGGCAAAACCGGTCGCGTTCTCGGCGCCGCGTTTCAGGTTCGGCCGCACCGAGTTGTAGAGAAAGGCCAGCGTGAGGATCGTGAGGAAGGCGAAGACACCGACATCGGTCCAGAAGAGCCGGGGCGCGTTGAGCCAGGCCTCCTTGACCTCCGGGGGATGTCCCAGCCAATTCTGGTAGACGGCGTCGCGGCCGCCAAACCAACCGACCAGAAACAACACGAGCGTCACCGGCACCCACGCCGAGAGACCCTCGGCGATGCGCCGGATCGGCCCCGGCCAGTTGGCGCCGACGATCACAAAAGCCGCGGCGAGGACGACGCCGGCCTGGGCGATGGCGCCGAAGTAGAGGTAGTTGATGTGAAAGGCACGCCACGCCGTCTCGGCGTCGCTCGAGAGCCCCGCGAAGAAAGCGACCACGCCCACCGCGATGAGCAGCGCGCAGCCCCCGATGAGGGGGGCCGGAAGCGAGCGGGGGTTGGCTTTTTCCAGCATCAGCGCGGCACTCACGGCGTCGCTCCTTCGGCGGAGGCCGACTGCGGCCCCGTCTGGCCGTTCAGGTAACGGACGTAGTTCACGATGTCCCAGCGGTGCTCGGCCGGGATGCGCCGGTAGCTCGGCATCCGCCCGCGCCCGAGGCTGATCGTCGTGAAGATGTGGCCGTCGGTGAGCCCCTTGGCGGCACTGTACTGGCCGCCGATGGGCAGCACGCCGATCAGCGGCCCCTTGCCAAAGGGCGGGCCGGCGACCGTCCCGTCCCCGCCGCCCTCGGCTCCATGGCAGACGATGCAAAAGATCTCGTACTGGGCCTTGCCGTTCTCGAGCGAGGCAAGCGTGGCCGGCTGGGGTTTGACCAGCGCCTCGGTCTCAGCCACCGAGAGCGTCCGCAGGTCGAGCGGCGCGCCCACGGGCACCGAGCCCTCGGGCGGCATAAAGCCCCCGCTCGCGTCGGCTTCGGGGTGGCCGGTCTCCTCGAAGGCCTGCACCGCCTTCTGGAACTTCATCTGCGGCCACCAGGTGACGCTCCACTGCTCCCAGCACCCCGTCGCGAACAGCATCACCGTCGCCACCAGCGCGATTCGCCGCGGCGCCAAGGCGAGCGTCCAGCTCCGACTTCTTCGCTCAGGCGTCGACAAGGCTCACCTCCGACGCGTCGTTCGCACGCATCAACCCCTCGATTTCGCTCACGTCGCGGTCGAGGCATTCGACGACGACGCCGAACTCCTCGCCGGAGAAGCGCAGACTGTAGGAGGGGTCGATCTTGAACTTGGGGAGCCGCCCGACGCTGAGCAGACCGATCAGCGTCGCGATGGCGCCAAAGAGAATCGTGAGTTCAAAGGCGATGATCGTGTAGGGCGGGATCGAGGCGTAGGGCTTGCCGCCGATCACGATCGGCCAGTCGAGCGACATCCAGATCGTCATCGCGTAGCCGGTGGTGACGCCGAGGAGTCCGCCAATCAGCGTGAAGTACCGCACCTTGCTGGGCTTCGGGTCGACGGCCTCCTCGATCTCCTCGAAGGGCGACGGCGAGAACACCTCGAGCTTTGTAAAGCCGCGGCCCTTCAGCTGTCGGACACTCTCGGCGACCTTGGAAGGCCGCTGGTAAACACCGAGGACAGTGGGCATCAGTGCGCTCCCTCGTGGTCTCGCGCGTGGATCTCGAGCTCTTTCACCTCGAACATGGGGATCACCGGGAAGAGCTTCAGGAAGATCAGGAACGCGACGCTGAAGAAGGCGAAGCTCCCGGCGACGATCGTGAGCTCGTAGGGATGCGGCGTGTAGTTCCCCCACACCGCCGGGTCGTATTCGCGCGAGAGCCCGGTGATGATGATCACATAGCGCTCGAACCACATCCCGATGTTGATCAGCGTCGCGGCGACAAAGATGATCCACGGTGTCACCCGACACTTCTTCCACCAGAAGATCTGGGGAACGACGCCGTTGCAAATGATCATGATCCAGGTGGATACCCAGTAGGGCCCAAAAGCGCGCAGCCAGAAGCTCGCCTTCTCGGCGTCCACCCCGCTGTACCAGGCGATGAAATACTCGATCGCGTACGCGTAGCCCACGATCATCGACGTGAGCAGCAGGAACCGGCACATGTTGTCGAAGTGGTACTCGGTGATGATGTGCTCGAGCCCGAAGATGCGCCGCACCGGAATCATCACCGTCAGCACCATGGCAAAGCCCGAGAAGATCGCGCCGGCCACGAAGTAGGGCGCAAAGATCGTCGCGTGCCAGCCCGGGACGATCGACATCGCAAAGTCCCAGGACACGACGCTGTGCACCGAGAGCACCAGCGGTGTCGCCAGGCCCGAGAGGTGGAGCGAGGTGCGGGTGTGAGCCTTCCACTGGACCGAGGTGCCCTGCCAACCCAGGCAGAGTGCGCCGTAGAGCACGCGCCGCCAGCCCGTGGTGCGGTCCCGCGCCGCGGCCAGGTCGGGCAAGAGCCCTACGTAGAAAAAGATGATCGACACCAGCGTGTAGGTGGAGATCGCGAAGGTGTCCCACAGGAGCGGGCTCTTGAAGTTCACCCAGAGGCCGCGCTGGTTGGGATAGGGCAGAATGAAGTAGGCCTTCCAGATGCGACCCACGTGGATCCCGAGGAAGAGCTGGGCGGTAAACACCGCGAAGACGGTCATCGCCTCGGCGCTTCGGTTGATGGCGTTGCGCCACTTGGCGCGGAAGAGCAGCAGAATCGCCGAGATCAGTGTGCCGGCGTGGGCGATCCCGACCCAGAACACAAAGGTGACGATGTAGGCACCCCAGAAGACCGGGTGCGAGTAGCCGGCGATCCCGAGGCCCTTGTAGATCTGGTAGAGCCACACCGCCCCGGCGGCCCCGAGGGTCGCGAGGCAGGTCAGGACGAGCAGCAGCCAGCCACCACCGGGCCGCTCCATGAACACGCGCATGACGTCGCGATTGGTGGCGGAGTCCCCGACGTCGGCGACCGGCTGCATCCTCGCGGCAATCGATCCTGCGGAAGGCGGAGGCGTCATCAGTTAGCCCTCGACCGGGCCGCGGGTCACCTTGGCGAGGTAGGTCACACCGGGCCGTGTGTTGAGATCGTGGAGTGCGTGATAGCCGCGCTCCGCATGGTCGCCGCGCTTCGACACCGCGCTCTCGCCGTCCTTCAGATTCCCAAAGGTGATCGCCTGGGTCGGACAGGTCTGGGCGCAGGCCGGCGTGACCTCGCCGTCGGCGATCGGCCGCCCGGCATCCTTGGCGGTTTGCCGGGCGGAGGCGATGCGCTGCACGCAGAACGTGCACTTTTCCATCACGCCCTGCCCGCGCACCGTGACGTCCGGGTTGGACATGAGCTGCATGGGCTCGGGCAGGTTTTCGAGCGCGAAGTCGTACCAGTTGTAGCGGCGCACCTTGTAGGGGCAGTTGTTCGAGCAGTACCGCGTGCCGATGCAGCGGTTGTAGATCATCCCGTTGAGGCCTTCTTCGCTGTGATAGGTCGCGATGACCGGACACACGGGCTCGCAGGGCGCCGCCCCGCATTGCTGGCACATCATCGCCGCGTTGCGGACATCGACCGGCCCGGGCTTTTCCTCGGGGATGATCGGCAGCGTCATGCCGCCCTGGTTGTCGCCCTCGCCCACCCAGCGCTCGATGCGCAGCCAGGCCATATGGCGGCCGCGCAGCGTGCTCTCTTCGCCGACCACCGGGATGTTGTTTTCGATGTAGCAGGCCGTGATACAGGCGTTGCAGCCGGTGCAGCGATCGAGGTCGACCGCCATACCCCAGCGGTAGGCGCTCCCCTCGGCGGAGTCCATCGCGGCCACGAAGGGTTTCAGGTGGTGCTCGGCGTGGCCACCACCGTGCTCCTCGCCGTGGCCTTTTGCCTCTCCGGCGTGCGCCTCGTCGCCCCCGGCACTCACCGCCGGGGTCGCGGCGTGCTCGTTGTAATCCTCGACGTTGGCGTGGCCCGTGGCGAGGTCGGCAAGGGAAACCGCCATGCCCAGCATGCGTCCGCGCTGGTTCTGGCTCCCCTGGATGAACGCCAGGCGTTGGTGTCCGCCGGTTGCCGACACCCGCGCCTTGGCGACGAGCCACGCCGGGCCGCCGGACTCGTCGGTCCCGCGCGGCAGCAGCGAGAGCACGTTCACTCCCTGCCCGCCGGCGAAGCGGCCGACGCTGTGACCCTGGCCCACCGCGATCGCGATAACGTCGTCGCGCACCCCCCCGCGCGGCACGACCGGAACCTCGAGGCTCCCGACGTCGGTGGTCACCGAGAGGAGGTCGCCGTAGTCGAGCCCGCCGAGCCGCTCCGCCGTCGCGGTGCTGACCTCGGCCCAGGATTGCCAGGTAATCTTGGTGACGGGATCGCCGAGCTCCTGGAGCCAGGACAGGTTCGCGCTGCGCCCGTCGTAGAAGGCGGGAGAGGGGTACGCGAGCAGGGTGTATTCGCCGTCCCCCTCGAGCACCGGTGCCTTGACCTCGACGGGGCGCGCGGCTTCGAGCGGAGCTGTGGGGCCCGCCGGAAACTCGCCAAAGCTTCCTCCGCGGCCCAGCGCGCTCCGCAGGGCCACGCCGCCACCCCACTCCTTCTCCACGAGCACGCGGAAGGAGTCGGCCGGCACCTCGGCGCCGATGTTGCGGGCCGCTTCCAGGAGCGTGTCCACCAACGCCCGAGTCTCGAAGAGCGGGCGAATCGACGGTTGGACCAGCGAACGAACCCCCGGCCGCGGCTCGGCGTCGCCCCAGCTTTCGAGCGGGGTGTGGTCGGGCAAAATGAGGTCGGCCCGCTCCGAGGTCTCGTCCGGCATCGACGCGAAGGACACCACAAAGCCAACCTTGTCGAGTGCCTGCGCAAAACCGGCCGACGCCGGCACGCTGTAGACGGGGTTCGCGTCGTGGACCAAGAGCACGCTCACCTGCCCCTCGTCCATCGCGTCGGTCAGCTCGAGCGCGTCGCGGTAGTGGGCGCGCCGCCCCGCCGGCGCCGCCGCCGGGAACCGCACGGTCCGGCCCACTGCGCCGAGCGCGGCGTTCAGAAGCAACACCGCGCCCGCCGCATCGCGGGCGCGACGGCTGCTGAGACCGGGGCCCGGCGGCAGGATCACGGGGTTGCGCGCCGCCGCGAGCGCGCGCCCGATGCGCTCGAGGTCTGCCGCGTCGACACCCGCGGCCTCGGCGGCCTCGGCCACGCTGACCGCGGGGAGCAGTGCGGTGACGGCGGGGGGGCCGTCCACCAGCCCGGCGAGGGCCGCAGCGATCGCACCTTCGCTCCCGGGTGCCGCCGCGATCCACTCGTCGGCGTTCGATACCGTCATCGAGAGCCGCGGACCGACCGACACCAAGCGGGTTCCGCGAGTCGCCTCGGAGTCGGCGTTGCGCGCGGCCGCGAGCTGGCGTCCGTGCTCGACCGACGAGGGGCCCGCATCGAGGAAATCCGATCCGAGGTCGAGAATGAAGTCGGCCTCGGACAGGTCGAAGACCGGCTCGCTGGGAGCCCCGAACAGGGCCTTGCTCGCCTCGCGCAGCGCTTCGGGGGCGAAGGGTTCGTAGACCACCCGCCCGCCCAGGCTAAGGGTCTCGACGATGCGGTCGAGCCACTGGCTGGCGGTGGGCCCGATCTCGCCGCCCAGCACCCAGGTCCGGCTTCCGCCCTCGCGCAGCGCTCCAGCCAAGCGCGCGATGGCGTCCTCCCAGGAGATCGGCTCGAGTGCACCGTCCTCCCCGCGCACCATCGGTTGGCGGTAGCGGTCGGGGTGGTAGGTGCGCCCGATCGAGGCCTGACCGCGCGCGCACAGCGAGCCCTGGTTCACGGGGTGGTCCGGGTTGCCCTCGAGCTTGATCGGCCGCCCCTCGCGCGTGGTGACGTGAACGCCGCACGCCGACGGACATTCCTGGCACGTCGACGCGTAGTGGACGGCGATGCCCGGAGTGATTTCCTCAGGCTGCACGACGTAGGGGATCAGGTTGAAGACCGGGTCGGAGCAGCCGGCGGCCGCTGCGGCGCCGGCGCTGGCGCCCACGATCTTGAGGAAGTCGCGACGGTGGAATTCAGGCATCCGTCTTTCCTGTCCTAGTAGTGGCAGACCAGGCAGTCCTGAGACGCCTCGTTTTCGCGGTGGCACTGGATGCACCACCCCATTTCGAGCTTCTTCGAGGGCAGCAACCAGGGCCACCACACTGTGTCTTCCGTCAGATAGAGCTTGTCCATCTCTTCGACGGGCCCGTGGCAGGTCTGGCACTCCACCCCCGCGGCGACATGGCGGTTGTGCCGAAACTGCACATGCTCGGGGACGCGGTGGATCTGCTTCCAGGGGATCGGCTCTTTGTTTTCCCAGTACTGTTTCAGGATCTGGATGCCTTCGGGTTCGAGGCTGTTGCCCTCTTCGTCCTTGGCGTACTGGAACTGGGAGTGGCAACCCATGCAGCTCTCCACCGACGGCACGCCCGCCGCGGCAGAGCGGTCGGTGCCCGTGTGGCAGTAGAGACATTCGATCTCGTACTTGCCCGCGTGCCAGGCGTGGCTAAAGGGAATCGGTTGCAGCGGGCCCGGCGCGTCCTCATCCCACGCCGCCGCCTGGGCGTCGAGGAGGTCCTGCTCGGGCGTTCGGGGCTGTGCGTTGACTTGTTGCGGGGCCGGGAGGGTGAGCAAGAAAAAGCCCGTGGCGGCTCCGGTCACGACGGCGGCGAACAGGCGCCAATGCGATCGAATCGGGTTCACGAAACACCCCCAGGTGCGAGGCGATGCCAAGCCCTAGTGAAGTCGTCTGTACCGCTATGCCAGAGGGGCGGCGGCCGTTCCCGGGCGCCGGACATGCCGCGGGGCTCCCGCGGCACCCAGTGGTGCCTTCGGCAAAACGCGGCGGGCGCTGGGCCCGCACAGCCGTTCGACCGATTCCCCCTCCGGTTCGGCGCCTGGTTGTTAGAACGTCACCCCTTCGGCGTCAACACTCGCTCCGCGTCGTTTCGAGCCAATAGAATGGCGTTTGAAACAAGCCCGCGGAGACGCTTCGGGCCAACCGCCGCTCGCGAAAAAGGCGTGGCGGCGGTTAGCATGGGGCCCCGTGCAGGGAATCGCTGGGGTGCTGCAAACGCCTACGCGACCGGGACTGATGCATCCCGATGCGGGGTCCAAAACGAGGAGTGGCGAAAGATGGCAATCGGCGAGGCATGGATCATTGACGCGGTGAGGACTCCCCGCGGGCGCGGCAAACGCGAAACCGGCGCGCTGTCTGGGATTCACCCCCAGGAGTTGATGGCGCAGACCCTCAACGCGCTCCGGGACCGCAACGGGTTCGAGACGACGGACGTCGAAGACGTCGTCGTGGGCTGCGTGACGGCCGTCGGGGAACAGGGCGGTTGCATCGCGCGGATGTCCGCGCTGGCGGCGGGTTGGGACCCACAGGCGGCGACTGGCGTCACGCTCAACCGCTTTTGTGGCTCCGGGCAGCAGGCCGTCAATTTTGCCGCGATGGGCGTGATGGCCGGGCAGCAGGACCTGGTGATCGGCGGCGGTGTCGAGTCGATGTCGAAGCACGGGATGGGCGCGGACAAGTCCGGGATCGACGGCCACAACCCGCATCTCCGCGAGCTGCACCCGCTGGTCCCACAGGGAATTTCCGCCGATCTCATCGCGACCCTCGAAGCGTTCAGCCGAGAGGACGTCGACGCCTACGCGGCGGAAAGCCAGGCGCGCTGCGAACGCGCGCGACGCGAAGGTCGTTTTGACGGCAGCTTGATTCCCGTCCTCGACCCCGAAGGCCAGGTCGTGCTCGAGACCGACGAGCACCCGCGCGAAGGCACTACGGTCGAGTCGCTCGGGCAGCTCCCGCTTTCCTTTGACAAGCTCGGTCAATACGTCCAGAAGGGAGACCGCCTCTCTTTTGTCGAGAAGGCGCTCTCCCGCTACACGCAGATCGACACGATCCAACACGTCCACCACGCCGGCAATTCCTCGGGAATCGTCGACGGTGCGGCAGCGGTGCTGATCGCATCGCCCGAATACGCCAAAGCACAGGGGATGACGCCCCGCGCGCGCCTCGTCGCGACGGCGACCGCCGGAGACGAGCCGGTCATTATGCTGACGGCGCCGACCCCGGCGTCCAAGCGGGTTCTCCAGAAAGCCAAGATGGAGATCGGCGACATCGACGTCATCGAGATCAACGAAGCCTTTGCCGCCGTGCCCCTCAAGACCATGCGAGACATGGGCATGGACCACGAGCGCGTCAACATCAACGGCGGCGCGATCGCAATGGGCCATCCGCTCGGCGCAACGGGGGCAATGCTGATCGGTACTGCGCTCGACGAGCTCGAACGCCAGGACAAAACCACCGCGCTGGTCACGATGTGCATTGGCAACGGAATGGGGATCGCCTCGGTGTTGGAGCGGGTGTAGGCGGCGGGGAGACGGCGCATGGCGATTTCGCAAGATCTGCTCGAGATCCTCGTTTGCCCGGAAACGCGGCAACCGCTGACGCTCGCTGGGGAGGAGCTGCTGCAACGCCTCAACCGACAGATCGGCGCCGGGACGCTTCGCAACCGCGGCGGTGAAGCGGTGCAAAAGGAGCTCGAGGCCGGTCTCGTGCGCCAAGACGGCGCCGTGCTCTACCCGATCGAGGACGATATCCCGGTGATGTTGGTGGAAGAGTCGATCGAGCTCTCCGGCGCCGCGAGCTGAGCCTCCGCCTCGCGCGGGGTTGCAGCGATGGCGCGGTCGCACGCCGCCTCGAGGTCGCGGATCCCGTAGGGCTTCTGGAGAAAGACCACAGCGCCCAGGGCTTCGGCGCGCTCGAGGGCCTGGTGCTCGCGATACCCGCTCATCAACACCACGGGGAGGTGCGGCTTCGCGCGACGGATTTGCTGTACAAACTCGTCGCCCGCAAGGCCGGCCATGCTCAAGTCGACCACCGCCACCTCGATGTCGGCCGTCGCCGCCCACTCGAGCGCGCGGAAGGGATCGGTGAAGGTCTCGGGGCGGTAGCCGATTTTTTCGAGCAATCGACCGCACATCACGCAGACTTGTTCGTCGTCGTCCAGCACCAGGGCGGTCCCGCGCGCGGGCGGAGGGCCCACCGCCACCCGCGTCGCGGCGGGCAGCGCGCGTTCCGCGCCGGACGCACGCGGCAAGAAGGCCCGGACGGTCGTCCCCTCGCCCTCTTTGCTCTCGAGGTCGAGCGCTCCGCCATGTAGGCGGACGATGCCGTGCACCGCGGCCAGGCCGAGCCCCCGCCCCGTAAACTTGGTCGAGAAGAAGGGATCGAAGATGCGGGCGCGGATCTCCGCGGGGATCCCAGGCCCGTCGTCGGTCACCGCGATCTCGACATAGTCGCCGGGCGCCGCTTCGTCGCGCAACGCGCACCGCGCCAACGCCGCCTCATCGAGCAAGGTGGGACCGATCGCCACCCGCAGCGAGGAACCCTGTTCTCCCAACGCCTCGCCGGCGTTGGTGATAAGGTTCAGCAACACCTGCTGGAGCTGGGTGGGGTCGCCGCGAACGCTTGTGCCGAACT
>CAJIBI010000466.1_pt1 | contig 11953 bp, 11 predicted proteins | sample 9199321 | NCBI WGS metagenome assembly CAJIBI01 (sample SAMEA7708294, study PRJEB35096) | sediment metagenome | biome: marine neritic benthic zone biome [ENVO:01000025]; feature: sediment [ENVO:00002007]; material: shallow marine sediment [ENVO:03000034] sea grass bed [ENVO_01000059] ... | reverse complement strand
TTCGGAGCCTCCTCGACCAGGACTACCCCGGGTTCTTTCGGATCCTCATGATCGACGACGAGAGTGAAGACGGGAGCGCCGAGTGCGCGGCCCGGATCGCCCGCGAGCACCCGCGTGGACATCACCTCGAAGTGATCTCGACACGCGAACGCCCTCCGGGCTGGGTCGGAAAGATGTGGGCGCTTCACTGCGGGCTGGAGGCGGCGCAATCACGCGACCTGCCCTGGCACTACGTCTTTCTGAGCGATGCGGATGTCCGCCAGCCACCGCGCAATCTCCGACGCCTCGTCGCCCAGGCCGAGACCGGCGATCGGGCCTTGGTCTCGCTGATGGTGAAGCTCGAGGCGGAGGGCGCTTGGGAACGTTGGCTCATCCCGGCCTTCGTCTACTTCTTTCAGCAGCTCTATCCATTCCCGCGGGTGAACCGCCCCGATCTCCGCACCGCCGCAGCAGCGGGCGGTTGTGTCTTGGTGCGCCGCGGCATCCTCGAGCGGATCGGCGGCTTCACCGCGATCCGGGGCGAGGTGATCGACGACTGCGCGCTCGCGGCGCGGGTGAAACGCGAGGCGCCGATCTGGCTGGGCCTGAGTGAGACCGCGGCGAGCGTCCGCCCCTACGGCGGGCTCTCGGGGGTATGGAACATGGTGGCGCGCACCGCCTTCACACAGCTGCGACATTCCTGGTTGCTGCTGGCGCTTACGGTGGTGGCGATGCTGTGGCTCTACCTGGCGCCGCCGCTCTTGCTGCTGTCGGCGCCCTGGCACCAAGACGGCGGGGCGGCCGTCATGGCCGCGGCCGCTTGGGTGCTCCAAGCGCTCAGCTTTGCCCCGACGCTCGCGCTCTACGGCCGTCACCCGCTCTGGGGCTTCTCGCTGCCCCTGGCCGGCGCGTTCTATACGGCGATGACCGTCGACTCCGCGTTGCGGCACCGGCGCGGCGAGGGCGGGATGTGGAAGGAGCGGGCCGGGGCGGGACGCGCAGCGGGAGCCTCGTGACACTGCTGGTCGCGACCGCCCTCCCTTTTGAAGCAAAGGATTTCGCCGCGCGGGTGGGTGGGGGCACCGCACCGCTGGGCCGGGGTTGGGTACACCGCGGCGCGCTCGGCTCCTATCCCGTGCAACTCGCCGTGACGGGCCCCGGCGCGCGCCGCGTCCGCGCAGCGGCGGACGCCCTCCCCGCTGTGCCCAGCGCGCTCATCAGCGCCGGGGTGGCGGGCGCGTTGCGCGATGACCTCGGCGCCGGCGTTGTCGTCGTGGCCGATGCGGTGTGCGCGCTCGGGGGACCCACCCTGCGCACGGACGAGACCCTGCGCGAATGCGCCGAAGCGGCGCTCGGCGAGGCCGGCCGTCCGTGGTGTCGCGCGCGTTGTCTCGGCGTCGATGCGGTGCTCACGAGTGAGGCGTCGAAGCGAGAGGCCGCACAAAAGAGCGGTGCGGCGATCGTGCAGATGGAAGATCATGCATGGGCGGAGCGCGCAAAGGCGTGGGGAATTCCCTTTCTCTCGCTGCGGGTCGTGCTCGACGCGGTCGACCGCGTGGTGCCCGACATTGCGATGCGCGTTCCCTGGCGCGGCCCGAGTGTGCTGGGGGTCGCGCGCGAACTCGCGCGCCGGCCGCAGGAGCTTCCCGCACTCGTCGCGCTCGGGCAGGCCCAACGCCGCGCGCGCCGCGCCCTCGCGGCCGCGTTGTACGACGTGGTCGGGGCGCTCGCCCGCGACGCAGCTGCCGCCGATCCGAGCTAGCGTCGCCGCGTGCCTGCGCGCAAGACCACCGCCAGAAAGAAGCGCAACGCCCGCAAGCGCCTCACCCCTCGCAAAGACAAACAGGGGCTTTCGGCCGAGGAAGTGTTGCTCGCGCCGAGCCACCCCGACCTCAGCGCGCTCAGCGGCGCCGTCGAAAGCGCGGGGGGCGTGGCGGTCGGTGCGTACCGCGAACCGCTTTCCGGACGACCCTTGTTGCTCGCGACGCTCCCGTGCGAGGCGATCGAACCGACACCCTTTCAACGCGACCTCTCGCCCACCCACACCAAACGCTTGGCCCAGAAAATCGAAGAGAGCGGCTCGTTTCTCGACCCGCTGATCGTGGTGCGCGGCGCGACGGGCGGGTTTTGGACACCCAACGGGCGCCACCGCCTGGCGGCGGCGAAAGTCCTCGGGCTCCGACAGATCACCGCGCTGATCTCGCCCGACGACGAGCTCGCCTTCAAGATTCTCGCGCTCAACACGGAGAAGGCCCACAACCTGAAGGACCGCAGCCTCGAAGTGATCCGCATGGCGCGCGCCCTGGCGGAGCGCTTCAAGCGCAAGCGCGAGATCGACTTCGAGGCCGAGTTCGAGGCGGCGGAGCTGCTGACCCTGGGCCTCGTCTACGAACAGGAGGGGCGCTTTGCCGGCGGCGCCTACAGCCCTTTTCTGAGGAAGGTCGACCGCTTCTCCACCCGCACGCTCGGCGCCTCGCTGCGCGAGCGCGAGGGCTACGCCGCGCGGCTCCTCGAGATCGACGCGCAGGTGAAGCGCATCATCGAAGCGCTGCGCGAGCGCGGCTTCAAGTCCCCCTATCTGCGCAACTATGTCGTCGCCCGCATCAACCCCGTGCGTTTTCACCGAGCGAAGAAGGGCGACACCGGGCCCGCGATGGCCATCGGCGCCGCTCTCACGCGCATGGCGACTTCGGCAAAAAAGTTCGACGTGGGAAAGGTGAAGGAATCGGAGATCGCCCTCGTGGCGGCGGTGTCGGACTAGGCGGGGTGCGAGGGGTACATCGTGGGCGCGCGCAGTGGCAAAGAGTATCTCGAGGGGTTGCGCGACGATCGTCGGATCTTTGTCGGCGGAGACCGCGTCCGCGACGTCACCGACGACCCGCGTTTCCGCGGCGCGGCCGGGGAACTCGCGCGTATTTATGACCTCCAGCACGACCCGCGCTACCGGGCGATCCTGACCTTCCCCTCACCCGCTACCGGCGAGCCCGTGAGCACGTCGTTTCTGTGGGCGACCACCTTCGACGAGGTGCAGCGCCGCGTGCAAGGCGAGGGCGTCCGGACCGACTTGAGCTATGGCCTGATGGGTCGACTGCCCGACTACGTGAACGCCTTCGCGACCGACTGCGCCGCCATCGCGTACCTGCTCGGGCGTCGCCGTCCCGAATTCGCTGAGAACGTCCTGCGTTATTGGGCAACCGTTCGCGATCGCGACCTCGCCTTGACCCATGTTCTCGTGGACCCGCACGTCGACAAGAGCAAGGGCGTAGAGGCGCAGGACGCGATGCGCGTCGTCGAGGAGCACGCGGAGGGCCTGGTGGTGGAGGGCTGCAAGATGCTCTCGACGCTGGCTCCCCTCTCGGACGAGGTGTTTGTCGCGCCCTACATGCCGCGCAAACCGGGCGAAGAGGCGTACACGCTGATCTGTTCGATTCCGATTGCGACGGAGGGGCTGAAGTTCCTGTCGCGTGAATCGTACGACGAAGGGGGGTCGCGCTTCGACCGCCCGCTCAGCACGCGCTTTGACGAGCAGGACAGCCTCGCGATCTTTGACCGCGTGCTCGTGCCCTGGGAGCGGGTGTTTCTCTACGGAGACATCGAGACCTACAACCTGGTCTCCCCGGCGTACCCCGGCTACCTGCTCCTGCAAGCCGCGATTCGCGGAACCGCAAAACTCCGCTTTGTCGCCGGCCTGTGCGCACTGGTGGCGGAGACCAACGGGCGCAGCGAGGTCACGCGTTACCAAGAGTTGGTCGGCGAGCTCCTTGGGTTTCTCGAGATTGCCGAGGGCCTGGTCGTCGCGATTGCCCACGAGGTCGTGAACAACGCCCAGAATCCGCTCCAACCCGACGCCGAAGCGCGCGAAGACGCGCGCGCCGTTCCGGGCCTGGCGACGTTGTTTGGGGGGCACGGACGGACGGCCCTCGGGATCACGGCGATCCGGCTGTTCTTTCCGATGGTCCACCAAAAGGCAATCGACGCGTTGCGACTCGTCGGGAGCAGCGGGCTCATCATGACACCCAGCGAGGCGGATTTCGCCAACCCCGAGATGTCTCCCCTGATCGAGCGCTATCTCAAGGGTCGCGACGGAGTCTCCGCCGAGGACCGGGTGCGGGTGTTCAAGCTGGCGTGGGACCTGCTGGGGAGCCAATTTGGAAGCCGCAGCCTGCACTACGAGCACTTCTTTGCAGGCGACCCGATCAACAACCGGCTCCTCTATTGGAATTTGCCCCAAAAGGGAGCTGCCCAGGCGATGGCGGAGCGGATGATCGAGGAGATTAAGACGCGGCCGATGCCCGAGCGCGGCTAGCCCGCCATCTGTTTGATGTCGGTGAGCACCAGCTTGGCGACGCACTTGAGCGTTTCGAAGATGCCTTCGCCGGTGGTGGCGCAGGCTTCGAACTCCGGGACACCGCCCGGGTTCAGGAGCTTCCGCATCTCTTCGACAGGCGCGACGTTGGGGAGGTCGCGTTTGTTGTACTGTACGACGTAGGGGATCTTCTCGAGCTCGTAGCCCTGCTCGCGCAGGTTGATCTTCAAATTGTCGAGGCTCTCGACGTTGGCTTCCATGCGCTCGACCTGGCTGTCGGCGACAAAGACGACACCGTCGACGCCCTTCAAGATCAGCTTGCGGCTCGCGTCGTAGAACACCTGGCCGGGCACGGTATAGAGATGGAAGCGGGTCTAAGCCGCGGATCTGGCCGAGTGCCAAGGGCAGGAAATCAAAGAAGAGCGTCCGCTCGGTTTCGGTGGCGAGCGAAATCATCTTGCCTTTGAGCTCGGGGTTGGTTTTCCCGTAGATCAGCTGGAGGTTGGTCGTTTTCCCACACAGCCCCGGGCCGTAGTAGACGACCTTGCAGTTGATCTCTCGCGACGCGTAATTGATGAACGACATAGTGGCGAGCTAGTCCGCAAAAAGGCGATCGATGTCGTCGTCGGTGATCTCGGCGAAGGGGCTTCCCCCTCCGCTGCGCGCCCGTTCGCTCTTTTTCTTGATCTCCTCAAAAAGCCGGGCCAGCTCCACGGTGGCCTTCTTCACCCGCAGGCGAACGAGACCCAGCGAGCTGCGCTCGTCAAAGATGATCACGAGAATGATGCGCCGGGCGACCAGGGTCATGTGCAGGTTGTCCCGCTGCCCCTGGTGAAAATGAATCGGGAACTCCTCCTCGCCGATGATCTTGGCGAGGCCACTCGTCGCGGCGACGCTGCCCGCGGTGAGCGAAGCGAGGCTCGTGGTGTCGATGCCGCGGATGTCGCCGGCTTCCGCGAGGAGTTGGCCATTGTTGTCGACGACAAATACGCCTTTTGCGTGCGAGTCGCGCGCGAGGCGTTCGCAAACGGCGAGGACTTTTCGGTAGTCCTCGTCGTAGAGGACCAGCTGGCTGTCAACCATCGCCATGTCGGTTCGACAATCTCCGGGTCCGCAATCGCGCGCGGGGCTCGAGTGCGTGGTGTGGAGTCGGCACCTTCGTCGCTAACCTACTGAAATCCAACGCGTTCGCATTCCAGAGCGTACCTCGGCGGCAGGCCCTATGCCAAACGCCTGCAGGGGGAGAATCGGCCTCGCCCGGCGCGGTCTTTAGCGCTCCGCATCGATGTCGCGCCGATTGTCGATCGAGCGGCCCACGGTGACGTGGTCCGCGTACTCAAAGTCGCCCCCGAGCGGCATCCCGTAGGCAATGCGCGTGATGCGGACACTCGTCCCCCGCAGCCGGTCGGCCACGTAGTGCGCCGTCGCATCGCCCTCGGTCGTGGGGTTGGTCGCGAGCACGACCTCCCGAACGCTCCCGCTCTCCACCCGCTCCTCGAGCTCGCGAATCCGGAGCTCTTCCGGACCGATCCCGTCGGCCGGCGACAAGGTTCCCCCGAGGACGTGGTATTTCCCCGAGAACCGGCCCGAGCGTTCGATCGACGCCAGGTCTGCCGGCTCCTCAACCACGCAAACCAGGGCCCCGTCGCGACGTTCGTCTCGGCAGACGCGGCACGGAGAGGCCTCGGTGAGGTCAAAGCAGTGTTCGCAGAGCACGATCTCCTGCTTGAGTCGGACGATCGCCTCGGCGAGCTCCTGGGCGTAGCTTTCCGACGCCGACAAGAGATAGAACGCGAGTCGGGTGGCCGACTTCTCGCCGATCCCGGGCAGCCGTTTCATCGCGGCCACCAGCCGTTCGATCGGGGGCGAGCTCAGCATTTCAACCCGACGTTCCGCCCCGACCGGGGTCCGGCGCCGCGCCTGGTCCAAAGGGAAGGTTCGCCGCGGCGGCGCGCTGCATCTCCTCTTGCACCATCTGCTGCGTGTTCGCGATCGCGGCATTCACCGCGGCGGCGATGAGGTCCTGCAGCATCTCGCGGTCTTCGCCACCGACGAGCGACGGGTCGAGCTCGACGCTTTGCACCCGGAGGTCGCCACTCATCACCACCCGGACCATCCCCGCGCCGGCCGACCCTTCGACGCTCCGCTTCGCTAGATCCTGCTGGAGCGCGCCGAGCTTTTCCTGCATTTCGCGCGCACGCTGCATCAGCTCCCCGAGGTCGGGGCCGCTCATTGGGACTCGCCGAGGGGTCGAATCGAGACCACTTCGCCTCCCAGAATCTCGAGGCTGCGGTTGATCGCTGGGTGGTCGAGAGCGGCGCGGCGCCGCTGCGAACGGAGCTCGCGATCGACTTCGCCTTCGGCGGCGTCAGCGCCCTCTCCGTCGGGCCCGGCGACCGCCAGCCGCGTCGGCTTGGAGAAGAAACGCTCGAGGAGGCGCTCGAGGTCGGCCCGCCGTCTTTCGAGCCGCCGCGCCGCGAAGGCGTCTTCCACGTGCACCTCGACCGCCCCCGCGTCGCAGACGCGGGCCCGGCCCGCCTGGAGCGCCGCCCCAAGGCCGCGCTCCTCTTGCACCACAAAAGCACAGAGCTTGGCGAAGCGTTCGGCGGCTCCGTCCATCGCGGGGGCCTCGACCGCTGCGGTGGAAGGGGCCGCCGCCGTTTCGCGGGCCCGCTTGGTTCCACCTCTCGCCCCGCCGCGTTGCCCCGTCGCGGGTGGGCTGGAGGCCGCGCCCGGGTCGCCGGCCCCGCCCCTCCCGGCCCCGCCGCCGCGTTCGAGGGAATCGAGACGCGCGAGAAGCTGCTCCACGTCGCTCCCGGGGGCCAGCGTGGCCAGCCGCACGATCGCCATCTCCAGTACCGCGTGGGGTTGCGGCGCCCAGGCGAGATCTTCCTGTTCTTTCAGGAGTGCGCGAAACATCCGCCGCAACCGCGCTGGCTCGCTCTTTCCGGCGAGCTCGCGCAGCTCTTCGAGCTCTGCGTCGCTCGCCTCGACGAGCCCCTTCCCAGCGTCGCTTCCGCCGGTGATCGCCACCACTACGAGGTCGCGAAACACGCCGAGCAGCGCGGCGCCCAGACGCTGCGCCTCGATGCCCGCGTCGGCCGCTTGTTCGCAGGCCTGCAGTGCGGCCACCGGGTCCGCGTCGACGCAGGCTCGGGCGATCTCGTGCAGCATGCGCCGGTCGATCAGATCGAGGATCTCGGCGACGCCGTCGTCGTCGACTTCGTCTCCGGACACCGAGACGATCTGGTCGAGCAGGGTGAGGGCGTCGCGGAGCGAGCCATCCCCTTCGCGCGCGATGTCGTGGAGGCTGCGGTCCGAGATCGTGACGCCTTCGGCCTTGGCGACATCGCGCAAGCGCGCACTGATCTCCCCGCTCGGGATTCGCCGCAGGTCGTGGCGCTGGCAACGCGACAGCACGGTGAATGGAATTTTCTCGGGGTTGGTCGTCGCAAAGATGAACAGGCTTTGGGGCGGCGGCTCCTCGAGGGTCTTGAGCAGCGCGTTGAACGCCGGGGTCGAGAGCATATGGACTTCGTCGACGATGAAGATCCGCCGCTTGCCGGGCGCCGCCGCGTAGCGCACCGATTCGATCAGGTCGCGCACATCGTCCACGCTGGTCCGGCTGGCGGCGTCGATCTCCTGGACATCGGTAGACGCGCCGGCAGCGATCTCTCGACAGGCCGGGCACTCGCCGCACGGGGTGTCGGTTGGCCCCTGGTCGCAATTTAGACAGCGCGCCAGAATGCGCGCGATCGTCGTCTTCCCGACGCCGCGCGGCCCGCAGAGGAGAACGGCGTGGGGGACGCGCCCACTGCGGATCGCGTTGCGGAGCGCCCGGGTGACGTGGGTCTGCCCCGTGATGTCGTCGAAGCCTTGGGGACGCCACTTGCGGGCAAGGACCTGGTAGCTCAACGAGGGGGGTCTCCCGAGGGTTGCGTCCGAAGCCTGCGGCCTGCGGGGATGGAAGATCGCAGGGCACCCCCGCTCGCCGCCGACCCCTCGCTACCGCTGCTCCCTTCCGGGCCTGACGGGGTTCGCGGAGTTCCGGCTCGATCGGGACCCTGCGATCACCCATCCCCGCACGTGCCGCAGAGCGCGCCCAGGGTAGCGGACCCCCGCTGCTTTCCCCGACAATCTGCCGCGATTCGTCTTCCATCCACGCGAGGCAAAGGCATGAGGTTCGGTTTGAGAACGTGTGTAGGGGCGTTTGTGTTTTCGATTGGGCTCACCATGGTCGGCGCGGGCGTAGCAGAGGTCCCCCAAGAGGGCGGCACCACCCACTGGACCCACTCCGGACCCGCCGGATCGGGAATGGGGTCGGTGGATGGCGCGGCACTCGCCGCGTCCCCCCGCGACAAGAGCGAGTGGCTCCACTACGGCGGGAACCACGCGGGCTGGCGCCACAGCCCGATCACGTCGCTCGATCCGCAACGTGTCGGAGATCTGAGGGTGGCGTGGGCGTTTCAAACCGGTATGTCGGGCCAACTCGAGGCGAATCCGATTGTCTACGACGGCCTCATGTACGTGACCTCGGCGTACAATCGCCTTTTCGCCCTCGACGCCGCCAGCGGCGCGGTGATCTGGCGCTACGACCATCCGCAGCCCGACGATCTGCGGCTCTGCTGTGGCCCGGCCAACCGCGGCGTCGCAATTGTCGGTGACGCGGTGATCATGGGGACGCTCGACGCCCACGTCGTTGCGCTTCACCGCAAAACCGGCGAGATGCTCTGGAATCGCGAGGTCGTGAACCACCAGGATGGTTTCAGCGTGACCTCGGCTCCACTCGTCTACGGCGACACCGTGGCGATCGGCGTGGGTGGTGGGGAGTTTGGTGCGCGCTGCTTTGTGGACGCCTACGACGCGAAGACCGGCGAGCGCCGGTGGCGCCATTACACCGTGCCCGCCGCCGGGGAGCCCGGTGTCGAGACCTGGGCCGGAAACTCCTACGAGACCGGCGGCGCATCCACGTGGGGAATCGGTGCCTACGATGCGGCCACCGACACGCTCTACTGGCCCACCGGCAACCCGGCCCCCGACTGGAACGGCGACCTGCGCAAAGGCGACAACCTCTACTCCGACTCGATACTCGCGCTCGACGGGAAGACCGGGAAACGCAAGTGGTACTTCCAGACGACACCCCACGACGTCTGGGACTACGACGGCAATAGCGAGGTGTGGCTGGTCGACATCGAGCACGACGGGAAGCCGCGCCAGGCGATCGTGCAGGCCAACCGCAATGGTTTCTTTTACATCCTCGACCGCAACAGCGGCGAGTTCTTGAAGGCGATTCGGTACGTGGACAAGATGAACTGGGCCAAGGGCGTCGACGAGGACGGTCGCCCCGTCGTCGATCCCAACCACGTGCCCATCCTGAAGAGCGAGGGCGATGTCCGGGTGTGCCCGGGGGTCGCGGGGGGCAACAACGCCGCCTATGCGGGTTCGGTCAACCCCGATCTCGGCCTGGCCTTTGTGCCGAGCATCGAGAGCTGTCACAACGTCGAAAAGGCGGAGGCGGTGTTTGTGAAGGGCGTCCCCTTCTTTGGCGGTTGGTTCGAGTCCCCCGACCGCGACGCGGGCGAGGCCTACGGCAACATCCTCGCGATCGATGTCGCGACTGGGGAACGCCGCTGGGCGCACCGCGAGAAGCTCCCGGTGATGGCGGGGACCCTCAGCACCGCGGGTGGGGTGGTGATCACCGGAAACTCGGAGGGCCACGCGCTCGCCTTTGACGCGAAGACCGGCAAGGAACTGTGGCGCTTCTCGACCGGGTCGGGCATCCGCAGCCAGCCGATGGCCTACGAACTCGACGGCACCACGTACGTTGCGATCGGCTCCGGGGGTGGCGGCTTGGTACAGGAAATCGTCGGCTCGCCGTCGTCCCTGCCCTACGGGAGTACGCTCTTCGTGTTCGCGCTGCCAAAGGGCTGACTCGCGAGGCGGCTAGTTGCGCACCACCAGGATGGCGCCGGCCAGCACCATCGCGCCGCCCACGACCTTTGGCCAGCCGATCGGGTCGACGGGAGAGGCGAGCCAGCCAAAGTGCGAGATCGTGCTGCGCACGAAGAGCTGCGACGCAACCACTAGAACAAAGAGGTTGACCGCGCCGAGACGCGGAATGAGATAGGTGTTGGCGCCCACCACGAGCACGCTGATGAGGCCGGGGAGGAGATAGGTCCACGCCGGCACCCGCGTGAGGGACGCCAACGCCTCGCGGTCGAGCAGGGCCGCGTTGGCGGCCGCGATCACGAGAAACGCCACGCCGTAAAAGGTGAGCGTGGCAACCAACGCGGATCCGATCCGGGCGCCGAGCGCCCCGTTGATCGGCACGTGGATCCCGCCGAGGGCGCCCGCGGCAACCGCCAGCGCCACCAAGAGCCATGTCGAATTCATCGAGGCCTCCACCGGAGTTCCGGAGATCGAGCGGGGGGGGCCGCCGGGGCCGGCCGCGCTCAGAAGGGGGTGCCGTGCTTTCCCGACTCGCGCAGCGCCCAGTAGCGGCGGTCGAGCTCGCGCGTGATCGGGCCCGGGATGGTGCCGCGCAGTGGCCGACCCGCCACTTCGCGCACCGCGAGCGCGCCACCGGCCGTGCTCGTCGTGAAGATCTCGTCCGCGGAAAACAGGTCAAAGGGGCTCAGATCACACGCGGCGGTCGGGATCCCGGCCTCGCGCGCCAGCTCCAGAAAGGTCGCGCGGGTGATGCCTTCGAGGATTCCCCGTGCCGGTGTCGCGAGCTGGCCCTTGGCGACGATGAAGATGTTCGACGCCGGGCCCTCGGCGACGTGGCCGTCGTGGCTCAGCCACACCACGTCGTCGTACCCGGCTTCGAGGGCTTCGAGTTTCGCGAGCTGGAAGGGGAGACGATCGAGGCACTTGTAGCGGGGGTCGAGGGTGTCGGGAGAAAATCCCCGTGTGGCGCTCACGTGGAGTCGAATGCCTTCGCTCCGCTTGGGTTCATCGGCCAAGAACACATACGGCGCCGCCCAGATAATCACCGTGGGCTCGAAGACGCGCGGGTCGGCGACGACTTGCGGCGACACTCCCCGGGTGACGATCAAGCGCACGCTGGCGTCGCGCAGTTCGTTGCGGTGCAGCGTTTCGATGATGGCGTCTCGCCAGGCGTCCCGCGCGAGCGGTTGCCCGAGCCGCGCCGCCTGGAGCGACTGGTCCAAGCGGTCGAGGTGGTCGTCGAGACGAAAGAGCGACCCCTTCCAGGCAGACACGACGTCAAAGACCCCGTCCCCCAGCAAGAAGCCCTGATCGAGCACGGAGACGTGCGCCTCCGAGAGTGGCTTGAACTCGCCGTTGAGGTAGAGAATCGCTTCCTCGCCCATCGCGTTTCCTCGCTTGTTTCGGAGCCGCGTTGATGCTTCCAAGATAGCTGGCGCCACACAGAGCTGGCGGGGCGGTGCTATAGCTCCGCTGCGATGCGCACCGAAGCCGAGGAGAGGATCGCCCAGGAGCTCGCCGCGGTCGGCCTGCGGGCGACGCGTCAGCGCGTCGCCGTGCTCCGCGCGTTGCGGCGCCTCAAACGCCATCCGACGGCGATCGACCTCTATCGGGCCCTCGGCCGAAGCCATCCCACCCTCAGCCAAAAGACCGTATACGAGGCCCTCGATGTCCTGGTCGACAACCGGCTCGCATCCTGCGTGACCGACGGTGGGGAGC
>CAJIBI010000366.1_pt1 | contig 11964 bp, 14 predicted proteins | sample 9199321 | NCBI WGS metagenome assembly CAJIBI01 (sample SAMEA7708294, study PRJEB35096) | sediment metagenome | biome: marine neritic benthic zone biome [ENVO:01000025]; feature: sediment [ENVO:00002007]; material: shallow marine sediment [ENVO:03000034] sea grass bed [ENVO_01000059] ... | reverse complement strand
GGCTTCGCCAAGCTCGGTGCGGAGCAGGTGCCGCCGATCTTTACACCGGGGATCTTGCTCGACATCCGCGGGTTGCGCGGACGCCAACTCGAGCGCAGTGAAGAGATCAGCGTCGCCGACCTGCGGGCAGCGCTGGCGCGCCAGGGCCTCCGCGAGGAAGACATCCTCCCGGGCGACGCCCTCTTCTACAACACGGGGTGGGGAGAGTTGTGGAAGGTCGACAACGATACGTTCAACTCGGGAACGCCGGGCTTGTCGCCTGCCGCCGGCGATTGGGTCGTGGGGAAACGCGTGGTGCTGGTGGGCACCGACAACTGGGGCGTCGAAGCGATTCCGCAGCCCGACGGTGACCTGTTTGCCCCCAACCATCAGAAGTTCCTGGTGGAGAACGGGATCTACATCCTCGAGAATCTCGACTTCACCCAGCTCATCGAAGCGCAGGCATGGCGTTTCGCTTTCAGCTACGCGCCGCTCCCGCTGAAGGGTGCGACCGGCTCTCCCGCCCGCCCGTTTGCCCTGCGCTGAGCGCTCACGCCCCGGCGTCTCGCGCGACCGACGCGCTTTTTTTCACCGTGGCGCTCGCGTCTTCGCGCCAGGTGCGAGAAGGTCGAGCCCGACCGCGATGAGGGGTTTGCGCTCCGTTACGGCGAGCGGATCGTCTCGAACGCCCAGGCCAAACACCTGCGGAGGCGCGTCGCGTCGTTTTGGCGCGGGGTCGGTGCCCGCACAAACCAAACAAAATCACTCGACTGTGTAGCGAACACTGCACGGCGTAGCCGAGTGCATGCCGACAAAAAAGAAACTCCGTTTTGCACGTAGCTGATAAAATCGGGCGTCTTGATTGGTCACGTCCTCCGCCCCATCCGCGCGAGCGCTTCGTTTGCGAATTGGATCTATCTCGCCGTCGGTGCCGCCGTCGTCTCGGTGCTGCAACCGTTCAGCCGTGCCGATCTGGTGGCCGTCGCGAACTGGATGAATTCCTCCATCCCGGTCCCACGTTGGCTGTTTGGTCTTTGCCTCACCGTGGGGACGGTGATGGGCTTAATCGGCATGCTCGCTTCGCGGGTGAGATCGGACGAGGGACCGGAAGATCCGCCGCATCACAAGTATGTCCACGACGAAATCCACGGCGTGCGCTGGCGCTGGGGATGGGTCGTCGACTCTCCCGTGCCCCGGGTCGACATCGACACCCTCGTCTCTTCCTGCAGCGTCTGCGATACAAAGCTTGACGTGGTGCGTTCCTATTCCGAGGGGGTGCACCAGATCGCGCTGCACTGCGGGAGCTGCGAAGAGACGCGTTATCAGCTGCCCTTGGGAACGCGCGTCTTCGACGCATTTCTCGACGAGGTGAAGCGCGAGGTGGAGAGCCGCGCCCGCGCGCGAGCCACCTCCTAGACCGCGCGTTCCCCAGGAGGGGTCGGACAAGCGCTTCGCCGGCGGATCGGACCTACCCTGTGCTTCCCCACCAGGAGGAAGCCATGCCCAGACTCCGACAAGTTCCCCGCACCGAGATCCACGACGCCGCGAAGCCCGCGTTTCAAATGGTGTTCGGCGATCGCGACCCGACGACTTCGCCGGGCACGGGAACTGGCACACCCGGCGATTGGTGGTCGGTCTTTGCGTTGGTGCCGGACATCTTCGACCACGCCTGCGGAGCCTTCGAGGTCTACCGCAACCCGGCCCGTCGACTCGACCCAAAGCTCCGCGAGCTCGGGCAGATGCGGGTCGGGTTTGCGTGCGGGAGTCAGTTCGTGTTCTCGCAGCACTGCAAGGCGGCGCGCGACGCCGGGGTTCCCGAGGCCCAGATCGCCGCGGTTCCGGCATGGACGGTCGCGGATTGCTTTGCTCCGGTCGAACGCGCGGTGCTCGCGTTCACCGACGCGCTCGCGCTCGACCGCGGGCGGGTGCCCGACGGGGTATTCGCCGTCCTGAAGCGCGAACTCGACGACGAGTCGATCTTGGAGCTCGGCTATATCGTCGGCACCTACGCGATGCACGCAACGCTCTCCCGGGCGCTGCGTCTCGAGTACGACAACATCGAGGAAAGGGTGGTGGAGATCCCAGCGCCGGACGGTGAGATGGGCCTCGAGCGGACGCTCTACGCGCCCGATCCGAACTAGGTGTCCACAGCGTCGCGGACCCCAACGGTTCAGCTGTCGTCCGCGCCGCGCTCGACCTCGTAGGCTTCGCCCGCCTGATCGACCCACCATTGCGACGCGAGCGCGGGCCGACGCCAAAACAGCAGCGGGAAGCGCGGCGCGCTGTAGAGCGATACGAGCAGCCCCCCCGCGCCCGGCGCGTCGCGGCGTAACTCGACCCGCGCGAACCCCGTGGTTTCGAGGCCGAACATCAGGTCGCGCAGCTCGCGCCCGTTGAAGGGCCGCGCTTCGGATCCGCCACCTGCGATGACCTGAAAGGCCGGGTGGTCCAGCGCCACCGTGCCGAGCTGCAGGTTGTGTTGGTGGCCCGACAACACGAGCTGTACCGGCACGCCGACGCGGTCGAGCGCCGCGCGCACGCCGGGGCCGAGTGGGTTCTCCATCCGCTCCGAGGACGCGATGGGTTCGTGGATCGCTACGATGCGCCAGGGGCCCGGCGCGTTGGCGATCGCCTCGTCCACCGCGCCCCAGGCGCCGCTTCGCTTCAGCATCTCGGAGTCGAGACGCACGAGGGAGAGGCCGTGACCGAGGTCGACCACGTCCGCCAGACCCGTGGGCGCGGACCAGTTCGCGACGAACTCCGGCACGGCCTCGCGTTGGAGCGCGGCGCTCTCCGCGTGGACCCAGTCGTGGTTGCCCAGGATCGCGAGGATCGGAACCGCGCGCCGCTCGGCAGCCGGAACCCCGCAGGAGCCGGCTACCGCCGCGGACCGCGCCCCGGAGAGGTCGACAAAGCGGCAGTAGGGCCGTACTAGGTTCGCGCGAATCCGTGGGACGAGCTCCTCGCTGCGGAGGCCGCTCGGATAGAAGTTGTCCCCCAACAGCAGCAGCGCGTCTCCCGGTTGCTCACGGTCGAGGGCGACCAGGGCGCGCGCCACCGAGCGCTGCCCCTCGAGGAAGGGAAGGCCGGGAAGGCTCTGGCCCGTATCGCCGAGCGCCCAGAGCGAGAAGATCGAGGTCGCGGGGAGCGGCGCGCGCGCCGGCCGGCCGGCGACGCGAACCGGGTCGGGGACGTGCGACAGCCACGCCAGTGCGAGGGCCAGAACCGCCGACACGCCCCCCAAAAACCAGCCTGCCCGCCTCGCGAACGCCACCGTCGGACTCTCCATATGCTGCGGGCTTGTGCTTCTCGGCGGAGACCGAGTGGCTACCCCGCAGCCGATGCCGGTTCGAGCCGCCAGTGTTTCGCGAGCGGGCGATAGATGTTCCACGACATGTTGGCCGAAAGCGGTGCCGCGTAGGATCGATAGGCCTGGAACTCTGCGGCGGCTTCGGGCCGCATGTGCGCGGGGTCCGCAAGGCTCGGAATGCACTCGAGGCCCGCGAGCTCGTAGAGCGCCAGGTATTTTGGACCCATCCGGAGCCACTCGAGGGCTGGGTGCTCCACCAGCTGAAAGCGCGCGCCGGAAACATAACCGGGGATCCGCACCAGGTTGGGGACGTGGGAGTCGCTGTACCAGGCGTTGAAATCGGCTTCTTTGGACGGGTCGGCGCAGTCCATCATCACGACGCTGATCGGGTAGTCCGCGTCGAGCAAGGGATGGCCCAGATGGGTCCCCGAGAGCTGTCGGTAGACGTTGATCCGGGCCTCCGTCACCCCCTCCAGCCGCTCGAACTTTGCGAACTCGCGGTTCGCCAAGGCGTGGCGGTCTTCGGGGCGCGGCCCCAGCAGGCTTGCCAACCGGGGCGTCCCCTCGATCTGATAGGCCGCGAGGTATTTGTGCTCGCCCGCGACATTGACATAGCGGCGCCCCCAGGCGTATCCGGGAATCTCGAGCAAGGTCGGAACGTGCTGTTGATACCACGCGTTGAATGCGGCCTCGTGTTCGGGGCTCACGTTCGCTTGCACGAGAAGCAAGAGAGGCTGCGACGCTGCGTCCATGGCGCTCCCTACTCGCTCGCCGTCTTGGGCCCGCGGTCCTCGGGCAGCAGCGCCCGAAACATCCGCGCAACGGCGTCGCGGTGCCGCTCCCGCTCCACTTCTCCCATGTCGACCGCCGGCGGCGGCAACAGCGTGAAGTGGCGGTACCCGTCGGTTCCGGCGACCAGGACGGCGGTGTCCTCCACGCGGGTCTGGCGCACACGGGTTGCGGCGTAGCGAAGCACCATTCCGATCCGGCGGTCGTCGGTCTGGTTGGGCTCGGAGCCGTGGACCAGACGCACGTGATGGATCGACATCTCGCCGGCCCGGAGCGGCGCGAGGACCGCCGTCTCTTCGGCGACACGGGGGATCGTCTGTCCACGCGTGAGCATATTGTCTGCGGCGTAGGTCTCGCGGTGATCGCAAAGCGCACCGCGATGACTCCCGGGCACAAAGCGCATCGGGCCGGTCTCGGGCCCCGAATCCGAGAGCGCCACCCACGCAGTGACGACATCGTGTGGCTCGAGCCCCCAATAGGTCGCGTCCTGGTGAAAGCTCACGAATTTTTGATCGCGCGGCTCTTTGATGAACCAATTGAGCGACCACAGCAGGACGTCGGGCCCGAGCACGTCCGTCACCGGCCCCACAATCCGCGGGTCGTGGACGGCGTCCCACGCCCAGCGGTACAGGAGATGCAGGTCGACCCGCAGCTCCTCGGCGCGCGGCCCGGCGGCGCGCTCGGCTGCCTCGAGCTTCTCGCGCAGCTCGGCGGCCTCCGCTTCCGTGAACACGGGGATCGGGGAGAGGAAGCCCCGGTCATGAAACGCTTCGACCTGACGGACGGAGAGGTGCCCGCTCATGGCGGCGTACCGTAGCCCAGATCGCCGCTCTCCCTGGGCGGAGACTCAACCAGCGGACGCGGCGAGCTTCTCCACCGCTCGCCAGTCGAGCACGTGCACGATCTTGCCGTCCTCGTCGTGAAAGGCGATCGGCCCGTAGACGTTGGCCAGATACACCGTGTCTTCGGGGTGAGAGGTGGCCTGGTGCACGGCGCCCGCCGGCTCGTACATCCAATCGCCGGCCCGTGCGACGCCGGCGCGGTAGTCCACGACGCCCGAGATCACGTAGAAGTCCGCTGGGCCCAGGTGCGTGTGGGGCGGGTTGACCTGCCCGGCCGGGGCCCGGACGAGCGCCGACCACGCCCCCGTCTCGCTGCTCACCCGCAGCACCTTGAGCTCGTTGCCTGACCCGTCGGGGATCCACTTCAGCTTGTCCGCCTGGACCAAGACTCCGTCGAACTCATTCTCGCTCACAGTGGTTTTCTCCCTGCTTCCGGTGGTGGCGGTACGCCTCGCGTCACACCCGTCCCACCGTGTCTTCGACGCGCTTTTTGAAGTCCCGCATGATGCCGCACACCGCTTCGGGGTCGGCGCTCGCGGTCGTGACGTAGAGGCCGTCGACACCGAGATCGCGGTAGGCGCGGATGGCCGCCGCGTCGGTGCGGTTGTTGTCGACCATCCAGGTGATTTCGAGGTCGTCGTAGTTTCGGCCCGCCGCTTCCATCAACTCGCGAAGCTGGTCGAAGCGCGGTCTTACATCTTCGATGTCGATCGGCCCGATGTGCCAACCGTTCCCAAATTCTACGACGCGCCGCAATGCAGGTGTCGATTCACCGCCTACCCAGATCGTCGGGTGCGGTTGCTGGTACGGCTTGGGCGCAAAGTGGAGGTCCTGGTCGATCTGCACGTAGCGTCCATCAAAACGCGGGTGGTCTTCGGTCCAGACCGCCTGCATCACACGCAGGTATTCGTCGGTCTGCGCGCCGCGCTCTTCGAAGCGAAGACCCAGGAGCTCGAACTCGTCGCGCATCCAGCCCACACCGGCCCCAAAGACGATGCGCCCACTCGAGGCCTGGTCGAGGCTCGCCACGACCCGCGCCATATCGAAGGGGTGGCGGTAGGGGACGATGGTGACGCTGGTGCCGAGCCGCACGTTCTCGGTGACGGGCACCAACATCGCGAGCACGGCAAAACTGTCGATCCAATCGATCGTGGTGAACACCGTGTGGGGCTCCACGCCCATCGACCGCGACATTTTTGTGTACGGGTAGGTCGCACCGATCTTCTTGGGAATCGCGATGTGGTCCCCGGTGACGATGGCGTCGTAGCCCAGCTCTTCCGCGAGCTCGCCCACCTGGCGCACGGCCGCCGCAGTCCCCATGACGGCTCCGCCGCCCACATGCAACCCGACGCGCATCGCGTTTCCTCCCGGATGAACCCTCCCATTGTACCCGATGCCGCGGGCCGGCCGTCCGTTGCCGACCGGCCCGTGGGCTATGCTCCGCGTCCTCTACGCAAGCGAGGTACGCATGGCCACGACGAGCGATTTTGAGGTTCCCGACTTCGACGAGCTGTTGGGCGGAATGTTGGACCGGGTGAAAGAGGAGCAGCGTCCTCTGTTGATGGCGATGCTTGAGCGTGTCGCCGCCGCGAAGTACCGCGAGTGGTCGGGCCTGCCCGAGCACGGCGCGCACCGCACGGACTTGCTCGACTGCGCGGCGCGCGAAGAGGAGATTGCGAGCAAGGTCGAGGCGCTCTACGCCGGCGCGGCGGCGCTGCAGCAGGCGATCGCCGACGAGCTGCCCGAGCTCGCCCAGGTATCCGACGACTTGTTTGGCGGACGAAGCGTGCCCCACCAGATGGCGGTGCTCGCCGCCGGGGAACGATCCGGCGGGCGTGTCTGGGAGACCCTCGCTCGGGCGCAGTCGGCGCCGACGGCGCAAGACGCGATGCGTTCCTGCGGCCCGTTGGAGGACGCGAACGCCGCCGTGTTGGAGCGGATTCTGAGCCAGAGCTAGGTCGCCGCGCCAGCGGGAGACTGCGGCCCGCCGCCTGGTGCCTAGCGAGCAACCACCTTGAGCGGCGCGTGTTTGATCCCGCCGATGATGCTGGCGCTCAGCCGTTCGGGGGGCGCCACGACCTCGGCGCTGTCGATCCGATCGACCAGACGATCCAGGAGCACCTGCAGCTCGAGGCGCGCCAGGTGCGCGCCGAGGCATACGTGCTCACCCACCCCGAAGGCCAGGTGGCGGTTGGGCCAGCGGTCGATGCGGAATGCATCGGGATCATCGAAGGCGCTCTCGTCGCGGTTCGCGGAGGGATAGAACAGGGTCAGGCGCTCACCGGCGCGGATCTCCACGCCGTGGAGCTCTAGGTCCTCGGTGGCGGTGCGCGCCATGTGGATGACCGGGCTGGTCCACCGCAAGATCTCTTCCACCGCGGAGCGCAACAGCGTGCGGTCGGCGCGCAGCAGCGCAAGCTGCTCCGGATGCTCCAGGAGTGCCAGGTAGCCGCCGGTGGCGGCGTTTCGCGTCGTCTCGTTGCCCGCGACCACCAGCAAGAACAAAAAGGAGAGCAGCTCAAAATCTGGGATCGGCTCGCCGTCGACGCGCGCATCGACCAACACACTCACGATGTCATCGCGCGGCTCGCGCCGCCGTTCGGCCACCATGTTCGAGAAGTAGGCGAAGTTCTGCTCCCGGGCGCGAAACGCCGTCTCGCGGATGGATCCCCCCTCTTGGTACTCCGGATCACCCGGACCGATCGCCTGGTTCGTCCAGAGGAAGAATTTCTCGTGGTCCTCTGGAGGGATGCCGAGCATCGTCGCGATCACGGCGATGGGCATGACGGCGGACACCTCGGTCACAAAATCGATCTCGTCGCGTCCGGCGATGCGATCGAAGATCTCGTCGACCACCCGTTCCACCATCGGCCGCCATCGCTCCGTGGCGCGTGGGGTAAAGAGCTGACTCAAAGTGCCGCGGTAGTCGCGGTGCTCGGGCGGATCCATGTTGAGAACGTGGTGGCTCGGGGTCTGCTCTCCCTCGTCAAACTGCTCCTTGGGAAAGATCATAAAGCCCTTTGCATTGATGAAGTGCCGGGGATCTTTCGAGAGCCGGACGATGTCGTCGTAGCGCGTGATCGCCCAGAAGGAGGGAAAGCCCGGGGCATCGCACCACGCGACCGGCGCCTCGCGGCGTAGACGCCGCCAGATGTCGTGTGGATAGCCGGCACCGGCATACTGGGCGGGTTCGATGATCTCGTGCGGGGCGACGGGTCGCGTGTTCATATTGGCCCTCTGGCCCCGAGGCTACCACGCGTGGCAACGCGCACGCCGCATCGACGCGCGCGGCGCGTGGTACCATGGCTCGATTGAGGGAGAGGAGTGCTATGCCCCACATCGGACCGACCCCTGAACAGTTCGCCGCGGTGCGCGACCTCGACCACAGCGGACCGATCTGGATGCTCAATCTCCTACGATTCAAAGAGGGTGGGGCCGAGAGCTATCAGCGCTACGCGGATGCAGTGCGCCCGCTGATCGAGAAGCGCGGTGGTCGAGTGCTCTACCGGTCGCGCGGGCACGCCACGGTCATCGGCCCCGAGCGGGAGCAGTGGGACGAGACCTTGCTGGTCATGTACCCGTCGCGCGACCTGTTCCTCGATATGGTCGGCAGCGACGAGTACGGTGAGATCGCGCACCTGCGGACCGACGCCGTGGTCGACTCGCGGCTTTATTTGACCACCGAGCTCCCGCTGCCCTGAAGGGTCGTGCCCCCGCAACCGATTCCGGGGTGTTTCGCGTGCGCAGAAAATCCGAGGTACCGCGGGCCCGCGTCACCCTGAGGTCCGACCGCGGTGCCTGAGCGGCGCGCGGTATACGGCGAGGCGAGCGGGCGTGTACAGGGCGTTTTTTATCGGGCCTCGCTGTGCCGCGAGGCGCAGAGCAGAGGCCTGACCGGGTGGGTGCGCAACTTGCCGGATGGCCGCGTCGCGTTCCACATCCAGGGAAAGGCCGGGGCGGTCGACGAATTGATTGCGTGGGCTCGGGTCGGCCCGGCGGCGGCTCGGGTCGACCGCCTCGAGACGCGCGAACGCAGACTCGACCACGCCCTACGCCGCTTCGAAATCCGCCGCTGAACGAAGGCGAGCGCTACCCGATCGCGTCGCGTTGGCCGGGAACGCGTCCGCGCGCCAGCTCGACAAGCTCCGACACCACCGGGACCTCCGGGCCGGCGGGTAGCGACGCCAGGCTCTGCTTCACCGCGTCGGCCGCCGTTTGCGGCGAAGCGCCGGTTTGGGTCACCAGCACCCGCGCCGGCGCCGCACCCGCGACCACCCCGAGGTACCACTCGCGGCGCAACGCTCGCTCGCTGTCGAGGTCCGCTTCTGCCGCCCCTTCGTCGAGGAAGAGATAGAAGTCGGGCCGGGGCAGGTCGTCGCGGGCGCCCAACGCCGTGACATCAAACCGCTCAAGACGTCGCTCCTGCCAGGCCTCGACGTAGGCCCGACACAGCGGCTCGAGCGGGTCCGCATCGGTGAGGACGTACGTGGTGCGGGCGCGTTCGATCTCGGACCAGATCGCTTGGAGCTGGCCCGCTTGTGAGGGGTCGCGCCCGCCACAGGTGACCGCGGTGACGTTGCTCGCGTCGCCCACCCGGGCCGCCGTCACCGGGAGGGCTTCGGTGGGATCGGCACTCGCGAGGACGACGGTCGTGGGGCGCACGGGTCTAGGCCGCGGCGCGACGCCGGGCGTAGGTCGCGTCCAGGTACGCCACGATGTCCGCCGATTCAAACATCGCGGTGCCGGTGTTGGGGTCGACGAGATAGGGAACCATGAGCTTTCCCGCGCGCCGCCGGAAATCGGCTCGCTTTGCGCTGCGCGGCGCCACGTTGTGGAGGTGATAGGCGAGCTCGAGGCTCGAGAGCTTCTCGCGCACCAGCCGGCAGAAGGGAGATTCTTCGTAGCTGTAGAGCTCGAGCCGTCTCTGCGCCACGCCCGCCGGCTGGTAGAAGGCGCCCTGCGCGGGGCGCCAGGCATTGGCGGCAAAAGAGCTCAGGTCGTTCACCCAGCCGCGTCGCAACAGCAAGGGAATCGGCCCCGCTCCGTAGTGCTCGAAAAGATACGCGACGATCTCGTCGGATTCGTACAGCTCGACGCCGGTGTTGGGGTCGACCAGGTAGGGGAACTGGGCCTTGCCGCCGCGCCGTGCCACCTCTGGGCGGTAGCGCGGCCCGTTTTTCGGACAGGGGTACACCACCGCGTCGAGGTCGAGGATCGAGAGGGTCTCGCGCACCTTTCGGCAATACGGACACCCCTCGAAATCGTAGAGCTCGAGGAGCTGCTCGGGCCGCGGGCCCAAGCGGCCCACCGACGACCCCGAGAGCGCACGGCTGAGGCTCACCAGGGCCGAGGTCGCAATGTGAAGCGTTTGCAGCACGCCCAACACCACCTCAGGAATGTCTCTCGGGGCCAGTATACGTCGACCGAGCCGCGCGCCTCACGGGAGCCCCTGCAGCCAGCTCGCGACCGTGTCGAGGACGGCCGGGTCGCCGACCACCCCAAAGTGATTGACGCCGGAAAGGATCAACACCTCGCTCGCTGGCCGCGTCTCGCGAAACAGGCTTGCGAGCGCCTGGGCGTCGGACGCCTCGTCGAGCTCGCCGATGGCCAGCAGCGATGGCCTGTCGCCGATCGCGCGCAGGTCGCGCCGGTAGTCGGGGCGCGGGTGGTAGGAGGTGTTGAGGCGGTAGGAGTAAGTCAGGGTTTCGGTTCCATCCCAATACGTCTCCGGTTTATTGAACGCGATGATCGGGAGGCCGTTGAGGCCTCGGATGCCGACGGCGTTCAGTGCCAACAGCCCAAAGAATCGACGGCGGTGGAGCGTTGCCCACCCGCCCGCCGTTCCGTCTTTCACCGCCGGGGAGGTGGGGACCAGCGGACTCAACAAGAGATAGCTTTCGACCTGGTCGGCGTCCGCGCCGCCCGCAAAGCGGATCGCCAGCCCGCCGCCACTCGAATGACCCCCGAGCGTGATGGGCGGGTGCTTGTCCTGCGGTCGAAGGAATGCGACGAGATCGCGCAGGTCGTCCTCGAGCTGGCCGACGTAGGCGACGTCTCCGCGTCGCCGCCCGGATTGGTAGTGGCCCCGAAGGTTGGGGAGCACCACGGTCGCGGCGCCGCTTTCGCTGAGGTGCCTGCCGAGCGCGTGATAGCCGGCGCCGTGGTAGGAGGATCCGTGCAGGAAGATCAGAATCCGCGCGGCTTCGGAGGGATAGCGCCGGTACGCGAGCCTCGCGCCGTCCCGAGCGGAGTAGCGCTCGAGGGGCGGAAGCTCCGCGTTCTCCCCCGCCGCGGAGAGCGCGGCGAAGCCAAAGACGTCCCGCGCTTCGCCAATACCGGGTGCGGGCTGCAGCACCAGCCAAAGCGCCCCGACCAACGCCGCGGTGGCCATGGCGCCGATTGCAACGAGCGCACGAAGGACAATTCGCATCGGGTGCCCGCCGCGCTCAGCCCGCGCCCTTGTCCGGAAGGCCCGCGATCAGTGCGCGTAGCGTGGTCTCAGTCGCTCCCAAAGGTTCTGTAGTCGGGGTCGTCGTCGAGCGAACCCGCGCCCTCCGCCGGAAGCGGCTCGTAGTAATTGAGAGCGGCGTCGATGTCGCCCTCCCAGACGTCGCGCGGGAGCTCGTACAGCACCTCGATCCCGTTGCCGTCGGGGTCGGAGATATAGGCGCTGTGGGTCATGCCGTGGTTGCCGCGGGCTTTGAAGGGGACCCCGCAGGCCTGGAGGTGCTGGAGCTGTGCGAGAAACGCATCGCGGTCGGGGTAGGCGATCGCGATGTGATTGATCCGGCCCCGGGTCCCCATGAACTTCCATTCCGAACCGGCGTCGTCGGGCTCCTGCTGCTCGACCAGTGCGATGTCGTGGTGCTTTCCGTGGGTCGAGTAGAAGCGCATCGTGAGCGGAATCGCATCGCCCAGCGTGCCGACCCATTCGTATCCCAAGATCTCGGTGTAAAAGCGATGGGACGCTTCCAGGTCGCGGACGTTGAGGACGAGATGATTCACGCCGATGGGTGTCGCTGCCTTGGTCTCGGTCATGCTGTG
>CAJIBI010000413.1_pt1 | contig 12013 bp, 11 predicted proteins | sample 9199321 | NCBI WGS metagenome assembly CAJIBI01 (sample SAMEA7708294, study PRJEB35096) | sediment metagenome | biome: marine neritic benthic zone biome [ENVO:01000025]; feature: sediment [ENVO:00002007]; material: shallow marine sediment [ENVO:03000034] sea grass bed [ENVO_01000059] ... | reverse complement strand
CTCGGCACCGATCCGGGCGACGCGTCCGACGGCATCGCGGAAGACATCACCGTCGGCCATCCTTCCCCCAAGCCTCCGCCCGAATTGGCCGTCGTGCCGCGGCCAGCCCGACGGACGCCCGCATCACTCTAGCGGGCGGAGTTGGCCCGCGGGGAGGGCCTCGTGCGGGGGACCGGCTGTGGCACACCCGGATCGAGGACCGGCGCTCCGGGCTTGCCATATTGGGTTCGGAACAGGCCGAGCGTCTCGTCGGCGATTTCGGCGACGCTCATCCCGTCGGCCAAGCAACCCCGCACGCGGAGCGGGGAGACCAGCGCAAACCAGACGCGGACCGCCTGGCGGACGTTCATGTCCTCTCGGGCGCAGCCGGCGTCTCGCCAACGCTCGAGCAGGCGCCCGGTAAAGCGGTAGAGGTCCTCGGGGTGAGCGCGGCCCCGCGCCCAATCGGGCGTCAGACCGGCGGAGATCGCGAGCGCCAGCACGCCCCATCGCTCGACCATGGAAAACCCAAACAGCATCCACTCGCGCAGCGCCGCCTCGGGCTCGGGCACTTTGCCGATCTCGAGCGCCGCCTCGAGGACCTCCTCGGCGGCCCGGGCGACCAATGCCTGGAGGAGGGCTTCGCGGCTCACGAAGTGGCGGTAGAGGGTACTGGTGCTGATCCCGGAGCGACGGGCGATCTCCGTAATCTCAGCCGCAAAACCCACGCCGGAGGCGACCTCTCGGGCCGCGTCCAGCAGACGCTCGCGAGTTTCACTGCTGCGAAAGCGCTCGAGCTCGTCGCGCAGGTTTGCGTTCTCGGCGCGAAGCTTTTCGAGTTCGTCGTGCAAGGTCGTTGCTCGGGCCCCGTTCAAAATGCTGTTTGAGAGAAATCGCAATACCCACCATCGCGAAATCGGAATTTCGCTCGGCGATTTCGGGCAGATCTGGTCCGGGGTTTCGTTATACAGGTTCCGTTGGGGGAAAGCGACATGGGGAAGTCGTCGGCCGCTTATCTTCGATACACAGCGGATGAGATCAACGAATGGTTGGCGGAAACGCTCGTCCGGCTCCCCGTTGACGATCGGAGTCAAATCCTCTCCGAGCTCGTCTTGACCGCCTCGATGGCGTTGCAGCGGGCGGCCAGGGTGGTGGAGCCCGAGACGCAGCCGCCGACGGGACGAGAGCCGTGGAGTGCGGCGGCGCAATCGCCAAGCCCGGCCACCGGGACGCTTCGCCGCCGATAACTCCGATCCGAATGCGCAGGGCTGCCGCGGCCAGGGCATCGCGACATGACGGCACGCCGGTAGGAGATCGGTAGGACATTCTGTCGCGCCGAACGAGTTTCGAGGCGAAGCCGCCTTTGTCGACTTCTGTGGGAGTGCGCGAGAGACTTTGCGGATGGCAGAGCGCATCCGTGTCGTCGTCCTCGGAACGGGCCAGATGGGCGCCGAGATCGTGCGCGTGCTCGTCCGCAAACCCGCGATCGCGCTGAGCGGCGTCTACGGCCGGCGGAGCGACCGCGCGGGCCTCGATGTGGGAACGGCGATCGGCCTCGACCGGAGCCTGGGGATCGCGATCGATGCGGACTTGGCGACGCTTCTGGAGCGCGCCCGACCCCACATCGCGATCCAAGCCACCTGCTCGAGGCTCGCCGACGCCGAGGGAGAGCTCGCGGCGTGTCTGGGGCGTGGCGTCCGCGTCATTTCCATCGCCGAGGAATTGGCCTGGCCGGCCGCTACCTCGCCGGCCTGGGCAGACGCCATGGCCCGCCGGGCGGCGCAATCCGGCGCGGTCCTGCTGGGGACGGGGGTGAACCCGGGGTTTGTCCTCGACTTTTTCATCCTGACCCTCACCGGCGTGTGTGCGGAGGTGCGATCGATCCGCGCCCGGCGCGCCAACGATCTCTCCTCCTACGGGCCGGCCGTGCTCCGGGCACAGGGCGTGGGCCTGACCCCGGAGGACTTCGAAGCCGGCGTCGCAGCGGGGTCGGTCGTCGGCCACGTGGGCTTCCCCCAGTCGATCGGCATGATCGCTGCAACGCTCGGCTGGACCATCGAGCGGATCGAAGAGATGCGAACCCCGATTGTCTCGAGCGTGCGACGCGATACCCGCTTCGCGACAGTGGAGCCCGGCCACGTCGCGGGATGTCTCCATACCGCCGTCGCCTACCGCGAGGGACGACCGGCCATTGAGCTCATCCATCCCCAACAGGTGCAGCCCGAGCGCGAAGGGGTCGAGACCGAGGACCTGATCGAAATCGCGGGCACACCGAACCTTCGGATCGGAGGGCGACCCGAAATTCCCGGCGGCGTCGCCACGGCCGCCTTGGCGGTCAACATGATCCCCCGCGTCCTGGCCGCGGCGCCCGGGCTCTACTCGATGGTTGATCTACCGATTGCGACGGCGTTCGCGGGCGAGATCGAGCCGCCCACGCGCGACGCGCCGGAAGGTGGCCCCCGTGGCTGAGCGAAGCGGGAATCGTGTGGCCCAAGGCAGCTGGGTCGAGCTGCATCAAACCCTGCTCGATCCGGGCCAGCGGGCTCCCCAGGTGCCCGACGAAACCCAGCGCGTGCCCCTCGAATTGTGCGTCAAGGGGTGTCTCGTCCGCGAGGCCGCGCTCGGCGAAGAGGCGGAGGTGGTTACGCCCGCGGGCCGCACCTTGCGCGGGACCCTGCGCAGCGTCTTCCCCGCCTACACCCACAGCTTCGGGCCCCCGGTCCCGGAGCTGCTCGCAGCGCGGATGGAACTGCGCGTGCTCCTCGAGCGCGGCGCCGGGGGCGGCCGTGGGGGCGGGTGACGGCTACGCGGACGTGATGGCGCGCCGCAGCAAGATCGTCCGCCGGTCGATCGGCATCGACTACGCGGCGTACGCGACCGGCGCCCTCGGCTTCGACTATGAGCGCCTGCTCGCCGACACCGGCTACGACATCGCCGGGGTCGGCGAAATCCAGCGCCGGACGGCCGTCGGTGACACGCCGCTGGTCGAACTCGCCAACCTGACCCGGCTCGTGCGAGGTCTGTCGCCATCCGGGCGGGGCGCGCGGATCTTTGTGAAAGACGAGGCCGCCAACCCCTCGGGCTCGTTCAAAGATCGGCGGGCCTCCGTTTCGGTGCACGAGGCCGCGGCGCGTCGCTTCCCGGGGGTCGCTGCGGCGACCAGCGGGAACTACGGCGCCGCGGTCGCGTCCCAGGCGGCCAAGGCGGGTCTCCCCTGCATCATCGTCCAAGAGGCCTTCGACAGCCGGGGCGTTGCGCAGCCCGAAATCGCCGAGAAGACGCGGGCGTGCGAAGCCTACGGTGCCGAGGTCTTGCGTCTCTCGGTCGGGCCCGAGCTCTTTTACGCGTTCCTCCGCGTACTCGAAGAAACCGGCTTCTTCAACGCCTCGCTGTACACCCCCCACTCGATCCTCGGCATCGAGACGTTGGGCTTCGAGCTGGCGGGGCAGGTCGAGGCAATGACCGGCCGCTTCCCCGATGTCGTCGTCGTGACCCACGCCGGCGGCGGTAACGTCACCGGAACCGCCCGGGGTCTCCGCAAGGCCGGCGCGGAGCACACCCAGGTCGTGGCCGCGAGCGTCGACCTCGCGGGGCTCCACATGGCGTCGGATCGCGATTTCAACCGCAAGTCGTTTACCACCGGACACACTGGCTTTTCGATTCCCTTTACCAGCTGGCCCGATCGCGCCGATGTGCCGCGCAACGCCGCCCGCGCGCTGCGCTATCTGGACCGTTTCGTCACGGTGACACAAGGGGAGGTGTTCTACGCCACCGAAGCGCTGGCCGTGCTCGAGGGCTTGGAACGCGGACCCGCGGGCAACACGTCCCTCGCGGCGGCGATCGCTCTCGCCCGCGAGCTCGACGCAGGGGCCATCCTGGTCGTGCAGGAGACCGAATACACCGGCGCGGGAAAGCACCCGCTCGCCCAGCTCGCGCTGGCGCGCGACTTGGGCATTCGCATCGAACGCGGCGACCCGCGAACGAGCCGCCCCGGCGTCTCCATCGTGATTCCGGAGCACCCGGGCCAGGTCGAGGTAGCGGAGGTCGACCTCGACCACACCCGGCGGTCGTACCTCAAGCGGGCGCTCGACACCGTGGCCGGCGACCGCCCCCTCGAAGCGGTGGACCTCCGGTTCTTGGCGGAGGAGACGCGGTGGAGCGAAGACCGCGTGAAGGAGGAAATCGATGCCCTGCGAACCCCGTGAGGATGATTTTGCGGCGCGCCGCGGTCCCCTGGGCGGCCTCACGGACGAGGAGCTCGCCGCGCGGTTCTGGGGCCTCGTCGAAGAGATCGTCGCGCCGCTGGTCGAGGAGGCGCGCACCCACACAACAGCTTCGATCGAACGGTCGGTGCTCTTGCGCATGGGCTTTTCCAGTGGCGAGGCCAAAGATCTCGCGGACCGGCTCCAAGCTGCGGGGCTGCTGGGGGAAGGGGCCGGGCGTCTGATCCTGGAGTTGGCGACGCGGCAAGACGCGAGCGTTCGCGAAGTCGGTCGCGCCCTTCTCGACGGTCGACTCTGGGACGAGCTCCAGCCGTGAAGCTCCACCCCGATACCAAGCTCGACGTCGTCGAGGTGCTGCGCGACCTCGAGCACTACCGACCGCGGCGCAAGGGGTGGACGTGGCGACGCCCGAGCGCGCGTCATCGCGCCGGCCCCTTTGTCCTCGAGGACGCTTCAGAAGATCTGGCGCACTCCATCCCGCTCCCCGCCGCCCACGCCTTTGACGCGATCGATCCCCAATGCGACGCCGTCATCACCACCGAAATCGCATCGGGTCGCTTCGAGGACGACCTCCGCCGTATGCGGATGGCCGCGTGGCACGGCGCCGATCACATCATGGTGATCCGTACGACCGGACAGTCTCACGTCGACGGCCTGCTCGAGGGGACACCCGAAGGCGTGGGCGGGATTCCGATCACCCGCAAGCAGATCCGCGCCACCCGCAAGGCGCTCGACGCGATCGAGGACGAAGTGGGACGCCCGATCAATTTCCACTCGTACGTGAGCGGCCTCGCGGGCCCCGAGATGGCGGTGCTCTTTGTCGAGGAGGGCGTAAACGGAGCGCACCAGGACCCGCAGTACAACGTCCTGTACCGCAATGTGAACGGCCACCGCTCCTTTGTCGACGCTGCCGAGGCCAAGCGCTTGCTATCGGACGCCACCATCCTCCAGATCGACGGCGCCCACAACGCCAACGCGACGGCGAAGCAGGCGTGGAAGGTGACCCCCGAGCTCCTGGTGCAACACGCGATCAACACCGGCTTCTCGCGGGCGGTGGGAATGCCCGACGACCAGATCGCCCTCTCCACCGTGCCCCCGACGGCACCTCCGGCGCCGAAGCTTCGCCTCGACCTGCCCTACGCGGTCGCCTTGCGCCAACTCTTCCGGGGCGTCCGCTTCCGCGCCCAGCAAAACACGCGCTACATCGAGTCCGATACCCGCGAGGCCACCGTCACCCACGTGCTCGACACACTGATCTCTCGGCTGACCTCCGCCGATATCCAGAGCACGATCACCCCCGACGAAGGCCGCAACATCCCGTGGCACTACAACAACGTGGCCGGTGTCGAGACCGCGCGCCAAACCTTGATGGGCCTCGATGGCCTGGGAGATTTGGTGGCGTTGCGGGAGGAAGGCCCGCTGCGGGAAGGGGCCCGCGAGATCATCGAGCGCGCGGTGCTCTTTCTGGAGGAAATTCGCGATCTCGGGGGCTACTACGCCGCCGTCGAGGCCGGCCACTTTGTCGACTCGGGGCACTACCCGGAACGCAAGGGCGACGGGATCGCGCGCGACCTCCAGGGGGGTGTGGGCGCCGGCTCGGTCGTGCCGCGGAGCGCGCGTTACGGGGCGCCGGTCTGCAGCCACTTCGGCGCCAACGCCTACCCGCCGGGCGCCTGTCACACCCACGGCGGCTGCACGCTCTGCGCCCCGGAGAAGATCCGGTACGTGGACGAACTCGACCCGGAGGACAACGTCCATCGTCGGCTGGAAAAGCCCCTCGCCGAGCGGGGCGAAGGCGGGCTGCGCCCCGAGGTCGAGAAGGCGGGCGACGGCGTCGTCTGTGTGACGCTCTTCTTGCCCGAAGCGCTCCGCGTCGCCAAAGCCGCCGCCCTGGAGCTGGCGCGCCGCATGGGGCTCCGCGATCCCGAGGTGATCCACGCGCGCGAGCTGCACCCCGCCGAGGGCAGCGTCTTCGAAATCAAGGGCGTCCTCGACGAGGTGGTCTCGATCAAGGATCTGGTGATTCCCGAGCGCGAGGAACGCCTGGGGCACGCGGACATCGAGGCCTACGTCCGGCCCCGCAACCTGCACGTCGTGGCCGCAACGGTGGGGGAAGACGAACACTCGGTCGGCCTACAGGAAATTCTCGACATCAAGCACGGCGGTATCGAGCGCTACGGGTTTCGGAGCCACTACCTCGGCACGTCGGTCTCCCTCGAACGGGTGTTGGAGGCGGCGCAGGAGCACGGCGCTCAGGTGGTCTTGATCTCGACGATCGTGACCCACCACGACATGCACCGGCACCACATGCGCCGCCTCGCCGAGCTCGCCCGTGAACGCGGCGTGCGCGACCGGCTGCTTCTGATTGGCGGTGGCACCCAGGTCACCGACGCGATCGCTCGCGAATGTGGCATGGACACGGGCTTCGGGCGCGGCACCACCGGGCAGGATGTCGCGAGCTTCATCGTGCGGCGCCTGCGGGAGACGGAAAGCGCCTAGGTGGGCAGCCCGTACCTCACGATCGACCTCGACAAGGTGGAACACAACGCGCGGACCATCGTGTCGGTCTGCGAAGAGCGCGGCATCGCGGTCACGGGGGTGACCAAGGGCGCCTGCGGCGCCCCGGAGGTGGGGCGCGCCATGCTGCGGGGCGGCGTCACGTCGCTCGGAGATTCCCGGCTCGAAAATCTCGAGGCGCTCCGCCGGGCCGGAATCGACGCTCCGCTGATGATGCTGCGGGTTCCCTCGCTCTCGCGCGTCGCCGAAGTGGTGCGCTTGTCGGACCTGAGCCTGCACTCCGAACTCGCGGTGCTGCGCGAGCTCGCCGCGGCGTCAAAACGCGCCGGGATTCGCCACCCCGTGATCGCGATGGTCGATCTTGGCGATCTTCGGGAAGGCGTCTGGCCCGACGACCTGATCCCCTTTGTCCGCGAACTCTTGACCCTCGACGGAATCCGCCTGGTCGGATTGGGGGCCAACCTCACGTGCTATGCGGGGGTGATTCCGACGGAAGCCAACATGAGCCACCTCGTCGATTGCGCGGAGGAAGTGGAGGCCGCGTTTGGCGTGCGGCTTCCGTGGCTCTCGGGAGGGAATTCGAGCGCGCTTCTCCTCATCGCGTCCGGGAACATGCCCGAGCGCATCAACCACGTGCGCATCGGCGAGGCCATTCTCTTGGGGCGCGAGACCGTCCACCGAAGCGCGTGGCCAGGCACCTATGCCGACGCCTTTGTGCTGCACGGCGAGGTCATCGAACGGAAAAACAAACCCGCTGCGCCGCGGGGCCTCCGGGCCGAAGACGCCTTTGGCGGCCGCCCGGAATTCTCGGAACACGGCATCCTCGCGCGCGCGCTCGTCAACCTGGGTCGCGAAGACGTCGACATTGCGGGGTTGATGCCCTGCGATCGGCGCGTCCAAGTGCTGGGCGCGTCGAGCGACTACCTCGTCGTCGACGTGACCCGGGCGGCCGAGGCGTTCGAAGTGGGCGCGACGATGACCTTCCATCTGAACTACGCGGCCCTCCTGGCGGCGATGGACTCCGCCTATGTCGAGAATCGCTTCCACGGCGGGCCGGCGGGCTGAGCCGATGGTCGATCTCACCCGACGCGCGGCGAGCTACGCCCAGATCCACCTCGACCGTCTGGAACACAATATTCGGCTTCTCCAAACGCTGGTCGGCAACCGGCCGCTCTGGCCGGCAATCAAGGCCAATGCCTACGGACACGGAGCGGTGGCAGTCGCCCGTCATCTGTTGGCCCTGGGCTACGACACGCTCTGTGTCGCCCACGCCGAGGAGGCGGCGGAGCTCGTCGCAGCCGGGGTCGATGCCCGGTTCCTCATCCTCTCCCCCGCGCTTCCCGAGCAGAGCGACGCGCTCCTCGCCCATCGGATGGAGCCGGTAGTGTGTACGGTGGACGCCCTCGCAGCGCTCCAGCGGGCGGCCACCCGTGCCGGCAAGCGATTGGCGGTGCACGTCAAAGTGGACACCGGTATGGGCCGTGTGGGCATTCGACCCGAGGCGGTTCCGGAATTCCTCGAGCGTTGCCGCCAACACCCCGCCCTGCAGGTGCGCGGCTTGATGAGCCACTTCCCGCGCGCCGACGAAGCCGACAAAGGCTACAGCGAGGCCCAGCTCGCGGTCTTCGAAGGCGTGTGTCGAGACGCGAGCCGCTTTGCCATCGAGTTCCGGCACATGGCAAACAGCGCCGCGATTTTCGACCTGCCCAAGAGCCACCTGGACGCCGTGCGCCCCGGCATCGCGATCTACGGCTTGGCGCCCTCCGCGGCGATCGGCAACCCGCGCGTGCGCGAACTGCAACCGGTGCTCGAATGGCGCACCCGGATCACGTTTCTCAAAGAAACCCCAAGCGGAACCGGGCTCAGCTACGGCCACACCTTCCGCACCGAGCGTCCCTCCTTGGTGGCCACAATTCCGGTGGGGTACGGCGACGGGCTCCGCCGCAACCTCTCCAACCGGCTGGAAGTCCTGGTCGCTGGACAGCGCTGCCGCCAGGTCGGGACGATCACGATGGACCAGAGCCTGGTCGACGTGACGCCACTGCGCGGCCGGGTCGCCGTGGGAGACGACGTCGTGCTGATCGGCCGCCAGGATGGGGAGAGGGTGGGGGCGGAGGAGTGGGCCGACCGGCTCGGGACGATCCACTACGAGGTCGTCACCGGGATTGCGAAACGCGTAGCGCGCGTCACCGTCGCGGGAACCGATGCCCCGTACACAGTTTGAACCACATGGAGAACTAGAATGCGAAAAATCGTTGCCATTGCATTGGTGCTGGGATTCGCGCTCACGGGTTGCGCGAGCACGGGACGGGTCGAGACCGTAGAAAATCGCGTGCAGTCGTTGGAGGCGCAGGACCGCACCGACGCCCAGCGCATGAGTGCGCTGGAAGAAGCCGTCGCGGCGGCGCAGGCCACCGCTGCCGATAGTGTGGCGCGCGCCGAAGCCGCCGAGGCGCAGGCGCGCGAAGCGGCGGCCCAAGCGCGCAGCGCCGCCGAGCAGGCCGACCAGGCGGCTCGCAAGGCCGATCGGATCTTCAAGACCTCGGTCTCGAAGTAACCAGCTCGGTCGCGGGCAGTCGGCCGACCGGTCGCGGGGCGCCATCTGCGGCCTCCACGGCGTTCCAGACCGCCTCGACATCGATCTGCGGAAGCAGGCCGAGCGCCCGAGGTACGCGGAGCGCCTGAGAGAGGCGGTCGGGAACGCGCTCGTAGAGGTCGGGGTGCGCCTCGAAATAGATTTGTCCCCGATGCACGCCCCATTTGTAGGGTTCGTAGAGGAGTGCCAGCGGGGTGCCGGTGGGAACGTCCTCGAAAAGCCGCTGGATTTCGTCCTCGTAGAGACGCACGCACCCGTGCGTCGCCATGCGCCCGATCGACCAACGCGTGCTCGTTCCATGAATGCCGTACGAGGTCGCGCCGATCGTCATCCAGCGCGAGCCAAGTGGGTTCTCGGGGCCCGGTGGGACGACCGCGGGTAGCGAGGGCTTTTCGTTGCGAATGGATTCTGGCACGTTCCACGCGGGATCGACGCGTTTGTTGCCGATGCGAAACCGCCCGATCGGCGAGGGATCGTCAGGGTCGCCCACCGCCACGGCGAAGACCCGGAAGGGTTCGGCGCTGAAGTCGTAGAGACGCATCTCGGGGATGTTGATCACCAGGCCCTTCGGCTCCACCGCGGGCAGGACGAAGCGCGTCGGCAGCTCGACCATCGTTCCGGGGTCGGGAATCCAGGGGTCGACGTCGGGGTTGAGACGCTGCAGCGCTTCGAAGCCGACCCGATGGTCAAACGCGACCTGCAGCAGCGTCTGGTCTTCCTCCACCAAGACACGCTGCGGGCTTCCCATCACCGGCATCAGCTGAGCCGATGCGTCAGTCTCCGGGTGCGCCTGCCGCGCCGGCAGGGTGGCGAGCGCCAGCAAGGACAGCAGCGCGAGGATTGGGGCCATCGGCGACGTGCGCGAGCCGTGCATCGGTACAGTCAGTAGCGTGAAGACCGGCAAGATGCGCGCGAGTCGATGCCTCCGCTCGCTCGCCGCCGGCGTTGTGGCGACGGCGATCTGGCTCGGCTGCGCCCAGCCATCGCCCAGGCCGCTCCCTGAGCCCGCACCCGGGCCGGCTCCTACGCTGCCGACTCCCGCGGCGCCCCCGACGGTGCCCGAGCGAATGGGCCCCTGCGAGAAGATTCTCTCGGTCGAAGTCCAAAAGAGCGCGCGTCTTTTGGAGGCCCGTTGTGAGGACGGCGGCCTGCGCCGCATGACGGTGGCCGTCGGCCGGGAGCCTGTGGGGCACAAGCAACGCATGGGCGACCTCCGCACACCGGAAGGTCTCTATCAGGTCGTGGGAGCCATGCGGCCGAGCCGCTTCCACGGCTTTATTCCGATCAATTATCCCTCGCCTTCGGACGCGGAACGGGCCTTGGCGAGCGGACAGATCTCCGCCTTCGACTACCGGCGCATCCTCGAGGCCCACGCGCACGGCGAGGTGCCGCCGTCCGACACACCGATCGGTGGTCAGATCGGTTTTCATGGGGAGGGGGAGCGTTGGAAGGACAGTTCCGAGCATCTCGACTGGACCTTCGGATGCCTCGCCGTCCGCGACACCGAGCTCGAATTTCTCGCCGAGCGGCTGGCGCCGGGGACTCCGGTGCACATCGTTCCGTAGCCGGGGCCCACTCGACCCGCTGCGTCGGAAGGATCCGCTATGCGAATCGGCGTGTTGAAGGAGATCAAAGACCGCGAAAACCGGGTCGGTGTCACGCCGGCTGGAGCCGGCGAGCTGGTGGCGAGCGGACACGAGGTCGTGATCGAGCGCGGGGCCGGCGCGGGCTCGGGCTTCGAAGATTCGGAATACGCCCGGGCGGGCGCCCACCTCGGCGACGCGAAAACGGCGTGGGGCGCCGAGCTGATCGTCAAGGTCAAAGAGCCGCTCGAGTCCGAGTATCCCTTCTTGCGCGGCCAAACCGTATTCACCTACTTCCATCTGGCCGGCGTGACGCCCACCCTGACCCGCGCGCTGCTCGAAAGCCAGACCACGGCGATCGCCTACGAAACGGTGGAGGACGCGGAGGGCCGATTGCCCTTGCTGGCGCCGATGAGCGCCGTGGCGGGGGACATGGCCATCACGGTCGGCAACCACTTTTTGGCGGTGCCACACGGCGGCCGCGGCATGCTGCTCGGGAGGGTGCTCGATCAGCCCTTTGGCCGCGTCTTGGTGATCGGCGACGGCGTGGTGGGACGACACGCGGCCCGCACAGCGGCCGCCCTGGGTGCAGAGGTGGTGATCGCCGGGCGCCACCGCGATCGATTGCCCGGCCTGCGACAAGACATCTCGGAAACGCTCGATTTTGTGTTGTCTGAACCGGCGGCGGTCGCGGCAACAGCCCGCGAAAGCGACCTCGTCGTCGGAGCCGTGCTCTTGCGCGGCGCGAAGGCGCCCTGGGTGATGACGGCGGACGCGGTGGCCGCGATGCACCCCGGCTCGGTGATCGTCGACGTCAGCATCGATCAGGGCGGGTGCATCGAGACCTCGCGCCCCACCTCCCACTCCGACCCGGTCTACGTCGAACGAGGCGTCACGCACTACTGCGTGACCAACATGCCGGGCGCGTATCCGCGCACGTCCACCATCGCGCTGACGACCGCGACGCTTCCCTATGCCCGGCGTCTCGCGGAGGGGGGGCTCGCGGCCTTGGAGGGCGACCCCGGCTTCGCCCAGGGCCTGAACACCCACCGAGGACGCATCGCCTGCCGGGCGGTCGCCGAGGCCCTCGACCAACTCGACGCCTACACCGCCTT
>CAJIBI010000102.1_pt1 | contig 12091 bp, 10 predicted proteins | sample 9199321 | NCBI WGS metagenome assembly CAJIBI01 (sample SAMEA7708294, study PRJEB35096) | sediment metagenome | biome: marine neritic benthic zone biome [ENVO:01000025]; feature: sediment [ENVO:00002007]; material: shallow marine sediment [ENVO:03000034] sea grass bed [ENVO_01000059] ... | reverse complement strand
TTCGCCGAGGGCGATGAGGCAGACACGCTCTGGATGCTGCGGAGCGGGGCCGTCGACCTTTTCCGCGGGGGCAAAAAGATCGAGCGCATCGGCAAGGGGGGCATTTTCGGTGAGCTCCCGATCCTGGCGGGTCTCCCCCGCACCGTGACTGCCGACTGCGCGAGCGACGGCGACGCCCTCGTGCTGCGCCGCGACGACCTCGAGCGTTGGCGCCGCGAGTGCCCCGAGTTGGACCGCGGGCTGCGAGAACTCGCCAGCGAGCGCCTTGTCGAGATCCGCGAGCGCGACGCGAAAATGAGCGAGGAGGAGATGCGTTGGGGCCAGGCCGCCATTGCCGCACTGCGAACCGGCGCGATGGTGCCGACGCCAGCGCAGGTGAGGAAGGCGGCCGACGAACACGAGGGCTCGCCGCTCGCGGTGTGGCTCGGTCTGCTCCTCGATGGCGTTCCCGAAAGTCTGGTCATCGGCGCGGGCTTCATGGGCATGCTCACGTCGCAGCTGGAGGCCGACGGTAGCGTGGACTTCGCCGCGGTGGTGCCCTACACGCTCGTGGCCGGCGTCTTCCTCTCGAACTTCCCGGAGGCGATGTCGAGCTCGCTGGGAATGCGCGCGCAGGGGTGGAGCACGGCTCGCGTGCTGGGCATGTGGACGCTGCTCCTCGTGCTGACGTCCCTCGCGACCGCCGCAGGTTTCGTGATGGGTGAGGCGGTATCGCACACGGGGCTCGTGGCGATCGAGGGCGTGGCGGCAGGTGCGGCACTCACCGCGGTGGTCGCGACGATGATTCCCGAGGCCGTCCACCTGGCGGGCTCGGGCCGTCGCGTGGGGCTGGCCACACTCGCGGGGTTCCTCGCCGCCGTGTCCTTCAAGTTGCTCGAGGCGGGGTGAGCCGAATCCGCGACGCGGGCGAGTGATACACTTTTTCACAATTGGAGAATGACCGATGGCGCACTGGCAGACGCTGGGGTTTGTTCCCCTGGAGCAACTGAGTGACGCTCGCCTCGAGCTCCACGGCGCCTCTGTGGCGCTCGCGTCGGTCGCGGAGTCGCTCCTCGCCAGGCGCCCCGACGATAGCCAGAGCAACCTCGGGTTGCTTAGCGTTGGCGGCGGCTTCGCGACGCACGAACTGGGAGGGGCTGGAAGCGGCGAGCGCTTGACGCTTCGTGTCCCAGAGCAGACGCTCGCGTGGCGTAGCGGCGACGCGACGCGGGCGGAGTTTCCGCTCGTGGGCAACACGCTGGCGAGCGCTCTTGGATGGGCCGCCGAGGTGGCGGGTGAGGCGCTGGGAAGAGCCGTGACGGTCGACGAGCGGAAGTTTCCGGACATGCCCGCGATCGATGCGCTCGCCGGTGGCGCGTACCGACGCGCCGATCCGGAGGCGCTGGGCGCGCTCCTCGCGTGGTATCAGAACGCGTCCGCTCTTTTGGCCGGCTTGCGCCGTCGCGACGACGCCTTGTCCGACGATCGCGTATGGCCCCACCACTTCGACCTCGGAGCGCTGCTGTCCGTGCGCGAACCGGACGTCGCGATCGGTCTCGGCTTGTCGCCGGGAGACAGCTTCTCGCCCGCGCCTTACTTTTACGTTTCGCCCTACCCCCAGCCCGACGCCGATGCAGCGCTCCCTCCGGTTCCGGTGGGCGCCTGGACATGCGCCGAGGGTGGCACCTGCGCCGAGCGCGGGGTTCCAACCATGGCGTGGCTGAGCGCGGAGGAGGTGTTGCACGCGTCCAACCAGGCGGACTGCGCGGAGACCTACTTGCGCGGAGCCGTCGAAGCGTGCCGGAGTCTGCTCCTCTAGGCGGCCGGGCGAACCGCGCTCAGATTTGGCCCTCGATCGATCGCTTGGCTCGCTCGCTGCCGGGAAGTCCGCGGCGGTGTACGAGGACGAATAGAATCGGAATTACAAAAAGGGTCACCAGCGTCGCGGTGATGACCCCGCCGACCATCGGCGCCGCGATGCGGCGCATCGTCTCGGATCCGGTTCCCGCGCCCCACATGATCGGCAGCAGGCCGATGACGTCCGAGGCGACCGTCATGAGCAGCGGTCGGGCGCGATACGTGGCGCCCTCGATCGTCGTCCTCAACAGATCATGGACGGTGTTCAAGGCACCCGCTTCGAGGGCGCGGTCGCGCGCCTGGTTCAGGAAGAGGAGCATGATCACCCCGGTCTCCGCCGTGAGACCTGCGAGCGCCAGGAAGCCCGCGCCCACCGCGACGCTGAACTCGTAGTCCAGGATCCAGATGAGAAAGAGGCCGCCTACGAGGGCGAAGGGCAGGACGCCAATGACGAGCAGGGTGTCGCTGATTCTTCGAAAGTTCAGGTAGAGCAGCAGAAAGATGATGCCCAGCGTGACGGGGACAATCAGGGCGAGGCGCCGCTGCGCCCGCTCCAGGTATTCGTATTGGCCGCTCCACTGGAGGCTGTATCCGACCGGTAGGGAAACGCGCTTCGCCACGGCCTCTCGGGCCTGGCGAACGTAGGTGCCGACATCGATCCCCTCGAGATCGACGTAGATCCAGGCGTTGGGCCTTCCGTTCTCGGTTTTTACGGCCGGCGGTCCCTTGGCGAAGCGAAGCGTCGTGAGCTGTTCGAGCGGTACCTGCGCGCCCGCGGGGGTTGGCACGAGGACGCGCCGCAAACTAGAGAGGTCGTCTCTCAATTCGCGGCTGTAGCGGAGGTTGACCGGGTAGCGCTCCAGCCCCTCCACCGTTTGGCTGATGTTCATGCCCCCGATCGCGGTCTGGATGACGTCCTGCACGTCGCCCACGGTGAGCCCGTAGCGGGCAATCCGGCCTCGATCGATATCGAAGTCGAGGTAGTTGCCGCCCACGACGCGCTCCGAGTAGACGCTCAAGGTTCCCGGGAGGTCTCGAAGGGCCGCCTCGATCTGCTCCCCGACTCCGCTGAGCACGCCGAGATCGGCCCCAGAGACTTTGATACCCACCGGCGTCTTGATCCCGGTCGAAAGCATGTCGATGCGGGTCTTGATCGGCATCGTCCACGCATTGGTAAGGCCGGGGAAACGGATCTTCCCGTCGAGTTCCTCGATGAGCTTCTCCGGGGTCATCCCCGGTCGCCATTCGCTCTGGGGCTTTAGCGTGATGGTGGTCTCGATCATGGAAAGCGGAGCCGGATCCGTCGCCGTCTCCGCCCGGCCCACCTTGCCAAACACGCGCTCGACCTCGGGGACCGAGGCGATGATGCGGTCGGTCTGTTGGAGAAGCTCGCGCGCTTTCGTGATCGAAATACCCGGCAAGGTGGTCGGCATGTAGAGCAGGTCGCCCTCGTTCAGCGGTGGCATAAATTCCGAGCCAATCCGCTGGAGCGGATAGAAGCTCGCGAGGAGCGCGAGTACCGCGACCGCGAGCACCGGCCATCGACGTCGAAGTGCCGCCGCGAGAAGGGGCCGATACGCGCGCTGTATGGCCCGGTTCAGTGGATTCCGCTCCTCGGGCAAGATCTTCCCGCGAACCAGCCAGATCATCAGGGCAGGGACCACGGTAATGGACAGGAGCGCGGCACCCGCCATCGCATAGGTCTTTGTGAACGCCAGCGGCTTGAACAGCCGCCCCTCTTGGGCTTCAAGTGCAAAGATCGGCAAAAACGAGACCGCAATGATCAGCAGCGAGAAGAACAGCGAGGGGCCGACTTCTACGGCCGCGTCGATCAGAATCTGCTGTCTTGGTTTTGTGCCGCGATCGCGCTCCAGGTGCTTGTGAGCGTTTTCGACCATCACGATTCCGGCGTCGATCATGGTCCCCATCGCAATCGCGATCCCACCGAGCGACATGATGTTCGCGTTGATGCCCTGGTGGTACATCACGATGAACGAGAACAGGATCCCCAGAGGCAGAAGCAGAATCGCGACGAGCGCGCTCCGGACATGCAACAGAAAGACAAAGCAAATCAGTGCGACGATCAGCGCCTGTTGGAGGAGCTTGTCGCGCAGGTTGTCGACCGCGCGTTCGATCAGCGGGGCGCGATCATAGACGGGAACGATCTCGACACCGGACGGAAGAGTCTCTGAAAGCTCGGCGAGCTTGACCTTCACGTTGCGAATGGTTTCGAGAGCGTTCTCGCCGAAGCGCATGATGACGATGCCGGCAGCCGCTTCCCCTTGTCCGTCGAGGGCGGTAAGTCCGCGGCGAAGCTCGGGCCCGAGCGAGACGGTCGCGACGTTCTGCAAGAGGATCGGGGTCCCCGACTGGCTCGCTCCGACGGCCACCTGCTCGAGATCTCGCGTCGAACTCACGTAACCGCGGCCGCGGACCATGAACTCGGTCTCCGCCTGCTCGAGCAGTTTCCCCCCGATGTCGCTGTTGCTGCGCTGGATCGCCGTTCGGACGTGGGAGAGGGAAAGCCCATAGGCGGCGAGTTCGTTGGGGTCGACCTCGACCTGATACTGTTTGACGTGGCCTCCCACGCTGGCGACTTCGGCGACGCCCGGAACCGTCTGCAGCTCGTAGCGGAGGTACCAGTCCTGCAGTGACCGCAGGTCCGCCAGGTCGTGGTTTCCGCTGCGGTCCACGAGTGCGTACTCGTACACCCAACCGACGCCGGTCGCGTCGGGCCCGAGCGTTGGATTTGTCCCACTCGGGAGCCGCCCCGACACGAAGTTCAAGGATTCGAGCACCCGACTCCGAGCCCAATAGAGATCGGTTCCATCCTCGAAAATGATGTACACGAACGAGAAACCAAAGAACGAGTAGCCGCGAACGACTTTGGCTTGGGGGACGGCCAACATCGCCGTCGAGAGGGGATACGTAACCTGATCTTCGACCACTTGCGGCGCTTGGCCGGGAAATTCGGTGAATACGATGACCTGGACATCCGAAAGGTCCGGGATTGCGTCGAGCGGAGTATGGAGCGTCGCGTAGAGGCCCCAGGCAAGAAGCGCCGCGATTCCAATCGCGACGATCAACGGGTTTCGCGCCGAGGCTTCGACGATCCTACGGAGCACGACGCGACTCTCCGTCCGCGGGCATAGCGTGGTGCTCGTGTTCGTCGTGAGCGCCTGGCACCGGGCGAGGCGCAGCGTGTGGCGGTTCCGCCGAGCGCTCGTGCTTCGAACGAGGACCGTGATCGTCGGCAGACGGACCCACGTTGTCGTCGACGGAGCGTTCGCGGCCGGGGCGTTCGCTCGCGCGAATGCCGTCCTCGGCGGTCTCGGTAGCCAGGAGCTTTCGGACGGCTTCTTGCAGGTTGCTCTCGCTATCGATCAAGAACTGGCTCGACACCACGACCCGCTCGCCCACGCGGAGCCCCGCTCGGACCTCGAGCCATCCCTCCCCCGTGTCCAGGCCGAGTTCAATATCGCGTGGCTCAAATCGGCCCTCACCGAGCGAGACAATCGCGATGTTTCGTTTGCCCGAACGAATCACCGCATCGGATGGGACCGCCAGCACGTCGGGGATGGGCGTCCCCGCAATCACCGCGTTGCCAAACATCTCGGGCTTGAGCGTTCCCGCCGTGTTGTCGAGCTCCAGCCGGACCTCCGCCGTCCGCGTCTTGGGGTCGAGGAAGGGGGCGATATACGTGAGTTCGCCCCGCATGGTTTCGCCGGGGAGGTAGCTGAGCTCCACCGCTGCTTCCTGGCCGAGTTCGAGCCACGGGAGTTCGTACTCATAGACGTCCGCCAGGACCCAGACCTTCGAGAGATCCGCGATCGTGTACAGGTTTGAGTTCGGGTTGACCTCCATTCCGGAGCGAACGCCGAGCCGGGTCACAACGCCAGCCGTAGGTGCGTACAGAGTGAGCGTTCGTTTGACGTCGCCGGTACGCAACAGGCGCTCGATGTCCCGTTCGGGAATGTCCCATAGGGCAAGCCGTCGCTTTGTAGCCGCGAACAGCGACTCCCCACCCCCCCGCACATCGTCAAAAGGGCTTTCGCCGGTCGCATCCCGGTAGCGCGCAGCAAGAAGAAGTTCCTCTTGCGTCGCCACGAGCTCGGGGGAGTAGATTTCCAGCAGGGGCTGGCCTCGCTTTACCTCCTGACCCACGAAATCCACGTGCAGCGTTTCGACCCAGCCCTGCACCTTGGTATGAACGTGGGCCACGCGCCGCTCGTCGTAGGCGACGCGACCCACCGCGCGGACCAAACGGGAGAGGTCGTGGCGCTCGATCCGCACCGTCCGAACGCCGATGCTCTGGACCGTGGCCGGATCGACCACGACGCCCCCCTCGAATCCTGCCGACCCGCTAGCGGGGCATTCAGGCACCAGATCCATTCCCATCGGCGATTTACCGGGCATGTCGCGCACGTACGTCGGGTCCATCGGGGCCTTCCAGTAGAGCGGCGCGACGCCGCCGGGGCAGGGGCCGCCACCGGCGACTCCGCTGACTTCGGGCTCCGCTGCGCGCTCCACAAACAAGGCGCGTCCCCACCATCCCGCCGCAAGAGCCGCGAAGATGGCGGACACAAGGACAAGCAGTTGGCGTCGATTCATCGCAGCTTCTCCCCCGCGGCCGCTTCGAGCGAGGCAAAGGCCGCGCGCCGGTCCGCGCGCGCCCGGGCGAGGCGGAGTTCCGCGTCGAGGAGACGCACCTGGCTGTCGAGCAGGCTCAAGAACGCAATGCGTCCGACCTCGTACGCGGATCGGCTCGACTCCAGCGATTGGCGTGCCTGGGGGACGAGCCCCGTTTCGAGGAGGGCTTCCTCCGAGGTCGCTCGGATGAGCTCCGCGTGGGCGCGCCGCGTGCGGTAGGCGAGTTCCGAGCGTGCGGCCCGCAGGTCCGCCTTCGCGTGACGCAGCAACGCCTCTTGTTCCGATACCCTCGATCGCCACTTCGCGCGGTTCATCGGGAGACGGACCGTGAGCCCGGCCGAGAGGAAGTCATCCCCGTCGACCGGGTCTCCCACGGTGCGCTTTCGCACCCGGTAGCCGATACCGAGGTCTACGTCCGGTAGGCCCTCCAACTGCGCGACGCGCACGCGGGCTTCTGCAGCTTCGACGGCCTTTCGCGCGGCGGCAAGCCGCGCGCTCCGTTGTTCCAGCGCTGCCAGGAGCGCTTCGAGCCCGGGTTGCTCGGCGGCAAACGCGAGCTCGTCGGTGCGCGGGAGAACCAGATCCACGGGAAGATCGAGGAGCTCCACCAGGCGCGCTTCCGCCTCCGCGATGGCTTCGTTGCGGCGGAGCTCTTCTTGGAGGAGCGCGGTGAGCTCGACCTGAGCGCGCAACACGTCCTGCTGGAGGCCACTGCCAACGCGATACCGGGATTCTGCGGTGGACGCGAGCTGCCGAAGCAGCGCTGTGTTGCGGCGGGTGATGTCGAGTGCGCGTTGAGCGAAGCCCAGCTCAGACCACGCCATCTCGACGGCGGCGTCCGTCAAGAGGGTCTGGTCCTCGACGCGAAAAGTGGATGCCTGCGCGCTTTGTTTGGCGGCTCGTCTGCGCTGCGAAAGCAGACCGGGGAAGGGGAGTTTTTGGCGAAGACCAAACTGGTGTCCCGAAAGCGGCGTCGAGCCGAAGTCCAAATCACCCGTCGGCACGTTGCTAGCCTCGTACGCAATTCTCGGATCGTCCAGAGCGCCGGCAGGAACCACGCGATGCGAGGCGGCGGAGGAAAGAGCCGCGACTCGTTCAAGGGTGGGATTCACGGAACGCGCCCGATCAAGGCACCAACGCAGCGTCAGAGGCTCGGGAATCTCTACCCGAGCGTTGGCGTGAGCACCCATCGGTGTCGCCGCAATCCACAGTGGGGCGGTTGCAAGGATCCACCGTTTTGCCGCTTTCCAAGCGGACGGTTCCGGGAATCGATTTCCCATCGGTCCTCTCCTCAAACTCACTTTGCACTCGGCCCGTGCGGCGGCAACACGCCGCACCGGGCGGTGGAAGCGCCGCGGGGGCACTCCGTCGACGGCCAATGATGCGATCTACGAGATCGCGCTCGGGAAGGAGACCCGAATCAGATCAACAGAGAGGACTTCGAAAGGAGGATGCTCTGCGAGGGTGGAGCGCGATGGAGCATCGGCGGTCGCGGCGAAGGACGCGGGCGCTCTCGCAATAGAGAAGAGGCAACGACGATGGGGAAGGGGTGGCCTTGCCGGCCGTCGGTGAGCTTGTTGTCCGCCTTGAAAAGGACGGTTTGGAGAAGGTCGCAGTTACATTCGGGCGCGTGGGACGGTGGATGTTGAGTCGGAGCGGGTTCGCTGTCATGGCAGGGGGCACCCGGGGACGAATGCTGTTCAACTGCGAGCCGCACCTCCTCGTCGCCGGACCCGCCGAGGCAGGCGAGGGCACACAGCGGGGCCTGGGCGCCGAACAGGACCGCGACCGCAAACACCAGCCACGCTTGGGGTTTCAAAGCTCGTCCGACAAACATCGCTTCGATCGCTTTCGGCATCTCGCCGTTGTGGCTTGATACCTCTAGGGGGTATAGGTAAGGTCTCCGCGAGACGCAACCTCTGAAGGAGGCGCTGCTTGAAAGACGACGTTCGCGACAAGGTGCTGGCTCGTCTGCGCCGGGTGGCCGGTCAAGTCACGGGGATCCAGCGCATGGTGGAGGAAGATCGCTATTGCGTGGAGATTCTCCACCAGGTCGCGGCGGCGGAAGCCGCCCTCGATCGGGTCGGGCATATGGTGCTTGCGTCCCACGTCGACACCTGCGTGTCGAGCGTCTTGGAGACCGGACGCGCCGGTGACCGGAAGAAAAAGATGGAGGAGCTCCTCGACGTGTTCTCGCGCTTTGGCCGCGTGAGGCCCTAGCCTCCAATCTCGTGATGGAGCGTGAGCGGTTCGATCTCATCGGGCCGCTGGCACCGCATGCAGGCGGCGCACCAAAATCGGGACAAGCATCGCGAGCGCAAGGAGGCCGAGCGCCAACAAGCCCTTTTGGACGAGCGCCTCGCCACCCGCAACCGCCTCGCGTCCGGCATAGCCGAGATAGGTGTACGCGATCGTCCCGGGCAGCATGCAAACCAGGCTTGTGAGGACGTACGCCCCGAGCCGGATGCGGCTCAACCCGAGCGCATAGTTGAGCAAGTTGAACGGGAACAGGGGCACGAGTCGGGTAACGGCGACAAACAGCCAGCCCTCGGCCTCGACACCGTCGAGCAAGTGCTGGAGCCGAGCGCCGGCCTTTCTCGCCACCCAATCCGACGCAACATACCGCGCGGCCAGGAAGGCGAAGGTTGCCCCGAGCGTCGCACCCGTGAGGTTCCAAACCGTTCCCCAGAAGGGGCCGAACAGGGCACCACCGAGGAGTCCCAACGGCGTGCCGGGCAGGAACAGCGGCGCCCAGACACTCCACAGCGCTACAAACGCCGCCGGCGCCCAGTACCCGAGACGCAGGAGGGAGCGCTCGATCCCAGCTGGATCCAGGTCGTTCCGGACGCCATAGGCTGCAACGGTGCCCGCGACCAAGAGGGCGCTCAGGCCGATGCGGAGGACGGCGTTTCGGCTCGTGGGGTCGTCTCCCCGGGCTGCGCAATCGGGTAGCGGTCGATGCGCCGAACGAAGGGTTGGAGCAGCATCCGGTCCAGCCGGAGGTCGCGGGCGCTGCGGAACTGCTCGATGCCGAGGGTCATTGCCTGATGGCCCCCAGCCGGTTGAGCGCGATAGGTGCCAAAGAAACGGTCCCACCAAGGCAAATTGAATCCGAAGTTGCTGTTCGTCTCTCTGGGGATTGCGGAGTGGTGCACCCGGTGCATATCCGGCGTGACCACGACGCAGCGCAAGATGCGGTCGACGCCCTGCGGGAGGAGGAGATTGGCGTGATTAAAAAGAGCCGTGGCGCTCAGGAGGATCTCAAACACCAACACCGCAAGGGCCGGCGTGCCCAGTGCAACGACCACCCCCATTTTGATCCCCATCGACAACACGATCTCGATCGGGTGGAAGCGGGAGCCCGTGGTGACATCGAAGTCGAGGTCGGCGTGATGTACCCGGTGAAGGCGCCAAAAGATAGGCACCGCGTGGAACAGAATGTGTTGGAGATAGATCGCGAGGTCGAGCAACAGCACCGACAACAGCAGCGCGGCCCAGGCTGGGAGGGGAAGGTTGTTGAATAGACCCCAGCCACGCTCCTCACCCAGCACGGCGAGCGCGAGCGCCGAGCCGGGGAGCACGATGCGGACGGCGACGGTGTTGAGCGCGACCAGCCCGAGGTTGCTGGGCCAGCGAATCCACCGGGAGAAGGCCCGGCGCCGGCGCGGCACCTGCGCTTCCCACAAGGCCATCGTGAGGAAGACGCCCGCGAAGCAAGCGACGCGGATCGCCGCGGCGGAGACTTGCTCAAATTCCATTATTCAATAGAATAACGTAACAAGTTACGATGGAACACCAAAAGCCGAAAAAAGTGCTGCTCAACCAGCTCGCCACCGTTGCCAAGGCCATGGCGCATCCCAACCGGCTGGAGTTGCTCGACCAGGCGGCCCAGGGCGAGCAAAGCGTGGAGACCCTCGCGGAGGCGACAGGGCTCTCAGTCGGGAACTCCTCCCAACATCTCCAGCGCCTCCGGCGGGCCGGGCTTTTGCGGGCGCGCCGCGAGGGGACGCGGGTGCTCTACTCGCTGGCAGACGAATCGGTCTTGGCGCTCGTCGGTGCACTTCGCGAGGTCGCAAAGCGCAACGTCGCCGAGGTTCAGCAGCTCCTCTCCGGATACTTCTACGATCGCGACAGCCTCGAGCCCGTCTCTCGTCAGGAGCTGCTGGGACGGTTGCGAGACGGGTTGGTCACCTTGATCGACGTGCGGCCCGAACGAGAGTTCCGGCTCGGGCATATCCCGGGCGCTCTCAACATCCCGCTCGCTGAGCTGGAGCATCGCCTCGAGACCCTTTCCGCCGACCACGAGGTGGTGGCGTACTGTCGCGGCCCCTATTGCGTGTTTTCCTACGAAGCGGTGGCCCGGCTCCGCGAGCGCGGGTTCCAGGCACGTCGGCTCGAGGACGGCTTCCCGGAGTGGAGGGCAGCGGCCCTACCCGTGGAGGCGCCGGGGCACGCCTAGCCTTCTGCCAATCGCTTATTCGTCCGGCGCTCGACCCGAGAACGGCTACGCGGGCGCCTGCAGCCTTCGCTTGCGGTCGACGTTCTGACCCGATGTGAGGCGTAGCGCACGTAGCTTCGCCAGGTCCTCCTCGTTCACAAAGCTCAGCAAGCCACACAGCATGATCCACTGAAACAGAAACAGGTTCATGGAGTATTCGATGCCGAGGTGGAGAAACACCGCTGCGATCAGCGCGACCCGGTGGAGCTTCGGGACCCACAACGCCCACGGGATGAATACCTCGATCGCCAGTACGGCCCACGTCGTCGCCATGAGAAGGGCGCGCCATTCAAAGATCGCGTCCGGAAGGGGAAAGTGGCCAAACAGGTCGTCCAGCCGTGAGACGTAGTACAACGCGGTTCCGTTCACCCAGTCGTCGCCGCGCAGCTTGTCCTGGGCGGTCGAGGCGTAAATGAGGGTCATCTGAATCTGGAAGAGACGAAGCGGCCAGATGGGGCCCCGAACGGTCTGCGGGGGGCGCTTGCGCCACCAGTTGAGTACCGAGAGTTGGCCCGCGGAGGGCAGGAAGATCAGGTAGAAGGCGAACAGGCGAAACACCTGGTCCTCGCCGTCAAAGACAATCAGGTTGCGGTGCTGGAACGAGAGCAGCCAGAAAAACACGCCGGCGGCTTGCACCCGCGGATAGATCCCCAGTGCGAGCAGGGCTCCGTGCAACAGGAGCAATCCGTAACCGACGAGCACCGGCCAGGCGGTGTCGGGCAGCCACATGAAGGGGGTCAACATCTCGCTGCTCACTATGGTGCGAGAGGCGTCGAGGGGCAGGACTCCCTCCGGGCCAAACCACCGCAACAGGTCCGGCCACCAGAACAGGCAGTTGCACAGCAGCAGCACCGCGTACACGACGCGAATCAGCGCGGCGGTGGGCATCGGGGCTTCGGCGAAGAAGAAATGTTCTGTGGCCGCCAGCGCCTGTCGGATACGGCGAGTCACTCGTTCACCGAGTACGTGTGAAAGGTATCTCTCTGATAGGGAAACGCGTGATCGCGGGAGGGCAGGGGCCCGTCGGGCGGCAGCCGAACCCACGACCACTTCCGGACCAGAGAAACGGACAGCGGTCGCTTGTTGTCGGGATGCTCGGTGTGGCGG
>CAJIBI010000386.1_pt1 | contig 12120 bp, 11 predicted proteins | sample 9199321 | NCBI WGS metagenome assembly CAJIBI01 (sample SAMEA7708294, study PRJEB35096) | sediment metagenome | biome: marine neritic benthic zone biome [ENVO:01000025]; feature: sediment [ENVO:00002007]; material: shallow marine sediment [ENVO:03000034] sea grass bed [ENVO_01000059] ... | reverse complement strand
CTCGATTCTGTCGGCTGGGACCCTCGTTCTCGCCGGCCGGGAGTAACAACATGAGCGACGCAACGATCTTGATGGTGGGCTGCGCAGTGACGTTTACCGCGATCGCCGGGGCCTACGTGGCCGTCCGAGAGTCCTACACCCGGGGGGCATCTGTTCGCTCCCCGCGCAGTCGAGCGCCCGCGCACCCTACCGGCCGCCGGGGGACGCGGTCGGCTCGCGGCGAAGCGGCCTAGCCGGGGAGACGATGCGGCGGTCCGGGAGGGTGAGACCCCCTCCCCTCAAACCCGGACCGTCTTGTCCTCCGCGCCCCTTGTCTATCAACGCTCTCGCACCTGATGTTTTCCCCACACCGTCCCGGTGGTATTTGCACCGGCGCACCGCTAAGTGGCACCCCCGGCTCGTTCGCGGGCAGGAGCTGCAATGGGTCTGGCGTGTTGCGCTCACGCTCCGCTGACGCCCGCGACGGCATCAGCGAGCGACGGAGATCGCGAGCGAATCGCAAGCCGCCGCCGCGGCACGTCGGCCCGACGCCATGGCCCCTTGGAGCGACGCAAGGTCGCAGTAATCCCCACACAAAAAGACACCGGAGGGATGTCGAGCGGCGCGGGGCGCGGGCGCAAAGATTCCCGGTTCTTGCCTCGGCAAGGCGTCCTCGATCCGGTAGACACGTATTAGCCGCCAGTGCTGAACGACCGGGCCGAACCAGGCTGTCAACTGCTCGCGGGAGCGCCTGTCGAGGTCGACATCATCGCACTCCACCTCGGGCGCGAGGACGCTGGCGGACACCAGCGCGCGCCCCCCGGGCGCGTAGCTCGGCGCGACACTGCTCGGGACGGATAGATGATTGACCGGCCCGCTCCGCTCTCCGTCAAGCACAAGGTAACCTCGGGCCACGGGTGCGGCCGGCGCGTCGTAGTAGAGACACGCGGTCGGGTTCGACGCTGGCGTCTCGAGGCCCGGGACGAGCGCGCGCGCTGCCGGCGCCGCCGTCGCGATGACGACCGCCCCAGCGGACACCCACTCTCCCGACGCGAGTTCGACGCCGCCGGACTCGACGCGCTTCACCCGCGTTCGCAGGCGCAGTGCGTCTTCGGGTAGATGCGCCGCGAGTTGGTCAGGGACGGCCTGCATACCGTGCGCGGGGAGCGCGACGGGCCCGCTCGAGAACATGCGAAACAGGTAGTCGAGGGCGCGTCCCGAGGCCGCGAGCTGTGCGTCCAGGAACACGCCCCCAAAAAAGGGGCGAAAGAACCCGTCGATAAAGCTCCGCGAGAATCCGCGGGCGCCCAGCGTCTCGTGCGCGCTCGCCGCATCCTGTGCCAGCAGCGCTTCGGGCGCGACGCGGCGCACCTGCGCCCACATGCGCATCACGCGCAGCTTGTCGCCGATGCTCCCGATCTTGGCGAGCGCGGTCGAGAAAAAGCGTCCGGGGTGCCGCAGCGGATCCGCCAGTTCGGCAAAGCGCCCCCCCACGCGGACGAGGACACCCGCCCGAAAGGGCGCAAGCTCGAGCGCGCCGAGGTCCAGTAGGCGTTGCACTTCGGGGTACGCGGTAAGCAGAACCTGAAAGCCGCGGTCGAGGCGGAACCCGCCGTGAAGATCGGTTCGCACCCGTCCGCCGACCGCGCACTCGGCCTCGATCACTTTGACCGGTACCCCCCGGTCGGCAAGGATGCGTGCGCACGTCAATCCGGACACGCCCGCGCCAACGACGATCACCGGCTTTGCGTCGGACGCCGCTTGGGGAGACCCCGCCTCCGCGAGCGTTCTAACCACGCATCCGATCCTCCACCGGGTGGAGCCACCGGTACGACACACAGGCATCGAGACTGGCGGGAAGCCCGGTCTCGACACTGGGATATCTCGGCTCCAAGCCGAGCTCCTTCCAAAGAAGACCCACCTCCACCGGGAGATTCATCGACCAACTACGGACCGTATCGGTGGTATGAAGCGTCGGGTAGGGACGCAAGCGCGAGATCCCTTCCAAGAGCCAGGCTCCCGCGAGTTCTGCCGGGAGAGGCGGGCGCACCAGGCGGAAACGCGGGTAGTGCTCGTCCAGGATCGCAAAAAATTCCTTCCAGCTACTCGGATCCGCGTCGCCCAACGGGCCGGTGCCCTCCCAACCCTGCGCAGCGGCCTCAATCAGCAACCGCGCCGCGTCTTCCACATGCATATGGGAGTATCGGTTGTCCCCCGCACCAGGGAAGAGCACGTAGCCGCGTCTCAGTTGATTGAACAGAAAACTGCGTGCGCCATACACATGGGGCAATCGAACGATCGCGAGTCGCATCGGGGGAGCGGCCTCGCAGAGCGCGGCCTCCGCTTCGAGTTTCGCCGCGCCGTAGCCCACCCATGGGCGCGCGGGTGTGCGGGCGTCGATCGGCGTCTCGCGGCCCTCGTAGACGAGAAGACTACTCGCGTAGAGAAAATGCTTCACCCCGGCGGATCGCGCAGCCGCCATCAACGCCGTCGAGCCCTGGACAATGGTCGGTCGTACTCGTTCGTAGCGCTCGAAGGGCGCGCGTGCCGCCAAATGCAGGACGGTATCCACGCCCCTTACGGCTCGTTCGAGGCTGGCGGACCGTGTGAGGTCCCCTTGGATGAGCTCGGCACCGAGCGGCGCGATCAACCGGCCGCGCTCGCGTCCCGCACCATCAGACGGGGCCGTAGGCCCCGCGCGCAGAGCTGGCGCGCGACCTCGTATCCTAGAAATCCTGTGGCTCCGGTGACGAGAACACGCTCCATGCCGCTCACGGTAGGTCCCCGGTGCCCGTAATGAGGCGAGTGCCGCGGTTGCGGGTCACGTAGTTCCACAGCCAACGAATCGTGACCAATACGCGATTCTCATGCTCGATCAAAAAGAAGACGTGCACCGCCGACCACAACAGCCAGGCGGGAAACCCACCGAAGCGGACCGCGCCGAGGTCCGCGACCGCGGCCCGACGTCCGATCGTGGCCATGTTGCCCTTGTCGCGGTATCGGAACGGGCGAACGGGACGTCCTCGCAGACGGTTCGCGACCACGCCTGCTACATAGCGACCTTGCTGCATCGCGACCGGGGCGATGCCGGCCAGCGGGCTTTCGCTCTGGTGTGCAAAATTTGCGATATCGCCGATCGCGAAGATCTCGGGGTGTCCCGAGATCGAGCAATCGGGCTCCACCAGAACCCGTCCGGCGCGGTCGAGCGCCGCTCCCGCTTCTTTTTCGAGAACTCGCGCCATCGACGACGCGCGCACACCCGCGGCCCACAGCACGCAACGAGTGGCCACGCGCGTCCGCTCGCCCCCCACGTCGATGGTGACGCCGGTGGCGTCCAGGTCTTTGACAAGCGCCCCGGTACGAACGTCTGCGCCGAGACGTCGGAGCGAGTTCTCCGCCTTTTGGGACAGGCGCGCCGGATACTGCGGGAGGACCCGCTCCGCCCCCTCCACGAGGAGCACACGGGTGTCCCTCGGGTCGATCGCGCGAAAATCGCTGCGCAGGGTGTCGCGGGCGAGTTCGCAGATTGCGCCCGCAAGCTCTACCCCGGTGGGTCCCGCGCCGACGATCACAAAGGTGAGCAGCGCCGCCCGGGCGCTTGGATCCTGTTCGCGTTCGGCCCGTTCAAACGCCAGGAGGATCCGCCGCCTCATTTCGGTGGCGTCCTCGACACTCTTGAGGCCCGGAGCGCAGCGTTCCCAGTGCTCGTTGCCAAAGTAATGGTGGCGGGCCCCCGTCGCCACGACCAGCGTGTCGTATTGGAGCTCCCCGCCGTCGCGCAGCAGGAGGCGTCGGCTCGCCGCGTCGAGCCCCGCGGCCTCGCCGAGCAACACGCGGGCGTTGCGTTGTCTGCGCAGCGCCCACCGGATAGGGGACGAGATGTCGCCGGGCGACAGCCCGCCCGTCGCGACTTGGTACAGGAGCGGCTGAAAGAGGTGAAAGTTGCGGCGGTCGAGCAGGGTGATGTCGACGGGGGCTCGCGCGAGCCGCTGTGCCGCGTGGAGGCCAGCAAAACCCCCACCGAGTACCACCACGCGATGCCCCGCGCTCGCCCTGGAGGGCTGGTTCGCCATGATGTGCTCTGCTCCCGGGTGGCTTCGTTTCGCAGGGAAACGCGCGGCGCGTCGTTGTTCGACCATGAGAACGCCAGAAATCGATACGTCCGCGCGCACCTAGGTAATCTGGCGAATAAGCTTTCGCAGAACAGAACCTCGAAAAAAGCGATGTAGCTCCGACTACGGAGACGTGCTCTGGTCGGCTTCTTTCGCCGACGCGACCGGAGGACGCCCCGGACGGCCGCGACCGGCGAGCCGATCAGCGATGATGGAAAACACCTCGGGCGAGAACCCTAAGCCAACATGCGTTGTGCCCACCTCGACGTGTTCGACGTCGCGGCTGGATTGATCGATGCACCGCTCCCACGGCACCACGGCGTCTTCGCGTGAGAAGATCGCGGTAATCGGGCGCTCGATCGGGCGGTGGTACCGAGGCTGGAGCGGTGCCCCGGCGAACTCAGACCTCCGCAACACCGGCGTTCCCAGCGTGATCACGCGCTCGACCGCGTCAGGGAGGTCGCGTGCCACCTCTCGGGCGAAATATCCGCCAAGGCTCCACCCGACCAGCGGCACCGGCTGGCTCCCGTCCGCCATCTCATCGACCCGCTCGGCCACACGCGGCAGCAGAGACGGGACGTTCCCCGTATTGGGTCCGAGGCCCCATCCCTCCGCGCGGTAGCCAAGCCAGCGGAGATAGCTCTGGAGGACCGCCGTCGAGGCGTCCCCGGCTCGATAACCCGGTAGCACAAGCACGCGCCGTCCCCAGCCGCGCGGCTTCAAAGCGAGAAAGGGGAAGCTCCAGATGAGTCGGGGGAACTCAAAGAGCCCGCGCGCCTCGTTTGCGAGCGAGCGGTTCGTCGGGCGCCGCCGCGCGCTCAACGCGCTCTCCCAGACGTGGACGGTGCTTGCAGCAACCGCTCGATTTCGCCCACCAATTGCGGGTCTTGCGGGCGCACACCGGGATCGTATCGAGCCACCACGTGTCCGGAGCGATCGACAAGGTATTTCTGGAAGTTCCAACCCACGGGTCCTCCGATCGGTTCCGGTCGCGCCCGAAGATAGCGATAGAGTGGGTGGGCATCGTCCCCGCGCACGCGGACCTTCGAGAACATCGGGAACTCCACGCCGTAGTTCGAGCGGCAAAAGGCACCGATCTGGCGGTCGTTCCCGGGCTCCTGGTCGCAAAAATGGTTTGAGGGAAAGCCCAACACCGAAAAACCCTGCCCGCGGTAGCGCTCGTACATGCGCTGGAGGCCGTCGTACTGGTTGGTAAATCCGCAATCGCTCGCGGTATTGACGATGAGCAGCACTTGCCCCCGGTAGTCCGAGAGCGGCTGTAGCGGACCATCAAGGCGTTTCGCCGAAAATTCGTAGACCGTCGCAGCGTACTCGACGGCTCCACCCGTTGCGCGCGCCTCGTTGGCCGAGATCCACAGGATGGTCGCGAGGATGAGAAGGCGCACGAGCACCCGTCGCCACAGCAACAGTTCGAGTGTGTTCACTGCTGGATCCCTTCGAACGGGTGTGCAGAATGGTGGCACCAAGCCGCCGGGCGGTAGGCCGCGCGGCCGACCTCCGTTTCGTACGCCTTGTGTTCGGAGAGCTCAGACACCGCTATTCCTCTATATCGAGTCGCTGGGCGCGCTTCGAGAGTTGGTCGGTGGTGAGGCCGGCCCTGAGATAGTCGCGGTTGAGCTCGGCGATGTAACGAACCGAGATCTCTTTGGGACAGGCCGCCTCACAGCGGTAGTGGTTGCCACAGCTTCCAAACCCGGCTTCGTCGTGGGCGTCGACCATCGCGACGCCGCGTTTGAGCCGCTCGGGTTGGCCTTGGGGGAGATGCCGAAAGTGCGCAGCTTTCGCGGCGACAAAGAGCATCGCCGAGGAGTTCGGACACGCGGCGACGCACGCCCCGCACCCGATGCACTGAGCGGCGTCAAAGGCCGTTTCTGCCTCTTCTTTCGCGACGGCGATCGCGTTGGCGTCGGGCGCCGCGCCCGCCTTCACCGAGACAAACCCTCCCGCCGCGATGATGTCGTCGAGAGCCCGCCGGTCGACCACGAGGTCGCGGATCACCGGGAACGCGGCCGCGCGCCAGGGCTCGATCACGAGCTCCGCCATCCCCTCGAACTCGCGCATGTAGGTCTGACACGTCGTGGCGCCGGGCAGCGGGCCGTGGGGGTAGCCGTTGATCACGAGCGAACACGACCCGCAAATACCCTCGCGGCAGTCGTAGTCGAACTCGATCGGGTCGATCGCGCGCTCGGCCAGTTGCATGTTGGCGACGTCGAGCATCTCGAGAAAGGACATGTCGGGCTCGATTCCGACGACTTCATACACCTCGAAGCGTCCGGTGTCGCCGGGACCGGCTTGGCGCCACACGCGGAGCGTGAAGTTCATTTGTAGCTCCTCGCGCTGAGCTCGACTTCCTGGAACACCAGCGGCTCCACGTTGCGCCGTGGCGCGACATCGGGACCGGTCCACTCCCAGGCCGCCACGTGACAGAATCGCTGATCGTCCCGGAGCGCCTCACCGTCGGGTGTCTGATGCTCCTCCCGGAAATGGACGCCACAGCTCTCGTCGCGCGCGCGCGCATCGCGACACATCGTCTCGCCGAATTCCAGGAAGTCTGCGACGCGGCCAGCGCGCTCCAATTCGCGGTTCAGATGGTGGGGGGTCCCGGTCACACGGCCATCGCTCCAGAAGCCCTCGCGCAGCGTCCGAATCGCCTGGATCGCCGTCTCGAGGTCGTTGCCGTTGCGGGACATCCCGCACGTGTCCCAGAGGATCTGTCCTAGCTCGCGGTGAACAGACGTGACCGAGCGGGTTCCATCGAGCGCCAGCAGCCGATCGACGCGCTCTTGCACCTCGCGTTCGACATCGACCCACTCCGCGTCGTCGGCGTTGACTGGGTCAAGCCTAGTGCGGGCGAGGTAGTCGCCGAGTGTCAGCGGGACGATGAAGTACCCGTCGGCGAGGCCCTGCATCAGCGCGCTCGCACCCAAGCGGTTGGCGCCGTGGTCCGAGAAGTTGGCCTCGCCGATCACAAAGAGCCCGGGAATCGTACTCATCAAGTGGTAGTCGACCCACAGACCACCCATGGCGTAGTGCGGGGCCGGGAATATCCGCATGGGCGCGCGATAGGGGTCGTCGCCGGTGATACGCTGATACATCTGAAAGAGGTTTCCGTAGCGCTCCTCGATACGTTCTCGACCGTGCTCGGCGATGACGTCGCTGAAATCGAGGTATACGCCCCGGCCCATCGGACCCACCCCGCGGCCCTCGTCGCACATGCGTTGTGCCGCACGGCTTGCGATATCGCGGGGTGCCAGATTGCCGTACGCGGGATAGAGGCGCTCGAGGTAGTAGTCGCGTTCGTCCTCTGGGATCTCACTCGCGCGACGCTCGTCGCCGAGGGCTTTCGGCACCCAAATTCGGCCGTCGTTGCGGAGCGACTCCGACATCAGCGTGAGCTTGGCCTGGTGCTCACCCGAGGGCGGAATACATGTCGGGTGGATCTGCGTGAAGCATGGGTTTGCGAATAGCGCGCCGCGCTTGTGAGCCCGCCAAGTCGCCGTCACGTTTGAGCCGGCGGCATTGGTCGATAGGTAGTACGCGTTGGTGTACCCGCCGGTCGCCAATACCACTGCGTCCGCGGCCCAACGACGGGTGGCACCCGTCACAAGATCTCTTGTCACGATGCCACGCGCGCGGCCGTCCACCACGACGAGATCGAGCATCTCGGTGCGCGGGTGCATACGCACGTGGCCCGTTTGAACCTGTCGCTCAAGCGCCCCGTAGCAGGCGAGCAGCAGCTGTTGGCCGGTCTGGCCCCGAGCGTAAAATGTCCGCGACACCTGCGCACCGCCGAAAGAGCGGTTCTCGAGAAGCCCGCCGTACTCGCGCGCGAAGGGAACCCCTTGGGCGACCGCTTGATCGATGATCGCGTTGCTGATCTGTGCCAACCGCCACACGTTGGCCTCGCGGGAGCGAAAATCTCCTCCCTTGATGGTGTCGCGAAAAAGCCGCCCGATGCTGTCGCCGTCGTTCTGGTAGTTCTTGGCGGCGTTGATACCGCCCTGCGCGGCAACGCTGTGGGCCCGGCGCGGGCTGTCCTGGAAGCAAAAGCATTCTACCTGGTATCCGAGTTCGCCCAGCGTCGCGGCGGCGGAGGCGCCGGCGAGGCCACTCCCGACCACAAGGATGCGATGGCGCCGCCGGTTTGCCGGCGCGACGAGCGCGAGCGATTCGCGACAGCGGGTCCACTTGTCGGGCAGCGCGCCGCTGGGGATTCGGGCATCAAGCGTCACGGTGTCGCACTCGTCGCCGCACGGGCGACGGCGCTGCCTACTTCGGGGCTTGAGCCCACGCCGAGAAACACAAGGGTAGGCAGCAGCAGGTTGCCGACCGCGATTGCGGCGACGAGGCCGTACCCGAACGCCTTGACGAGCTGGTTGCCGTGCTCGTAGCGGACGCCGAGAGTCTGCAGAAAGCTCTGACCCGCGTGGGTGAGGTGAACCGCCAGGATCCCCATCGCGGAGACGTAAAGGCCTGCAATCCACGGCGTGGCGAACCCGGCGACCACCATGCCGTACACGTCGTGACGCCCCTGGGTGTCCACCTGAGCGTACGCCTCTGGCAGGATCCAGCCCCAGGTGAAATGCGCGAGATGAAGGATCACAAAGGCGAATACCAGCAGTCCGGTGAAGATCATCGACCGCGACGCCCAGGTCGACGCGGGGAGTGTCAGCCCGTCGCGGTAGCGGACGGGTCGTGCCGCGCGGTTCTCGCGGGCGAGCGAGATCCCAACCCAGATATGGACGCAAAAAGTCGCCAGCAAACCGAGCCGAGCTGGCCAGAGCAGCGGGTTGTCCTTCAGCCACGCAGCGTAGGCGTTGAGGGGCTCCGGCCCCTGAAAGACGTAGAGGTTGCCGAGGAGATGGACCACGAGAAACCCGAGGAGCAGCAGACCGGTCACGGCCATGATCAGTTTTCGGCCGATGGAGCTTTGGAGAAGCGCAGCGATCCGGTTCATCGTGTTTACCTACCTCGGCGTTGTCCGAGCCGCCGGAAGAGCCCGCAGCGGAGCGCTCCCGGGGAGGGCTAGGAAGCGGGGGACATGACCGTGTCGATTACGTGGATCACGCCGTTTGACGTCTCCACGTCCGCCTGAATGACCCTGGCGCCGTCGACTCGCACCCCATCGCTGCGATCGATGGTCAGCGTGCCGCCCTGCGCGGTGCACGCGGAGTTGATCTTCAACGCGTCCTCCGCGGTAACCTCGCCGGCGACCACATGATACGTCAACACGGCGGTGGGCCGTTCCTTGGCGGCGAGCAGAGCCTCGAGATCGGCCGGCGGAACCTGGGCAAAGGCCACTCCGGCAGTGCCACAGCGGAGCGCGTCCATTCGAAGTTCCTTCAGCGCTTCGTCGTTGAGATGAGACACCGGTCTACGCCGCCGTCGTCGTGTTGGCGTCGATCGCAGCGACCTGACCCGAGTCACCTTCGATCCGGTAGCCGTCGGCATCCGACTTGGCGCGGGCGATCGCATAGATAAAGAGGCCGAGGCCGACCTTCGCGATCAGGTCTGCGAAGGTGTAACCGACCTGCAGCAACGTCTCGCCGGCACCAGCGGCCCCGAGACCGCCGAGGTAGGCGATCGGATAGAAGCTCCAGCTCGCGACGACGAGAAAGCGCGCTCTCTTTACCAGTGGCTGCACCTGAGTCGGTTGTCCCTCCACGACGGTGCGGAACTGGGTGTAAAGCACGGCCACGATGTACAGGAACGGAATCATGGCGAGGCCCCACCACAACGCAGCCTGGCCCGCCGTCTCGGCGACCTCGCCCGGATAACCGAGCGCGATCATCGCGACGGCAGCGACGGCGAGCTTCGCGGTGAGGTTGCGCGCGAGTGCGCGCGGCAGGTTCATGACAGCAATCAGCTCGACGATCAAGAGCGGTACGGTGAGTAGCCAGTCGGCATAGCGATAGGCGTCGTTGAACGGCTTTCCGCTGGCTACGTAGGTGCCGGCGTCGAGCACGTATGCAGCTGTGAAGCTGTCGTAGATGCGGAGGTAGTGGTAGCAGGCGATGGCGACCACCAAGCCGGACACCAGCAGTGCCGGCCGGTACGCCGGAGCCACCTGCGATCGAGACAGGAAAAAAAACAAAGCGGCGGCGCCCATGCCCGCCACGGTGAGGGACATCAAGTTCGTGATCAGCCCGTACTGGAATACGGAAATCTCCATTGGTTTCTCTCCTTGGGGAGCTTCGGCGCCCGCCACCCGACAGGCCTCGAGCCTCCCGGCGTTAGGCCGCCCCGGCCGCGGGTGCGGCGCTGACGTCAAAGCGCGCCGCTTGGAGTCCGAGAACCGGGCCGAACAGCGCGCGCGTGGTCTGACGGATCACGCGGCGAAGGCCGACGGGCAACACGTCGAGGCTCGCGAGGGCCGACTGCTGCCACAGAGCGCAACGCGCGATCGTCGCGTCGACGGCGTCCGACAGCAGGATCGCCTCCCGCCAGCCTTCGGCGGCGTCGGGGTTGATCGGCGCGAAAAACAGGAACTCGTCCAGCTGTCGCCGCCGCGTGGCGTCGCAGCGCGCGCCGTAGAGCAAGACCGGTGCGGTCGCGCGGCCGGCGCGGAGGTCAGACCCCGCTTCGCGCTGCTTTCCCCCGCAGAGGTCGAGTAGGTCGTCTTGCAGCTGGAAGGCGGTTCCGAGGTCAGCCATCGCGCGCGCCGCCACCCGGTGTTGCGGCGCTGGAGCGCGGGCCACGATCAACGCGAGTCCGATCGGAAGCGCGAGCAGCGGTGCGCACTTGTTCCGCGCCGTGGCCTCGTATGCTTCGAGTGTCGCGTCGAGGGTTCCCCCAAAGGCGCGTTCTTCGTCCTGTCCCCGCGCCAAGCAGGTGACGCACTCGGCTACACGCTCGGCCACCGCGACGCGGACCTCCGCCTCGGCGGCGATGGATGCCGCCAGCGCAACGGCTCGCGCGATCAGGTAGTCCCCGGCGTTGACGGCGACATCCTCGCCGAACTCGGCCCAAAGGGGCTTGCGGCCGCCGCGCGCGGCATCCCCGTCTGCGATGTCCTCGTGGATCTGCGAGGCCGCTTGCAGGAGCTCGCAGATCGCGGCGATCGTCTGGGTCGCCTCGGGGTCGAGGCCGAGGGCCTGGCCCGCCTCGCACGCAAGACGCGCGCGCAGAAGCGTACCGCCGCGTTCAAACTGATAGCGGAGCGCGGCGCCGAGCGTCCCTGCCTCTTCGGTCGATGCCAACAGGATTTCGCGCACCTCCCCAAGCGAACGCTCGGCGAGCTTCGGTACGAGCGTTGGCCCCAGCGCGGGAGGGTGGGTCAGGGGGGCCAGTTCGTAGTCGTACGCGTGAACCATCGTGGGTGCCTTCAGTGTGGATCGCGTTGATCGCGAGGCAAAACTTATAACGTCTATAATAAAATTAGACAATACCTACGCAGCGCGTTCCACCGAGATCGGGGCGAAAAGGATCTGCAGCTCTTGCTCGGTGAGCGTTTCCCGCTCGAGAAGCTGTCTAGCTCCGTCGGTCAACAGCGCCCGGTGGGTTTCGAGCACGCGTGTCGCCCGGACGAGAGCGTCGTCGACTAGCTTGCGCACCGCGCAATCGATCTCGCGCGCCGTATCCTCGCTGTAGGCGCGTCGCCCCCCGAGGGGAGAGGCGAGGAAGTTCGGGGTGTCGGCGGCGTAGGCTGCGTTGCCCAGCTCCGGGACCATCGCGAAGCGTGTGACCATGTCGTGGGCGAGGTCCGTGGCGCGGGCCAGGTCATCGGCGGCGCCGGTCGAGAGGTGCCCATAGACAGCGAGTTCGGCGGCGCGACCCCCCAGCAGCACAGAGAGGCGGGTCTCGAGCTCCTCGCGGGTCAACAGGAAGCGGTCGTCGGTGGGCCGCTGCATCGTGTAGCCCAGAGCGCCGATGCCCCGGGGCACGATCGAGATCTTGTGCACCGGGTCTCCCCCCAGCGCCGTCGCGACGATGGCGTGGCCGAGTTCGTGGTGGGCGACGATCTCTCGCTCCCGCGGATTGAGCAGGCGATTCTTTTTCTCCAAGCCGG
>CAJIBI010000283.1_pt1 | contig 12122 bp, 11 predicted proteins | sample 9199321 | NCBI WGS metagenome assembly CAJIBI01 (sample SAMEA7708294, study PRJEB35096) | sediment metagenome | biome: marine neritic benthic zone biome [ENVO:01000025]; feature: sediment [ENVO:00002007]; material: shallow marine sediment [ENVO:03000034] sea grass bed [ENVO_01000059] ... | reverse complement strand
GGCAGGAGGCCCAGCGGGTTTTTCCGCAGCATCTCCGGCGTTCGGGTGCCGCCGCCGCGGATGTCGACCACTTCGATCGGAAGCTCGATCTTCTTCTCCGCCAGGAAGATGCGAACGCGGCGGGGGTTCGGAGCGGGGCCGTCGTAGAGCTTCACCGTTTAGTTCTCTGCTCGCGGCTGCGCGTCCCGGGCTTGTTGGGGAGTGAGGTCGCAAAGTCGAGGGCGGGTTGCAGGCAGGAACGCAGGCTGCGTCGGTCTCGTATGACGGCTCGGCCGATTGCGACCCAGCCCCGCATCGGGCGTCCCGCGGGAGCGAAGGCGCGCGCGTGTTTGCGCCGGAGCAAACTTTCGCCGGCCTCGGGTGAAGCGCGCACAAAGAGTTCGTCGGCGTCGACCCCGCAACAGAGATTGCCGCGTACGAGAAAGCACAGCCCGCCGAACATGCGTTTCTCACTGACGCCGCGTGCGTCGGAAAGGGCTTCGCGCACGCGGGCGGCGAGGGCCTCGTTGAACGCCATGAGCGCGAGGGTACCACGGTGAGCCGCCGCGCCCGGGGGCAACGGGCTATGGTTGGGCCGAGCTACGCCGGTTCACACCACACCGAGAAGTGCATGCCGTCCGCCCCTTCCTTTCCGATCGTCGAGACTTCGATCGCCGCGATCCACGAGGCGATGCGCGCTGGAACGCTCAGGGCGCGGGCGCTGGTGGAGGCCTATCGCGCCCGCATCGATGCCTATGATCAGCAAGGGCCCTCACTCAACTGCGTGGTCACTCTGAACCCCGGCGCGCTCGAGCAGGCGGAGCGGCTCGACCGGGTGTTCGAAGCGACCGGAGAGCTCGTCGGCTCGCTCCACGGCATCCCGATCCTCGTGAAAGACAACATTGAGACCGCGGAGCTTCCGACGAGCTTTGGCTGCCAGGCCTTTGCGCGTTACCAACCGCGCGCCGACGCCACGGTGATCCGCAAGCTGCGCGAAGCCGGGGCGATCGTGTTGGGGAAGACCGCGATGCCGGATTTCGCCACCTCGTGGTGGGGCTATTCCTCGCGGAGCGGCGAGACCCGCAACCCCTACGCCCTGGATCGCGATCCGGGCGGCTCTAGCTCCGGGAGCGGTGCCGCGATCGCGGCGAACTTTGCCGCGGTGGGCCTCGGGACCGACTGCGGGGGTTCGGTGCGGCTTCCATCGTCCTTCGACAACCTCGTGGGGGTGCGTTGCACCCCGGGAATGATCAGCCGCGAAGGCCTCGCGATGCTGCTCTTCTTCCAGGACACGATCGGCCCGATGGCGCGCAGCGTGGAAGACGCCGCGCGGGTGTTGGACGTGCTGGTGGGCTACGACGCGGCCGATTCGCTCACGAGCACCTACGTCGCGGCGCGCGGGCCGAAGAGCTACGTCGCGGCGCTCGACGAGGGGGCGCTCGCGGGGGCGCGCCTGGGCCTCATCACCAACGCCCTGGGCGACCCGCGCGACGAGGGCGCCGCCGTGAACGAGGTGGTCCACGCGGGGCTCGAGGCGGCGCGTAAAGCCGGGGCGGAGACGGTCGAGCTCGAGATCCCGAACCTGCTGGAGCATCTGGTGGCGACCTCGCTCTACCAGAACTGCTCCAAACACGACATCAATCGCTTTCTCGCGTCGCGCCCCGACGCCCCGGTGCGGAGCCTTCAGCAGCTCTACGACACCCGGCAATACCACCCCAAGCTCGATCTGCTCGAGGCGTGTGTCTTCGGGCCGGAGCTCCCCGAGCACGACCCGCTCTACTACCGGCGGCTCGCGGCGCGCGAGGAATTCTGCCGCGTGGTGTTGAACCAGATGGGCCAGCACGAGCTCGACGCCCTGGTCTACCCGACGGTGCGGGTTCCCGCGCCCACCCGCGCGGAGCTCGACGCCGACCGCTGGGCCACGATGGAGTTCCCCACCAACACCCTGATCGCCTCGCAGACCTGGATGCCCGCGATCACCGTGCCCGCGGGCTTCACCAACGACGGACTGCCGGTCGGGCTCGAGATCGTGACCCGGCCCTACGACGAGGTCGGGATGTTTCGCCTGGCCTATGCCTTCGAGCGAGCCACGCGTGCCCGGCGCGCGCCCGCGTCGACCCCCGAGCTCTAGCGCCGAGAGGAGTGTTGCGATGCAGACCGAAGAGACCCGCAAGCTAGTCACCACCTACTACGAGACGTTGCCGACCGGTGACCGGGCCAAGCTCGGGTCGTTGCTCGCGGAAGACGTCGAGTGGTTCCCGCCGGAGAGCGCGCCGATCGAGCCGATCAAGGGGCGCGAGGCCGTGGCCCAGGCGCTCGGCGGCGACACCCCGGCCCAGATCTTCGACATGAAGACCTTTCGTCTCCGGGTGCACCGGATGCTCGCGGACGGCGACATCGCAGTGGTGCAGCACTCGATCTCGGCCAAAACGCGCGAGGGTGCCCAATACGACAACGAGTACTGCTGGGTCTACCACTGCCGCGACGGCGAAATCGCGAAGGTCGAGGAGTACGCCGACACCCACAAGGCCTCGCGGGTGATGGGCTGGGATCAGTAGCCGCTCCGATACGGCCCGCGAGTTGAGAGCCAGACCAAAGCACGTGGAAGCGCCCCGCCCGGACGGCGCGGTGGAGCCGCGACTCCTCTCGTCGCGTTTTGCCACGCTGCTGCTGGCCCAGGTGCTGTTTGGGTTGGCGTTCTCCACCTACTTCCTGATCCCCAAATACCTCCAGGTCGAGCTCGGCGCGGGGCCGAAGACGATCGGCTTGGTGTCGGGCATCGCGTGGACCACGAGCGTCCTGTGCATCCCGCTCACGGGGACGCTCGTCGATCGCGTGGGGCGCCAGCGCTTCGCGATGTTTGGCGCCGCGTCGATGGTGGCGGGATGTTGTTTGTTCGCGCTGGCCGACCGCGTCGGGGCGCTGCTCTTCGCGGCGCGCGTGCTGCAAGGCGTGGGCTTCAGCTTCTTTTTTGTCGCGGCATCGACCCTTGCGGCGGACCTTGCGCCGCCGGCGCGGCTCTCCCAGGCGATCGGTTGGTTTGGCGCGATGATGACGATGACCAACGCGCTCTCGCCGGCCGTCGCCGAGCCCCTCGCCGAGGCCTACGGCTGGCGCGCGATCTTTTGGGCGACGGCGGTCTTTGCGGCGCTTGCCGGGCTCGCGGCCACCCAACTTGGCCCGCCAGCCGTCCACCACGAGCCCTCGGCCTCTCCCTTTCGCGACGTATTGTCGGTCCGGCGGCTCCGGCCCATTTGGCTGGTCTCGATGTTGGCGGGCTTTCTCTTTGGCGCCACGATCACCTTCTCGGCGCCGTGGGCGCTCGATTCGGGCTTTGAGAAGGTGAGCACCTTCTTTATTGCGTACGCCGTGGCCTCGGCGTCAGTGCGTTTCATTCTGGGTGGCTTGGCCGACCGGTGGGGCCGCCTGCACGTCGCGATCGGCGCCATGGTGATCTACGGGTTGACGCCCGTCTTGCTGATCAATGTCGTCCAGATCGGTCTGGTGCTTCCGGGCATTGGCCTCGGTGTCGCCCAGGGCCTCTACTACCCGGCGCTCAATGCCGTGGCGATCGAGTGGAGCGCCGCCGCGGTGCGCGCCACTGTGATGGCGCTCTACAACGGGTCGTTCAACATCGGTTTCACGATCGGGAGCGTCGGGATGGGCCCGGTGGTCGCAGGGCTCGGCTACCCGCCGATGTTTGGCGGGGCCGCCTTCTGTGCGGTCATCGCCATCGCGACGATGGCATGGATGGCGCGCCGCGAGCACCTCGCCTAGCTCGTTCGAGCGGCCTCTTCGCGCGCGGCCCGCACCGTCTCGTTGGTCTGGTTGAAGAGCAGCTCGCGGCGCGCCTTCTCCTCTTCCTCGCTGCGCTCCACATCCCCGAGCTCGCGGCCGACGCGGTACCCGGTTTCGACCGCGGGCCGCTTCTTCACTTCTTCGATCCAACGGGCGAGGTTCGGGAAGGGGTCGAGGGCGTCCTCACCCAGCAGCCGCGGGATGAGCATGGCCCAGGGCCAGGAGGCCATATCGGCGATGCTGTAGTCGTCTCCCGCGAGGTGCTGGCGGACCGAGAGCTGCGCGTCCATCACGCCGGAGAGGCGGTCGACCTCCCCGACAAAGCGACGCGTTCCGTAGACGAGCTGGTCCGGGTCATCGGTCAGGTTCTTCGCGTAGTTCTTGAAGTGGTTGGCGTTGCCCATCATCGGGCCGAGGTTCGCCATCTGCCAATGCACCCACTGGAGCACTTTGTAGCGTTCGCGGGGGGGCTGCGGCATGAAGCGGCCGGTCTTCTCGGCGAGATACTCGAGGATGGCGCCCGACTCAAGCAGGGCGAGCAGCTCGCCGCCGCCCAGGGGCTCGTGGTCGACGATCGCCGGCATGCGGTTGTTGGGGCTGATCCGGAGGAATCCGGCTTTGAACTGGTCGCCGCCGCCGATGTCGACCGGGACGATGTTGTAGTCGAGCCCGCACTCCTCGAGCATGATGGTCACTTTCCAGCCGTTCGGGGTGGGCCAATAATGGACGTCGATCATGGGGAGGGGTCCTCTGCCTCGGGAAGGGTTGCGCTGACGGCACCGCGGGCTTCGCGGCCGGGAAGACCGTAGCATCGCGGACCCCGTGGCCCACACGGCGGCCAGGCCGCCGGCCGCCGGGACGCGCAACAAGGAGGATGTATGGGTCGGCTGGAGGGAAAGACGGCGGTGATCACCGGCGCGGCGAGCGGCATCGGTGCGGCCAGTGCGCGCCGCTTCGTGGAAGAGGGCGCCCGCGTAGTGATCGCGGACATCCAGGACGACGTCGGCAAGCAGTTGGCGGCTTCGCTCGGAGAGGCCGCGGTGTTCCAGCACTGCGACGTCATCCACGAGGACCAGGTGCGGGACGCGATCGACGCCGCCGCGGCGCGTTGGGGTCGGATCGACGTGCTCTTCAACAACGCCGGGTTTGTCGGGGTCTCGGGCCCGATGGAATCGATCGCCTCGGACGACTACGACATGACGATGAATGTGCTGCTCCGCAGCGTGTTCTACGGCATCAAGCACGCGGCACCGCCGATGAAGGCCCAGCGCGCCGGGAGCATCCTCAGCACCGCGAGCGTTTGCGGGATTCAGGCTGGAATCGGGACGCACGTCTACTCGGTCGCCAAGGCAGGCGTCATCTCGATGACGCAATCGGCCGCCCTCGAGCTGGCAGAGTACGGGGTGCGCGTCAACGCGATTTGCCCGGGCTACATCGCCACGCAACTCGCGGCGGGCCGCGCGCTCAGCGAGGTCTCGGAGGAAGAGTCGGCGCAGCGCCTCGACCGAGCCCGCGACATGATCGGCGACTCGCAGCCGATCGCGCGCATGGGCGAGCCCGAGGACGTCGCGGCGGTCGCCGTCTTTCTCGCGAGCGACGAGTCGGCGTGGATGACGGGAACCGCGCAGGTGATCGACGGCGGGCTCACACTGGGAAAGCCGTGGCGCAAGCAGATCCCCCAGATGACCGAGAACCGGCCGATTCGGATGTACAATCCCGCCGAGCGCGACTAGCGAAAGGAGCCCCACGTGGACGTGATCGAAGCGATGGAGTCCTGTATCGCGATGCGATACCTGAAAGAGGATCCGATCCCGGAGGCGGATCTCGAGCGCCTGATCTACGCCGCGACGCGCGCCTCGAGCCCGGGCAACAGTCAGGGCTGGGAGTTCGTCGTGTTGAGCGACCCGGAGAAAAAGGCCGAAATTGGAGCGGCGGTGGACGCGGCGATGTCGCCGGTCTTCGATGCGCTGCCCGAGGCGGAGGACGGCGTCGAGAACCGGATGTACAAGGGCGCCGCGCATTTGGCCAAGAACTTTGCCAAGGTGCCGGCTTGGATCCTGGTCTGCGGGCGGAAGATCTACCCGCCGAGCGCGCCTACGGAGGCGTTTATGTACTCCACCGTCTACCCCGCGGCGCAGAACCTGATCGTGGCGGCGCGCTCGATGGGTCTGGGGACCACCTTCACCACCTTCCAGATGGCCGCCGAGCCCGCTATCCGCAAGACGCTCGCCATCCCCGACGACGTTCATCTGTGTGTGATGGTTGCGGTGGGCTACCCGGAGCGTCCCTTTGGGCCGGTGCGGCGCAAGCCGACGGGAGAGGTGCTCCACTGGAACGGGTGGTAGCCCTCACTCGATCCGCTGAAGAAGGCGACGCAGCGCGGTGTTGAAGCCCGTGGGGTCTTCCAACATGAGGAAATGACCCACGCCGGGCAGCGTCTCGATCTCGAGCTGATCGACGTAGTTCGCCACCGCCTCGCGGTCGAAAAACGCCTCGGCGACCAGACCGTGGATGGGTGCCGGGCAGGCGGCGATCGCCGCGACGCCATCCCAGCGGAGGAGGGCGCCAATCGATTCGATCCCGGGCTCCCGGGGCGTCGACTCGAGCGCGTCGAGGATCTGGGCGCGCAGCGCGGGTTCGATGGCGGGGGAGAACACCGGATCCATCGTCGCCTCGATCGCCGCGCGAAAATCGCGGCGAAACGCGTCCATGCTCTGACGCACGATCTCCTCGGCAACCCGCGGATAGACCGTCGGATAGGTCAGGGCGTCGACCGCTACGACGGCCCGCACGCGCGTCGGCGCCAGGCGCGCGACCTCTACCGCGACCGCGCCGCCCATCGAATGCCCAATGGCGATGACCTCGCGGAGACCCTCGGCGTCGAGTGTGGCGACGACGTCCCGCGCGAAGGCCTCGATCGTCCAGCCGCCGGTACCGCCCCCACCGCCTCGTTCCCCGGCCGAGGACGCGCCGTGTCCGGCGAGGTCGAGCGCGACCAGAGGGGCGTCTCCGCCAAAATGCTCCAGCTGCGCGGCCCAAAAGTCGCGGCGGCAGCCCCAGCCGTGGATGAATACCCGCGCGCTGCGGCCGGACGCGAGGACAGCGGTGTCGTACTCGATCTGCGCCCCGTCGGCCGAGGCGACCCGCCGGGTCTGAAGCGAGACCCCCGAGCCGCTCACGGGCGAGCCGCCGCCTCTGCGGCCGCCCACTCTGGCAGCGCACCGAGCTCGATGCCGAACACCCAGCGGACCGCGGTATAGGCCGCGACCATGGTGAGGCCGATGCCCAGAAGGTTCGCGAGCACGCCGGCACGCATCAGCTGCCGAATGCGTATGTGCCCGCTCGCAAACACCACCGTGTTGGGCGGTGTCGCGACGGGCATCATGAACGCGCAGCTCGCCGCCAACACCGTCGGGAAGACAAAGAGCAGTGGATTTTCGCCGATGCCGACGGCCACCGCGGCCACGATCGGAAGAAAGGTCGCGGTCGTCGCGGTGTTGCTCGTGATCTCGGTCAGCAGGACGAGGACCACCACGATGCCGAGCATCACCGCGACCGGCGGCAGCGCCGCAAGGCCGCCGCTGCTGGCGCCGATCCAGTCGGCCAAGCCGCTGCTCTTGACCGCCGCGGCGAGCGACAGGCCGCCCCCAAAGAGAAGGATCACACCCCAGGGCAGCTCCCGGGCCCAGTCTCCGCTCAATGCAAATGCACCGCGCTTCAGGTCGACGGGGGTGAGGAACAGCACGAGCGCCCCCAGCAGTCCGATACTGGTGTCGTTCAGGTGAAGCCAGGGGAGGAGGTCCTCGAGAGCAGGCCGCGTGACCCACACGGCGGCGGTGGAGGCGACGACCACGGCCACGCGCCGCTCGGCCCGCGTTATCGGCCCGAGCTCGCGGAGCTCGCCGGCGATGAGCTCCCGCTGGCCCGGAAGCGGCCCGAGACGGATCGGATAGGCGACGTACACCAGCAGCGCCCAGGTGAGCGGAAGCATCACCGCGACCATCGGGACACCCACCAGCATCCAGCGAAAAAAGCCCACCTCGACCCCGTAGGTCTCGGACATGAACCCGGCGAGCACCACGTTGGGCGTGGTCCCGATCAGGGTGCCCATGCCTCCGATCGTCGCCCCGTAGGCGACGCCGATCATCAAGACGGTGGCGAAGCTCCGGCCTGCGGCGGCGCGTTCGGGGTCTCGTTCGGTTTGTCGCTGCACGAGTTCGACCAACGAGAGCGCGATGGGCAACATCATTACGGTGGTCGTCGTGTTGAAGACCCACATGCTGATCAGCGCCGACGCCAACATGAAGCCCCCCACCAGATGCTGCGGGCTCCCGCCGACCCGCGACACCAGTTGGAGGGCGATGCGTTTGTGGAGCCCCCAACGCTGCATGCCGAGCGCCAGCAGGAAGCCGCTCAGCATCAGCAGGATGATGGGGTTCGCGTAGGGGATGGCGGCGTCGCGCACCGGGGCGATCCCCAGGAGCGGAAGCAGCACCACCGGGAGCAGCGCGGTGGCCGAGAGCGGGATCGCCTCCGTGACCCACCAGGCCGCCATCCAGAACGCGACGGCGGCGGTGTCCCAGCCGGCCGCCGAGAGTCCGGCCGGCGCGGGCAACCCCTGCAAGACGCCAAACCCCGCGACGCCCGCCACCAATCCGACTACGCGGACGCCGCTCAGCGGTGTCGCAGGCTCGGGAGTCTCGCCGGATCGCGTCGTCAACGGCTGGCGTCTCGCTCGGGTGTGCACCAGGCTCCGGGTGGGTCGGGTGCGGCAGCATTCTAGGCGCAATATGCTTCGCCGGCCGACGCAGGGCATGAGGGAGCGCGATGGAAATCCGCCTCGACGGGCGCACCGCGTTGATCACCGGGGGAAGCCGCGGCTTGGGCCGCGCCATGGCGCTCCGCTTCGCGGCCTCCGGCGCGCGGGTGGCGATTGCCGCGCGGCGCCCGGGGGTGCTCGCCGAGACGCAGCGGGAGGTCGAGGCCGTCGCGCGCGACAAGGTGCTGGCGGTGCCCTTCGACGCGTACGACGCCGCGAGCTTTGAGCCCGCGCATCGAGCGGTGGTGGAGGCCCTCGGCCCCGTCGACATTCTGGTGAACAACGCCGGCACGCGCGCCGCGAAGCCCTTTCTCGAGGTCGACGACGCGGCGTGGCAGTCTGACTTCGATCTCAAGCTGTTGGCGGCGATCCGGATGAGCCGGTTGGTGCTGCCGGCCATGGCCGAGCGCGGCTGGGGACGCATCCTCAACACGCTCGCCATCCAGGCCAAGGCGCCGCCGCCGGGCACCTCGCCGACCAGCATTTCGAGAGCGGCGGGTCTCGCCCTCACCAAGGTGCTCGCCGCCGAGTTTGCCGGTCAGGGCATCACGGTGAACGCACTGCCGGTCGGCCTCATCGAGAGCGACCAGATCAACGAGGTCATGGAAACCCAGCCCGGGGCGCTCGAGCGCGCCCAGCGGCGAATTCCCGCCGGTCGTCTGGGAAAGGCCGAGGAGTTTGCCGACCTGGCGTGCTTCCTCGCGTCCCAGCGCGCGGCCTATATCAACGGCGTGGCGGTCAATGTGGACGGGGGCTTGAGCCCCGTTCCCTAAAGTTGAATCGAGCAGGCCGCCGGCTCCGCTTCAGCCTACCAAGCGAAAGGCGAAACGATGTCTCACGCACACCCCGGTGTTCCGGTCTCCGACGGCACGATCCGCGCACTCGACGCGGTGGTGGTCGGCGCGGGTTTTGCCGGGATGTACATGCTCTACAAGCTCCGAGAACTCGGGTTTTCAGCCGTTGTATTCGAGCGCGGGTCGGACGTCGGCGGCACCTGGTACTGGAATCGGTACCCCGGCGCGCGCTGTGACGCCCCGAGCATGCAGTACTCCTATCAGTTCTCGGAGGCGCTCCAGCAAGAGTGGAAGTGGACCGAGAAATTCGCGTCACAGCCGGAGATCCTGGCCTACGCCAATCACGTCGCCGACCGTTTTTCCCTGCGCGAGCACATGCAGTTCCACACGAGTATGGAGAGCGCGGTGTTCGACGAAGACACCGAGCGCTGGGTCGTCACCACCGACCAGGGGGAACGCGTCTCGGCAAAATTCGTGGTGCTCGCCACGGGGTGCCTGTCCTCGCGCAATACGCCGCAGTTCAGGGGCCTCGAGACCTTCGAGGGCGACTGGTTCCACACCAGCAACTGGCCCCGCGAGGGCGTCGATTTCCGCGGCAAGCGGGTCGGCGTGGTGGGCACGGGCTCGACGGGGATCCAGGCGATCCCCGTGATCGCCGAGGAGGCCGAACACCTGACGGTGTTCCAGCGCACAGCGCAGTACTCGGTGCCCGCCCGCAACACGCCGATGGACCCCGCGTACGAGGCGCGGATCAAGGCCGACTACAAGGGCTTCCGGGCGCGCAACTACCGCCGACCGATGGCGTTGGACGTCGAGCTGGAGCCGGGCCCCCACAACACCTTTGACGTGAGCGAAGACGAGCGGCGTGAGACCTTCGAGGCGGGCTGGGAGACGGGCGGGGTCGCGCTCTTCTTCGCCTTCCAGGACGTGGTCGTGGACCGCGAGGCCAACGAGGCCGTCTCCGCGTATTTGCGCGACAAGATCGCCGAGATCGTCGACGACCCCGAGACGGCGCGGAAGCTGATGCCAAAGCACATCTACGCCTGCAAGCGTCCCTGTCTCGACACGAGCTACTTCGAGACCTACAACCGCCCGAACGTCACCCTGGTCGACTGCAGCGAAACCGGCGTCGAGGAGGTGACGCCGAAGGGCCTGCGCGCAGACGGCGAAGAGCACGAGCTCGATTGCATCGTGTTTGCCACCGGCTTTGACGCGATGACCGGCTCGATCCTGCGCATCGATATCCGCGGCCGTGGCAACCAAACGTTGCAGGACAAGTGGGCCGAGGGCCCGCGGAGCTTTCTGGGCCTTTCGTCGGCGGGGTTCCCCAACCTGTTCACGATCTCGGGCCCGGGGAGCCCGTCGGTCTTGACGAACATGATTCCGACCATCGAGCAGCACGTGAACTGGATCGGCGATTGCCTCGCCCACATGCGGGAGCGCGGCTACAGCACGATCGAGGCAACGCGCGAGGCCGAGGACCCGTGGTTGATCCGGGTGCAGGAAGCTGCCGACCAGACGTTGTGGAACGCCTGCGACAACTGGTATCAGGGGTCGAACATCCCCGGCAAGCCCCGCGTCTTCATGCCCTACGTCGATTGGCCCGGCTATATGGCCAAATGCGAAGAAGTCGTGCAGAACGGCTACGAGGGCTTCGCGCTCCGCTAGCCTCCGCGCCCCTCAGGCGGGGAGTCCGCGGAAAAGCCGCCCCGCCTGGGCGCCGGTGTGCTCGTTCTCTTGCAGGAACACCTCGCCGTTGACCACGGTGTTCTTGATCCCGACGGCGACCTGCTTGAGCCGCTTGGCGCCCGCCGGAAGATCGCGGACCACCTCGGGCATCGCCGGCCCGACCGTGTCGGGGTCAAAGACCACAAGGTCCGCGTTCATGCCCTCGCGGACGAGGCCCCGGTCGTGCATGCCCCATTGCGTGGCTGCGTTGTGGGTGAGCTGCCGGACCGCGTCCTCCAACGTCAGCGCCTGCTTCTCCCGCACCCAGTGCCCCAGCAGGTGGGTCTGCAGCGAGCTGTCCATGATCTGCGAGACGTGGGCCCCCGAGTCGGAGAAGGTCACCACCGAGCGCGGATGTCGGATCATCTCGAGCACGTCGTCCTGGTTCTCGTTGGCGACGGGCTGCATGAAGAATTGCTCGAGATCCTTCTCGAGAGAGAGCTCGATCATGAGATCGACCGGGTCCATCCCGCGGGCCCGGGCGACGTCGGCGACGCGCTCGTGGTCGCCCAGCATCGAGTCGAGGATGTAGAGATGCTCCCAGTCGGGCGGCCGCGCCTCGACCCCCACGATGCGGTTCTTGGGCGGCTTGCCGTTCGCCACCTCGACCAGCTTCGCCCGCAGCGACGGGTCGCGGAGCTTCGCTTTTTGCTCCGCGAGGGGCAGCGCGCGCAGCTCGCGCCAGACATCCCACTTGTCAAAGGGCAGCTGGGTCTGGAACGAGAGCAGGGTGTTGAGCGCGCGGGTGTGCACCTGCACAAAGATCTTGCCGCCCGCGTCGGCGGTTTCGTCGGCGAGCTCGAAGTAGGGCCGCCAGAAGTCCGGTGCGACCCGCAGGCTGAACATGCCCCAGGTCTGCGGGACGCCGGATTCGACGGCGAGGTCGCGGAGCCGCTCGTGATAGTCGCGGATGCGCTCGGGCTTGCGGCCGGGCGACTCCCCGGCGATCTCGAAGACGCCACGCCCCGTCTCGCCGACGGCGTTCACGAGGGCGCGCACCTCGT
>CAJIBI010000423.1_pt1 | contig 12152 bp, 11 predicted proteins | sample 9199321 | NCBI WGS metagenome assembly CAJIBI01 (sample SAMEA7708294, study PRJEB35096) | sediment metagenome | biome: marine neritic benthic zone biome [ENVO:01000025]; feature: sediment [ENVO:00002007]; material: shallow marine sediment [ENVO:03000034] sea grass bed [ENVO_01000059] ... | reverse complement strand
GCCACGAAGCCGAGCGAATCGCCGAGGCCTTTCAATCCGGCGCAACGGACTACCTGAGCGAGCCGCTCAGACCGCCGATCATCCGGTCGAGAGTCCGGAGCTGGATCCTGCGGCGCCGTACCGCATAAGCCGAGAGGTTCGCGCTGCGCCAATGACGACTCGTGGCTGGACACACGACATTGCGCCCAACAGGTCGGACGCAGGTGGTCGGGGCGACTGGATTCGAACCAGCGACCTCTTCGTCCCGAACGAAGCGCGCTACCAAACTGCGCCACGCCCCGACGGGCGGCAGTATGCCCTCTCGATACCTGAGCGCAATTTCCGTCGGTGAGGCGCTGCTCGGAACCTAAGAAATCTCAATCAATCGGGACTTCTTGTCGATTTTTTGCCGGCTTGTTGCACAAACTGCTGCGACCTGAACGGCGTTTCGTCTCGTTGACTTTAAATCCCACTGATGTCAGCATCGGCCCAAGGTGACGCGGAGTTAATCTTGGCTTTCCGCGCGCCGCGACGGCGAAATTATGTCGAACCCCGGCTACCCCCGGGTCTCGGCGGGGATCGAGACTCCGATGGATCACACACACCTTGCCTGGGAGTTCGCCGAGCTTTTCGCCGATCTCGAAAACGAAGAGATCAACGAGCTCCTGGCGAAGAACGTTCCGCTCGAGACGCTCGAGTTCTTCGAGAAATACGGCGACGATTTTGGCAGAAATGCGGGCGTTGTAGGCGAGACCCTACGCCGGCTTCCGAACCTCATGCTGATGGGCTACCTGCTGCGCATACTCGAGGAACGGATCCTCGACCCGGATCTCGCCCCCGATTCCTGAGGATCGTTGACCCCGACGGGGGGGGTTTGTAGCTTCGATCGTCCTCAGGCGATTCTTCCGACGCCGTCCACGCGCGCGTCGGTTTTTTTTCCCGTGTTCTTCCAGGAGGTGGGTGTTGAGCGACCGCGTGCCGATGACGCCGCAGGGCCGCCAGCGTCTCAAAGAGGAGCTCGAGCGGCTCAAGTTCGAGCGGCCGAGCATCGTCAGGGCGATCGAGGAGGCGCGCGAACATGGCGACCTCTCGGAGAACGCGGAATACCACGCGGCGAAGGAGAAGCAGGGGTTGGTCGAGGCCCGGATCGCGTCAATCGAAGATCGTTTAGCGCGCGCCCAGGTGATCGATCCGAGGGGGCAAAGCCCCGACGCGGTCCGCTTCGGCGCGACGGTGATTTTGAATGACGTCGAAAGCGACGAGGAAGTTCGATACATGATCGTCGGCGAAGACGAGTCCGACGCCGCCCGCGGCCGAATCTCGGTGAGTTCGCCAGTCGCCCGCGCGTTGATGGGCAAGGCGGTAGACGACGAAGTGCGTGTCGCCGTGCCACGCGGTACCCGAGAGTTCGAGATCGTGGAGATTCGGTACGAATAGCGCCAGACTGTTGTGGCATTCCCCGGTAGCTCAGTTGGTAGAGCAGTCGGCTGTTAACCGACTTGTCGCAGGTTCGAGTCCTGCCCGGGGAGCCAACCCCAACCGGAGCCGCGCGTGAATTCGAAGCGCCTACACCACAGACGCGCCACCCCCCGCTACAAACGACACCTGCGAAGCCTCCTCGCGGCGACGTTGTTCGCCGTCTCCGCCGCGCTGGGCAGCCCCCATGACGCGTTTGCCCAGGCGTGGGTCAGCGGCGATCGCGTCTTGAACCTCCGGACGGGCGCCGGGGAGAACGACCATGCGATCGGCGTGCTGCGCACGGGCGACCCGGTGACGGTCCTGCGGCGCGATGCGGGGTGGGTGGAGGTGCGCGACGAGCGCGGTCGGACCGGCTGGGTGCTCGGCTCGTATCTGACCAACGAGGCACCGCCACGGGTGCTGCTGGCGCAACGGGTGGGCGAACTCGAGACGGAGCTGGAGGCCGCTCGGCGCGAATCGGAGACGCTGCGAGCAGACAACGAGACATTGCGCGCCGCGGGCGGGGAAGCCTCGCTCGAGGTCGAGCGGCTCACCCGCGAGAACATGGAGTACGAGGCCGGGGAGCGCTGGCCTTTCCTCATCACCGGCGCCTCGATCCTGGCCGCGGGTATGCTGCTCGGGCTCATCGGCCAGTGGGCCTTTTCCAAACGATCCCGCGGCGGGCGAATTCGCTTCTAAGCAAGCGAAGCGGCGCAAGCCGCGGAGCGCGCAGCGAGCCGTAGGCGAGCGAAGTTCATCCAGGACGCGATTTAGCCCGAAGCCGAGAGAAACGCTCCGACGCGCTCGGCGCGGGCTTTTTCCGCCAGCATTACCACGTGGTCGCCGGGCGCGATCTGGAAATCCCCGCGAGGGATGAACACCCTGCCCTCGTGCTGCACGGCGATTACGATCGCGCCCCGGAGGCGTTCGGCCACCGCGTGAATGGGCCCGCTGCACAGCGGGCTTTTCGCGTCCGCTTCGCCCTCGAACACCTCCATCCCCTCCTGCAGGAGGGTCGTCACGGACACGACGCGGTCGCCGCGGATGTAGCTCAGCGCGAGGTCGATCGTGAGCTGGCGCGGAACGATCGGAGCGTCGATGCCGATATCGCCGACCAGGCTGGCGATCGCGGGGTTGTCCACCAGGGCGAAGGCGCGCTGACACCCCAGACGCTTGGCCAGAAGGGCCGCCACCAGGTTGGTCTCGTGATCGTCCGTAGCAGCCACGAAGGTCGACACCAGCTCGATCTCCTCTTCCTCCAGGAGCGTCTGGTCGGTGGCCATACCGTGCACCACGAGCGTTTCGCGGAGCGCGCCGCTCGCCGCGGTGGCGCGTTCCGTGTCCTCTTCGATGAGGGTGACGCGCGGGTGCCGCCTCAGTTGTTGGCGCTCGTCGAAGAACAGGCCCTCGGACGGGGCGGCCGCCTCGTCCGACTCGAGACGCCGCGAGAGCTCGAGCCCCACTTCCGTCGCGCCGGCGATCATGACGTGGGGCCGCTCGCTTTGCTCGGCACCGAGGAGCTCCAACACCGATTGGAGGTGGTCTCGTCCGACGGCAAAGTAGGCGAGGTCCCCCTCGCGGATCTCGTCGTTGCCGCGGGGGATCACCCAATCGGCGCCGCGGCGGATGGCCGCGACGAGGGTCGGGGTTCCGGCGAACATGAGATCGATATTGTTGATGGCGAGGCCGGCGAAGTCGGAGCGCGAGGAGATCGGGAACCCCGCCACGAGCAGCTCCCCGCCGAGAAACGAACAGACGTCGCGCGCACCCGGAACGGCGAGCAGGCTCGCGATCTTCTCCGCGGCGGCGACGGTCGGGTTGACCGCGAGCGTTTCGGCGTCATGGGTGGTCTGGCGCAAGCGCTCGAAGGAGCGCGAGTGGTCGGGATCTCGTACCCGGACGATCAGCCGCGGTACCTCGAAGGTGGCGGCGAGTAGGCCCGCGATCAAGTTGGCCTCGTCGGACTGGGTCACCGCCACGACGAGCTCCGCGGTCTCGATGCCGGCCTGGCGCAGTGCCGATCCGGTCGTCCCGTTGCCCTCGATCACCCGGACGTCGCCCAGCTGGTTCGCCAGCTCGGCGGCCACCTCGCGATCTCGCTCCACCAGAGTGACATCGCGGCCCTGCCGGGCGAGGAGCTCGGCGAGGGTGGAGCCGACGAGGCCGCCCCCGACCACCAGGATGCCGTGGCGCCCCTCTGCAGCGCGCTTTGAAGCCATGCTCTCCTTTCGGCCACCGGGCGCGAGATCCGCACTCCCGCGTTGGCCCGCGAAAATCAGAGACGGGCCGGAATCAACGCCATCGCCACCAACCCCGCCGCCGCACACGCGATCGCCACCAGAAACGTGTACCCAACCACCTCGCCAAAGCGAAGCCGGGTCACCGCCAAGATCGGAATCGCAAAGAAGGGCTGGATGAGATTCGTCGTGGAATCGCCGTAGGCATAGGCGAACATCGTCGTCACCACCGACACCCCCAACTCCTCGCCGGCGGGGATCAGGTAGGGTGCCTCGATCAGCCACTTCGAGCCCGCCGAGGGGACGAAGAGGTTCAAAAATCCCGAGTAGAGATAGACCGCGGCGGGGAAGGTCTCCGTGGTCGCCACGCTCTTGAACCAGTGCTCGAGCCACGGGCCCAGCTTGGTGCTGTTCATCAGGCCAAAGATCCCCGCGTAAAACGGGAACTGGACGATGATGCCCCAAGCGGTGTCGACGCCCTCCCGGCACGCCCGCAGAAACGAGACCGGGCGCTGGTGCAGGAGCAAAGCAGCGGCGAGAAAGGTCATGTTGTAGGCGTTGATGGTCCAGGCGCGGCCAAATCCCTTCTCGGCGATCTGCATTCCGAGCGCCCAGAGAATCAGCAACGCCGCGAGCCACACCCAGCCCCGGAACAATTCCAGATGCTCGCTCGGCGTCCGCGCCGGCTCCGGCACCGGCGGAGGGGCCGGAAGAATTGCCTCGACTTGCTCCGGCGAAAGCGATACCACGTCGCGCGCGCGTCGGGGGTGGATGGCGAGACACGCCGCGATCCCCACCAGCGCGATACCCACCAGGTAAAACAGATTGAAGGAAGCAAAGAGCGTCTCCGAAACCGGGTAGACGCGGTCGATCACCGGCGCGCCGCGGCTCGGATTGAGCAGCGGGTTGTTGTCCTCCGTGGCGAGGATCAGCGGCGCGGAGCTCGAGAGTCCGCTCTGCCACACGGTCCCCAGGCCGACGTAGGCCGACGCCACCAGGACGCGGATGTCCACGTTCGGATTGCGCCGACACACAAAGGGAACAAAGAGCGCGCAGGCCACCAGACAAAACGCCCAGTTCAGGTACCCCGTCGCCATCGAGAAGACGGCGGTCAGCAGGATCGCCTGCAGCGGGCGCGTCGGGTTGGGGATCGCGGCGATGCGGTCGAGGAAGCGGTAGACGGGGCGCGACGCCACGCACGCGTAGGCAGCCACCATGGCGATCGAGAACTGCATGGCGAGGCCGAGGAGGAGCCACATCCCGCCCCCCCACGCGTTCACGGCCTCCGTCACGGTCGCGCCCGCACCGGCGACGGCAAAGATCAGCGCGACCGTGGTGAGGAGCATGCAGATCACCCAGGAGTCCGGGACCCAGCGCTCCGTAAATCGGCTGAGGCCGGCGCCGGCATCGCGAACCAGATCGAGCACCGCCACGGGCGTCAGCCGATCGGCGCGTAGCGTTCGCGCGCTTGCTCGGGCGAAAGCTTCGCCGCCCGTGCGATCGCCGCGAGGCGTTCGGGGTCGGCCAGATCTCCCGGTTCGACGCGGTGCTGAAGCGCGCGCGCCCGGCGGTACCAGTCGCTTTTGATGTCGACGTCGCGCACGCGGGTACGACCGGTGTCCGCGTCCATCAGGTCCGCGAAGGGTACCGGGACGATGTGTTCGGCCTGCCGGGTAATCAAGACGTCGCTCTTGCCGTCGAGCACGGCTTGAGCGGCCCCGGCGCCGAGGTCGCGGGTGTAGTCGCGGTCGAAGGCGGTCGGTTTGCCGCAGCGAAGCTCGTACCCGACGTCTTTCTCACCGGTGGCGATCTTGATCCCCCGCTCCGCCAACGCGTCGGTCACCGCGTTTCGCATGACGCGCCCGAGCGGGACATCGGCCAGCCGGATATGTCCGTGTTCGTCCCGCGCCACGTCGCGGAGTATCTCGAGGTCGGCGGGCTCCAAGCGTTCCGCGATGCCCTCGGCGACCACCACGACGCCATCCTCGCGGCCCTGTGCGAGGCGCTTGACGATCGCGCCCTCCACGGTGCGGACGGCGTCGTCCAGGCGAATCGGGCCGTCGGGAAACTCCTCGGGGATGACCGCGATCGGCGCGCCCGCAGACTTGGCCGCGCCGAGCGCGAGCGAGCCCGACTTGCGCCCCATCAAGACGATGAAGAACCAGCGATGAGTCGTCCGACAGTCCTCCATCAGGTTCTCGACGACGACGGCCGCGTGCTCCCGCGCCGTCTCATAGCCAAAAGTCGGAATCCCGGCGGGGAGGGGCAGGTCGTTGTCAATCGTCTTGGGAACGTGGACGACCTGGAGTCGACCACCGGCTTCGTCGGAGACCCGCTTGGCCGAGAAGGCCGTATCGTCGCCGCCGATGGTGATCAGTGCGTCGACGCCGAGCGACTCGAGCGACGCGACGACGCGCGCGAGGTCGTCGGGGTTCTTGGTCGGGTTGGCGCGCGCGGTGTGAAGCACCGACCCACCCCGCAGATGGATCGTCTCGACGTCTTCAAGCGACAGCTCGCGTACGTGCTGGGTGTCTCCCGCCATGAGCCACTTGAACCCCGACAGAAAGCCGAGCACGCGCGCCCCGCTGCGCAACGCCACGGTCGCCGCCGACCCGATCACGCCGTTGATCCCGGGGGCGGGCCCCCCACCCACCAGAATCCCGATGGTCTGCATCGATTCCTCCTGACCTCCTCGCGGCCCACGCCTAGAGGCCGAGCTGCGACCCGTGGAACGGCAGGATAGTGAGGTACCCGGGGCCTTCCAGCTCTAGGACGCGTCCCAGCGGGAGCGGAACCAGCGGAGCAGCGCCGTCGGGTCGTCGCGATTGCGGGGAGCCGCAGGCACAAGGGGCGCGGTTGCAACCGCCGGCTGCGGGGGGGCGAGCGCCCGCATCACCTCACCGGCGAGAGCGCGAAACTCGCGATGGACGGCCGTCCCCCGCGCTTCGTGCAGCACCGAGCGCGGGCGCTCGGATTCAGAATTGAGGAGCTCGAGGCGCGGGCTCCGGGAGATCTCCACATCAAAGCGGGGCCAGCCGCGGCGGGCGATTTCGTCTCGCAACGCCCTGGCGAGCAGCGGCCCGGACGGGGAGATGCGGGTGCGGCGGTCGACGAGGGTCTGCAGCACTCGGACCCGCCGCGGATAGGGGCAGAGCTCCATGATCTTGGCTACCTCGAGGAGCGATGCGTGATCCGCCACCGGCGCCACCACGCAGTCGGCCGCGTGGAGGGCGTTTATCGTCAGCGGCCCGAGGTCGCTCTTTGTGTCCACGATGACGAGACCGCTGCGCGCGCTTTTGTCGATGCGCTCGCGCAGCGCGCCGGTCGCGCCCGCTTGTGCGCTCAAGGCGACGAGGTTGGCCGCGGAGGGGATCCAGTCCACGCCGTACTGTCCGGTCTGGATGACGTCGTCGAAATGCCCGATCGCCCAGCCGGTCGCGAGGTCACCCGCGGGCTGGACACCCGAGACGCCGAACATGTGGTCGACGATCCCCTGATCGTCCAGGGAAATGATCAGGATGGGGAGGTCTTCGTCGAGAGCGCGCAGATAGATCGCCAGGTTGGCGGCCACCGTCGTCTTGCCGACGCCCCCTTTGTTCGAGACGACCGCGAGCACCCGGACTTCGTCTTTGCCGATTCGTTCCGATAGCACGCAGATAAGGTACCATCGCCGCGTGCGAGTCGCGGCCGTCATCCCGGCGCGCTTTGGCGCGACCCGACTCCCCGGAAAACCGCTAGCTTCAATCGCCGGCCGCCCGCTCATCCAATGGGTGTTCGACGGATGCTGCGGTGCGCGACGGGTCGATCGCATCTTGGTCGCGACCGACGACGCCCGCATCGCGCAAACCTGCCGCGAGTTCGGGGCCGAAACCGTGATGACACGCTCCGATCACCCGAGCGGAACCGACCGGGTCGCCGAGGCGGCGTCGGGCCTCGAGTGTGACGTCGTGGTGAACGTGCAGGGCGATGAAGCGTTGATCCGCGGCGACCTCGTCGACGCCACCGTAGAGGCCCTCGAGCGGGACGCGGAGCTCCCGATGGCGACGCTCGCCCACCCGGCCGAGCCCGACGCGCTGGGCGACCCCAACCGTGTCAAGGTCACCCTCGATCACCGTGGCCGGGCGCTCTATTTCTCGCGGAGCCAGATCCCGTACCCGCGCAACGCCGAGGTGGAAGGGCTGCGCTGGTGGCAGCACGTCGGGCTCTACGCCTACCGGCGGGATTTTCTCGAGACCTTTGTCGCCCTCGCCCCCTCCCCGCTCGAGCGCTGCGAAGGCCTCGAGCAGCTCCGCGCCCTCGAGAACGGCTATCCCATCGGCGTCGCCGTGATCGAAGGCTGGCAAAGCGTCCCGGTCGACGTACCGGAGGACATTGCGCGGGTGGAGGAGCTGCTGGGCCGGCGCCGCTAGGCGACCCGTCGCTGGAACGATTTCGTCTTGGTCTGAACTTCGCGAAGGCTTCGCCTTCGCTGCGCGCTCCGCGGCTACCGCCGCTCCGCTTGCTTAACCCTTGCCGCCGTAGATGCGTTCGGTGCGGCCGGCCCATTCTTTTTCGCGCAGTTTGAACTTTTGGATCTTGCCCGTGCTGGTCTTGGGGAGGTCGATGAACTCGATCGCCTTCGGGCACTTGTAGTGGGCGAGCCGTTCGCGGCAAAAGTCGACGATGTCCTGCTCACTGGGGCTCGCGCCGGGGCGCAGGCTGACAAACGCCTTCGGCACCTCTCCCCACTTTTCGTGGGGCATAGAGACCACGGCGCACTCCAGAACGTCGGGATGCTTGACGACCGTGTGCTCCACCTCGATCGTCGAGATGTTCTCTCCGCCCGAGATGATGATGTCCTTCTTGCGGTCCCGGAGCTCGATGTAGCCGTCGGGGTGCATCACCCCGATGTCACCCGAATGGAACCACCCGCCCCGAAAAGCTTCGGCACTGGCCGCTTCATCGTTGAAATAGCCCTTCATGACATTGTTCCCGGTCATCACCACCTCCCCCATGGTTTCGGCATCGGCGGGCACGTCGGCCATCTGCTCGTCGACCACCCGGACGTACGCGGCGGTGTGGAAGGGGACACCCTGGCGCGCCATCACCTGAGCCCGCCCGTCGGTGTCGAGCTCGTCCCACCCCTCCTGCATTTCGCAAAAGGTGTGGGGCCCGTAGGTCTCGGTGAGGCCGTAGAGGTGGGTCATGCGGACGCCGAGCTTCTCCATCGTGGCGAGGAGCGTCGGCGAAGGAGGCGCGCCGCCGGTCGCCACGCGGATCGGCGGATCAAAATGGATGCCCTGCGCCTCCGGGGCCTCCGCCAGCATCAGGAGCACGGTCGGCGCTCCGTTGAAGTGGGTCACGTTCTCGCTCTGAATGAGCTCGATGATCTTCGCCGGGTCGACGGCGCGCAGCATCACGTGCTTGCCACCCACCCCGGTCACTGACCACGGGAAGCACCAGCCGTTGCAGTGAAACAACGGCAGCGTCCAGAGAAAAGCGCTGTCCCGCTCGAGGTGGTGGGCGTGCATCGCGCCCACCGCGTTCAGGTAGGCGCCGCGATGGGTGTACATCACGCCCTTGGGCCGTCCCGTGGTGCCGGACGTGTAGTTGATCGACGTGGTGCGAAACTCGTCGTCGATGTCGTTCACGGCGGGGATCACATCGGCGCCCGCCACGAACTCGTCATAGGTGGGGCCGTCGAGCGGGGTGCCGGTCACCCCGGCGACCGGGTCTTCGACGTTGACGAAGGCCGGGTTCGCGTCGAGTGGGTGGGGGATCTCTCGGACGATCGGGGCCAGCTCGGGATCCACCATGATCAGCTTGGAGCCCGAGTGGTTCAAGATGTAGCCCACCTCCTCGGACTTGAGCCGGGTGTTGATCGCCACCAGCACGGCGTGGACCTGCAGCACGGCGAAGTGCGCGGCGAGGAGCTCGGGGACGTTGGGGGCCAAAAACGCCACCCGGTCGCCGGGGCCGACCCCCGCGCGGCGCAGGGCGCCCGCGAAGCGGCCGATCTCCTCCCCGAACTCGTCCCACGTCCAGCTCCGGTTGCCGTAGACCGCGGCGGTCCGTTGGGGAAACACGCGCAGCGTGCGCTCGAGGAGCGAGAGCGGCGACAGCGGCTTGTCAAAAACGCGAAGTTCGTCCGACATGGCGGACAAGATAGTCGGAAACCCCGCGCGGGGGCTAGCGGGCGGCGCCCTCGATGCCCTCCAGCGCCTCGAGGAGGTGGGGCCGGAAGCGGCCGTAGTCTTCGCTCATCGGGAAGTGGCCGAGGCCCCGCAGCAGCGTGTAGCGGGTGTCGCCGCCGATCCGTTTGGCGCAGGCTTCGATCGCGTCGGGCGGGCACGTGTAGTCGTACTCGCCGGCCATCAGGTGGAGCGGGATGCGGCTCGGATCGATCTGGTCGGCCAGTTCGATCTTGCCGTTGTCCTCGCACCAGAGATAGAGGTCGTCGCGCAGGTTGCGGGGGTTGGCCGCCTGGTAGGACTTGGTGACCAGACGGTCGCGAATCGAGATGTCGGGGGCCACCACGCTGTCCACGATGCCCGTCGCCATCCAGGCCGTGTTGATCTCGGGGTGCACCCACCAATCGCGGGGGAACCCCCCGGTGGGGATCGCGCCAGCCAGGCCGATGCAACCCCGGAAGACATCGGGGAAGCGCGCCGCCAGGTGCATCGCGATCACCCCGCCGATGCTGCAGCCGATAAAGACCGGTCGCTCGAGCCCGAGCGCCTCGGCGAAGGCAACCACAAAGCGGGTCACGAAGTCGGAGGTGAGTGGGTGGTCGCTCTCGGCGTAGCGATCATCCCAGGGGACCTCCGATTTTCCGTGGCCCGGCAGGTCGTAGGCAATCACGCGGTAACGGGCGGTGAGCTCGCGATCCTCGAGCAGGTGGCGCCACTGGCGATTTTCGGTGCCCGCGGTGTGCTGGCATAGCAGCGGGGTGCCCTCGCCTGCCTCGAAGTAGAAGACCGGGTAGGTGCGCCCGTCGAGCGTGACGTTGACATAGCGACCCGTCATCTGGGGGTTCTCGACCGGCGCGGGATTGGGGCAGGTGGGCGTGGCCCCGGCGAGGCTTCGGGCGACGTGGACAATGCGGTCGAGCGACAGCGCGTGCTGGAAGTAGCGCTGGATGTTGCCCTCAAAGCAGATCCGATCGCGCGCGATGCAGGAGAGCAGGTGGTGATCCATGGGCGGTGGCACCGGCTGGAAGAGCCGCTCCCACACCTCGACATCGCCGCGGATCGTGAACTCACTCGCCTCCCGGAGGGTGGGGTCTTCCACAAAGTCCGCGATGCGGCCGTCTCGGGGACGCAACAAAAAGCGTTTCTCGCCGAAGGCCAACGTAAACGGGGTCTCGAAGTGGGCGCTCACCGTGCGGAACTCGGGGTCTCGGTTCACGGCGTCGATGAGGCGTTCGACAAAGGCGCGGTCGAAGGTCGGGGGCATGGGGAGCTCCTGTGAGAACGGGCGGCATTGCCGCCCGGGTCGGGGAGCGCGACAGGCTAGCGCCGACCCGAGGCGCCGCCTACGGAGGCACCCCCAGCTTCCTCCCGTGTGGGGACTACGGGCGGCGTCGCCGCCCGACGACGCCGAGCGCCAGGCCGCCAAAGAAGAGGCTCGCGAGCGCGCCGGGCTCGGGCACCGCGAATACGTTGTCCATGCCGAAAGTACCCGCCGCAGGCAACGTCCCAACGGCGTCGGGAACCCCAGCGTCGTAGCGGATTTGGACTCGATTGAGACCCGCCTCGAGGTCGGCGTAGCTGCCGGTGCCCGCTACCTGGGTGAGATCGGTCTCGAGGATGGAAAAGCTGTAGTTGCGCCAAACACCATCGCCGGGCAACAGCTCGGCCACTGTGGAGGTCCAACGATTCGCAGTCCCCGGGCCAAACAGGACGAGGCGCATCTCGAGGTCAGCTTGGCCCTGCGGGCGCATAAGATCCATTGTGATGTCGGTGACGGCGGGGTCGATCACACTGTTGATCGAGGTGTTGTGGACGGCGAGGCGTGGGTCGGGGGAGACCTGGAGAAAAAATAGGGACCCGCCCGGACCACCGGGCACTGCGGCGCTGTTGACCTTGGGCGTGACCCAGCCTTGGGCAGTGCCGTCCTCAAAATCCCCGAGCGAGCCCGGAAGGAGGTCTGCGTTGGCGGCCAGCGGAGGGATTCCTGCCCACAATACGGCCGCGACGAGCAGAAGCAGCACAGCGACGGTCGATCGATTCGTCATCCGGGGTCTCCTCGAGCTCGGGCCACCCACACGATGGCGACGCGACGACAAAGCTTAGGTTCCTGAGACAGCCCTGGGAACGGTGGCCGCTCTTTCCGTACGCGCACCCGGCACTGCCGAGCGGGAAACGCGGCCCGGCAGTGGGGAGACGGGGTCAGAACGCGACGGTCATTTGGCTGTAGACGTAGTTTGAATCGCCCTCGTCGTTGGAATTCGGCGCTTCGTCGATGAACTCACCGGCGAAGAGATGGGCGTAGCCGGCT
>CAJIBI010000155.1_pt1 | contig 12192 bp, 11 predicted proteins | sample 9199321 | NCBI WGS metagenome assembly CAJIBI01 (sample SAMEA7708294, study PRJEB35096) | sediment metagenome | biome: marine neritic benthic zone biome [ENVO:01000025]; feature: sediment [ENVO:00002007]; material: shallow marine sediment [ENVO:03000034] sea grass bed [ENVO_01000059] ... | reverse complement strand
GGCGACTTCTACATCCTGTGTCCCGACAACGAGGTGACTGCCGAGATGGACCGCAAGCGGATCCTCTGGGCGGCCGGCGATGTCGCCTACAACCGACCGCCCCTCTCGCGCTGGCATCCCGATTACGAGGACGCCTTCTCGGAGTTTTCCGTCTAGGGTTGCGATCCGATGGATGGAGGAGAAGAAGTGACCGCCACGATCGCCGCGCGAGCGGAACACACGCGATGAGACGCAGCGAAGAGCGAATCCTCACGACGCATGCCGGCAGCTTGGTACGGCCGCCGGAAATCGTCGAGGCGATGATCCGCGCCCATCTGGGCCAACCGGTCGATGAGCGAGATTTCTCGATGGATCTCCGGCGCTGCGTCGAAGAAGTCGTCGCGCGTCAGGGCGCGCTCGGTGTCGATATTGTCGACGATGGAGAGTTCGGCAAGAGCAGCTGGATCAATTACTTGGCGGACCGCATCGAGGGCCTGGAGCGTGTTCCTCCCGAGCAGTCACCGGCGAGCAAGTATTCCCACGGCTGGCCAGACCAGGAACGCTTTGGCGATTTCTACCGAATCTACGACCAATACGAGACGCTTCAGTGGTTGCCCGAAACGCCGTCGAAGCCCCGCTACGACGGCAACCAAGGCACCGAGTATTTGACCGTCGTTTGCACGGGCGCGCTCGACTACCGGCCCGAGCCGTTGCTACGGGACATCGACAACCTCGAGGCGGCGCTCCGGGGTGTCGCCGTCGAGGATGCGTTCATGCCCGTCGTCGCACCGGCGAGCATCGAAATCGTCCCCAACCGCCACTACACCGAACAGGAAGAATACCTGTTTGCCCTGGCCGCGGTTCTGAATGTCGAGTACAAGCTGATCGTCGACGCCGGTTTTGTGTTGCAGGTGGACGACGCCATCCTGCCGATGCAGCGCTTTTTGCGCTTTCGCGACAAGAGCCTCGCGGAGTATCGAGCCTGGGCGGAGGTGCGTGTCGAGGCGCTGAACCGGGCGCTCGACGGTATCCCGGACGATCGCGTGCGCTACCACATCTGCTTTGGCAGCCAGAACGTGCCCCATATCGCCGACCCCGCGCTCCGGGACATTCTGGATCTCGTCCTGCGGGTGAACGCGCAGGCGTACTCGATCGAGGCGTGCAATCCGCGTCACGAGCACGAGTGGCAGGTTTGGGAGGACACAAAGCTGCCCCCCGGCAAGATCCTCATCCCGGGGGTGTTGAGCCACGCGACCAATATCGTCGAACACCCGCAGCTCGTCGCGCTTCGGCTCAAGAACTTCGCCCGTCTCGTGGGGAGAGAGAACATCATCGCCGGTTCCGATTGCGGTTTCTCGCAGAGCTGGAACTCTCCGCGCGTCCACCCACAGGTGCAATGGGCAAAGATCGAGGCGATGGTCGAAGGCGCACGCCTCGCCTCAAAAGACCTCTGGCCCTGAGGCGCTAGGGAGAATCGGGCGCTCGCGCCAGAGGGGCAAAGCCCAAGAGCAACGCAAGGAGCGCCGCGAGGGTGTCCGGCTCCGGCAGCGTAAAGACGTACGCCTGGCCGGCGTTGTCGTCGAGCATGGCGTCGAGATCGTCGAGGTCGGCGCCGGCGACGACCGCGTTGCCGCTGGCCCCCACCCAGAACCCCAGGCGATCGCCCGCCGCCGCGTCCGACGCCGTGAGCTTTCGCGACTCGTTGAGCAGGTTGTCCACGAGATCGAAGAGATAGACCGCACCGGTTTCGGAGCCGAGGTCCCGATCTCCGGGGGCGCCCACGGCCAACACGTCTCCGTCGAGAGCAACCGACGCGCCAAAGTCGTCGCCCCCCTGGCCGTCGGAGGCCCAGACGCGGAGCTGGGTGCTGCGGATGTCCCCGGCGTTCGCGTCGTAGCGAAACACCGTCCCGGTCGCCGCGGTAAAGGGGAACACCGGCGCAATATCCCCGGGCGCCCCTACGGCGATCTCTCCGAAGTCCACTGCGACCGAGCGACCGAAATTGCTTCCGGTCGTCGCCCCGGCCGCAAAAAGCTTTTCGTCGAAGCTCCAAGCGGTGCCCGTGTCGACGAACACAGAAGCCGAACCAACTTGGCGCACCCCGGCAGGCCCCGTGTCCACCACGTCGAGAGGCGCTCCTGCCACCAAAGTGCCGGCCTCGAGATCCACGGAGAACCCCAGGCTGTCCCCCTCCTCGCCTCCCGGATCGACGAGCTTTTGCAGCTCGCTCCACATGCCTCCGCCGTCTCGACCAAAGAGATACACGGACCCGCGCGCGGCATCGTCGCCGGAAGCACCCACGGCGACCCGATCGCCGTCGAGGGCAATCGATCTCCCAAAGCGGTCGCCAGCGGCGGCGTCCGCGGCCGTCAGCTTCTGCACGAACGACAACGCGGTGCCGTTCCATTCGTAGACGTATACGGCCTCGCCACCTGCCACCATAACGGTATCGCCTTCGACCGAGAGCGCGGACCCGAATTCGTCCCCCCCGGCTCCGTCGAAGGCCACGACCTTATCCAACTCGATCCACTGGCTCCCCGATCGCTCGAACAGATAGGCCGCGCCGGCGTCGCTCGCGACGTCGTCGTTCGTGAAGGCACCGACCGCGACGCGCTCGCCCGCAATCGCGACCGCGTACCCAAAGCGGTCGCCCGATGCCGGGTCCATGGGGAGAAGGATTTGTTCGCTCACGAGCGGAAAATCTGCCGCTGCGGGGCATGCGATCCCCAGAAGCACGAGGGCCGCGCTCCGCATCAGTGCCAGGGGCAACGCGAGGAGCGGGGCCCCTCCGCTCGTTCGGCCGCGCATCCGCACTCTCAAATCTCCTCGGTTGTCGGTCGCAGCGGGAGAGAGCAAGGCGCATGCCACGCCGCACGGGCGCCGGCGAGACGCCACCCAGCGCCGATGCGACGATTTGTCGCGAACCCCGGGGCGTGGTGCCCCGTCCGGGGAGCTACCTCGGCCTCGAGCTCGGTATCCTTGGTCGGCCGACCTGTCGCGTTGGAAGCGAAGGAGTCACCCATGACAGACGGAGCACCGGGCGTCTCGGTTGCGTCACCGGGATTTGGTCTGATCGATTTTGCGACGCTGCCGTCGGGCATCTCACAGGAGGTGGTGCCGCTCCTCGCGGGTGACGGCGGCACTTCACGCGGTGTGTTGTATACGCGGGGCGGTGAGAAGACCGTCGTGTGCTTCATGCACCCGCGGGCGGACATGAGCCGCCACTACGCGATGCCGGCGCTCCTCGAGGCCGGCTACGCCACCTTTGGCCATCAGGGCCGCTGGCTCAACAACGACACCGCCTGTATCCACGAGGTGCTGCTGGCCGACATCGCCACCGGAATGCGCTTCCTCAAGGAGGATCGCGGTTTCGAGAACGTGGTGCTTTTCGGCAATAGTGGTGGCGGCTCGCTCTACGGCTTCTATCAGGCCCAGGCCGTGTCGCCACCGCCGGAGCGCTTGACCCACACCCCGGCCGGCGATCCCTATGATCTCAACGCACTCGAGATGCCGCCGGCGGACGCCCTGGTGCACTTGGCGGTGCATATGGGGGAAGGCGTCTTTTTGACCGGCGCGATCGACCCCTCCGTGGTCGATGAGCGCGATCCGCTGTCGTGCGACCCGTCGCTCGACATGTACAACCCGGCCAACGGCTTTCGCGAGCCGCCGCAACCCAGCCAATACAGCGAGGAGTTTCTCGATCGCTACCGCGCCGCGCAGCGGGCCCGCGTCGCCAGGCTAGATGCCATCGCCCGCGGCTACGTCGAGGAGCAGGCCTATTTCAAGGGCCTGATGGAGCAGCCCGATTTTGCCTCGCTACCGCTTGAGCGGAAGAACTACATCACGCGGCGGGCCGTCGTGGGCCGCTACATGACGATCGCCCGCACCGAGGCCCACCCGGCGTACTGCGATCTCTCGCTGCACGCCAACTCTTCGACGCGCAAGGTGGGCTCGATCGTGTCGCCCCGTCCCGACCGGACGAACTACATGGAAGGGGGCTTTGCCTGTACCCAAACACCACGGGCGTGGCTCAGCACCTGGTCGGGCTCGTCGTCGAAGGCGGATCTCATGGCGAACCTGCCCAAGCTCAGCCTGCCGACCCTGGTCGTTGCCTACACCGGGGACAACGCCTGCTACCCCGACACCTCCGAAGCCATGTACGCCCAGTCGCCGGCCCAGGACAAACACCTCGACTACGCCGAAGCCACCCACTTCGGAATGCCACCCAAGGGCCGAGAGCAGGCGCTTCAGATCGTGACCAAATGGATGAACCAGCGCTTTCCAGGACGCTGAAGGAGGAACGCCGTGCCGACCGCACCGTCCGAAGAAACCGTTCTCCGCTGGTTCGACGCGCTCTCCAACTGGGGACGCTGGGGCGACGACGATCGCCTCGGCACGCTCAACCATCTGACACCCGCAAAGCGGGTCGCGGCGGCCCAGCTCGTCCGCGAGGGCATCTCCGTTTCGTGTAGCTGGGACATCAAGACGGGACGGCAGCCGGGCGCCACGGTCGAGTCGCAGCGCTACATGCTCTCGACGGGTCTCGGCTTGAGCGAGGAGGGGCGGCGCGGCCTCCTAGGAGGCGGCCGGGCGGGTGGCGCGCAAGAGTACATCGGGCTCGTGTTCCACGGGCTGGACGTGACGCACGTCGATTCGCTCGCGCATCTGTTCTGGGACGGAAAGATGTACGGTGGGGAGCCGGCGTCGATGGTGTCCGACCGCCAGGGAGCGTTGAAGCACGACGTCTTGGCCCTCTCCGACGGGGTGACGACCCGCGGCGTGCTGCTCGACATCGCCAGACTGCGTGGGGTCGATGTGCTGGCCGCCGAGGACCATGTGTTTCCCCAGGATCTCGAGGCGGCGGAGCGGGCCGCCGGGCTTCGCGTCGAGCCGGGCGACGTCCTGCTCGTCCGTACCGGCGAGGGCGGCGCGCGGGTTGCGGAGGGGCGGGGCTACAACGCCAACAAACCGCGCTCCGGCTACCAGGCCGCGTGTCTTCCCTGGCTCCACGAGCGCGGCGTCGCGATGATCGGCTCCGACGTCGCGCAGGACGTCACGCCGTCGGGCTACAAGACCGTGTCGATGCCCATCCATATGGTGGGGATCGTCGCGATGGGTCTTTGGCTGATCGACAACTGTCGGCTCGAAGAACTGGCGGCGACGTGCGAGCGCCTGGGCCGCTGGGAGTTTCAGTTCGTGCTGGCCCCGATCCGCTTTCAGGGTGTCACGGGCGGCCCCACCAACCCTCTCGCCGTGTTCTGAGCACCACTCGTGCGCATCGAGACCCCGCTACTGATCACCGGCGGTGGCCCGGCGGCGCTGGTCGCCGCGCGGGTGGCGAGCGGGTCGGGGCTCCAAAGCCTGGTCGCCGGACACGAGCCGGTCGGCGGCGAGGAACCGGTGGCCCTCGACCCGGCTTCCCTCGCCGTGCTCACGCCACACGGCGTCCTCGACGTCCTCCGGCCCTACCTCGTGTCGAGCGAGCCCCCCACCCTCATGCCCAGCCTCTTCGAGGGAGTCCTCAAACACCACTGCGTCGTCGACATGAACATCACCGTGTACGACGGGATGGCCTGGGTCGATGCCCGGCGCCACCACGGCCGCGTGACCGGCGCCCTCCAGGACGGACATCGCCGGGTAGAGGTCAGCGCGGACGCCCACATTGAAGCGGACAAGCTCCCGCGCCAGCTCCCGGCCGCGATCTCGGCCGGGGCCGACGCAGCCAATGCGGTGCTCGCCTCGCTGGGTCGTCGCGCCGGCGCGAGCTAACCCGGCACGAGCCCACCATCGACGTTGTAGGATTGACCGGTGATGTTGCGGGCGGCGGGCGAGGCGAGAAAGACGACCATCGCCGCGATGTCTTCGGGCTCGTTCGCCCGACGCAGCGGAATCCCTCGGGTGGCCTCGGCTTCCGCGTCGGCCTTGCTGAACCCCTTTTGCTGCGCGCGCTTCTCGATGATTTGCTCGTAGAGCGGCGTGCGAACGACCCCCGGACATACGGCGTTCACGTTGAGGTTGTGACGCGCGAGCTGCTGCGCCGCCGTTTTGGTCAGGCTGATCACGGCACCCTTGCTCGCCGCGTAGATGGCGTTTGAGGTGCCCGGAAAGCCCCGGCCGGCAATCGAGGCAATGTTGATGATGACGCCACGGCGACGGGGAATCATCTCCCGGGCGGCGCGCTGCAAACAGAAAAAGACCCCCTTGACGTTGACCCGATGGATCCAATCAAAATCTTCTTCGCTGAGGTCCATGATGTAGGCGCGCCGCGTGACCCCGGCGTTGTTCACCAGGGTGTCGAGTCGACCAAAGCGATCCACCGTCGTGCCGACCATCCGATCGATTTGCGCGAGATCGCCGACGTCGACGGCCACCGCGATCGCTTCGGGCCCACCGCTGTCGGCAATCGACGCGACCACCGCCTTCGCCGCGTCCGCGTTGATGTCGGCTACAACCACATGGGCTCCCGCGGCCGACAACGCCTTCGCGCACGCCCGACCGATTCCCTGCCCCCCACCCGTCACGATGCTGACGCTTCCACCCAGATCCATGCGCCCCTCCTCCGTCTTCGCCCCTGCGGTGCGCTTTGGGGACCCAGGGTACGGTGATCCAACGGATCTCGATAGCGCGGGCTGCCGTCTCGCTCCCCTCCGCCGGCTTGGGTTCGCAACGCCCGGCCGGCTGCTCCCCCACCTAGCAGTCATCGGCGCCCAAGATGCTGTTACCCTATTGCCATTCGCCGCCGTGGCGTCACGGGGCGAGCACGGACAAGCCGGCTCGAATGGAGGTCGCGTAGGTCATGCTCAAAGTCATCCTCAACACGTACCCGACGATTCATGCCAAGGACGAGGAGGAGCGCCGAGCGCTGCGGCCGATCGGGCGCAACGCGGAGCGCTACCAGGAGACGATCGACGGCTGGCACGACCTGATACGTGCGGCCGACGACATGGGAATCTGGGGCGCGTCGACAATCGAGCACCACTTCCATTCCGAGGGGTACGAGGTAAGCCCGAACCCCGGCGTGATCAACGCCTATTGGGCGGCGATCACAAAGAACATTCGGATCGGGCAAATGGGCTACGTGATGAGTGTGTCCAACCCCATCCGCGTGGCCGAAGAGACCGCCATTTTGGATCACCTGACAAAGGGGCGTTGTTTCGTCGGGCTTGCCCGCGGCTACCAGTCGCGGTGGACCAACACGCTCGGCCAACACATCGGGTCGGTCGCCACACTGTCGGACCAGAGCGCCGACGATAAGAAGAACCGCGAGCTCTTCGAAGAGCAGGTGAACATGCTCGTGGAGGCCTGGACGCAGGACAGCATTAGCCACAACAGCGAGCTCTGGCAGGTGCCGTACCCGCAGCCGGAGGGGACGCCGGACTGGTGGATGAAGGATTGGACGGCGCGTCTGGGCGCAGAAGGCGAGATCGGCGAAGACGGCAACGTGAAACGCATCAGCGTCGTGCCGGCGCCCTACACCAAGCCCTACCCGCCGGTGTTTGTCGCCAGCAACGCGAGCGTCGAGACGGTGCGGTACGCGGCGCGCATGGGCTTTATCCCCAACTACTTTACAAGCGTCGACAAGGCCCTGGCGCATGCCGAGGCCTACGTCGAGGCGGGGCGCGAGGTCGGTCGCAAGTACGTGCTCGGTCAGAACCAGTCGCTGGTGCGCTGGATGCAGCTGGGCGAGACCACCGAGGCGGCCCACCAGGCGGTCGCGGATTACGACGGCGACATCTGGAAGCACTTCTACTCGCAGCTTTTCGAGAACGGGCTGCCGCACGACTCCGACCAGAAAACGCCGGTGGACGCCACGCGCGAGTCGCTCGTCCCCGCGATCTTGAAGTCCGGTCTGTGGAACTCGGGGACGCTCGCCGACGTGCGGCAGCAGTTCATCGATCAGTGGAAGCTGGTTCCCGCCGAATACCTGACGCTGATCTTCCACTACGCCCAGCAGCCCAAAGAGAGCGTGATCGAGAACCTGCAGATCTTCATGCGAGAGATCAAACCCGAGCTCGACGCCCTCACGGCGCATCTCGATAGCGGGGAGGTGTTGGAGGCCGTCAGCTGAGCGGGGTGTACCGCGGCGGCCAGCGCATGCACCCGCTTCCTCTAGGGGGTTGCGGCCTCCGGCGCGATCTCCGGTACGGCGACCTCGACGCCGTCGGTGACAAAGAAGCGGGTGCGATTGGGCATCTCGACCGCCGCAAGGGAGCCGGCATCGAGGGGGCGCTCTCCAGCGGCCCGCACCCCCGCGCGCTCGAGCAAGAACGCGACCAGGGCGTAGACCTCGTCATCGCTCAGGCCGCCGGGGGCGTCGAGGGGCATGGCGCGGCGGATATAGCCAAAGAGCGGCGGCGCGAAGGGGAGGTTGTTGACGGCGTGGCGCACGTCACCGACGAGCGGTCTCACGCCGAGCTGTGGATTGCCCTCCAGGCTTCCGCCATGACACGCGGCGCACCTCGCCCGGTAGAGCACGGCGCCCTCCTGCGCGCGGCCCGAACCCGCTGGAAGACCGACCCCATCGAAACGCACGTCGACGTCGGCCCGCGCGATTTCTTCGGCGCTCGCGCTGCGACCAAATCCGAAGGGCGCGCTCCCAGGGGTCTCGACCGGAGCCCCGCTGCTGCACCCGGCGAGGGCGGCAAGCAGTAGCGCGCGAGCGAGCCCACTAGCTGTGGTGGACATTGGTCACCTCGCCGGCTTCATCGACCCTCCAGCTTTGGATGGCGTTGTTGTGCATCGAGAGCAAGACCTTGTGGAGCGCCGCCAGCGTCGGCTGGACGTAGCCCGTTTCGTCGGTCGCGCGGCTTTGGAGGATCGTCGCGCGGCCGTCCCACACCCACGGCAGGCGGAAGCGGGTGTGACACTTGGGGAGGATGGGGCCCTGGAGCGCCGCGTCTCGCCAGCTCCCGCCTCCGTCGGTCGACACCTCCACCCGACGCACCTTGCCCAACCCGCTCCAGGCGAGCCCGCGGATCTCGCAAAAGCCGGGGGCGGCGATTCGCTGCCCACCCGAGGGCGTCGTAATTACCGATTTGGCGAGCATTTCGAACGAGAACATCCGGGTCTTGCCGCTCACCATCGGGTCCGCGTATTCCGTCACCTCCGAGTGAGTCCACCAGGGCTGGTCGCCGAGCTCCAGACGACGCAACCACTTGATGTTCATGTTGCCCTCGTAGCCCGGCACGATCAGCCGCAACGGATATCCCTGCTCGGGGCGGAGCGGTTCCCCGTTCTGCCCGTACGCGAGCATCGCGTCGTCCATCGCTTTGGCGACTGGGATGCTGCGCATCAGGCCGGCGCCGTCCCCCCCTTCGGCGAGCACCCACTTGGCGTCGCCGCGCAGACCGAGCTCGTGAAGCAGCGTCGCGAGGCGAATCCCGGTCCATTCGGAGCAGCTGGTCAACCCGTGCGTCCACTGCACGTCGGGGCCGGTGGGCTGTTCCCATTCGGAGAACCCATTGCCGGCGCATTCCAGAAAGTGAAAGCGGCTGACCGCGGGAAAGCGCATCAGATCGGCCACGCCGAAGACGCGGGATTCTCGCACCGCCCCGTGCACCAAGAGCTCGTGCTGGCTCGGGTCGATCTCCGGGCAGCCGTTGTGATGCACTTCGTAGTGGAGGCCGGCCGGCGTGACGATGCCGTGACTCGCGGCCAGCGGCGTCAGGCTGCCACCGGTCAACCCGTTGGCGGTGAGCGCTCGCCGCGCGGTGTCGACAAAGGTCGCGCGCTGGCCGTAGCCGCCGGTCTGTTCAAACGTCCGGCCGGGGCGACGGCGCGGGTCAGGTACCGCGCCGTGGGCCCCGGCCCCCCACAACGCGGCGCCCGTAGCGAGGGCGCCGCGCAGGAAACGCCTGCGGCTCGGCTGGGACGGATGGTCGCTTTCCACGCTATCTCCCTCTGCCCGAAGCAAAGGCCCGAGCGCAATGCTAATGCAGTCGCCGACTCGTGCTCAGCGGGTGTTGCCCCGAGTTTGGCGAGGCGATCGAGATCCGTGGCTCCTAGCCTCGCTTCGAAGGGCCATGGGCAGACGACGAGCCGAGCGCTTCGTCGATCGCCCGCTGCATGACGTGCCGAGCGCGCTCACGCACTTCGGCCCGTTGGTCGGGCTCGACATCGGCCACGAGCATCATGAAGTCTTCGAACGCGACCCACCCGAGCTGCGCGGCGGCCATGGACGCGAAGCGGGCCTTGAGGTCGAGCTCGTCCGCGTCGGGATATTTCTCCTGGAGGGCGCGAAGGACGTTCCGCGGCACCGAGATCCCCGCATCGATCTCAATCCCGGCGAGCTCGAGGTCGCCGTCCATGACGACCTGGCAGATCGCGCGCCAATAATCGGCGTCTTCGGCGAGCGAGAGCGCGGGCGGTACGGCCGCATCCCCCGCGAGCTCCCGGGAATGCTCGTAGTGACCGCGGGCGAGGTAACGCATCGCCGCTTCGAGGAGCGGCCGCTTGCCGCCAAAATAGTGGTGCACCTGGCCGTGGTTGACCCCGGCGCGGTCGGCTAGGTCTCGGACCGAGATGCCGCGCGGGCCGACCTCGCCCAGCATTTGTGCCGCGGCCTCGACGAGCGCCGCTTTCACGGCCTCGCCTCCTCGCACCCGGCTGGCCTCGACCGCGCTCACGCTCGGTGTCCTCCCAGCATGGCTCTCCTTCCCAAGGCTTGACGGCGCCGTTCGATTCGGTCTATTCTAGACAGTTGTCTAGAAACCGCCAATCGGAGACCGAATCGTGGAAGAGCCGATCATTCGCGCCAAGGATTTGGCTTACGTTCGTGTACAAGCTCCGGACCTCGCGCTCGGCGAGAAGTTTTTGACCGACTTCGGTCTCTCCATCAGCGCCCGCAGCGACAACACCTTGTACGCCCGCGGCACCGACAGCCCCCACCACATCTACATTCTTCACAAGGGGCCGCTGGCCTTCCGCGCGGTGGCATTTCACGCCCACAGCATGGACGACCTTCAAAAGCTGACGCAAGCGAACGGGGCATCGCCGATCGAGAAGCTCGACGAGCCGGGTGGCGGCTACGTCGTTCGCCTGACCGACCCGAACGGCCACACCGTGGAGGTGATCCACGGCATGGAACAGCTCGAGCCGCTCGACCCCGGCCCCGCGTTGCCGCTCAACGTGGACGGGCACCGCAACCGCGTCGGCGTGCACCCCCAGGTGAAGCCCGGCCCCTCGACGGTCAAGCGGATCGGACACATGGTGATCGAAACGCCGGACATCGAGACGAGCTACCACTGGTATCACAAGCACATCGGACTTTTGCGCACCGACCTCGTCGTGCGCGGCAACGACCCGGTCTTCCAGTTCGCGCGGCTCGACAAGGGCTCCGACTACACCGACCACCACACGGTGGGGTTCCAGGGAAGCCTCGAAGACACGACCCGCCTCCAGCACGTGTCATTTGAAGTGAAGAACATCGACGACGTCATGGTGGGACACAACTATCTGACCAAGCAGAAGTACAAGCACCTCTGGGGCATCGGCCGCCATCGTCTCGGCGGCCAGGTCTACGACTATTGGCGCGATCCCTGGGGACGCATCCACGAGCATTGGGCGGACTCGGACGTGTTCAACGCAGACTACGAGCCTCAAACCGTGGGCCCCGACGAGGCCGAGGATTACTGGGGCGCGAACCTCGAGCCGCCGATGGGGTACCTCGTCCAGAAGTGGAACTGGGCCGCGGTCAAGAACGTCGCGGGCGTTGCGTGGGGGATGCTGCGCACGAAAAACCCTTCCCATTGAACGCGGTCGCCCTTGGGTGCGTGGCCTCGCGGCGCCGCGACACCTACCGATTTTCTTTGGAGTAGGCATTGGAGCTCGGGCTCACCGGCAAAAAGGCAATCGTGTGCGCGTCGAGCCGGGGGCTCGGCTTTGCCTGTGCGCACGCGCTCGCCCGCGAGGGAGCCGAGGTCGTGATCAACGGGCGACACGAGACCACCCTGCGCGAGGCCGCCGAGCGGCTCGGGGCCGAAACCGGCACGGCCATTCATCCCGTCGTGGCCGATCTGAACGAGCAGACCGAGCGCGAGAGCCTCGTCGCGGAGTGCCCCGACGCGGATATCTTGGTGAACAACAACGGCGGCCCGCCGCCCGGGCGTTTCGAAGACTGGGGCCACGCGGAGTGGCTCGCGGCACTCGAGGCCAACTTGCTCGCCCCCGTGCTCTTGATCCGCGCGCTTCTCCCGGGCATGCGCGAGCGGCGCT
>CAJIBI010000429.1_pt1 | contig 12197 bp, 11 predicted proteins | sample 9199321 | NCBI WGS metagenome assembly CAJIBI01 (sample SAMEA7708294, study PRJEB35096) | sediment metagenome | biome: marine neritic benthic zone biome [ENVO:01000025]; feature: sediment [ENVO:00002007]; material: shallow marine sediment [ENVO:03000034] sea grass bed [ENVO_01000059] ... | reverse complement strand
CGGCTGACCACCTCGATCCGCTCGGCCAGCGCTGGGCTGGCGAGCTGCGCGCCGTCGAGGAACAGGGCCCCGCGGCAGTGGGTTCCGAGCTCGGTGAGCGAGACTCGCTCGCCGGCGCCGGGCACCTCGTGCAGCCGCTCGCGGTGCCGCGCAAAGTGCACCCTCGCCATGCAGACTGCCCGAGGGTCGTCGAGGATGAGGCGCTCGAGACTGCGCTGTCCGTCGCCGATTACGGCGACCATCTGTTTGTCGGTGATCGAGATGACCGCGCCGCGCTCGCGGTCGGGCCGGCGGGCGTAGAAGACGCCGAACTCCACCCCCGCGATGTACTCCTGGAGCAGCGTGTCCTCGTCGCGGGCGCGCAGCTCGCGGTCGAGCGTTTCGGCGTCCCCCACGATCGCCACGCCCTTGCCGCGCTCCCCGACGTCCGGTTTCAGCACGACCGGATAGTCGAGTTGATGCTCGCGGAAGAAGGCCCGCACAGCGCCGTGCCGCTCGGTCAGCGGCGCGCCTTGCGGTAGCAAGGCCGTGCGGGCCACGAGGTTCCCGGCGCCACGCAGCCCCTGCAGGATGTCCCACTTGGACTCGCCGACCAGCCCGCCGCCCGGGATGGCCGGGTTCGCCGCCGTAGCTGTGCGGATCCCGCCGTGGCGGAGGCCGAGCCAGGCGATGAACGCCGCGACCGGGGGGTAGAACAGCCACATCGGCCAGAATTCCCAACGCCTCCAGCGCTCGATCCGGCCCCGCCAGAGACGGCGTCCGCGGTGGCTCAGCAGCGGGAGCAACACCCGCGTGACGACCAGCAGGAGCGCGGCGGTGAGCAGCAGCGCCAGGGCGCCGCCCTGGCGCACTCCTTCGAGCCGCTGCAGCGCCGCGTCGCCAAAGAGCGCAGCAGCGCCGACCAGCACCGGCGTCCAGAGCACGGCACCGAGCAGCAAGAGCGCCGAGAAGCGCCAGATGGGATAGCGGGCAACGCCGGCGGCGAGATAGATCGGAAGGCGCGCTCCCGGCAGGAAGCGACTCGACAAAATGAGCGTCGGGCCAGAGCGCTGAAAGCGCGTGTGGGCCTCGGCCCACCGCCCGCTCGGCCGACGAGGCAACCAGCGGGATCCCAAACGGCCAAAGCCGTAGAGCATCAGGTCGCCGGCCCACAGCGCGAAGACACACGCCGCCGCCCCGACCGCGAAGTCGACGTGACCGCGCGCGACAAGAAACCCGACGCCGATGCAGGTGAGGTCTTCACTCACGAGGCTCGCGGCGAGCACCAACACGGCAAAGGCGAGCCCGGCCAGCACGCTGCCCGAGGCGCGCTGCTTTTCAAAGCGGGCGAGAGCGGCCGCCTTCCGGCCGGGGCTCGCCATTCCGCGGGTGAGGGCGCGGCCCCGCTCCACCCGCGTCCAGAACGCGCCGAGCGCGTCCGCGATCGCTTCACTGCGCTGCCAGAGGAGGAAGTGGCCCTCTGGAAAGGCGAGCAGTTCGCTCTGCGGCAGCAGACGCCGGTGCTCGGCGGCGGCCGCGAATGGGACCAGGGGGTCGCTCTCGCCGTGGACGATCAGCGCGGGGCGGTCGAACTCGAGCAGTGCCGTTCGGAGCGGGCGTTGGTCGCTGTCGTAGAAGTTCCGCGCGTAGTAGGGGTTCAACGGGAATCGATCGAGCGCGCCGAAGTGGGGGACGCCCCAGTCGATCGCGCGGAGCGCGAAAAGCTGGAGCCCGTGAACGAGGTGGTTCAAGCCGTAGTCGCCGAGGAGCTCGTACTCCTGCACCCCGATCGCGGAGAGCAAGACCAGCGAACGAACGCGCTCGGGCTCGCGGTGCGCCGCCGACAAGGCGATCCCTCCCCCCATGCTGAACCCGACCCAGTGCGCGCTCTCGATCTCGAGGGCGTCGAGCAACGCTGTCACGTAGCGGCCGTGGGCCTCGATCGAATAGTCGGGGATCTCCCGCGAGGAGGCGCCGAACCCCGGGAGGTCGGGAATCAGCAGCCGAAACCGCCCCTGCAGACGACGGGCGACGGCGTTGAAATCCGCGATGCCGCCCGGGCTCCCGTGGAGCAAGACGGCTACCGGGGCGCCCGCGTCCCGCGGGCCGAGGTCGCGGTAGGCGAGGCGCACCCGCGCGCCGGGCCCGCCACCTACGCTGGCGACGTCACGGACCTCGAGCGACGCCGCGCGGGCGGGTCCGGGCTCTCCCCGCAAGCTATCCACCAGCCACGACGCGGCCAGCAGCACGAGGTAGGCGACAACGAAATAGCGGGCTTTCAACACCGCTGCCCAGGGTAGCTAGCTGCTGCCCAGCCTTCGGATGTCGGCGGGCTCCGCCCAGAGCACCGTCAGCTGGTCGAGCCGGCTCACCCGGCCGGTGATTTCGACGGGCTCCGCGACGAACTCCAAGATCTCGCGGCCCAGCGAGCGTCCGTCTCGCCCCACGAGCAACAAGTGCCGCTCGCGCCCCGCCCGGTCGCGCACCGCGAGCACGGGCGGCGTCCCGCTGCTGATGCAGCGGGCGGCGCAGGCGCGGTGCACCTTGCCCGTCGCCGGATTCATCACGCCGAAGTAGCACTTGCTGTCGACGATCTGCCCGACCAGGGTGTGTTCGCCGAGCTCGGCGACCCCGCTCCCCCCGTCGTCGCCCCGAGGTGGGGCGGACGCCGCCGCGTCCACCGCGCGGATCGAACCCGGGACGAGGTCGACCATTGTGTTGCCGCCGCGGTAGATCAGCCAGCCGCGCAGGCTCACAAACGCGCCGTCGTGGTCGGTAAGGAGGTCGACCGCGCCGCGTTTGCTGCCGGCGTGGCTGAGCGGGTAGGCGACCAGCGCGGCCCCTTCGGGCGCGTCGCCGGGAGCCGCGACGACGAGGCGGGGAAAGGGCGTGAGCCGCACCCAGCCCACGAACTCGCGTTCACTACCAAACTCAAAGGTTTTTGCCGCAAAAGGGCCCTGGAGCAGCGCCGTCGCGAGCGCCACGACCGCGCCCGTCGCAAGGGCGAGGGCTACCGCGAGGCGAACGCGCCGCGCGACCCCGTGCGGGGCGCGCTCGAGATAGCCGATGTAGAACTCGTCGCGGTCCACTACTCCACTCCGGCCGGGATGTTCGCCGGCGCCACCGGTGTTCCCGGCGGTTGGGGGTGCGGGTCGATCCAGACACGCCCATCCACGATGCGGGTTCGAAAGGTGGGAACGCGTTCTTGGAAGGGTTCCGGGCTGCGGCCCGAATCCGGAAGGTATTGGTAGCCGTGCCACGGACACGTGACACAGCCGTCGACGATCTTGCCTTCTCCCAGCGGGCCGTTTTGGTGCTGGCAGACGTTGGAGAGCGCGGAGACTTTGCCGCCGTAGCGGAACACGGCGACCCGCTCGCCGCCGGCCGGCACGACCCGCGCGCGAGCCTCGGGAATCTCCGCCACCGGCCCCGCGTCGATCCACCCGTCGTCCGCCGGGCTCATGGGGCGGTCGACGTTGGCCTCGCGGAATCCCGCCGCGAGGTGAAGACCCACGACGAACGCCACGCTCAAGCCGAGGAGCAGCGGAAACACCGGGTGGAGCTCGGACTGCAACACGCCGAGGGCGATGTGGGCGACGAGCAGGAGGTAGGCCAGATAGACACCCATGTGGAGGGCCTTCCACACGGGCGCGCTCAGGTTGGTCAACCAGAAATCGTGGCTGGTGGCGGCCATCAGGAAGAGGATTGCCAGCGCCGCCAAACCGAAGGGTTGAAACGGAAACTGGCTCACGCTGTCGAGACGCGGGTTGCTCACCAGGATGCTGACCACGGGATGCAGGTCGCCGAATCCGTGGAACTGGATCGTCGAAAGCGCCGCATGGACCGCAGCGAGGAGGAACATCGTTACCCCGAGGTGCCTGCGGTTGTAGAGAAGCGGCAGAAAGCGGGGGTCGAGCCGACACAGCGGGCCGATGCAGAGAATCCCGGTGAGCAGCACAAAAGCGCCGGTGCCCGCCGCGCGAATCAGCAGGGTCTCAACGGTGGCGTCGGGATGTAGCGCCGCTCCCACCCCGATGAACAGCGCGAAGTAGATCGCGACGCCCCCGGCGATTAGCATGTCGTAGATCTGTTTTTGACGGTTCCACTGGACCGCGCGGTACTGCAGCGCCATCAGCGGGCCTCGGGGGCGGCGGGTAGCGTCGCGGTCGCCACGCGCTCCTGGTGACCCAGGCTGTACAGGACGAGCGAGCCCTGCGCTTCGGGGAGCGAGAAGCGCCGCGCAGTGGTAGCCGCGAGGCGTCCGAGCAGGCGCGCTTTGGCCGGGAAAGCGTCGGCGTCCTGTGACGCCGGCATCCAGTACACCAGGAGGTCGGGCCTGCGGAGGTCTCGCTGCGGCTCGAGCTCGACGACCACGTTCGCGCCGACGTGCGGCGCGGGGAACAACCGCGTGAGGATGGGTGTGGCGCCCCAAAGCCCGCTGTACTCGACCGCCAGCACGGACGTCGGGGCCTTCGGCGTTTGCCGCAACGCTTCCGGCAACGCTTCCATCCGCGCTTCGGGCGTGCGCGCGAGTACGCCAGCGAGCAAGACCGCGGGGGCGGCCAGCGCCAGCGCGATCGACATGGCGCGATGCCGGCGGCGGAGCCGAGCGATCACGATGCCGCCGCGTCGCGATGGGCGTTGCGCTCGGCCGTGGGCACGCCGCGTCGCCACGAACGCGCCAACCACGGCCACAGTGCGACCACACCCGGCGTTACGAGAATGCGGAACCCCCAGGTGGAACCCGGAACGCCCGCGTCGACGCGGCGCATGCCGCGCAGATGGAACGCGACCGCAAAGAAGAGCCCCGCGGCCAGATAGAGGCCCAGCAACCGAACCACCCAGACCGCCCACAACGGTGTGATCGGGTCCGCCGCGGAGCGCGCGAGTTGGTCGGCGAGCGCTGCTTCCATTGGGCCCTACGATGCCGCAGCGCGCGCCGTGTTTCAGTCCCTGGGCGCCGGGTGCGGGGCCCACTTCGTTACCATCACGGCGTTCATGTCCGGGGCCCTGTCTCACGCCCGCGCGATCGCGCGGATCGGCTGGATCCTGTCGTCGACCGCGGTCCTGCTCTCGGCGCGCCTGGTTGCGCTCCCGCTCGCGTGGGCGGCTCCGGCCGCCGAATCGCGTGTCCTCGCGATGCTGGTGCGCGCCTGGGCGCGCGCCGTGTCGTGGGGTATCGGGCTGCGCAGCGCCATCCACGGCACACCGCCCGGCCCGCCGGTGCTGCTTGTGACAAATCATTTGAGTTACGTCGACATTTTGGTGTTGCTGGCCGTCTGTCCGGGGGTCTTTGTCGCGAAGTCCGAGGTCGCGGGATGGCCGGGGCTCGGACTGTTGGCTCGATCCGCTGGCACGCTCTTTGTCGACCGGCGAAGAAAGCGCGATCTACCCCGCGTGATCGGCGAGATGTCGCGGCTCCTCCGAGAGGGCAGGTGGGTGCTGTTTTTCCCCGAGGCGACCAGTAGCCCGGGCGAGCGCGTATTGCCCTTCCGCGCCTCGCTCTTCGAAGCTGCGATCCGCAGCCGTGTCCCGGTCGCAACCGCCTCGCTTCGCTATCAGGTGGACGGGGCCGGAGACCCCGCGCAAGTGGTGTGTTGGTGGGGCCCGATGACGTTTCCCGACCACGTCTACCGCCTGCTCCGCCTTCAGGGGATCCGCGCCACGCTGCGTTTCGGGCGCGAAGGCCTTTTCGCCGGCGATCGAGAGGCCTTGGCGCGCGCCGCGCGTCGGGGCGTGGAGGCCCTGTTTCAACCCACCCAAGCCGGCTCCGCCCTGGGCACCGCTCCGGTTCCGGCGGCCGGGTCGGCCTAGGCATTGGAACCGCGCCGCCGAATCTGGCATCTATCACGCGATGAGTGAAGTGATGCGCCTCGCCGAGGAATGCGCCGCGCTGCTCGAGGAAGCGGCCGCGCTGCTCGGGCAAATTCCCGAGCCGTTGTTCGAGAGCTGTGGCGAGCCCAGCGCCGGCGGCATCGGCAACCAGCTTCGGCATTGCCTCGACTGTTTCGCCTGCCTGGTCAAGGGCCTCGACGCCGGACGGGTCGACTACGACCAACGCGCTCGAGAGCCGCGCATCGAGGTCGACCGGGGTTTCGCGATCGAGCAACTACGCGCTACGGCCGAGATGCTCCGCGACGAGGTCGCCCGTGCACACGAACGCGATCTCTTCGTGCGGATGGACGAGCCCGGAAGCGCGCCATCCGAAGGCTGGTACCGGTCGAGTCTTGCCCGCGAGCTTCGGTTTTTGGCGTCGCACACGGTGCACCACTTCGCGCTGATCGCGCTGCTGCTGACGCGGCGGGGGGTCGAGGTGGACCCCAGCTTCGGTCTTGCGCCGGCGACCGCTCACTTTCTCCAGGGCCGGGACAGCGCTCCCGGCGAGGCGATCTAGGAGTCCCGATGAACAAGGTGCGCGTCGCGACCTGGGGCGAGCTCCCGGCTCTCGAGCCGCGCCACGTGGTGGTCGCGTCGGTCGACCTCGTCGCGATTCGCTGGGAAGCGGCCGAGGAAAGCGAAGTCTCGGTGCTCTACGGGCGCTGCCTGCACCGCGGCGCGCTGCTCTCCGACGGGCATATCCAGGGCGACAACCTCATTTGTGGCGTCCACGCTTGGGACTACCGCTACAAGACCGGCGTCAGCGCCTACAACGACGCCGAACGGCTCCACCGCTTCACGGCGTGGGTGGAGGACGATGCGCTCTGGGTGGACGCCGACGAGGTCGCGGCGTGGGAGATGGAGCATCCGCAGCCGTTTGAACGCGATGCCTACCAAGGTACGTACGCGGATCCGCACGGCACGCCGGACGAGCCCTATAACGTTTGGATCCGCGAGCTTGCGGTGCACGGGCTCGAGCGCGCCGGTCACCACGGGCGGATGGACGCCATGGGGGTGCCGCGCCACCAGCTTCCGCAGTGGGAAGACCTTCAGCTGATGACCGCCCAGCTGCACTCCATCCCGCAGCTCGACGAGGTGGAGGTGGGGAGCGAGCTCGTCGTCGGACCGGCGGCGCGCAAGCCGCTGCTGCTCGACATGCCGCTCTTTGTCACCGACATGAGCTTTGGCGCACTCTCCCTCGAGGCGAAGCTTGCCCTAGCGCGCGGCGCCGAGCTCGCGGGAACGGGCATTTGTTCCGGGGAGGGCGGCATGCTTCCCGAAGAGCAGGCCGCCAACACCCGCTACTTCTACGAGCTCGCCTCGGCGCGTTTTGGTTTCAATATGAATGCGCTCGCCCGCGTCCAGGCGTTCCACTTCAAGGGCGGGCAAGGGGCGAAGACCGGTACCGGCGGGCATCTGCCGGCCCACAAGGTCACCGACAAGATCGCCGAGGTGCGCGGGATCGCGCCGGGGACGGCCGCGATCTCGCCCGCGCGCTTTCCCGACTGGAACCACCTCGAAGACTACCGACGCTTCGCAGCCGAGGTGCGGGAGGCGACCGGCGGCATCCCGATCGGGTTCAAGCTCTCCGCCCAGCACGTCGAACGCGACATCGAGGCGGCGCTTCAGGTGGGCGTCGACTATCTCATCCTCGACGGACGGGGCGGCGGGACCGGTGCGGCTCCGCTGCTCTTCCGCAACAACATCTCGGTGCCCACGATCCCCGCCCTGGCGCGCGCGCGTCGCCATCTCGATCGCGTGCGGAGGGGTGACGTAACGCTGATCATCACCGGCGGTCTGCGGGTGCCGTCGGATTTCGCGAAGGCGCTCGCCCTGGGCGCGGACGGGGTCGCGCTGGGGAACTCGGCAATCCAGGCGGTTGGCTGCATCGGGATGCGTGCCTGTCACACCAACAACTGCCCGGTGGGCATCGCCACGCAAAAAGAGGAGCTGCGCGCACGGCTCGACGTGGCGATCGCCGCCAAACGACTCGAGCGATTCTTGACCTCATCGGTCGAACTGATGAAGGTGATGGCCCGGGCCTGCGGCCACACCCATCTCGATCAATTTTGTCTCGACGATCTCAGCACCTGGAAGCGCGACACCGCCTATCTCTCCGGGGTGCCGTACGGGGGCGCGACCCCCCTGTAGGGCCCAATCCGCTTCCGAACCGCGTCGTCCCGCAAATTCGCCGTGCCATTTTCGACGCACTCGTGCAGTATCCGGCAGATCTCGGGTCTTGCAGGAGGGACGCGTATGGACACGTTGTCGGGCGGTGACACCGCCTGGATCCTCACGTCGACGGCACTCGTACTCTTTATGACGATCCCGGGTCTCTCGCTGTTCTACGGCGGGCTGGTGCGCACCAAAAACGTTCTCTCGGTGTTGGTGCAGTGCCTGGCGTTGACCGCGCTGATGAGCGTCGTCTGGCTGATCGTCGGATACAGCCTGGCCTTCGACGCCACCGGGATGGAAGCGGGGGTCGTGGGCCGCGCCGCCTTCGTGGGCGGACTCGGGCGTTTCTTTCTCGCGGGGGTGACCGGCGACACCCTCTCCGGCTCGATCCCGGAGGTACTCTTCTTCGCGTTCCAGATGACCTTTGCCGTCATCACTCCGGCGTTGATTGTCGGTGCGTTCGCCGAACGGATGCGGTTTTCGGCGATGCTGATCTTCTCGACGCTCTGGTTGGTCTTTGTGTACGCGCCGATCTGTCACATGACCTGGGCCGGGGAGGGCGCCTTCTTTGCAGACCTCGGCGTGTTCGACTTCGCGGGCGGTATCGTGGTGCACATCACCGCGGGGGTGGCTGCGCTCGTGGCCTGCATCGTGATCGGGAAGCGCAACGACTACCCGCAGACACCGATCTTTCCCCACAACCTCACGATGACGGTGACCGGGACCGGCATGCTGTGGGTGGGTTGGTTCGGTTTCAACGGCGGGAGCGCGCTCGCCGCAAACGGGCAGGCCGCCATGGCGATCGCCGTCACCCATCTCTCGGCGTCGGTGGCTGCGCTCACCTGGGTGGGCTTCGAATGGGTCAAACACGGCAAGCCCAGCGCGCTGGGTCTCGCCACCGGGGCGATCGCGGGTCTCGCCGCGGTGACCCCGGCGTCGGGGTTTATCGGGCCGATTGGCGGTTTCACTATCGGTCTGGTGTCCGGGGCGCTTTGCTTTCTGGCCAGCACCTCGGTCAAGCGCAGGCTCGGCTACGACGACTCGCTCGACGTCTTTGGCGTCCACGGGGTGGGGGGATTTGTGGGAACCCTCCTGGTGGCGGTGTTTGCGGCGGGCGCGCTCGGCGGGAACCAGGGCGACCTCGCCGTCGGTCGACAGCTGGTGGTGCAGTTTGGCGCCGCCGCGGCGGCTGTCGTGTACACCGCGGCCGCGACGTTTGTGCTCCTCAAACTCACCGCCGCCCTCGTCCCGTTGCGCGTCGATGCGTCGGAGGAGACGCAGGGGCTCGACCTCGTGCTGCACGACGAAAGCGGCTATCGCCTCTAAGCTATCGGGCGAAGGGGAGATCCATGAAAAAGATCGAAGCCATCATCAAGCCCTTTCGCCTCGACGAGGTGAAGGAGGCGCTGAGCGCAATCGGCGTCGCTGGCCTCACTGCCGTCGAGGTCAAGGGCTTTGGCCGCCAGAAGGGCCACACCGAGGTCTACCGTGGCGCAGAGTACGTGGTGGATTTCTTGCCCAAGGTGAAGATCGAGGTGGTGATCAGTGACGGCCTCGCCGCCCAAGCCGTCGAGGCCATCCGCAACGCGGCCAACACCGGCAAGATCGGCGACGGCAAGATCTTTGTGTCGGCCGTGGAAGAAGCCGTCCGCATCCGGACCGGCGAGCAAGGCGACGAGGCTCTCTAGGGCAGGGTCAGAATTTCACTCGACGATCTCTGCGTCGACCGCGACTTTGAGCGGCTGACCCGGCCGCAGCGTCATCGCCTCGTCGAGGTCGTTGACGACCGCGGTCTCTTCGAGGCTCCAGCGGTTCGCGACGCGACGCGAAAGGCGCGCGAGCCCCTCCCCGGAACGCGCGGTGGTAACCGCGAGGCGCCGCGCGCGGATGCTGCGCCGCTCCTCGGCACGGAGCGTCCGGAGTGACCGCGCCACCGTATGGAAAGACTCGAGATATTCGGACCAACGCGCCGGCGGCGCCGCGCCGGTCAGTCGTACCATGAGCTTCGGGTGCGCCAGCCACACGAGCTCCAGCGCCAGCTCACCGCTCGGCCCACGCGCACGGGTCTGCGCGCGGTAGCTCGGGAAGGCGGCCCGCGAAAACGGGCCGCCACCCCGCAGCGCGACCTTCGCCTCGCGGGCGAATACGGCCGCCGCTGCCGCGGGGTCGCCGGTCGGGCCCTGGCCCTCGAGCACGAGCAGGGCGTCGCGCGTCGGGGCCTGCGCCGCGACGGCCTGCTTTTGGTTCTGGGTGCGCCAGCCGCTGGGAAATCGCAAAGCCAAATCGAGGCCGGGGTGCAGGAAGAGCGTGTCGCGGAAGATGCCCTCGCTCGGATTGGGGCCCAAAAGGAGACCGCTCAGGCGTCCATAAAATGCCGCCCGCGAACTCGCGATCGGCCGCGCCGGTGCCTCGGGCAACGAGGCTGCGCGTTCCCTCGTGGTCCGCACCCGCTCCGAGGTGGCGGGGTGCGAATCGAGAAAGGTCGGGAGGCGTTCGCTCCCCGTGCGCAACACCGTGTCGCGTCGCAGTTGATCGAGAAAGGACGGCATTCCAGCCGGATCCCATCCGCTCTGGGCTGCCAGCCGTTGGCCCACCTCGTCGGCTTCGCGTTCCTGATCGCGCCCATAGCTGGCGATCAGTCCAGCGGCGGCGATCTGGCCGAACTCCGCCGTGGCCTGGGCGAGGGTTTGGTTGCCCGCGGCGCCCGCGGCCAGCACCCCGAGCACCGTCAGCAGGTTCGCCCCGAGCGCACGCGTCTCGCGCTGCGCGGCATGGCGCGCGGCGACGTGGCCAATTTCGTGACCGATGACGTTGGCGAGCTCGGCCTCGGAGTTGGCGAGGGCCAGAAGGCCGCGCGAAACGTAGATGTAGCCGCCCGGCAGTGCGAACGCGTTGGGTTCGGGCATGTCCGCGACGAAGAATTGAAACGTGACGTCGCGACGCGGCGAACGGGCGGCGAGCCGCGCGCCGATCGCCCGCACGTAATCGACGATCTCCCCGTCCTCCACCAGTCCGATCTGCTCCGCCACTTGCGCGGCGGCCTGCTTGCCGAGCGCGGCCTCCCGCTCCGGGGACATGAGCACGATCTCGGATCGCCCGGTCACCGGGTTGGTGGCGCAGCCCGGCCCGGCTGCGATCGCAAGCAGCAGCACCAGGGCGAAGAGCCTTCGAATCAACAGCGTCCCCCTCTCGCGGCTCGGGTTTGCGGCGGCTCCCACGTGCATCGTGGCTACGAGTCGCTCCCAAACAGCGCTTCGTCCTCGAACGCGTCGCCCAGGTGCGGCGCCACGGCCTCGGCCCCGAGGTCGCGTCGCGCACGCCAGACCAGGGCGTTCGCGCTCTCGGGCTCTCCGTGCACAACGAACAGCCGCGGTGGCCGACCCGGGCTCGTCGCGATCCAGCGCAGCAGCTCGCTTTGGTCCGCGTGCGCGGAGAGACCCGAAATCGAGATCGTATCGGCGACGACGGGAACCTCGTGGCCGTGGATGTGGAGCGTGTCGCGGCCCTCGAGCAGCGCGCGTCCCCGGGTGCCCGCCGCCTGATAGCCGGTCAACGCGATCAGGTTGCGGCGGTCGCCGAGGCGGCGGCGCAGATGATGGAGCACTCGCCCACCCGAAAGCATGCCGCTCGACGAGATGATGATGCGGGGCCCGCCCAAGCGGTTGAGCTCCTTGGATTCCTCGACAGAGCGGTGAAAGTGGACCCGCTTCGGAAAGAGACGGCTGCGCCCGTCGACGACCAGGTCTTCGTCCAGGTTGTGCTCGTTGAGATAGCGGCTGTACACGCGGGTTGCATCGATGGCCATCGGGCTATCGATGTGGATCGGGACCTCGGGGAGCTTCCCGGCCTTCATCAGCCGCCGCAAGATTAAGGTCAGTTGCTGGGCGCGCCCGACCGCGAACGAGGGCACCACTACGACCCCGCCACGTGCGAAGGTGTCGCCAAAGGGCAGGGCGATTTGCTCATCGAGGGGGTCGCGGGGATGGAGCCGATCGCCGTAGGTCGACTCGACCACCAACACGTCGCAGGGAGGCAGCGGCGCCTACTACCGGCGTTACCGGAAGCGGCAAAAACGATCGGAGCCCTGCTCAGAGCCTGCGGAGAAGGGCGCAGCATTGGCATGCGGGCCCGACGCGACCGCCTGTGCAAAGAGCGACGCGAGATCG
>CAJIBI010000160.1_pt1 | contig 12397 bp, 13 predicted proteins | sample 9199321 | NCBI WGS metagenome assembly CAJIBI01 (sample SAMEA7708294, study PRJEB35096) | sediment metagenome | biome: marine neritic benthic zone biome [ENVO:01000025]; feature: sediment [ENVO:00002007]; material: shallow marine sediment [ENVO:03000034] sea grass bed [ENVO_01000059] ... | reverse complement strand
GAAAATGCTCTGACCCGAAACGTTGTCGCAGGGCCCGACCGTCTCCAACAGGTTCGCCGCGTTGGCGATCGGGTCATACACGCCAGTCGCCAGGCATGCGACGACGCCCGGAGGAGCCACACCACCCGTGTAGTTCGCCATACCGGGGATCGGCTTTACGTACGCCCACTCGTTGTTCATCGCGTCGCCATCGATATCCGAGTAGGCGGCCGCGTGGAACTCGACGGCGGGCGCGCCGGCTACCGGAACGGCCGAACCGACGCCGGCGCGCCCGCCGTCGAGTTCCACGCGGCCGCCTACTCGGACATCGATGGCGACGCGATGAACAACGAGTGGGCGTACGTAAAGCCGATCCCCGGCATGGCGAACTACACGGGTGGTGTGGCTCCTCCGGGCGTCGTCGCATGCCTGGCGACTGGCGTGTATGACCCGATCGCCAACGCGGCGAACCTGTTGGAGACGGTCGGGCCCTGCGACAACGTTTCGGGTCAGAGCATTTTCTAGCTCGATTCAGTAGAGACCGTTCGGGGCCGGCAGCGCCCGGCCCCGAACTCTCTACTCCTCTATCCGCTGGACGAAGCTCGCGGGTTCTTTGGTGGAGAGACCACACTGTGCTGCGATCGCGCATTCGAAGAAATCGAGCCGGTTTCACGCTCATCGAGATGATGGTGTCGGTGGCGATCATCGGGATTCTGGCCTCGCTCGCCGTGACGTCGTACCGGTACAACCAGTTCCGGACACGCCGCTCCGAGGCGATGGGGAGCCTGCGCGAGATCGCAAACCTCGAGAAGAGCTATTTCGCCGAGTTCAACATCTACACGGCGGTCCCAGTCGCGCAGCCCGGCCCCCCCCTCGGCCCCAACAAGCGCGCCTGGACGCCCGCCGCAAGCGCGGCCTTCGGGGCCTTGGGCTTTAGGCCGGAAGGCGCTGTCTATTTTGACTACGAGGTCAACGTCGACGTCGGGCAGTGCCCACTGGCCGATTGCTTTACCGCCAGCGCGTACGGCGACGTCGATGGCAACGGCCTGTTCTCGCTGATTCAGTACGTGCAGCCAAACCTCGCCGGAAATTTCTCCGCGAGTGCTTTGTTCCCCGCCCTCGGAATTCCGGCTGAAGCGATTACGGGTCGCCAGCAGGAAAACGAGGTCGCGCAGCACGCCGGAGCCGACCCCTTCTAAACGAGCAAGCGCTGCGAGTCGCACTGGAGGAGGGGCGATCGCGATGCAGTGGATGCGGTGGAAACGGATCGCGGCCGGCCTGGCTGCCGGCGCTACCGTCGTTCTCACCCAGGCCGGTTTTCGCAGCGTCGCGGAGGGTGACGCCGAAGATCCGTATATTCCGCGTCCCGCCGCGGCGCGGGTTCTGGCGCTCGGGCAGGAGACGCTGCTCGGCGACCTCTATTGGCTCAAAGCGGTGCAGCTTCTCGGCGGTGCGGTGCGCCCGGCCGAACACGCCGCCACGGTGGGTCAGCTCGTGGACGTGGTCACGCGCCTCGACCCGCACGTCGACCACCCGTACCGATTTGCCGCGATCTGGATGAATCGCGACGTCGAGAACGTTCGCGACGCGAACCGCATCCTGCGACGCGGCGTGGCCTATCACCCGCTCGAATGGCGCAACCGCTTCTATCTGAGCTTCAACCACTTTTTCTATCTCGATGAGCAGAGAATGGCCGCTGACGAGCTCGAGCCCGCCATTCATCTCGACGGCGCGCCCTTGTATCTCGGACGCCTTCTGGCCCGTCTTCGTTCTGAATCGGGGGGTGGCCTCGACGTGGCTGCGAGCTACTTGCGGCGGCTGATCGACGCGGCCCCCGACGAATACCACCGAGCCGAATACGAGAAGGCGCTCGACGAGATCGAAACGGAAAAGCGCGCCCGCTTTCTCGACCGCGCGCGCGAGCGCTATATCGAGCTCCACGGCCGCGACATCGAGCGCGTCGAAGACCTGGTCACTCCGCCCCGCGGCGTGCTCGTCCATCTTCCGCCGGAGCCGCATGGCTGGGAGTGGGAGCTGGTCGAGGAGACCGGTGAGATCGCGTCCAGCTATCTGAACGGGCGCTACAACCTGCATTTTGCACCGGGTGAGCGCGAGCGGCGTCAGGCGTGGCTCCGGGGCGGCAACAGCGAGGATTCACCATGACAGCCGCAGTGGAGATCGAAGGCCTGGTCAAAGACTTCCGACCCGGCCTCGGGTTGCGCGCGAAGCGTGTGCTTCACGACGTGACGCTTCGCGTAGAGCAGGGGGAACTGTTCGGTTTCGTCGGGCCCAACGGTTCTGGAAAGACCACGACGCTGAAGGTCTTGTTGGGATTGATTCGCGCCACAGCGGGTCGCGCGCGTGTCCTCGGCAGCGACGTCACGGAGACTGCCTGCCGCCGCGAGGTCGGTTTTTTGCCCGAGGCTCCGTATTTCTACGACTACCTCTCGGGGCGAGAGTTTCTCCGTTTCTATGCCCGCGTGTGCGGGGTCGCGACGGCGCGACGCGAGGAGCGGATCGACACCCTGCTCGCGATGGTGGGGTTGGAACACGCCGGTCTCGCACGGCTGCGTACCTATTCCAAGGGAATGCTTCAGCGCGTCGGGATCGCCCAGGCGCTGGTCCACGAACCCAAGGTCGTGTTCCTCGACGAGCCGATGAGCGGCCTGGATCCGATCGGTCGTAAGGAGATCCGAGACCTGATTCTCCGGCTCAAGGGCGAGGGCAAGACGGTCTTTATGAACACGCACATCTTGTCCGACGTCGAGATGCTGTGCGATCGCGTGGCGGTGATCGTCAAGGGCCGGATCCGCTACGAGGGGTGCCCGCACGAGTTCTCCACCGGCGGCGAGCCGCAGAGCGACATCGTTTTGGCGGGTGTCCCCCCGGCACTCCTCGAAACGTTTGAGCCGCTGACGACCGCGCCGATACGCGGGCAGGGCACGCGAATCGAGATTCGGGTGCCAGCAAAGCAGGTGGATGCGCTACTGCAGAAGGCGCTCGCGGCGGGCGCCCAGGTCCTGTCGGTGCAGGCGCACCGGACTTCGCTCGAGTCGATCTTTCTGTCGGCCGTCGAGCGGGAGGAAGCCTAGATGGTGACGCGCATCGTCCTCCGCCTCGACCGCGTCTTGGCGATCGCGCACAACACGTTGCGTGAGGCCGTCCGCAGCCGCGTCTTGTACGCGTTGCTCTTTTTTGCGCTGGCTTTGATCGGGACGGGTGTCTTGCTCTCCGCGCTCTCCTATGTCGAGCGGGAGCGCATCCTGCAGGACGTCGGTCTCGCCGCCGTCCGCGTGTTCAGCGTAATGATCGCGATCTTTGTCGGAATCGGGTTGCTCCACCGGGAGGTCGACCGCCGCACCGTCTTTACGATTCTCTCCAAGCCAATCGGGCGTGGCGAGTTCCTCGTCGGCAAGTACCTGGGGCTGGTGGCCACCCTGTGGCTCCAGATCGCGATCATGGGCGTCTGTTTCGCGTTGGTTTCGGTGTTGGCCGGCGCCCCCCTCACCGCTACGCACGCCGCGGCGTTTGCGATGATCGGCGCCGAGATGGCGGTCGTCGTGGCGCTCGCAGTGTTGTTCTCGGCCTTTACGACCCCGATGCTCGCGGCATTCTTCAGCGCCGGTATGGTGCTGATTGGCTACTCGAGCCGCGATCTGCGAAACCTGGGTGCGCAGTCGGACCTGCCTTCGCTGCAGTGGTTCACCGAGGGCCTCTACCGCACCTTGCCCGACCTCGAAGCCTTTGACCTCAGTGCGCACGCGACCCACGCGCTTCCGATCGCGAGCTCCGACTTCTTTCTACCGCTCGCCTACGCGGCGGGATATGTGATCCTGCTGTTGCTGGCGGCAACCTGGCTCTTCGGGCGCCGGGACTTCCGCTAGCGGGAACCGCCGCGCCAGGGGGCATCGCGATGGCGCCGGAGCTCGCCTCCTCGCTTCCGCTTTCGTACTGGATCGTGGTCGCCCTCTGTCTGGGGGCGGTCGTCGGGTCATTTTTGAACGTGGTGATCTACCGGGTGCCGCGGGGTGAGTCGTTGTGGTGGCCGGGTTCGCAATGTCCCAGCTGCGGCGCCGCGATCCGCGCGTGGAACAACGTGCCGGTCCTGGCCTGGCTCTGGCTGCGGGGTCGTTGCCGCGACTGCCGGGCACCGATCTCTCCGCGCTATCCGCTTGTCGAAGCGCTCACCGCCCTGCTTTTTGCACTGGCGATCTGGCGCTTTGGCCCGACGCCGAGCGCCGGAATCGCGATGGCGTTTTCCGCAGCGCTCGTCGCTGCGGGCGGCATCGATTTTGACCACCGCATCATTCCCGACACGATCTCGCTGGGTGGCCTCGCGCTGGGTCTCACGGCCGTGCCCGCTTTGCGAGTCTGGGAGGGGCTCCCGGCGCCCGCGGCGTGGACGCAAGCGGTGACCGGCGCGCTACTCGGGGGCGGCCTGCTTTGGACGGTCGGCTTTGTCCACGCCCGGGTGTGCGCCGCATTCGATCGGCGTTTCGCGCACTGGCCGGAAGAAGGGGCGTCTTTTCCCCGCGCGACCGAGGTCGACTACTGGTACTGGTTCCCGGGAATGGGGTTTGGGGACATCAAGTTGCTGGCGATGATCGGCACGGTGCTTGGCCCGCTCGGCGTCGTGCACTGCTTGATCGCCGCCTCCGCGGCAGGGCTGCTGCTGGGCCTGGTGTGGTTTCTCGTCCGGCGCGACGCGAGCGCCCCGTTTGGTTTTGGGCCTGCGCTCGCCGTCGGCGCGCTGATCGCGCTGCTCCTCCCCGCGTCGCTGCTGCCGCTTGCTTGATGCCCAAGGGTCGGCCGGATCCCAGACGCCAGATCTTCTACGCTGACGCCGTGGTCGATTCGTCCAACGCACAGATGCGGGAGTACTGGAGCACGGCCGGGCCGCGCTGGGTCGCCCAGCAGGAGCGGCTCGACGCGCAGCTCGAGCCCTACCGCGACGCGGTTCTCACCCGCGCGGGCCTGCGCGCGGGCGCCCGTGTCCTCGATGTCGGTTGCGGCTGTGGGGCGACTACGCTCGGTGCGGCGGAGCGGGTCGGCGAGGGGGGCAAGGTGGTGGCGATCGACCTGTCGGGCCCGATGTTGGAGCGGGCTCGGCAACGACTCGCCGCGGCGGGATACGGGGATCGCCTGGAGGTCGTGGAGGGCGACGCCCAGTCCTACCCGTTCGAGAGCGGTGCATTCGATGTCGTGCTGTCGCGCTTCGGCGTGATGTTCTTTGACGATCCACCGGCGGCGTTCGCCAACCTCGCGAGAGCGACCCAAAGCGGAGGCCGGCTGGCTTTTGCTTGCTGGCAGGCTCGCGAGAGAAACCCCTGGATGTCAGTGCCGCTGGAGGGAGCGATGCGCCACCTAGAGCCGCCGCCACCCCCAGAGCCCGACGCCCCGGGGCCCTTCACCCTCGCCGAACCCCAACACGTGCGATCCCTCCTGCTCGAGGCCGGATTTCGGGAGATCTGCCTGGAGGCCCTCGAGGCCCCCATTCGGATGGCGGGTCTTGAGACCGCGGCCAATCTGATGATGGAGGTGGGGCCGGTGGCGGGGCTCATCCGCGACCAGCGCCCCGGTCCCGATCTCCTGGAGAAGGTGGGGGGCGCGGTGCGGGAGGCGCTGGCGACCTTCGATACCGCCGAGGGAGTCGTTGCACCCGCCGCTGCGTGGGCGGTGACCGCAGAGAAAGCCCGTACGATGCGCTAGCGGAGAGGGACAGGGGTGGATCCCCGGAGAGGATTCGAACCTCTATTGACGGGGCCAGAACCCGTTGTCCTGCCGTTAGACGACCGGGGAATCGCGGGGAGTGTTAACTCAAGCCCGGGAGTCGCGCCATGAAGCTGCGGATCGACTCGATCAAAGACACGCCGCATTCGTTTTCCTTCGAAGGCGACGAGGAATGGAAACGCGCCGCCCGCGAGGCCATCCCCGAGCTCGCGGCCGAGGGCGGCGACGTCCCCGCCGTCACGCTTCGAGCGTACCGCGTCGGTCAGGATCTCCTCCTGGAAGGCCGCCTCGACGGCGCGCTGGGGCTGGAGTGCAGCCGATGCCTCGCGCGCTATCGTGAGCCGCTGCTCGAGCCGTTTCGGCTGCTTTTGGAGCCGAGCGGCAAGCGCGTCCCCGCAGACCCCGAGGCCGCAAAGTCGCTCCTTGCGAATGGCTTTTGCCTCGGCGACGAGCTCGAGCTGGGGTGGTTCCAGGGGCACGAACTCGATCTGACCCCACTGGTTCTGGAGGTCGTCGCGCTCGCGATTCCGGTGCAGCCCCTCTGCCGGGAGGAATGCAAGGGGCTCTGTCCGCAATGCGGGGTGGACCGCAACCACAACACCTGCGATTGTGCGGCGCCCCGAGAGTCTTCGCCCTTCGCGGTGCTCGAATCCCTCAAGGAGTGACCACATGGCGGTACCCAAGCGCCGCACCTCCAAGACCCGAAAGAATCGTCGCCGCGCCCACGACGGGCTGGCTCTTCCGGCGCGGTCGAACTGCCCGCAGTGCGGAACGATCCGCGCGCCGCACCGCGTATGCCAGGAGTGTGGCTTCTACTCCGGCGAGACCCGGATCCGGCCCGACGACGAGGAGTAGGCGCTGTTGCTCGCGCTCCTGTTTCCCGGTCAGGGCTCGCAGTGCGTCGGTATGGCGCGTGACGCGAGCGAGCAATACGCAGCGGCGCGCGCGGTGTTCGAAACCGCGGACGCCGCGTTGGGCTACCCGCTGAGCGAGCTCTGCTTCGAGGGACCCGAGGACGCGCTCGTCCCGACCGAGGTGCAGCAGCCTGCGATCCTGGCGGCGAGCATCGCGCTGTTGCGCGCCTTCGAGGAGAGCGGGGCGGATCTCGGCTCCACCGCCTTCGTCGCGGGCCACAGCTTGGGCGAGTACTCGGCGCTGGTCGCGGCCGGCGCCGTCGAGCTCCCCGACGCGCTCCGTCTGGTTCGGGCGCGCGGTCAATACATGCAGGAGGCGGTGCCCGCCGGAAAGGGAGCGATGGCGGCGGTGGTGGGGTGCGATGTGGCCGCGGTGGAGGCGGCATGTGCACGTGCCCGCACAGAAACCGGCGGCCGCGTAGACCCCGCGAACCTGAACGCCCCGGAACAGACCGTGATCTCGGGTGACGCCGGCGCGGTCGAGAGCGCATGCGCCGCGGCCAAAGAGCTCGGTGCACGCCGCGCCGTTCCGCTGGCGGTTTCCGCCCCGTTTCACTCGACCCTGATGGAGCCCGCGGCCGAGCGCCTCGCGCCCGCCCTCCACGCGCTGCAGGTGGCCGACCCCAAGCCGCCCGTTGTCACCAATGTCGAGGCCGCGCCCAATGACCGGGGCGACCGCGTCGCCGAACTGTTGCGGCGCCAGGTCACCGAGCCGGTGCGCTTCAGCGAGTCGGTGGCGCGCCTCGCGGCACTCGGCGTGGAGCGAGTGCTCGAGGTGGGCCCGGGCCGTGTTCTTTCCGGTCTGGTGGCGCGGATCGACCGCTCGATCAAGCGCGCCAACATTTCGAGCGTGGATGATTTCGAAGCCGCCCGCGCTTTCGTGGCCACCGGTGCAGCATCGTAGTCCCCCGGGGCTTCGTACAAAACGTGCTCCGGTGGGGGCGGCCGGGGGACGCAGCAGTTCCGCGCCTTTGGCGCTAGAGTCATCTGCGCGCGCAGCTCCGGGGGCTGAGGCTGCGACGCGTCTTGCCGTGGGTGCTCCAGGAGGGTCGCAGGGGGATGTCCCTCGAAAACCGCGTCACCGAGATCATTATCGAACAGCTGGGTGTGTCCAAGGAAGAGATCGTTCCCGAGGCGTCTTTCATCGACGATCTCGGAGCGGACTCGCTCGACATCGTCGAACTCGTGATGGCTATGGAAGAAGAGTTCGACCTCGAGATCCCGGACGAGGACGCCGAAAAGATCCAAAGCATCGGCGATGCCATCGGGTACGTGAAGGAACGCACGGCGGGGTAGGGCGCGAATGAGCCGAGGAGGTGCCGATCGACGTCGCGTCGTCGTGACGGGCCTTGGCTGCGTTTCGCCGCTCGGCAACGACACGCAGTCGACCTGGGATGCCGCGGTCGCCGGGAAAAGCGGAGCCGGAGTGATCTCCGCCTTCGACTCGAGCGATATCGCGGTGCACATCGCCGCCGAATGCCGCGCGGCGATTGAGCTGCCGGGCGTGTCCGCCAAAGACACGCGGCGCTACGACCGATGCATGCAACTCGCGCTGGCGGCGAGCCTCGAAGCCGTGCGCGACACCGGCCTCGATATGGACGCGGTCGACCGCGAGCGACTCGGGGTCGCGGTGGGCACCGGGATCGGCGGGGTCAACACGCTGCTCTCCAACTACAAGGTGATGCTCGAGCGGGGTCCACGGCGCCTCTCCCCGTTCACGGTACCGATGGCACTCGCGAACATGCCGAGCGGCGTGGTTGCGATGCACCACGGCGCGCGGGGAACCAATATCTCACCCGTGGGCGCGTGCGCCTCCGGCGCGCAGGGCATCGCCGAGGCGGCGCACGCAATCGAGCGTGGCGAGGCCGACATCATGATCGCCGGGGGAACGGAATCGACGATCCACCCGCTCGTGGTGGCCGGTTTCGCGGCGATGCGGGCGCTTTCGACCCGGAACGACGATCCGGAGGGCGCAAGCCGTCCCTTTGACGAGGGGCGCGATGGGTTTTTGATCGCGGAGGGCGCCGCGATCGTAGTGCTCGAGGCGGAGGACATGGCGTCGCGACGCGGGGCCCGCGTTCACGCCGAGCTGCTCGGGTCGGGTGTCGCCGCAGACGCGGCGCACATCGCGCTGCCGGCCGAGGACGGTGCCGGCGCGCGTCTCGCGATGGAGCGCGCGCTGGCCAACGCGGGGTTGCGCCCCGAGGAAATCGATCACATCAACGCACACGCCACGAGCACGCCCGCGGGAGACCAGGTCGAGGCGGCGGCGATCCGTCAGGTCTTTGGCGATTCGACCGACACGCTCCCCGTGTCGGCGACGAAATCGATGACGGGGCACCTCCTGGGTGCGGCGGGAGCGTTGGAGGCGATCTTTTGTATCCGCGCCCTGGAGGAGGGCGTCTTGCCCCCGACGATCAACCTCGAAAGACCCGACCCGGCGTGCGCGCTCGACCACGTCGCGAACGAGGCACGCCAACACGACACCCGGGTCGCGCTCTCCAACGCCTTTGGCTTTGGAGGCATCAACGTAAGCCTTGCGCTCGGCCGGGCCGCGTCGTGAGCGAGGGCAAGCGCCGCATCGCAATCGCCTCGGATCACCGGGGCTTTGGGCTCAAGGCGGAACTGCAGCTGCGGCTCGTCGAGCTGGGCCACGAAGTCACGGATTTCGGGTGCGACAGCGATGCGAGCTTCGATTACCCGGACAGCGCGGCGCCGGCGGCGCTGGCGCTCTCCGAAGGGGCCGTCGACTGCGCCGTGCTGGTGTGCGGGACGGGGATTGGCGTCGCGATGTGCGCCAACCGCGTTCCAGGCGTCCGCGCCGCGCCGGTGCAGGACGTCGCCACGGCCGAGCAAACCCGCCGCCACAACGACGCCAACGCGCTCGCGCTCTCCGCAGACCGGCTCGACGACGAGACCGCGTGGGCCATCGTGCAACGTTGGCTCGATACACCCTTCGAGGGCGGCCGCCACGAGCGGCGCGTCGCCAAGCTCGAGGCGATTCCCGCGGGCAACGCTCAGGGTGCCCTCGACCGCGTGGACCCGGCGATTGGGCGCTTGGTGCGGCAGGAGGCCAAACGGCAAGCGCACGGCCTCGAGCTCATCGCCTCGGAGAACTTTGTCTCCGAAGCCGTCCTGCAGGCCGTGGGCTCGGTGCTCACGAACAAGTACGCAGAAGGCTATCCCGGTCGCCGTTACTACGGCGGTTGCGAGGTGGTGGATGAAGTGGAGAGCCTGGCGATCGAGCGCGCCAAGGCGCTCTTTGGCGCGGAGCACGCCAACGTACAGCCCCATTCCGGCTCCCAGGCCAACGAGGCGGTCTACCGCGCGACCCTCGAGCTCGGCGACACACTGCTCGCGATGAACCTCGACCACGGGGGACATTTGACCCACGGGAGCCCGGTGAATTTCTCGGGCAAGCTCTACAAGATCGTTCCCTACGGCGTCCGGCGCGATACCGAGCAGATCGACTACGACCAGGTGCGTGACCTCGCGCGAGCGCACCGTCCCAAGATGATCCAGTGCGGGACCACCGCCTACTCGCGTACGATTGATTTCAAGACCTTTCGGGAAATCGCAGACGAGGTCGACGCAATCCTCTTCGCCGATATCGCCCACATTGCCGGCATGGTGGCGACCGGCCACCACCCGACACCGGTGGGGTACGCACAGGTCATCACGACCACGACCCACAAAACCCTCCGCGGGCCGCGTGGTGGTTTGATCCTCTGCGACGCGGACCTGCAGAAGAAAGTGGACTCCGCGGTGTTCCCGGGTGGCCAGGGAGGCCCGCTGATGCACGTGATCGCCGGCAAAGCGGTCGCCTTTCACGAAGCGGCACAGCCCGAATTTCGGGAGTACGCGGGGCGGATCCTGGAAAACGCCCGCGCCCTGGCGCGCGGCGTGGCGGAGCGTGGCTTTGCGATCGTGTCCGGCGGCACCGACACGCACCTCTTCTTGCTCTCGCTGATCGATCGCGACACGACCGGCAAGGCCGCCCAGCTGGCACTCGAGCGCGCCGGCATCACGGCCAACAAAAACATGGTGCCCTTCGACCCGCGCAAGCCGATGGTGACGTCGGGAATCCGGATCGGGACACCCGCGGTGACGACGCGGGGGATGGGCATCGAAGAGATGGACAAGATCGCGGCGCTGGTCGCCCGGGTACTCGAGCATCCTGGCGATGTCGACGCCCTCGATCGCATTCGCGGAGACGTCGAAACGTTGGCCCGGCGCTTTCCGCTCTACGCCGGTCGCTATCGCGAGCGCGACTAACCGTGCGCTGTCCCTTTTGCGGTGACACGGCGAACCGCGTCATGGACTCGCGCCTCGCGCGAGACGAGACCGAGATTCGACGCCGCCGCGAGTGCCAGGAATGTGGGCGCCGCTTCACGACCCGCGAACGGCTCGAGGCGATGCTTCCGAAAGTGGTCAAGCGCGATGAACGCCGCGAAGAGTTCAGCCGTCCAAAACTGCTGACGAGTCTCGAGAAGGCCTGCGCCAAGCGGCCCGTGTCGGTCGACGCCCTCGAGCGGCTCGCCGACCGACTTGAGAAGCGCGCCCAGGAGTTTGGCGAGACCGAAGTGAGTTCGCGCCGGCTCGGGGAATGGGTCCTCGAAGAGCTCGGGGAGGTGGATGCGATGGCTGGCGCGCGCTTTGCCTCGGTGTTTCGGCGCTTTGAAAGCCTCGCCGACTACCGCGCGTACTTTGAGGCGCTCGACGCGCCAGGCCCGCCACCGGAGGCGCCGCCCGGCGCGGAACCCGGCGACCGGGACGCCTAGGCCGCGGCGGATGGAGTCCGCTCGGGCGATGCGCTTGGCGCTGCGCGAGGCCCGTCGGGCCTCTGGACGGACCTACCCCAACCCCGCGGTCGGCGCGGTGGTGTACCGGGGCGACCGCGTCCTGGGACGTGGGCGAACCGCACCGCCCGGCGGAGCCCACGCCGAGGTCGCGGCGATGGCCGCGGCCGCACGCCGGCATGGAAGCCGCGCCTTGCGCGGCGCCAGCCTCGCCGTGACGTTGGAGCCCTGTTGTCATGAGGGGCGCACCGGACCCTGCAGCCGCGCGATTCTGGAGGCCGGGATCCGCCACGTCATCGTCGGTCACCGGGATCCGCACCCGCTGGTGCGTGGCGGCGGCATTTCCCAGTTGCGCCGGCGCGGCGTCAGGGTCGAGGAGGGGGTGCTCGAGGGCGAGTGCACCGAGCAGCACCGGGGGTTTCTCTCGGTCGTGACGCGCGGCCGCCCGTTTGTGACGCTCAAGCTGGCGGTGACGCTCGACGCGCGCATCGCGACGGCGAAGGGCGAGTCGCGCTGGATCACCGGCCCCGAGGCGCGCGCGCACGTGCATCGACTGCGCGAACGCAGCGACGCGATCCTGATCGGGTCGGGAACCGCCGTGGCGGACGATCCCGCCCTGACCGCGCGTCGGGGCGGGCGGGCGGTACAGCGCCCGCTGCGGATCGTGGTCGACTCGCGTCTGCGCATTCCGCTAGAGGCGAAGCTCTTTTCCGATGGCCACCCCGACACGACCTGGGTGTTCTGCAGCGCGAAGGCGCCGGCTGCGCGGCGGCGCGCCCTCGAAGCGCGGGGCATCCGGGTGAGCGCCCTGCGACCCCGCGGCGGCGCGCTTTCCCTGCGCGCGGTGCTGCGACGCATCGCGCGGGGTGGCCCGGGCGAGGTGCTGTGCGAAGGCGGCGGTGGCCTCGGCGCCGCGCTGTTGCAAGCGGGCTGCGTAGATGAGCTGCTGTGGATCGCCGCGCCTACACTCCTCGG
>CAJIBI010000484.1_pt1 | contig 12459 bp, 11 predicted proteins | sample 9199321 | NCBI WGS metagenome assembly CAJIBI01 (sample SAMEA7708294, study PRJEB35096) | sediment metagenome | biome: marine neritic benthic zone biome [ENVO:01000025]; feature: sediment [ENVO:00002007]; material: shallow marine sediment [ENVO:03000034] sea grass bed [ENVO_01000059] ... | reverse complement strand
GCGTTGTGGACCGACCAGTCCATCAAAAAGACCGGATGGTCCGGGGCGACGGCGTCGAGGATCGCCTTGGGCATCCGCCCCGGCGGAAACAGGCCCTCGTTCCACTGGCCGCCGCGCACCCACTCGCCCGCGGGCGTCGCCGCGATGCAGCCCTTCAAGATTTCCAATACCTCTGCGAGGTCATTGGAGCGAAAGCGGCACTCCAGCCGTTCCCCGATCCCCGCCTGGAGCGGGTGGATGTGGGTGTCGTGAATCCCGGGCATCACCATCCGGCCCCCGAGGTCGTGGACCGCGGTCTCCTCCCCGACGAAGCCTCGCACCGCCTCGTCGCTCCCGACGGCTAGGATCGTTCCATCGGCGATCGCCATCGCACCCGCCCAACGATCGTCCCCACCGACGGTGTAGATGTTCCCGTTCACATAGAGGACGTCGGCAACCGTGGGATCCAATGGGGGCTCGCCGCAGCCCAACCCCACGAATGCCGCAGCCAACACGACCCAGCGACAACGCATACGCGGCTCCCTTGTTGCTCCCGCGAAGACTTGGCGCGGTGTGACTGCGTTCCTACGCGAGGCGCCCACGACGATCGAGGATTGGCCTCTCTACCGGGCGGTGAGGGAAGCGCACCGACGGGGCCACCCGCCCCGTGAGGTATGGTACCGATCCAGGCTTAGACAAGGAGGGCCCCCGATGCCGAGCCCCCAAGCGCAGACCCTGATCGAAACGTTTCGCAAGGAGCTCAAGGAGTCGGGCATCTTTACCCGAAGCCTGGACGAGGCCCGACGCGTCTGGGACGACTTCAGCGAATCGGTTCCCGCCTACAGCTCCCACGTGCGTATCGATGATGTGGCCGAGGGCGGGGTGCGAGGCGAGTGGGTCTTCCACCCGGCCTCGGACGAGCGGCGCACGGTGCTCCACTTCCACGGCGGCGGATACGTGATCGGCCGACCCAAAACCTATCGGAACTTCAACGCGCGGATTGCCGAGGGCGCCGGCGCCAGGGTCTTCTCGGTGGACTACCGGCTGGCGCCCGAGCACCGCTATCCGGCTGCGCGCGACGATTGCCTCGCGGCGTACGAATGGGTGTTGGGTCGCGGACAACAACCGTCCGAGGTCGCCTTTGTCGGCGAATCGGCGGGCGGGGGCTTGGTCCTCGCGACCCTTCTCGCCGCCAAGGAACAAGGCCTCCCTCTCCCCGCGTCGGCGGTGGCGATTTCGGCGTGGGCGGATCTCACAAACTCGGGGGAGTCGCACCACTTCAACAGCGAGCTGGACCCGATGATCGAGGCCGGGATCCTCGAGGCCTGGGCGAAAGAATATTTGGCGGGCGCGAACCCGCAGGAGACAGGGGCGTCACCACTTTTTGGCGACTTCGTCGGGCTGCCGCCGATCTATCTGTTGGTCGGGAGCACCGAGCGGCTACTCGACGACACGCGGCGTCTCTTCGACCGCCTGAGTCGCGCGGGGGTCGAGACGAGTGTCGATGTCGGCGCGGAGATGCCCCACAACTGGCCGCTGTTCGCCTACGCGATCCCAGAGGGCGAGGCTTCGGTGCGCAAAATCGGGGCGTTCTTCTGCGAACACTGGCGCGATTGAATCCGACGCCGAATTTCGCGCCCGGGTCGGATCCTCAAGAACCCACGCTAGGTCGCCTTGCCAGGCGCACGGTCAAAGACAAAGGGGTCGAGCGTCTCCTGGGCGGCAACGCGATACTTGTGCCAGTTCCCGCCGCCGTAGTACGCGAGACTCCCGGGTTCTGCCTCGCCGTGCCCGTTGTAGTAAGAGATACAGTCCCGCAGCGGCGCCGTCCGAATATCGGCGGTGCGGCAGTGCTCCGCGTAGGCCTCCTCGGGTTCCTGCTTGACGTCGACGATGTCCACGCCCCCATCCCGCATCGATTTCAGCATCCACAGGATGTAGTCGCCGTGTTGGTCGATGGCGTCGGTGAAGTTGAAACTGCCGCCCCCGCCCTGGGGCCCCGAGACGATAAACAGATTCGGAAATCCGCGGCTGTGGACCCCGAGGAAGGTCTTGGTCCCTTCCGTTTTCCACTTCTCGCTCAACGATCGACCCCCGCGACCCACGACCATGTTGAAGGTGGACGTCGCCATCCATTGAAAGCCGGTCGCGTAGATCAGGACGTCCAGGGGGTACTCGGTGCCCTCGTGGACGACGCCGTTCTCGTTGATTTTGCTGACGCCCCGAGGCGCCGTATCCACAAGTGTCACGTGCGGCAGGTTGAAGGTCGGTAGATACTCGTCGTGGAAGGTCGGCCGCTTGCAGCCGTAGGGGTAGTAAGGCTTGAGCGCCTCGGCGGTCTTGGGGTCTTCCACGATGGCGTCGACGCGGGCCCGGATCTGCTCCATGATGCGAAAGTTCGAGTCGAGCTGCTTTTGGATCAGTTCCTCCGTGGACAACTCCCGTGCGTGTTGTTTCCGCTCTTTGAAGTCGGGGATCTTTCCGGCGAGATAGTCGTCGTTGGCCTTGATCGCGGTACGACCCGATGAGATTTTTGCGAACCGCGCCCGCCGGGCTTTTGCCCAACCCGGTTCCTTCGACCAGGCGTCGATCTCTTCTTGCGTCGTCGCGCGCTGGTCGCGCACATCGATGGAAGACGGCGTGCGTTGAAACACGTAGAGTTCCCCGACGATCTTGGCCAGCTCGGGGATCGCCTGCACGGCCGTCGCGCCGGTGCCGATGATGCCGACCCGTTTGCCCTTCAGATCGACATCGTAGTCCCAGCGCGAGGTGTGGAACGCCTCGCCCTTGAAGGTCTCCATTCCGTCGATCCGCGCCAGCTTCGGACTGGTGAGGATGCCGTTCGCCAGTATCACGTAGCGCGCCCGCATCGCGTCCCCGCGATCGGTAAAGACGGTCCAGCGCCCGGTCGACTCATCCCATTCGGTCTTCTCGACCGTGGTGTGAAACAGGCAGCGGTCGTAGAAGCCGAACTTCTCGGCCATGTTTTGGCAGTACTCCAAGATCTCGAAGCCCGACGCGAACTTCATCGACGGGAAGTACTCCATCTCTTCCAGGAGGGGCAGGTAGCTGTACGCCTCGACGTCGCAGGCGATGCCCGGGTAACGGTTCCAGTACCACGTGCCCCCCACGTCCCCGCCCTTCTCGCAAAACCGAACGTCGAGAAAGCCCTCCGCGCGCAGCTTGTGCCAGAGCAAAAGCCCGGCAAACCCGGCACCGACCACCAGGATTTCGCACTCGTCGGTCAGCGCCTCGCGAGGCACCGGCTCCGCGGAGTACACGTCCTCCAGGTACTTGCTGAACTCACCCTCCATCGCCATGTAGTCGGCAGCACCCCGTCGAGCCTCCTTGAACGCGCGGTACTTCGCCTGTTCTTCGGCGTTGAACACGGCGCCGGGGGGTTGCGGAGGAAGCGTCTTGAGGGCCTCGTCCTCCAGCAGGGAGTACCCCTTCCCCGCAATCTTGTCGGTCGCCTTCGCGGCGCGCGTGGAGAACTTCTTCAGACCGGTTTCCGGGTCAATTTGAATCGACATAGTGGGCTCTCTGGTCAGGTGAGTTGGCGTCAGCGGGCGCCAATCGTCGTTCATCCCTTTCTCTTTGACAATAGTTTTCTTTGGTTCATAATTCGGCGTCGTGCGGCCTGGGCCTCGGCGGCCCGGGCGCCCGGTAGAGGAATGATTTGACGTCCCCCGTGCGAACACCGGCAGCGGCCCCCCCGTCTCCCTCGGACCTGCTCGAGTTCTTCTATCCCGTCCACTACCAGATGGGAACCGCACTCGAGGAGGCGCTCTCGGGCGGGCTCCTGTCGCGCAAACAAGTCGCGATTCTCTGGTTGATCCGCTCTGAGGGGCACCACGGCCGGGAGATGCGTCGCAAGGAGATCGAGCAGGCCCTGCAGGCGTGGTTCGAGATCTCGAGCTCGGCGGTCTCGAAGGCGCTTCGCGAGATGCACCGGCCACCGCTTGGGTTTGTGGAGATCCGCGAAGATCCGCGCTCGGGGCGCGAGAAGCTCGTCTCGCTCACCCCGGCGGGCGCGCGCTTTCTCACCGAGACGACGACGCGGGCGGAGCGCTACGTGGCCGAGCTTGTCGCCGAGATGTCGCCCGAGGTGATGCGCGGCGGGGCCCAGTACCTGAGCGAGCTCACCGAGGGATATCGTCGCCTCACCCAGGCCGGCGGACTTCGCGTCGTCGCCGGCCGAGAGCGCTGAGCCGTGGCGTAATAACTTCCCCCATGACGCTCTCTCCCCTCCCCCTCGATGCGTTCCAAAAGATCGGGCTCGGTGTGAAACGGCCCGAAGACGTGGTGGTCTCCCGAGACGGGCGCGTCTGGCTCTCGGATCAGGCGAGCGCCTGCGCGGAGGTCCTCCCCGACGGCTCGCTGCGCCGCGTCGGACGCGCGGGCGGGGCGCCCAACGGGATCAATATGGACGCGCAAGGACACATCCTGATCGCCAACTTCGGGGGCCCAGAAGACGGACGGGGGCCGCTGCAACGGCTCGACCCCGAGACCGGAGAGGTCGACGTGGTCTGCGCCGAGATCGACGGGCGCACGCTCTTTGGCTGCAACTACCCGGTGGTCGACGGGCAGGGGCGGATCTGGTGTTCGCACTCGACCTGGGGCCCGATCGACCGCGCCTTTGACGGCATGGACGACGGGTTGGTGTTCCGCGTCGACCCCGACGGCTCGGTGACAGTGGTCGCGGAGGGCATCGCGTTTGCGAACGGCCTCACCCTCGACCCCGACGAGCGTCATCTCTTTGTGTGTGAGACCACGGGCTGCGACGTGCTGCGCTACGCGATCCGCGACGACGGCTCGCTCGGCGCCCCGAACCGCTATGGCCCAAAGCTCGGGCTCTCGATCACCGAAGTAAAAGACCGCCGTCCCTTGAGCCCCGCTTTGCGGAGCGAGCTCGGCCTCACCGACGGTTGCGGCTTTGATCAGGCGGGGAACCTCTGGGTGACGCTTCCCATGTCGAACCGCGTGGTGGCGATCACGCCGGCCGGCGAGGCGATCACGGTGGTCAGCGACCCGGACGGGACGCTGATGCGGAGCCCGACCAATGTGAGCTGGGGAGGCGCCGACCTGCGCGACCTCTACATCGGGAGCATCGTCACCGACTACGTACTCCACACACGCACCGAGGCACCCGGGGTGCCCCTGGTTCATCAGCGAGATGCAACCGAATGAGTGACCCGTCCAGCGAGCAGCCCGTCTTCACCCCCCGCGACGACCGCTTCCACTTCGACGCGATGCGCGACGACTGGTGGGGGACCGAGACGGCCTGGTTCTCCTTTCACAGCCCCGAGCGGCGGCTCGGTGGCTGGTTCTACACGATGGCCCGGCCGACGATCGGTACCGTCGCGGGGGGGGCGTGGGTGTGGGACGAGAGCGCGCATCTTCCCTGGGAGGTGCTCTACTCCTCGAACTACAGCGCGCTCGAGCTCCCCCACGACCAGGATCTCGACGACATCCGGCTCCCCACCGGCGTCTCCATCCGCGTGCTCAAGCCGTGCATGTCCTACGCGCTGGGCTTTGACGATGGGGAGCGGCTGCAGGCCTCCCTGCGTTTTGACGGGGCAATGCCCCCCGAGCCGCTCACGGCCACCGGGTCGACCTTTGGCCGGGCCTCGCACTTCGACCAGATCGGGCGCGTCCACGGCGAGCTCGTGCTGCACGGCGAGACGATTCCGATCGACTGCCTGGCGATGCGCGACCGGACCTGGGGGCGCCGGCCCGAGAACCGGCCGCGGCAGGCCGCCTATGTCACGGGCGCCGCGAGCCCGGAACACGGCTTCCTCGCGGTGACCAATGTCCTAGAGGACACAAACCCCGTGGCCTATGGCTTTTTGCGCCGCGACGGGCGCACGGTTCCCTTGCAACGCGGGGAGCGACGGCTGACCCGCGACGCCGAGCACGGCTGGGTGACCCATATCGAGCTTCGCGCCGTCGACGCGGAGGAGCGCGAGCTCGTCGCCACCGGCATCCCGGCGAGCCGCATCATCGTCAACCGCCACACCTTCATCGACATCAACAGCCTGATCCGCTGGGAGATCGACGGCGAGGTGGCGTGGGGCGAAGATCAGGACATGTGGCCGGTGCACCGCTGGGCGCGGGTGCGACGGGAAGCGCGGCGATGAGCGGCGACAATTCGGTCGCACCCGACGCCCTGCTCGAGCGGATCTCGCGGGCGCTCAAGAGCGAAATTGGGCCGGCGGTCGGCGAGGCGTATCCCAAGACGCAGGCCTTTATGGCCTCGGTCGTGTTGCAGAAGCTCGCCGGCGAGCTCCGGCTTGCGGAGGCGCACGCGGCACAGAATCGCGCCGATACCCAAGCCCTCGCCGAGCACCTGCTCCAAGCGACGGGCACGGGCGCGTCGGTGCCGGCCCCGGTGCGCGTCGCGATCGAGGGGCTGCACCGCGAGCTCGACGCCCCGGCCCTCACCCGCTTGGTCGAAGCGCTCTACGCCGCCCGCGGCGAGCTCGGGGCGGAGCGTTTTGACGCGCTGCTCGGGCGGGTGCGCGGGGTCTTGCGCGCACGCGTCGACCGCGCTCTGGAGTACTCGGCGTGAGCGAGACCGAAACGAGTGTCGCCATCCGCGACTACCTCGCCACGCGTCTTCCCGACGCGGAGGGTCTGCGTCTCGAGGCGATGGTACAGATGGACGTCGGATGGTCGCACGAGACCTTTCTCTTTGACGCGTGCTACCGCGAGGCGGCCGCCGACAAAACCCTTCCGCTCTGTCTGCGCCGCGACCCGGGAAACGCGCTCCTCCGGCACTTCTCCGACCTCGGCGACCAGTTTCGGGTGTTGCAGTGTCTCGAGAACACCCCGCTTCCCACCCCAAAGCCCTACTGGTACGAGAGCGATCCGGCGATTCTGGGGGCGCCTTTTCTCGTGATGGAAAAAGTTCCGGGCACCTGCCCGAGCCCGTGGGGCAGCGCGGGCCAGCGCCTCGACGCCGAAGCGGCGGCGCGCGGCGTCCTGCCCGAGAGCTTTACGGACACGCTCGCCACCCTGCACACCCTCGACTGGAAAGCGGCGGGCCTCTCATTTCTCGGGGTGCCGGAGCCGGGCAACGACTTTGCGCTGCGCGAGGTCCACAAATGGCGCGGGCTGATCGAGGCCTCGGGCCGCGAGCCCGACCCCATCCTCGCCGACCTCCTCGGCTGGCTGGAAGCCAACGCCCCCAGCACAGATCGGGTCACCCTGGTACACGGCGCCTACCGCACCGGCAATCTCCTGATCGACGACGACCGCATTTCGGCGGTGCTCGACTGGGAGCTCCAGGTGCTCGGTGACCCGATGTACGACGTCTCCTATGTCCTCGCCGATCTGAACCGCGAGGGGAGCGAGCTGCTCTCGCACCTGGTCTCCCGCGACGCCTTTTTCCGGCGCTATGAAGACGCCACGGGCATCGCCATCGACGAAGAGGTGTGTCGCTACTACCAGACCCTCTACTTGATGCGAGGCGTCGCGTTCTGGATGAGCGCCGCCGGCCTCTACGCAAGCGGACGCAGCGACGACATCCGCCTGGCGCGCACCGCGTGGTCCGTCCCGGTGGTGCTCGAGAGTGCGGCCCGGGCGCTTGGCTACTGACGTTCCCGCGCGCGGGAATCATGAGGAGAACGCTAGATGGATTTTGCGTACGACCCGGAGCTCGAATCGATTCGCGATGAGGCGGGCAAGATCGCGGCCGCCTTCAACGACGAGTACTGGTACGAGCACGAGGAGAAACACGAGTTTCCGTGGGAGTTCTACAACGCGTTCGCGGAGCAGGGCTGGATCGGGATCCTCGTCCCCGAAGAGTACGGGGGGGCGGGGTTGGGCTCGCTCCACGCCGGCGTGCTGCTCCATACGGTGGCCCACAGCGCGGGCGTCCAGAACGCCGCCTCGACGCTCCACCTCTCGATCTTTGGCATGGCGCCGGTCATCCACCACGGCTCCGAGGACCTGAAGCGGCGCACGCTGCCGCCCACCGCGAGCGGTGAGCTCCACGTGTCCTTTGGCGTCACCGAGGACGACGCCGGCACCGACACCAGTCGCATCCGCACCTTCGCGCGGCGCGACGGCGACCGCTTTATCGTGAACGGCAAGAAGGTGTGGAACACCAAGGCGCAGCAGGCCCAGAAGATCCTGCTCCTGGCGCGCACCACCCCGCGCGAGGAGTGTCGCAAGCCCCTGGAAGGGATGACGCTCTTTCTCGCCGACCTCGACCGCAGCCACTGCGAGATCCGCGAGATCCCGAAGCTCGGCCGCAACGCCGTCAACTCCAACGAGGTCTACATCGAAGACCTGCCGGTCTCGATCGACGACGTCGTGGGAGAGGTCGGTCGCGGCTTTTATCACCTGCTCGACGGGCTCAACCCGGAGCGCATCGTGATCGCCGCGGAGGCGACGGGGATCGGCCGGCGCGCGATCGACGTCGCGACCCGCTACGCGCGCGAGCGCATCGTCTTCAATCGTCCGATCGGGCAGAACCAGGCCATCGCACACCCGCTGGCCGAGTCGCTCTCCGAGCTCGAAGCCGCCGACCTGCTGTGGCAAAAAGCGGCGTGGGCCTTTGATACCGGCCGACCCGCTGGGGCCCTGGCCAATATGGCAAAGCTCCGCTGCAGCGAGGCGGGTTTTACCGCGTGCGACCGCGCGCTCCAGGTCTTTGGCGGATTTGGCTACGCCCGCGAGTTCAACGTCGAGCGCTACTGGCGTGAAGCGCGCCTTGCGCGCATCGCCCCGATCTCAAATGAGATGGTGCGCAACTTTATTTCGGAGCACGTTCTCGAGTTGCCGCGAAGCTATTGATCAAAGGGGTGGGCCCATGAAACCGCGCGACGACTTCGACCGCCTGGCCGAGCGCTTCGACATCGAAGACCCCGCCTTCGCCGAAGACTTCGAAGGGGTGCTGGAGCACCTGGTTGCCCGGTGCCCCGTGGCGCACAGCCAACGAGGCCCCGGGTACCGGGTCTTCAACCGCTACCAGGACGTGCGCCGCTGCGCCGCCGACTGGCGCACCTTCAGCAGCCAAGACGGCTGGATGCTGGACCCACCGGAGGGGAACCTCCCGATTCTCCCCGAAGACCTGGATCCGCCCTACCACACCGCGTGGCGGCGCGTGCTGAACCCCTTCTTCAACAGCGCCGCGGTGCGCGAGATCGAGGACGCCGCGCGCGGGTACGCGCGGAATCTCGTGGAAGGCTTCGCTCCGACCGGCCGCTGTGAATATGTCGCCGACTTCGCGGCGCAGCTCCCGGGCTTGATTCTGTTCCGGCACATCCTGCCGGTTCCCGTCGAAGACCTGCCCGCGCTGTTTCGAGACATCCACACCTACTCGTTTGGCGCCGAAGCGGATCGCGCCCCGGCCTTTGCCGAGGTGTATGCCTACCTGCAGCGCTTTCTCGAAGCTCGAAGCGAGCAGGAGCCCAAGGGAGATCTGGTAGATGTGCTGCTGGCCGGCGTCGAGCGGGACGGAGCGCCCTGCCCCTGGGAGGACAAGGTCCACACCACCCTCGACGTCGTCTTTGGCGGGCTGGCCACCACAACCCACGCGATCGCGGGTGCGATCTTCGAGCTCGCAAAAAACCCGGAGCTCCGCCGGGAACTCGTCGCCGACCCCGCGCTGATGGGCGCCGCGGTCGAGGAGACGGTGCGTCTTCACGCCCCGGTCGTGGCCGTCGGCCGCACCGCGCGAGCCGACGTCGTCGTGGGCGGTGTCGAGGTACAGGCCGGTGAGCAGGTCGCGCTCAACTACGCGGCGGCGTCTCGCGACCCGGAGGTGTGCCCGAACCCGCGTTCCTTTGATCTGCACCGTGAGGGGGTGGTGCACACCGCCTTTGGAATGGGGCCCCACCGCTGTATCGGCGAGCACCTGGCCCGGATGGAAATCCGGATCGCGATCGAGGAGTTCTTGAAACAGATCCCGGACTTTGAGGTGACGCCGAACACCCGGCCGACCTTCGAGAGCGGTCAGCTGCGGACCATGACGTCGCTGCACCTGCGCTGGCCGGTGGAGTGAGGGAGCGCCGCGGCGGGCATTGCCGATTCCGAAGCGCCTCGCGTCTCGCGATTCTCGTTGTCCTGGCGTTCGCCCCCGCCTTCGCGGGCGAGAGCGAGGCCCCGCAGTGGGAGGAACTCACGCTCAGCGTCTCCAAGGAGACGCGTGAACGCGTCCTGGCGCTACCACCGATTCGCCCGGCCGCGGGATTTCACTTGCAGGTGCTGGTGCCCCCTGGCGCCGAGCTCTACGACCCCTTTGACCTCTACGTCGTAGATGATCAAACCCTGTGGGTCACGGACGATTCCCGTGGCGGGGCAATCTACGCCGTCGGGGCCGACGGCAGCGTCGCCACCCTCGCGGACACCCAAACCAACCCGCCGATCTCGCTGGATGTAGCGCCGCCGAGCTTTGGTTCCTTTGCGGGGCAGATCTTCACGGTCGCGTTTGCCGTACCCGAAAAGGCCGGGGGCTGGCTGCTCCCCAACGCTGTCACCCACATCGACCCCGCCACCGGGGTCGATGCGGTGTTCTGCACCCTTCCGGAGAATCGCGCCGGGGAACCCGGCGCCGGGAGTTTTTTTGTCCGCTTTGGCCCGGAGGGCAGCCCCTTTGCGGGGAAGCTCTACGTAACGGCGGCGAGCAACAACACGATCTACCAGGTCACCCCCGCCGGTGACTGCGCGCCGCTGGTCCGCCTCGATCTGGAACGTTGGGGTTCCCCCCGCGGCATCGCCTTCACCCCGGACGGCCAGACGATGCTCCTCGGCTCGGCCCGTCAGGATCCCGAAACCCCCAATCTGCCACCCGCGGACGGGGCCGGGCGGATCCTCCAGATGGCCCCCGACGGCACGCTTTCCCAGGCCCCCTTTGCGGACGGGCTGCAACAGCCCGGCGGCATGGCCTTCGCCCCGGCGGGCTTTGGCGCGTACGGAGGTCAGCTCTTTGTGGCGGACAGCGGCGGCTGGGACAACGACGTCCCCCCGACCGAGCCGATCGCGAGCGATGGGCGGGTCTTTCGCGTCACGCCGGAGGGAGAGCTGAAGCTGGTCGCATCGGGTTTTGCGAACCCCGTGGGCGTCGCGTTCCTGGGTGACCGTCTCGTCATCTCCGACATCAACGGTGACTATCACGTCGGCCAGCACAAGATCCCGATCGGGTTCATCGTCACGCTCGACGCCGAGTAGCCTAGCCGCCCTTGTCGGCCCACAACGCGAGGAGATCACCGCTTGAGACTCCACTTTGCCTGGTTCCTCGTCGCCTCCCTGTGCGCGGGTGCCGCCGCGGCGGACGAGCTGGCCGCCATGCTCGAGCGCGTGATGGCGTACGAGATTCGCCCCGCGGCGGGGTTCCGGTCCGAGGTGGTGGTGCCGACCGGACACTTCTACGACCCCCTCGTGATGCACCCCCTCGAAGACGTGGTGTGGATCAACGACGACGGAAAAGAGGAGGCCGACAAGGGAAGCCGTTTGATGGCGGTCACCCGCGACGGCGCGGTCTCGGTGCTGGTGGACGCCGATCGGCTACTTCCGATCAGCGCGGGGTTCGACGTCGCCCCCGACGGGTTCGGCGGCTACGGCGGTCAGATCTTCGCCCTCTCCCAGCCCGAGATCGGCGACCAGGGCGGCCTTCAGAACTATGTCGTCCAGCGCATCGACCCCGCGGACGACTTTGCCGTCTCGGTCTTTTGCACGCTTCCCGATCGAGGGGAAGGCAAGGTCGCGGGCATCGGGGTCGACGCCCGTTTTGGCCCACCCGAGAGCCCGTTCGAGGGAAGGCTCTTTGCCTCCACCTCGCTCAACGAGACGATCTACCAGGCAACCCCCGACGGGCGCTGCGCCCCTTTCGTGGTGTTCGACCCGGAGTCGCAGGGAAGCCCGCTCTACCTCCGGTTTGCCCCCGACGGCGAGTCGCTCTACGTCGCGGTCGTACGGGGCGGCATCTTCAACGCGCGCGGCAGCGCCTTGCTCCGCGTGATGCCCGACGGCCGCGTGGACGAGCGCGCCGTCGCGGAAGCGCCCACGATGATGGGCTCCTTCGATTTCGCTCCGGACGGGTTTGGGCCCTATGGCGGCCAGCTCTTTGTGACCGAGGTCGGGCATTACGAGATCCCGGTACCCCTCGGTCAGGCGCTCCGCCCCGACGGTCTGGTGCACCGCGTAACGCCCGAGGGCAATCTCGAGCGCGTCGCCAGTGGATTTATCAATCCGTGGAACCTGCGTTTTGTCGGCGATCAGCTCTGGGTCGCCGACATCAACGGGGATTTCATCTACGGCAAACGCGAGCTTCCCGACGGGTTCATCATCGGGCTCTCGCCGGAGTAGCCGCCGCCTTTCGCGCGCGCCCCCGGCGAAGCTTCCAAGGGATGTACCAGATCACCAGCCCCGTTACGCCCATGGCGAGCAGGACGACGGCGTAGCCGGGCATCACCCAAGCGTGCATCCACTCGCCAAACAGCGATCCGTCGTGGATGGCCTCCAACACATCCG
>CAJIBI010000146.1_pt1 | contig 12474 bp, 11 predicted proteins | sample 9199321 | NCBI WGS metagenome assembly CAJIBI01 (sample SAMEA7708294, study PRJEB35096) | sediment metagenome | biome: marine neritic benthic zone biome [ENVO:01000025]; feature: sediment [ENVO:00002007]; material: shallow marine sediment [ENVO:03000034] sea grass bed [ENVO_01000059] ... | reverse complement strand
ATCGGTGAGTTCCCGGTGACGATCATCGGCCACTCGCTGGGCGGCGCGATTGCCCTGCAGTACACCGGGGTCTTTCCGGAGCGGGTGCGCCGGCTCGTGGCCATCGAGGGGCTCGGTCCGCCGCCCGAGCTGATCCAGGAGATGCGCTCCAAGCCGCCCCGAAAACGCATGGAGGAGTGGATCGGCGCGATGCGCGAGTTCGCAGCCCGACACCCGCGCCGCTACGCCACCCTCGACGCCGCGGCGCAACGGATGCGCGAGGCCAACTCGTTTTTGTCGGAGGAACAGGCGCGGCACCTCACCATCCACGGGGTCAACCGCAACGAGGACGGCACCTTTTGCTGGAAGTTCGACAACTACGTGCGCGCCGGCGCCCCGTATCGCTTCGACGACGAAGATATGCGTTCGCTGTGGGCCAACATCCAGTGCCCCACGCTCCTCGTTCGGGGCGCCGACAGCTGGGCGAAAGATCCAGTCGCCGACGGGCGCATCGCTCCTTTTCGGGACGCGCACGCGATCACGCTCTCCGACGCGGGGCACTGGGTGCACCACGACCAGCTCGAGGAGTTTCTCTCGGCGGTGCGCGACTTTCTCTAGGGGTAGTAGACGTACACCGCGTCGGCGGTGCAGGCGGGCTTCGCCGCCCCTTCCACCTCGATGGTGAAGCCGAGACAGGTGCGCGCGGACCCGCCGGAGATCTCGCGCACATCTTTGATCTCGAGGAACAGGCGGACGCGTGCACCGGCCCGTACCGGCGCCGGCAGCCGCATCTTTTCGAGGCCGTAGTTCACGACGTGACGCACCCCTTCGACCCGGATCACCTCGGGCAGCAGCGCCGGCGCGAGCGAGATCGTCAGATACCCGTGCGCGATCGACCCGCCAAACGGGGACTCGGCCGCCGCGCGTTCCGGGTCGACGTGTATCCACTGGTGGTCGCCGGTGGCTTCCGCGAAGGCGTCGATGCGCTCCTGATCGACCACTACCCAATCCGAGGGACCCAGGCGCTTTCCGATAAAGCTCTTCAAGTCAGAGATGCTGGGGATGACCGTCGGCGTTGCCATGTGTCGGGGTCTCCTTGCCCTCGACAAACTAACAAAGCGATTGGCGCGACCCTACTCGCGCTGCGGACCCGGGGACGTTTTGTCGCCGTCGAGCTCCGCCTCCGGGGCGCGCGGCCGCGACGTGGTGTCGGAGCCATCGGGCTGCATCGCGCGCACAAAGGCCGCGTGCAGCGCTTTGCGAATCGTCGCCCGGTCGGCGCGGCCGAAGTGCTTGCGGAAGGAGCGCACCGGGATAATCCCCTTGGCCATACTCCGGTGCCCGCCCCCGACGCCGAGCCCATCGACGACGGCGCGGACCACCTCCCCCGCGCCGCGCACGTATCCGACGTTGCGCACCGAGAACACCAGGTCGGGGCCCACGATCCCCGCCGCGACCGACCACTCGGCGCCCTCTGTCTGGAGGCCCAGCTCGGCGACTTGAGGGATGACGTCTTCGCGCACCCGGCCGAGGATCAGCAGATGAATTCCGTCCGCGACCTGCGTCTCCGCCAGGGCGCGACCCAGGGCGCGCAGGCCCGCCACCGGAAGCGCCGGGCGCTCAATGCGCCGCAGCAACGCGGGGCTGTGATGCGTGTGCAGGAACGCGAAGCTCAGGATGTCCTTGCGGCTGGTCTGGCGACCCAACAGCTGGGTATCGCTCTTGATTCCGTAGAGCAGGGCGGTCGCGAGGCGGGCGCGCACGTCGACCCGGGCCGCCTGGAGATATTCGGTCAGGATGGTCGAGGTCGCGCCGTAATCGGTCCGAATGTCGCGGATGGCCGCTTCGTATCCCGTGCGCTCTGGGTGGTGATCGATCACGACGTCCACCTTGCGGACCCGTTCGTGCGGCTCGTCCCCAAAGACGGTGGGTTGAACGTCCAACAACGCCAGCCCGTCGTAGGCTTCGAGCTCGTCCGGCAGAATCGTCTTGACCTCGATTCCCAGGGCCTCGACCATCGCGCGGTTCTCGGGGCGTTGAATTTCTCCGAACGCGATCAACGGGGCGGTCGGACTCTTGCGGCCGAGCAGTGCTCGGAGCGCATAACCGCTGGCGATCCCGTCGGGGTCGGGGTCCGGCTGCAAGAGAATTCCGATTCGCTCGCAGGGGTCTAGACGCTCGCGGAGGCGGACCACCTGGAGCCAGTTCGCCAGGTGATCAAACTCGTCGTCCAGGTCGTCGCGCACCAAGCTGCGGAGGCCGCCCAGCCGCACGCAGCGGTGGGGTGGAAGGTCGTCTTCGGCGATCCGATCGGAGAGCACCAGGATCGGTGCCTCGGGTGCGACGCTCGTGATCGCGGCGATCGCCTGCCGCGCAAAGCTCGCCTCCTCGGTGACGACGCCGAATTGGTCGCCGGTGTCGGGCTCGATCTTCGCGACGGAGTCGGCCGACAGTCCCCCGGGGAGTCCGCGAAAGCCGGGCGGTCTCGCGCGAGCCTCCTCTTCGCCCCGCGGCACCCAAGTGAGCTCCTCGGCGTCTCCGGCCCCGATCCGGCCCCAAAGACGGGCAAGCTCTGCTCCGTCGCAGACGATGACCCGGCGTTGCACGTGACCCCCGAAGACAGACGACTGCCCCTCGAACGCACACCGGCGAGCACGAGATCGATGCGCGCCGGAAATTGGGGCGGGACGCGGGCTGCTTTGGCCTCGCGGCCGCAGCTCGGTTTTTCGGCGCGTCGGAAGTCTAGCGGAAGACAAAATCCGCGAATCTCGTGCACCCACTGCGGGCTACGCCGAGGCCCATCCCGCTAAGATCCCGCCGTGCAACGCATATTCGTAGGGGACGTCCAGGCGTGCGGGGAGGAGTTGCGAGAGATCGTCCGGCGCGCGGAACGGCAGTTCGGCGACCAATTCGAGCTCTGGCTGGTTGGCGATCTCGTGAACCGCGGGCCGCGCAACCGCCAGGTCCTCGAAACAGTGCGGGACCTCTGGGAGCGCAGCCGCGCGTTCCCGATCCTGGGCAATCACGAACTCGCGCTTTTGCGGCTCGCTTTTGGCCTCCGTGAGGAGTCCCGGGACGACACGTTCCAGGAGATCTTGGCGGCGCCAGACGCGGCGGCCTGGACCGACTGGATCCGCGGCTGGCCCCTGATCCGAACCTTTCCCCTTGGGGATCGGCCGGTAGCGATGATCCATGCCGCTGCTGCACCGGGCTGGAGCCTTGCAGAGCTCAAGACCCGGGCGGCGGGCCTCGAGGCCCGCTTGCGCGCCTCGCGTAACGCCGCGAGGCAGCTTCTCGTCACCTCGCGTCGCGATAGCGACGAGGCCGACGACCTCGAGCGGATGACGCGCTGCCGGAGCGCAGCGCTCGACGGCTCGTGGACGAGCAAAGTCCCCGATCGGCCTGAAGGCGCTTGGCACGTCGCGTGGGCCGAGGCCGCTCCCGGCTACCGCATCGTCTACGGGCACTGGGCCTTGCAGGGGCTGCATCAGACCGCCGATCTGCGCGGGCTCGACACGGGGTGCGTGTACCACGGCAACGGCCGCGATGGCTTTCTCACCGCGTGGCTGCCGGATGCCGAGCTCCCCAACCCCTTTGCGTCGTTCGATACCAACCTCTGGCAGGTGCGGGCGAGGCGCCGCTACTGGTCTCCCTGAGCCGGTGTGAGCCCCACACGAGGCGCCGGGGCGGCCGCGGCGGAGCGTCGCGTCTACACTGGGGCGTCTTTTCTCACGCGAGGAGCAACCCATGGCAGTGGTCGTGATTCCGCCCGCCTATCAGGGCGCTACCGGTGGCGCCACCGAGGTGGAGGTCAGTGGCGCCTCGGTGCTCGAGTGCCTCGAGGCGGTCGACAAGAAGTTCACCGGATTCAAAGCGTTGGTCGTGGCGCCCGGCGGCGTGACCCACCACTTCGTCAAGCTCTTCCTCAACGGGGAGCAGCTCAATGGCACGGCGGCCCTCGAGGCGAAGGTCGCCGACGAGGATCGAGTCGAGGTCCTCTCGGCGATCGCCGGCGGCTAACGCCCTACGACGCATCCGAGTTTGGTAGGATCGCGGACGCGTGCCGCGCCCATTCGCGCGGCCGGGCGGAAGCCCATCACCCCGGAGCAACGCTCCACAGCGAGGAGATCCCATGGCCGACGGCGACAAAATGATCCGCGTCGACATGACCAATTTGCAAGCTACCGCGGAGCCCTTCCCGAAGAAGTGGGACCTGCTCGGCGGGCGCGCGCTCTCGGCGCGTATCCTCCTTGAAGAGTGTGACCCAAGCTGCGAGCCGCTCGGGCCGGACAATGTCCTCGTGTTGGCGCCCGGCGTGTTGGCCGGGACGTCGGCGCCCACTTCGGGCCGAATGTCGGTCGGGGGAAAGAGCCCGCTCACCGGTGGGATCAAAGAGGCCAACACGGGTGGCAACCCCGCCCAAGACCTCATGCGTCTGGGCTATCGCGTCATCCTGGTGACGGGTCAGCCGGCCGACCGAGAAAAGCGTTGGGGTCTGGTCGTGAACGAAGACGGGATCGAGCTCGTCGAGGCGACCGAACACAAGTTCAAGTGGAACTACGCGCTCTGCGAGGACCTCTCGCGTGCCTATCCCAAGGCCTCGTTCATCTCGATCGGCCCCGCCGGCGAGCGCGGTCTTGCGGGCGCCTCCGTCGCGACGACCGATGAGCGCGGGCGACCGGCGCGGCACGCCGGCCGCGGCGGCCTCGGCGCGGTAATGGGCGCAAAGTGCCTGAAGTTTGTCTCGGTCGACAAGGGCAAGCGCCCGGTACGGCCGCCGGCGCACCGCAAAGAGTTCAGCAGCGCATCGAAGGACTACACAAAAACCTACCGCGATGCGCCCCAGTTCTTTGAGTTTGGGACCAGCGCCGTGGTGCCGGTGGCAAACGGGCTCCACACCTTCCCGTACAAGAACCGCACCTCGGGGCAGTCCCCCGACGTCGAGACCCTCGACGGCAAGCGCATCGTCGAGACGTTTGAAGAGCGCGGCGGCGGCATGCACAACTGCATGACCGGCTGCATCGTGCAGTGCTCGAACGTCGTGCACGACGCCGAGGGCAACTACAAGACCTCGGCGCTCGAGTTCGAGACGCTCACCCTGCTCGGCGCGAACTGCGCGATCCAGAGCTGGGAGGACGTCGCCGACCTCGACCGTCTGTGCGACGAGATCGGGCTCGACACGATCGAGACCGGGGCCGCCATCGCGGTCTATATGGACTCGGGCGGAATGGAATGGGGCGACGCCGACGGTGCCAAGGGGTTGCTCAAAGAGATCGCTGAGGGCACCGAGCTCGGTCAGGCGATCGGGAACGGCGCCGTCGCGATCGGGAAGAAGCGCAACCACGCGCGCATCCCCGCGGTGCGCGGCCAGTCACTGCCCGCCTGGGACCCGCGGCCGCTTCAGGCCACGGGGATCACCTACGCGACGAGCGCGATGGGGGCCGATCACACGGCCGGTCTCATCATCAACCCGGGTCTCGACCCGGCGGAGTACGCGCGCGCTTCGCAAGAGGTCCAGATCATCAACGCGGCGGTTGACTCGTCCGGCTTTTGCCAGTTCCTGCAGCCGAACCTCACCGACGTCGCCAACTTCTACAGCGAGTACACCGGCCAGGACATCACGGCCGCGCAGATCGCCGACATGGGTTGGCAGTGCATGCAGGACGAGTGGGCGTTCAACCGGGGCGCCGGTTGGAAGGACGAAGACGACGACCTGCCCGACGTCCTCAAGAACGAAGGGGTGGGCCCGGACGGCTCGATGGTATTCGCCGTGCCCAAGGACGTGATCGACCAGGCGAAACAGCAGCGCTTTGAGCCCCGCGAGGCGTTGTACACCACAAAGGCCGCCGGCTAGACCCGCGGAGACCGCAACCGGAAACGGGCAGGGGTTTCCCCTGCCCGTTTTCCTTTAACCTCGAAGGGCCATGGAATCCAAACACGACGTCCGCATGCGCGGCTTCCGAAAGCGCGCCGATGTAGAGGAGGTCGAGGCGCTTCTCGCATCCCAGAGCGCGCCGCTCTCGGCCGACCCGGTCCCGGTGGGCGAATGCGCTGGCCGTGTTCTCGCGGCGCCGGTCCGCGCCGATGTCGACGTTCCCCACTTCGCGCGCTCGGCGATGGATGGCTTTGCGGTGCGCGGCGAGGACACGTTTGGCGCCAGCGCCTACGACCCGATCGAGCTCGAAGTGATCGGCCTTTCGCTTGCGGGGCACGGTTTCAAGGGCCGCCTCGAGCGGGGTCAGGCGGTGCGCATCATGACGGGCGCCCCGCTGCCCGAGGGCGCCGATGCGGTGGTCATGGCGGAGGTCTGTGAGGAACGCGCCGGCCAGGTCGCCGTCGGCGAGGCGGTGGCACCAAAAAAAAACGTCGGACGCGTCGGGGAAGACATCCACGCCGGTGAGGCGCTCTTTGCGGCGGGGCGTACGCTGCGGCCGCAAGACGCCGGTCTGCTCGCCTCGGTTGGTGTCGCGGAGGTCCCCTGCGTGCGCCGGCCCCGGGTCGCGATGGTGATCACGGGGGACGAGTTGTTGCCGCCCGGTTCGCGCCCCGTCGGCGACAAAATCGTCGACAGCAATTCGGTGACGCTCGCGGCCCTGGTGCGGCGCGACGGCGGCACCGTGCTGCCCTACGGAATTCTCCCCGATCGCCCGGAGGCGATCCGCGAGGCGCTGGCGCACCCCGAAGCGGACGTGGTGTTGGTCTCTGGTGGAAGTTCGGTCGGTCAGGAGGACCACGCCCCGCGTCTTGTCGCCGAGCTCGGACGCCTCGAGGTGCACGGCGTCGCGATGCGGCCGTCGAGCCCCGCCGGGTTCGGCCGCATCGATGATCGCTTTGTGTTTTTGCTGCCGGGCAACCCGGTCTCCTGCCTCTGCGCCTATGAGTTTTTTGCCGGGCCGACGATCCGCGCGCTGGGCGGGCGTTCGCGCGCCTGGCCGCACCACCGAGTTTGCCTCCCGCTGGCTCGCAAACTGAGCTCGGCGGTCGGGCGCACCGACTACGCGCGGGTCGCAATCGAGTCCGGCAAGGTGGTCCCGCTGGCGACCTCGGGCGCGTCGATTTTGTCCTCGACGGTGAGAGCAAGCGGCTGCGTCATCGTGCCCCGCGAGCTCGAAGGGATGCCGGAGGGGGAGGAGGTCGAGGTGCTGCTGTACGACGACGGGACGCGGGGAACTTGAAGCAGCGCCAGTTTCTCAAGGTGCTCGACCGCGACGAGGCGGAACGGCGCTGGCGCGAAGTCATCGACGCCGGACGTCGCGAGACCGAGCGGGTGCCGCTGTCCGCGGCGCTGGGACGCGTCCTCGCGGAGCCGCTTCGCTCGCCGGTCGACGTGCCGGGTTTCGACCGCTCCAACATGGACGGCTTTGCGGTGCGCGCAGAGGACACCTACGGAGCGAGCGAGGAGGAGCCCGTCTTTTTGACCCTCGACGAGGAGCACATCGTGCCGGGGATGCAGCCCGTCACCGAAGTGACGTCGGGCTCAGCCGTCACGATCGCCACCGGCGGCATGTTGCCGCGCGGCGCCGATGCCGTGGTTCCGGTGGAGGTGACCGATGTCGAAGCGGGGCGGCTCGCCGTGCGCCGCGCCGCGGTGCCCGGGGCCGCGCTCTCTTTTGCGGGCACCGATATGGGCGCGGGAGAGACCGTGCTCTTCGCCGGGTCTTCGCTGAGCTCTCGCGAGTGCGGCGTGCTCGCGGCGATCGGCTGCGACCAGGTGCCGGTGGTGCGGCGCCCACGGGTCGCGATCCTCTCCACCGGGGATGAAATCGTCCAACCGGGCGAGACGATGAAGCCGGGCCTCGTTTACGACAGCAACGGGCGGATACTGGCGGACGCGGTCACCGAGCTCGGAGGCGAGGCGCACTTTCTCGGTGCCTTTCGCGACGACGAGGCGGCGCTGCGGGGCGCCCTGGGGCGCGCGCTCGAAGCGGCTGACCTCGTGTTGCTCTCCGGGGGCACGTCGAAGGGTGAAGGTGATCTCAACGGAAAGGTCGTCGGCGAGCTCCGGCCGGGGGTCGTCGTCCACGGTGTCGCGCTAAAGCCCGGCAAACCGATTTGCCTGGCGGCCCACGACACGACGCCGGTCGTTGTGCTGCCCGGTTTTCCGACGTCGGCAATCTTTACCTTCCACGAGTTTGTCGCGCCCGTGCTGCGCGCCATGGCGGGTCGCAGCGAACGCGCGCGCGAAGTCGTCGCCGCGCGGCTCGCCCTGCGTACCCAGTCGGAGCGGGGGCGGCTCGAGTATCTCCTGGTGGGCTTGGTGCGCGACGAAGCCGGCGATCCGGTCGCCTACCCGATGGGGAAGGGAAGTGGGAGCGTCACCGCGTTCAGCCGCGCGGATGGCTTCGTGCGGATCCCGCGCAATACCGAGATCGTGGAGGCCGGCGAAGCGGTCGAAGTGACGCTGATCGGACACGAGATCCCGATCGCAGACCTGGTCGTGATCGGAAGCCACTGCGCCGGGCTCGATCGAATCGCAGCTGCCCTCGGCGAGCGCGGCGTACGCGTCAAGGTGCTCTCGGTCGGGAGCCAGGGCGGTCTCGCCGCCGCCCGGCGCGGCGAGTGCGACATCGCGCCGATCCATCTTCTCGATCCGAAGACCGGCGAGTACAACCACGCCTTCCTGAGCGAAGGGCTGCGTCTGATCCCGGGGTACACCCGCATGCAGGGCATCGTCACCCGCCCGGGAGACCCGCGTTCTATCGAGGAGCTGCTTCGAGATCGGCGCGCGCGGATGGTGAACCGCAACCGCGGCAGCGGTACGCGCATCTTGATCGACGGCCTGCTCGAGGAACGCAGGCCGCCGGGCTACGCGTACGAGCCGCGCTCCCACTACGCCGTTGCCGCCGCTGTCGCGCAGGGTCGGGCCGATTGGGGCGTCACCATCGAAGGCGTGGCGCGGCAAGCCGGTCTCGATTTCCGCGCGCTTCGCAACGAGCACTACGACTTCGCGGTGCCCGAAGCGCGTTGGCACCGGGGCCCCGTCGTCCTCCTGCGCGAGCTGCTCGAGCCGGGCTCGGAGCTGCGGCGCGACCTCGAGACGCTCGGCTTTCAGACACCCAAAGCACCGTGACGGACCCGTGTGGGGCGGGGGAGGAACTCGAACTCCGGATCGACGGCCTGGCCGCCGGAGGCGACGGGGTGGGCCGGGACGCGGGTGGACGGGTGGTTTTTGTGCCGCTGGTCGCGCCGGGCGACCGCGCGCGCGTGAGGTTGGTCGAACGCAAGGAGCGCTACGCACGCGCGACCCTCGTGAGGTTGATCGAGGCGGGGCCGGGCCGCGTCGAAGCGCCCTGCGAGGTGTTTGGGCGTTGCGGCGGATGCGCGTGGCAACACCTCTCCTATCCGATCCAGTGTCGGGCCAAAGAGCAAATCGTGCGCGATGCGCTCGAGCGGATCGCCAAGGTCCAGGTGCCCGCTTTTCGGTGGTACGCGTCGCCCCGCGCGTACGGGTATCGTGCCCGCACCCGGGTCGCCGTGTCGCGCGGCAACGTGGGCTACCGGCGAGGGCGATCCCACGAGGTGGTCGCGACTGATCGCTGTCCCATCCTGCTCCCGGCGCTCGAGGAGGCGCTCGGCACCCTGGCCGCCGCCCCGCCCGATGACGGAGAGTGGGAGCTTGCGGTCGACGCCCAGGGCCGCGCGTCCGTTGCTCCCCTCGCGGGACCGCCCACGCCGCGCCAGGTCCACGTCGCCGAAGACAAGCTCACCGTGAGCACTGGCGTCTTCACCCAAGCGAATCCCTTCTTGATCGGTCCGTGGTCTCGCTACATCTGTCGCGCAGTGGGCTCTGGGAGCCGGGTGCTCGAGCTCTTCGCCGGCATCGGGACGCTGAGCCTCCCGCTGGCTCGGCAGGCAGCGGAGCTCGTGGCCGTCGAGGGCGACGCGAACGCTTGCGCCCACCTGCGCGACAACTTGGCGCGCGCATGCCTCCCCGCGGCGGTGCTCGAGGCGCACGTCGGCGACGCCACGCTCCGGGATTGGATCGATCGCTATCGCCCCGAAGTTGTGGTGTTGGACCCTCCGCGGGGCGGCTTGGGTCGGGACGCCTCGCGCACGCTGGGCGCCACCCGGGTGCGGCGGGTCGTGTACGCCGCCTGCGACCCGGCGCCTTGGGCGCGAGATCTTCGCGTATTGTGCGAGGCGGGGTTTGCGCTGGAACACACCGCTGGCTTTGACTTCTTTCCCCAGAGCCCGCACGTCGAGACGGTCGCGGTGTTGTCGAGACGCTAACCCGGCCAAGGGGTCGTCAGGGAGAGACAAAGCCCCGGCGGACGGCATGCCGCACCAGATCCGTCGCTTTGCGGGCACCGAGCTTCCGCATCAGGTTGGTGCGGTGGCTCTCCACCGTCTTGACGCTCAAATGGAGGTCCGTCGCGATTTCCTTCGCCGAGTAGCCCTCGGCGATCAATTGCAGCACTTCGCGTTCGCGGGAGGAAAGCTCAAAGAAGGACGAACCGGCCCGGGCGTTGCCGCGCAGCTCCTGCGCGATCAAGCGCGCGATCGGCGGACTGAAATAGCTGTCGCCCCGCACTACGGCACGCACGGCGCTGATGACTTCCTCCGCGCGGGTATTCTTCACCACGTAGGCGTCCGCGCCGAGCGAAATCGCGTTGCGGACATAGGGTGGGTCGCTGTGCATGGAGAGCAGCACCACTTTGACGGCGACCGGAAGAGCACGCACCCGCTCAAGTACCTCGAACCCGGCGAGCAGCGGCATGTTGATGTCGAGAACCACCACGTCGGGGCGCAGCCGATCGATCTTTTCGAGCACTTCGCGGCCGTCGCCGGCCTCCCCGCACACCTCGAGGTCTTCTTCGCGGTCGAGAAGGCGTCGCAGACCTTCCCGCACGATTTCGTGGTCGTCCGCGATCAACACCGACACCATCGGAGTTTGTTATCGCAGGCGTCTCGAAGGATCAATTTTCGTGGCCGTCCTTGATGCTCCCGAGGGGCGTCGGCTAGGCTCCAGTCATGAGAACTGCCGTCCCGTCGACGGCGACCCCGTCCAGGCAGAGTGGTTTCCGACTCTACGTCGAAGGGCCCCGCGACCGCGGCATCGTGGAGACTTGGGCAAAGACACGCAGCCGTGACCTCGGCCGCTGGGTGGCCCGCGAAACGGTGATTCTCGGCGGAAGCCAACCACAACGAGCCGTGGAGGATTTTGCGCTGAATCGCCGCGAGCGGGCGAGTTTCTGCGCGCTTTGCCTGCTGGATCGCGACCAGGGGGATCTCGTTCTAGAGCCGTGTCGCCGCGAGGGCCTCGAGTTTTTCGTGTGGCCCCGCAGGCATATCGAGAGCTATCTGCTGGTGCCGACGGCGATCCGCCGCAGCCTTCGTTTGCCTGCAAGGGATACTCGGGTCGAGGCCTTTTTTGCCCGGGAAGCCCCGTTGGAAGACGAGGACGCGCTGCGCGAGTTCGACGCGAAGGGGCTCTTTGGTCCACGCGGCGGCTTGGCCGACCAGTTGGGGCGCGCCGTGTCGTCCGCCCATGTCGCGCGGGCGATGCGGGCCGAGGATCTCCACGCAGACGTCGTACGCCTGCTCGACCTGCTCGCCGAGGGGACGGGTCAAGGTCGACGACCGACGGCGGTGCGCAAGCCCAAAGCGGGCGCGCGTTGAAGCTGCTCGTGCTCGATTTCGACGGCGTCCTGTCGGACTCCGCGCGCGAGTCGTTTGAGGTTGCGTTGCGGACCTATCGCGCCCTCGGCCACTCCGAATCCGACTCGTTTGCCGATTGGGATCCCCGTGCGCTCTACCGGAATTTTCTAGAGATCATGCCCCTCGGCAATCGCAGCGAAGACTTTGCGATCGCATTGGTCGCCCTGGAGCGCGGCGCCGCGCTCCCCGACCAAGCCAGTTACAACCGATTTCGCGCCGGGCTCGACGAGACGTGGCTGCGCGCGTTTCACGAGCGCTTCTATCGGGAGCGAGCGGCGTTTGCGGCCGAGGCACCCGACCGATGGCACGCCCTGCTGGCCCCCTATCCGCAATTTTTGGGGCTGCTTCGGGAGCGCTCCGGCGAGTGTCCCTACGCGATCGCCACCGCAAAGGACCGGCGCTCTGTGCTGGAATTGTTGGAGCGCTACCAGGTCGAAGACCTCTTTCCCGCCGATCGGATCCTCGACAAAGAGACCGGTGTGAGCAAGGTCGAGCACCACCGCTGGCTCGCGGATCACACCGGTACGGCGTTCGAGGAAATGGTGTTTGTCGACGACAAGGTGAATCACCTCGACGCGGTGGGCCGTTTGGGGGTGCGTTGTGTTCTGGCGGCATGGGGATACAACGGGCCCCGCGAGCACCGTGCCGCCCGCGCCGCCGGCCACGCGGTGTGCACCCTCGACACGGTCGAGGCAGAGCTGTTCGGCGCTCGGCCGGGGAGGGGACGTTGAATCTGGACCTCGAGTTCCGTCTGCGCGCCGAGCGCACGCCGAACCCGCAAAGCGTCAAATGGGTCGTGCACCCGCCGCTGACCGCGCGGGGAGGAAGCGCGTATTT
>CAJIBI010000402.1_pt1 | contig 12548 bp, 14 predicted proteins | sample 9199321 | NCBI WGS metagenome assembly CAJIBI01 (sample SAMEA7708294, study PRJEB35096) | sediment metagenome | biome: marine neritic benthic zone biome [ENVO:01000025]; feature: sediment [ENVO:00002007]; material: shallow marine sediment [ENVO:03000034] sea grass bed [ENVO_01000059] ... | reverse complement strand
CTGCCCAGCTCGGGGTACTTCTCGAACCACCGCCTTCCGAGGTCCGGGGGAAGCGGCGTCAGCTCCGGGAGCTCGATTTGGGTCGCCATGGCCGGATGCTACGCCTCCACAATCGCCTCTGCCCCATCCCGGCGCCGCTGCGGCCACGAGGGCGCAGTACCCAGACGGGTGTCCTTCCCTCAAAAGGAGAGGAGACAGACGCCTACCGGACGGTATAATCGCGGGCTCGGACCGATCGATCGGCCGGATCCCAGACACCGCAGCGGGGAGACTCCATGCGCACCGAACAACACCGCATCGTGATCATCGGAGCCGGCTCGGCCGGGCTCTGCATGGGCGTGCAGCTCAAAAACGCTGGGATCGACGACTTTGTCATCCTCGACAAGGCGGCAGCAGTCGGCGGCACCTGGAACTGGAACCGCTATCCGGGCGCGGAGTGCGATGTGCAGTCGCATCTCTACTCCTTCTCCTTTGAGCAGAAGAACGACTGGTCGCGTCCCTTCGCGGGCCAGGAAGAGATCCTCGGCTACCTGAACCACATCGCCGACAAGTACGACCTCCGGCGCCATCTGCGATTCAACGACGGGGTCGCGTCGCTGGCCTGGCAGGAAGCGGACTCCCGCTGGCGGGTCGGCACCGAGGCCGGCAGAACTCTGGAAGCCAATGTGGTCGTGAGCGCGATCGGGATGTTCAACGACATCGTGTGGCCGGACATCGAGGGGCTCCACGACTTCGAGGGCACCTACTTCCACTCGGCGCGTTGGGACCAGAGCCACGACCTCAGCGACGAGCGAGTGGGCGTCGTCGGGATCGCGGCCAGCGCAATCCAGTTCGTCCCCGAGATCGCCCCCAAGGTGCGTCAGCTCCACCTCTATCAGCGCACCGCCAACTGGGTCGTGCCCAAGCCCAACACGCCCTACACCGAAGCCGAGCTCGAGGCCTTCCGCCGCGACCCGAGCAAGGTGAAGCAAAGCCGGGACGAGATCTACGACACCTGGAACACGCTCTGCACCTTCAAGGACAAGCAGGTGCTGGCGGAGATCGAGAAAGCGGGCCTCGAGCGCATTGCCGAGGTGAAGGACCCCGAGCTGCGCCGCAAGCTCACCCCCGACCACCCCTTTGGCTGCAAGCGCCCGCTCTTCTCCGACCTCTACTATCCGACCTTCAACCGCGACAACGTCGAGCTGATCACCGAGGAGATCGAGAGAGTCTCGGCGAACGGGATCCACACCGTGGACGGCGGCTTTCGCGAGCTCGACACCATCATCTATTCCACCGGCTTCTACACGACCCGCTATCTGGCGACGATGGACGTCACCGGTCGCGACGGCCGCTCGATCGAGGACGCGTGGAGCGACGGCGCCCAGGCCTACCTCGGCATGAGCACCGCGGGCTTCCCGAACCTCTTCATGCTCTACGGCCCGAACACCAACCAGGGCTGCATCCTGTTCATGCTCGAACGCCAGGTGGACTACGTGATGCGCCAGATCAAGCGAATGGACGCCGAAAAGCTGGCGTGGATGGACCTTCGCCCCGAGGTGCAGGACGCCTTCAACGAGAAGATCCAGAGGGACATCGACGAGGTCGAGGTCTGGCAGGCCGCCTGCGGTCACGACTTTTACTACCGCGCGGGCCCGAACCGCCGCTTTGTCACGCAGTGGCCGCACTCGATGGACGACTTCACGGCGGCGGCCACCACGGCAGCGGATGCCGAGAACTACGAGGTCAAGCGGTCGGCTTAGCAGAAGAAACGGACGTGGCGGGCCGAACCGCCGCGACCGCTACTCCCCGGGCCAACCCGGCACACCCTCGTCGAGCTCGACCCCAAAGGTGTTGAGAAAGCCCGAGACCATCCGGTAGGTCAGCGCCGAGCAGACAAACTCGATGATCTCAGGCGGCTCCCAGCGCTTTGCGAGCTCGGCCCAGGTGGCGTCGCTCACGCAGTCGTCGGTGTAGAGGTCGTCAGTCATCTGGAGCAGCACACGGTCTTCCTCGGACCACGGGTGGCAGCGCAGTGGCCGTGTCACCGCGACGACTTCGTCCTCGGTCACGCCGTGGGCCTTCCCGTACAAGGTGTGCTGGCCAAACTCGTAGCGGGCCTGGCAGTTCCACCCCATCCGCAGGATCACCAGCTCGCGTTGCCGCCGCGGCACCGAGGCCTGGTTCAGGACGTACCCCGCCAGCCCGCCGAGGGCCTTGGCGAGGCCCGGGTGGCGCGCCATGGTCGCGCGCACGTTCACCGCGTTGTGCGGCTGATCGCGCATCACCTCGCGGGCTTCCTCGGCCGCCTTTGGGTCGGGTTGGATCCGCGCGCGGGTCGGGCGTTGCAGCGCCATTTCGCCCCTCCTCAGCGGATCGCGACGGGGTTGATCACCCCCTGGACGGCTCCCTGGAAGCGCGCCGGTCCGAGCACAAAGAGGAACTCCCAGGCTTCGTCCGCCACGAGGTCGGCGGTGACCATGTTCTCCAGGATGTAGATGCCGCGCTTCACGATCAGCTCCTGGTGCACCGGGACGAACTCGCCCTCCTTCTCCGCCGGCTGCGCCTCGGTCCCGATGGTGTCGCCGCCAATCGCAACGGGGCTCTTGCCCGCCAGGTAGATCGCTCCCTCGACGCCGATTCCGGGCCACCCGGCCTTCGCGGCCGCCGGGTCGATCTCCGCCATCGCCATGTAGCCGGTGTGAAGCAGGATGACGTCGCCTTTTTGAAAGGTGATCCCTTGACGCGCAGCGGCGCCGTCGAGCTCGGCGCGGTTGATCGCCGTCCCGGCGGCGAGCATCTCGACCCCGCCCTTCTTGATGACCGCTTTCGAGCCCTGGGCCTTCATGTAGCCGAGGATGTCGAGGACCACACCCCGGGTCACGATCGGGGGAATCTGGTCGATACCAAACTTGGTGAGACCCTGGCGGTGATAGAAGTCTTTGGAGGTGAATCCGTTGTAGAACACGTTGTCGATGGCGGCGTGCCCCAGCCCGTCGATCTGGGAACCGACGCCCATATAGGTGAGCATCCAATCGTCGAAATACCCGAACTTGTTGGTACCGAGCGGCGCGCCGAGCCCGTCGGCCCCCTCCGCAAACACGGTGAGCTCGAACATCCGAGAGCCGGCCGCCGGCGTCTCGCGGCCGGTGACCATGCCCAGGCCGTAGCGCTTGCCCTGCTTCACCAGTTTTACAGCGGCCAGGATCACCTCGGGCGTGATTTCGTTGACCGCACCCAGCGTGTCACCCGCTCCGTATTTCGAGGGCACCCAGTCCTGGGCAAGGGCGGGCGTGGTCAAAAGGACGGTGGCGAGGACGCCACAAAGCGCGGCACGGTGCATGGGGAATCCTTTCCTGCACTGGGTTCGGGGCGGCCCATTGTATTGCGCCCGCACCGGGATCCCAACGGATTCTCCGGGGGAGGGTCTCCGCAGGACCCCTTAGGTCACGGCGATCGGGTTGACCGGCGAACCCGTGCCCCGCTCGATCTTGAGCGGCGCGACGGTCAACAGGAAGGACGGGGCGGATCGGGGCCGGAGCTTCTGGGCAAGGGCTTCCAGATCGAGGTGGTGGATCAGCGGCAAGCCCAGATAGACCTCGGTGAGGACGTGGATCGGGACCGAGCAGTGCTCGGTGGTAGACGGAAAGTTGTCGCCGGGCCCGTCGGTGGCCACGGTAGCGGCGTCCCACGCGGCGATCGTGTCGATGCAATCGACGTGGAGGCCGCTCCAGTTGCCGTGGTTGTCGAGCGCTTCTGCGGCGTCGGGCGCGACGAGCGGCGCCGCAAAGCGACCGGTGCGGATCACGACGGCGTCACCGGGCTCGACGAGACCGTTGAAACGCACGAGATCCTCTGGCACGACCGGATCGCCCGGTGTCAGAAACCGCTGCCCTCGCTGGGCGGGTACGTCCACCAACCAGCCGCGGGTGGCGAAGCCACCGAGATCGAGGATGGTGTACTTCTTGACTCCGTCCGCCAGCGTCACCACGTCCTCGCAGCGCTCCCCGTTGAAGGAACGCCCGCGGTGGCCCACATGACAAAACGCGTCGATGTGCGAGTTCGTCATCCCGTGGGTCGCGATCGTGATGCGATCGCCGGATTCGAAGAGCCCGTCGGCGTCCGGCGCGAACGCGTAGCGTCCCGCCCGGAGCAGCTCGTAGTGATAGTCGCTGTCGTAGTCGGCCGCGGCCGTGACATCGTCCTCACGCAACGCGGAGCCGAGCTCGATCACGTCGTGGTCCACTACGGCGTCGAAGCCCCGCCGCGTGGCATCGCGATCCACCAAATTGAGCGTCCCGCGCCCGTTGCTCCAACGGCCCCAGTTGTAGGTGTGGTAGGGCCAGTGCTCGAGCGCGTTACGCAAACGCTGCGCCTTCTCCATGACGTTCTCCTCGACCGCCTCGGCGGCTACTGCAGCGGCGAAAAGCTCGACGGTTTCAGAAGCTGATTGCGCTGGCTCACGATCAAAGGCTGCGCTTTGGGCCGAAAGGCCTGCAGGGCGGGCTCTTCGCCCTGCGCCTTTCGGGCGCGCTCGCGGTGGGCGAGATCCTCGTAGGCCCAGAGGTGCACCACCTCGTTCAGCGCGCCGATCTCCGACGACCACCAGCCCACGAGCTTTGCGTGCCGGGTCAGGTGCGGCAGCGCCTCCTTTTCCAGCATCGCCTCAAACTCGGGCACCTTTCCCGGGACCAGGGTGTACACGCGCATCTCGTAGACCATGTTCGTCTCCTTGTCCTAGTGGTCGCGCAGGAGTGTGCCCGCGCCGTAGAGCTTGTCCGTGAGGCCGTTGCCGCGGTACGCGTGCCAGAGGGTCGCCGCGTTGATGGCGATCACCGGTTTGCCGAGCCAGCCCTCGGCGTCGTCGGCGAGGCGCACCATCGAGAGGTTGGTTCCGCACTGGACGATCGCATCGACGTCGGGGCCGTCGAGTTCCCGCAGGACGTGGCGTAGCGACTCGGGGCCGATCTGGGCGATCGCGGTGGCGCTCTCACAGCGCAGGTCCTTGTAGCGCGCGACAGCGATGCCGCAGTCCTCGAAATAGCGGACGATCTGTTCGCGCATGATGGGCTGGTAGGGCGTGAAGACGGCGATGCGTTCCGCACCGAGGGCGCCGAGCGCGGCACGGCAGGCTTCGGACCCCATCGAGATCGAAAGCCCCGAGAGCTTTTGCATCTTCTCGGCGAAGCGACGGCTCCCCTCGAGTCCACCCCAGAAGGTCGGCGCCGACATTCCCATCACGAGATAGTCGGGCAGACAGGTCAGCACATCGCGGGCGGCGATCTCGATCGCACGGTCGACTTGGGCGAGGAGCTCTTCCATCGCACGGTCGGAACCCAGGTTGGGTTGCCCGATGTAGATGCGCCCGCTGTGAAAGGTGACGCCGGGAATCTTCATGTCGGCAAAATCCGACTCGACCACGGTGTTGGTCGAGGGAATGATGACCCCCATTTTTGCGCGGAACCCGACCACATCCGGCATTGCGGCTGCCTCGCCCCCTATACGCCCCGCCGCGATTCCATGTGCGGCAGGAGACGCTCGCCAAAGGTGTCGATGTCGCGTCCGAAATCGGGGAAGGCAAACATGCAGGCGTCGAGATGGGCCTCCTCGTACAGACGGTCGAGATAGCCCGCGACGGTCGCCCAGCCACCCACCAGGGTGGGCAGGCCCATAAACATCGATTTGCGCTTGAGGCTCTCCGACATGCCCTCCGAGGGATCGAGCTCGGCTTGATCCACCAGGTTCGCCAACGCGCCCTCGTCGGCGCCGGCGACGATATGGGCGAAACGCCGCCGCGCCTCGGCGTCGCTGTCCGCGGCGATGACGTTGAAGAGCCCGATCGTCCCGACGTCGCGCCCCAGGCCTTTGGCGTGGCCCTGGAGCTCGGTCGTGATCCCCCGCATCACGCGGATATCGGCCTCGACGTCGTCGACGTTGCCGCCGGCGATCACGAAGTTGCGATCTCCGCATTCGGCCGTGAAGCGGATCCCGCGCGCCGATTGCCCGGCACAGACCAACGGAATATACGTGCTCGGGGTCGGCTTGATCTCGGCGCGATCGAGCTGAAAAAACTCGCCGCGGAAGTCACATCGGCCCGTTTCCCAGAGGTCGCGCAGCACGCGGACGTACTCGGTGGCATAGTCGTAGCGGTTGCTGAAGTGCTGGTCGCCGGGCCAGAGCCCCATCTGCTGGAACTCGTCCTTGTACCAACCGGAGACGATGTTGAGGCCAAAGCGACCGGGGCATACGGCCTCGATCGTCGCCGCCATGCGCGCGGCCACCGCCGGGTGGAGGCTCAGGTTCGTGACGGAGGGCACCAGGCGGATTCGCGTCGTCACAGGGGCCAGCGAGGCCGTCAGCGTGAAGGAGTCGAGGGCGTAGTCCCAGTATTCGGTCTCCCCGCCAAAGCCACGGAACTTCACCATCGAGAGCGCGAAATCGAAGCCGAGCGCCTCACATTGCAGCGTGACGTCGCGGTTGAGCTCCCAGGTGGCCACGTGGGCGGGACGTTTCGCGAAGCGATGAACCCGCCTTTGGCGATCGGCAGAAAAATCCCGAGCTCGAGCAATCGGCCTCCGATCCACGTCGCGGGCGGAACACGCCGGGTAGCGCTCCACCACCCCGTCACCCATTGTAGAGTGACCCCCGTATTCTTCCCTCCCCGAGCGAGAGCGGTATGAGCAAGCGCATCAAGGTCATCTTTCCGGTCCCCCTGTCCGAGCACACGCACGCGCTCATCGAGACGCAGATCCCACGGGTGTTCATCCGTCCCGAATTCGATGTCGAGTTCGTGGGCTCGAAGCGGCTGATGACCCTCGCCAACAGCTACTACGACATGTTCATCATGGACGGGATCGTGGTGGAAGCGGGGCTGCGCGCGGAGGAGGAGGGCTTTGACGCGGTCTGCATCAATACGGTGAGCGACTCGGGCCTCTACGCCCTGCGCTCGCGGCTCAGCATCCCGGTGATCGGCCCGGGGCAGGCGGCCTTCCACCTCGCTTGCGTTCTGGGTCACCGTTTCTCGATCTTGACGATGTGGGAGGCCTGGTTGCCGCTCTATCGAAAGACCTTGAAGGAATACGGCCTTGAGGCCCGCCTCGCCTCGATTCGTCACATCGACACCCGCCCCGACGTCCAAGAGCTCCTCGAGGGAAAGGAAGAGGTGGTATTCACCGCGCTCGAGGCGGCCGGACGGCGCGCCATCGAGGAGGACGGGGCCGACGTCCTCGTGCTGGGCTCGACCACCATGCACCAGTCCCACGCGTATCTGGCGGAGCGTCTCCCGGTGCCGGTCGTCAACCCGGGACTCGTGGCCTACAAGCTCTGCGAGCTGTGTCTCGACCTGGGGATGACCCACTCGAAGAAGGCCTTTCCCGCGCCAGAGACGCTGCAGGACGAGGCGATCTTCCCGTCGGCGGCCCCGCTCGGAGGCAAGACAACGTGAGCCACCCGCAGCGCCGCGAGCGCATTCTCGCCGAAGAGGAGGCCGCAGCGTGGATCGTCGACGGGATGACCGTCGCGTTTGGCGAGCCCGCGCCGATGGCGACCCTCCGTCACGTGATCCGCCGCGGGGTTCGCGACCTCACCGTGATCGCGGCGGGGCTCTCGCTCGATCTGTTGATCGCCGCGGGCTGCGTGCGAAAGGTCGTGAGCTACTACGCCGGTGGGGGCTTTGGGGTCCCGGTGGCGCCGTCGTTTCGGCGCGCCGCCGAGGCCGGTGAGATCGAGGTCTGGGAATGCGAGGAGGGGATCCTCACGGCCGGTCTACAGGCGGCGGCCCAAGGGCTGCCGTTCTTGCCGTGGCGCGCAGGCGTCGGGACCTCACTCCCCGAGGTGAACCCCGACCTCAAGGTGATCGAGGACCCGATCCGCGGGGAACCGCTACTCGCGGTGCCGGCCATCCAGCCCGATGTCGCGGTGATCCACGCAGCCGTCTCGGACGCCTACGGCAACGTCCAGCACTGCGGGGGCCCGGGCTGGATCGACCTCTTCCTGTGCCGCGCCGCCACCAAGACGATCGTGCAGGTCGAGAAAGTGATCTCGAACGAGGAGGTGCGCGCGAATGCCTGGGCCACGACGCTGGCCGACGCCGACGCCATCGTCCGCATGCCCTACGGTGCGCACCCCTTCTACAGCCGCGGCTATTACGTGCAGGACAGCGACTTTCTGCGCCGTTACGTCGCAGCCGCCAGCGCCGCGGCGCAGGCAGATGAGCCGGCAGACCTCGACAAGTTTCTCAAGTTTTACTGCCACGAGCCGGCGAGCCACGGCGATTATCTGGAACGAGTGGGCATCAAAACCCTCCTCGCTTTGTACGAGTACTGAGGTCCGATGGACACGCAATTCACACGTGAAGAGCTGATGGCGGTCTTCCTCGCGCGGGAGCTGCAGGACGGCGAGCAATTGCAGGTGGGGGTCGCCCTCCCCGTCCCCGAGGCGGCGGTGCGCCTCGCCCACATCCTGCACGGCCCCAACATGGAACTCATCTTTTTGGGTGCCCGCATGAACGTGGCCCACCTCGAGAGCCTGCCCTTGCCGGCCTTTGGCTGGGACCGGCGGGTGGTGCGTTGGGCCGAATCGTACAGCGACCGCGGTCATCGCTTTGACGACGTCCGACACTGGGGCAAACGCGTGTTCTTTATCGGAGGTGTCCAGGTCGACCCCTACGGAAACACCAACCTGATCGGGGTCGGCAGCGACCACCGCAAGCTCCGCTTCCGAGGGCCGGGCTCGGTCGGGACGCCGTCCCTCAGCACCCACGTGGGGCGCTACTACATCGTGCTCAACCACCACAGCGCGAGGACCTTTGTCCCCACCTGCGATTTCGTCAGTACCGTGGGATGGGGTTCGGGCGGCCCGGATGCCCGAAAGAAGCTCGGCCTTCCCGGTGGTGGACCGAAATACTGCGTGACACCCTTGTGCGTGATGGATTTTGACGGGGACGACAAGCGAATGCGCCTGCGTTCACTCCACCCGGGGGTCACCGCGGCTCAAGTGCAGGCCCAAACCGGTTTCGAGGTCACCCTCCCGGGTCGGGTGCCTACCACCAAGGCGCCCACCGCCGAGGAGCTCGAGGTGCTGCGTACGCGGGTCGACCCAGGTGGGGTCTTGCGCCGGAGCGCGGGGCGCTAGTCGCCAAAGAGCGTTTGCTGGGCGCTCTCGCGCTCGTCGACCGCGAGCTCGAGGCCGCGCAGCCACCCGGCGTAGCTCTCCGGGAGGCCGTGGTGGCGCGCACCGGCGAGCAGCAAGCCGAGATAGCGCCGCGACGGTTTGCGCCGCGGGTCGCCTTTCCAGGAGCGATAGGTGAAGGCCTCTCGCGTCGAGCCGTCTCGGCCCGCCACCCAAACCGTCTCGCGGGCGTAGGCGCCGCGGTGGACGCCTTCGCTGCGGTCGAGACGCGCCGATTCCGCGACCGTGATTCGGTAGAGCACACCCCAGACCTGCTCGCCCGAGTGGGGGCGGACATTCGCGGCGCCTCGCTCCCCCGGCCCAATCGGAAGATCGAAGGTCAACACCCAGTCCCCGAGGCGCCCCGCGAGAGCATGGCTCGGCCGCATGCCGCGCCGGCCGACAAAGGTGCGGGGGTCCATGTTGCTTCCGTATCCGAAGTACCAGAGCGTGCGCTCTGCTCCGGTGGCCGGTCGACGACCTGGCGCGTGCGGATTTCTCAGGAGTTGTCGGCCCATCCAGTGACGTGGGGCGCGTTGAAGTTGACCTGTACGTTGAGGGTCCGGTACATCCAGCGCCCGTCATGCCGCTCGTATTCCTCGTCGTATTCGGCGAGGATCCAGCGCGCCGCGTGCTCGCCCGACGCGGTGGTGACCGTGCACGGGCACAACAGCCGCCAGCGCCCGGTCGCTTTGTCGCCGTCCACGGCAATGATCGGGTTCATCGAGAGGTGCGCGGCCAGGACGATGTCGTCGGAGATCTGCGAAAAGAACGCGTGGATCTTGGCGCGCCCCTCGTAGCGGCCAAAGCCGGGGCCGCCGTCCCAGACGCCGTCCTCGACAAAGAGGCTTGCGATCCCGTCCGGGTTGTAGCCGTTGTCGCAGTGTTCGGCGTAGGTCGCTTTGAGCTGCTTGATGTCTTCGATCGCAGTGAGCCGAGCCACCTGGGTTTCGAGGGTCGATTGCGTCATTGCGCCTCCGTCGGGAGTGGGCCGGGTCGACCCCAATTTCCGGTGCAATCCCCGTTGGTTGGAGCGTAGCGGGTTGTTGTAGGGTGTGGGCGCCCCCGAGACGAAGCGGATCGACGCATGGACCTCGAGCTCCCCGACGAAGTGCAGATGCTCCAGGAGCTGGTGGAGAAGTTCGTCTCGAACGAGCTCGTGCCCCTCGAAGCCCGGGTGCTCGACCGCGAAGCCCACGGCGTCCGCCCGCTGCTCAACGACGGCGAGACGGAGGCGCTCCACGCCCGTTGCAAGGAGATCGGGCTGTGGGGCCTCGATGTCCCCGAAGAGCTCGGCGGGGCGGCGCTCGGGCCGGTGGCGAAGATGGCGGTGGGCGAAGAGCTCCACCGCACCGTCGTTCCCTTCGTCTTCCCTCCGGACTCTCCGAACCTCCACATGATGCTCGCCACCGCAAACGCGGAGCAACGCCAGCGCTACCTCGAGCCCTACGCACGCGGTGAGACGACGTCGGCGATCGCGATCTCGGAGCCCGGCGCCGGCTCCGACCCCGCCAGCATGACCACACGCGCCGAAAGGCGTGGCAGCGAGTGGGTGTTGAACGGTCGCAAGATTTGGGTCAGCCGCATTGCAACGGCGGACTTTTCGATTGTGATGGCGGTGACCGACCCCGAGAAGAAGGCGCGGGGCGGGATCACGGCCTTCCTCGTCGACCGCGACACCCCGGGGATGAAGATCAGCGAGCCCTACCTGATGCTCGGCGGCCACACGACCCACGAGGTGGTGTTCGAAGACTGCCGCCTGCCGGACAGCCAGGTGCTGGGCGAGATCGGGGCGGGCTTTGCCCCGATGCAGCTCCGCCTCACCGTGCGGCGCCTCGAGATGGGCGCCACGTGCGTCGGCCTCGCGCGTCGGGCCCTCGACCTCATGGTCGATCAGGCCAACACCCGCACCACCTTTGGCGCCAAGTTGGCGGACCGGCAGGCGGTGCAGTGGTGGATCGCCGACGCCGCAACAAAGATCCACGCGACGCGGCTGATGGTGCGGGACGCCGCCTGGAAGACCGAGCAGGGGCGCGACGTCCGCACCGAGGCATCGATGATCAAGGTCTTTGCCACGGAAATGGCCAGCGAGGTCATCGATCACGCGATGCAATCCTACGGCGCCATGGGCATCACCAAGGAGATGCCGCTCCAGATGGCTGCGCAACAGGTGCGCGCGGCCCGGGTCTACGAAGGCCCGACCGAGGTGCACCGCTGGGTGATCGCGCGGCGCCTGCTCCGTGACGCGCCGTCAGCGAGAACGTGATCGGCGCAGGTACTCGTAGGCGGCGACCCCGAGACAGGTGCTCACGTTGAGCGAACGCACCCGCGCGTCGCGGACCGGGAGCGAAACCAGCGCTTCCCCGTAGCGCTCGCGGAGGCCACGCGAGAAGCCGACGCTTTCGGGCCCGAACACGAACACCGCGTCTGCGGGAAGCTCGATGTCGAACAGGCAGCGCTCGCTTTCCGCGGTGAACAGAAAGGGCCTCCCGAGGGCGGGAAGCAGCGCCTCGAACGCTTCCCAGGTCGGGTGCACCCGCGGCGCTACGTGCGTCCAGTAGTCGAGGCCCGCGCGACGCAGGTGTCGGTCGTCGAGGGAGAATCCGAGCGGCTCCACCAGATGGAGCTGTGCGCCGGTCGCCAACGCCGTCCTCCCCGCGTTCCCGGTGTTCCACGGAATCTCCGGAGAAACGAGGACCAGGTGCAACACCGGGCTAGCTCAGCTGAAATCCCTCGTAGTCGTTCGCGACAACCGCCTCGCATTTCTCGACGTAGGTGGGAAAGCCGAGATAGGGCATGAACACCCGAGGCTTCCCGGGCACGTTGGCCCCCAGGTACCACGAATTGCAGCCGAGCAGCAGCGTCTCGCCCGCCACCTCGTTCACGTGGTCGACCCACTCATCCTCTGCCTCGAGGGTGGCCTCGATCTTGGCGAGGTCGCGACGCCGCAGGTAGTCGATGCTGTCGGCGATGAACTCGACGTGTTGCTCGATCGAATTGATCATGTTGGTGAGCACCGACGGGCTCCCGGGGCCGCTGATGATGAACAGGTTTGGGAAGCCGGCGGTCGCAAGGCCCAGAAAGGTGCGCGGCCCGGCCGCCCACTTCTCCTTCAGGGCGAGCCCGCCGCCGCCGCGAATATCGATGCGGTCAAGCGAACCGGTCATCGCGTCAAAGCCCGTCGCAGACACGATCGCATCAAAGGCGTAGTCCTGCCCGCCCACCCGCAGGCCTTCCGAAGTGATCTCCTCGATCGGTGTCTCGCTGATGTCCACCAGGGTGACGTTTTTCCGGTTGAAGGTTTCGAAGTAGCCGGTGTCGGCGCAGATCCGCTTACAGCCGATCACTGACTTGGGCGAGAGCAACTCGGCGACCTCCGGGTCGTGGACCACTTCGCGGAT
>CAJIBI010000325.1_pt1 | contig 12557 bp, 12 predicted proteins | sample 9199321 | NCBI WGS metagenome assembly CAJIBI01 (sample SAMEA7708294, study PRJEB35096) | sediment metagenome | biome: marine neritic benthic zone biome [ENVO:01000025]; feature: sediment [ENVO:00002007]; material: shallow marine sediment [ENVO:03000034] sea grass bed [ENVO_01000059] ... | reverse complement strand
TCCGAGAAATCCCGGGGGTTCGCAGCAGCGCGATCCTCGAGAGCATCCGAGGCGGGGTCTAGAGCCCGGAGTTCGGCGCCGCCAAGAAGCTCGCGTCGAGCACCTGCACCTCGGCCGCGTCCCCCGCCTCGATTCGCTCGGCCAGGGCGGGGAAGATCAACAGACCCTGGGCACGGGTCATCGAGGTGAGCACGCCGGAGCTTTGGTTTCCCGTCTGGCGGGCGAGAATCTCCTCTCCGCGCCGCTCGAGGGTGACGCGAACGAGGTGCATCCGTCCGGCAGCCTTGGTGAGGGGCTCGGCGAGGCGGGCGCGCAGGCGGGGCCGGAAGAGCGCCTCGTGCCCGGACATCTTGAGGAGGGCGGGACGCACGAACTGCTCGAAGGTCACCATTGCCGAGACGGGATTGCCCGGCAGACCAAACACCAAGGGGCCGTCTTCCCCGAAGCGCCCGAAGACCAGCGGGAAGCCGGGCTTGATCTTGACGCCCCAAAAGACGAGCTCGCAGCCGAGGCGCTCGAGCACGGGGCGAACGTAGTCGCGGTCGCCCACCGAGACCCCCGCGGAGCTCACGACCACGTGGTGGTTCAACGCGGCTCGCAGCCGGGCCTCGAGCGCCGCCGGTGTATCGGGCGCGATTCCGGTGTAGACGGCCTCCGCGCCGGCGTCGCGCGCCTGGGCGGTGAGCGAGTACGAATTGGATGAAACGATCCGGCCCGCACCCGGGTCGCCGTCGGGTTCCACCAGCTCGTCGCCACTCGACAGCACCGCCACCCGTGGCGTTTGGACCACCGCGACCATCGTGCGGCCCACCGACGCCAGGACCCCCAACGCCGCGGGACCCAACGCGGTGCCTGCCTGCAGCACGCAGTCGCCCACCTCGATGTCTTCTCCGGCGTCCCGCAGGTTCTCGCCGGGTTTGACCGCCACGCGAACGGTCACGCGGTCGCCCGCGCGGTCGGTGTCTTCCTGCCGGACGACCGCCGCGGCACCCGGGGGTATCGGGGCTCCCGTGAAAATGCGTGCCGCCTCACCCGGGGATAGCGCGGGCCCGGGTCGAGCCCCGGCAGCGATTTCCCGGGTGACCGCGAGCCCGTCAGCGGCCGGCTCGAGGTCGGCGGCGTGCAGGGCGTAGCCGTCCATCGCGGACACGGCATGCGGCGGGAGCCTGCGGTCTGAGACGACCGGCTCGGCGAGGACTCGGCCCTGCGCGATCGGCGCGGCGCGAACTTCGGACGGCAAACGCCGAGTGGCCTCCAGAATGATGCGCTGCGCCTCCGCAGCTTCGAGGCCGGTCCTCATGTTGCCACACTAGCAACCCACCCAGAGGTGCCCAAGAACTGGGCAGTGGGGCATATTCCAGCGGGGATTGGGAGACGGTTTGGCCACAACGCGACAACACCTCGATTTGGAGCAGGTTTTCGAGGCGATCCTGGACGGCATCGTCGTTGTGGATGAGCACGGCCGGATCGAGCGGGTCAATGGCGCCGCTCGCCGGATTCTGGGAATTGCCCAGACGACGACGGGTCCCCTCGAGGGAGAACCCCTCGAGATCCTGCGCGGTGCGCACCTGTTCGAGCGGGAGCTCCGCCGCACGCTCGAGGACGGAATTTCGTGCGTGGTCCACGACCTCAGCTTCGACCGGGGGGACGACGCGGAGACGGTGATCGACATCGAGACCGTACCCCTCACGACCCAGGACGGCGGCATCGGTGGCGCGGCGCTCGTCCTGCGCGACGCCACGATCGGCGCGAACCTCCGCGAGACCCGCGAAGCCCAGCTCCAAGACCGGGTCTTTGGTCGCATGGCTTCGGGGATCGCCCACGAGGTCAAGAATCCCCTGGGCGGTATCCGCGGGGCGGCCGAGCTCCTCGCTCGTCACAGCGACGACAAGCGCTCGCTGCGGCGCGCAGAACTCATCATGTCCGAGGTGGATCGGATCACGGCGCTGATCGACGACTTTATGGCGTTCACCAACGACCGCGTCCGGCCCGGGGTCGTCAACATCCACCGCATCCTCGACGACGTACTCGCGATCCTCGAGATGGACACGCAGTCGGCGCATGTGCGTTTCGAGCGCCACTTCGATCCTTCGATTCCGGAGCTTCTCGCGGATGGCGACCGCCTCCGACAGATTTTTCTAAACATCGGCCGCAACGGCATCGACGCGATGCGCAAGGTCGGTGGGACCCTCTCGGTAGCGACCCGGCTACGCCTCGATCACCGCGTCGAACTCGAGGGGGGTGCGCGGGTCCCCGGGATCGTGATCGACGTGGAAGACGACGGCTGTGGGATCCCCGAACACGCACGCGAACAGATCGGCACCCCCTTCTTTACGACCAAAGCGGGTGGAACGGGTCTTGGCCTCGCATTGAGCCGGCACTTTGTCGCGCGCCACGGCGGGTCGCTGCAGATCCGGCCGCGCGACCCCGTCGGCACCCGCGTGCGTGTGGTGCTCCCCTTGCGGAGGCAACCGTGAGCCGCTGTGCGCGCGTGCTGGTCGCCGACGACGAGGATTCGATTCGTTTTGTCCTCCGCGAAGCGCTCGAGGAAGAGGGCCACGAGGTTGTCGAGGCCGCTTCGGGCGAACCGGCGTGGGCGATCCTCGCAGCCGGCGAGGTCGACATCGCTTTTCTCGACATCCGGATGCCCGAGCTCACGGGCCTCGAACTCATCGAGCGACTCCGCAATACCGCAAGCGACATCGCTGTCGTAATCATCACCGCCCAGAACACCCTGGACAACGCCGTCGAGGCGATGAAACACGGCGCGCTCGACTACCTCGCCAAGCCGTTTCACGTGGCGGACGTCCTCGGTCTGGTCGACAAAGCCCTGCGCGTGCGCGATCTGAAACGCGAGGTACGTCACCTGCGCCGCGAGGCCGGCCTCGCAAACGAGGGGCGGCTCGTCGGGCGCAGCAAGGCGGTGCTCGAAGTCTTCAAGATGATCGGGCGCGTCGCCCCCCGCAACGTGCCGGTGCTCATCAGCGGCGAGAGCGGTACCGGAAAAGAGCTCGTTGCGCGCGCGATCCACCACGCCAGCCCGCGTGCCGAGTTCAACTTTGTACCGGTGAACTCGGCTGCGATTCCCCGCGAGCTACTCGAGAGTGAGATGTTTGGTCACGAGCGCGGCTCGTTTACCGGGGCCACCGAGTCGCGTGCGGGTCGCTTTCGCGAAGCCAATTTGGGGACACTCTTTCTCGACGAGATTGGCGACATGCCCCCCGACCTCCAAGCGAAGTTGTTGCGTGTCCTGCAGAGCGGCGAGGTGACGGCAGTCGGTGGGAAGCGCAGCGAGCAGGTCGACGTCCGCGTCGTCGCCGCCACCCACCGCGACCTCGATGAAGAGGTGCGCGCGGGGCGCTTTCGCGAAGACCTGCTCTACCGGCTGCGCGTGGTTCCCCTGCACATCCCGCCGCTGCGGGAACGCGCCGAAGACATCCCCGTGTTGGCGGCGCACTTCGCCGAGCGCTACAGCGAAGAGCTACAGACTGATTCCCGCTATCTGTCGGACGATGCGTTGCGCGTCCTGTCGGCCCACCCGTGGCCGGGCAACGTCCGCGAACTCGAAAACGCCATCAAACGCGCCTTGGTGCTCGGTCACCGAGAAGTGCTGGACGGTAGCGATTTTGCGTTCTTGACGGATGAGCAACGCGGCCCTTCATCCATCCAGTCGCTGGAAGAACGGGTGCGGAGTGAAGCAGAGAGCGCCTTCCGAGAAGAAGGCCAGGTCGAGCTGTATCGAAATTTCGTCGAACGCGTCGAGCGACCGCTCATCGAAGCCGCCCTCGCTTTTACCAACGGGAACCAGCTGCGCGCCGCAACGCTGCTTGGGATCAATCGCAATACGCTGCGGAAAAAAATCACCGAGCTCGACATCCAACTCCCGGTGCGTCCTTGAGCACTGCGGCCGCCCGCGGCGCCGCGATCTCTGGTCTCTATGTGCTGCTGGACGACGACCCACGCTGGCGCCGCGACCCGGTGGAGCAGGCCCGCGACGCCCTCCAGGGCGGGGCCGCGATCCTCCAGCTCCGCGCCAAACACGCGACCGACCGGGTGGTCAGCGACTGGGCGCGTGCGATCGTCGCCCTCGCCCACCCATGCGGTGTGCCGCTGTTTGTGAACGATCGATTCGACCTCGCGCTCTGCGCCGGCGCCCACGGCGTGCATCTGGGGCAGAGCGATTTGCCCCCCAGCCGTGTCCCACCGACCGCGCGCAGGCATCTTCTCATCGGCCGCTCGACCCACACCCTCGACCAGGTACGGGCCGCCCGGCACGAGCCCATCGACTATCTCGCGTTCGGGCCCATTTACGGCACCGCGTCGAAGGTCTCGGAGTACAGCGCCCGGGGTCTTGCGCTACTGGCCCAGGCGTGTGCTCTGCGCGGGACGCGTCCCCTCGTCGCGATCGGGGGGGTCGGCGCGGGCCGTTGCGCCGAAGTGATCGCCGCGGGCGCGAGCGCAGCATGCGTGTTGTCGGCGGTCGCGGGCGCGCCCGAGCCGGTGGACGCGGCAGCTGCGCTGGCCCGCGAAGTGGCCTCCGCGTCCGGGGCCCGCGGGTCCGCGCTTGGCTGAGCTCGCGCCGCGGGCGGTCGCGGCGTTGGGCCTGGCCGTGGCGCTGGGGCTCGCGTGGGTTCTGTCGCTCGAGCGGGGCCGGCCGCCGTGGCGCGTGTTGGGCGCCGGCCTCGCGCTTCAGTTCGCCGTCGCCTTCGTCTTCCTCAAAACCGACCTGGGCGACTCCTTGTTCCGAGCCGCTTCGTGGGGCGTGGCCGCGCTCTCCGCACCCGCCAAGGCGGGTTCGCGGTTTGTGTTCGGGGCGACCGCAGACGGCGACTACACCATCGCTTTTCACGTGCTGCCCACCATCGTCTTTCTCGGGAGCTTGTTTGCGGTCCTCGATCACCTGGGTGTCATCCGCTTGGCGGTGCGCGGAATGGCGGCGCTGATGGGCAAGGCGCTGCGTCTTTCGGGCGCCGAGAGCCTCGCCGCCGCGGCCAATCTTTTTCTCGGTATGGTGGAAGCGCCCCTCTGCATTCGACCCTACTTGGAAGGGATGACCCGCTCGGAGCTCTTTACCGTGATGGCCGTCGGGATGGCGACCGTCGCCGGTTCGGTCCTGGTGGTCTACGCGGAAATGCTCGGAGTCGATTTCGCCGGTCACCTCGTCACCGCGAGTCTGATCGCCGCGCCCGGGGGCATCATGATCTCGAAGGTGATGGTTCCGGAGCACGAGACCCCCGTCACCGCGTCGGGCGCGGCGCTCGCAACCGAGCGCCAGACGCGCGGCGCGATCGATGCCGCCTCGCAGGGGGCGCTCGCGGGCCTGCGTCTCGCCGCTTACATCGGAGCCACGTTGATCGCCTTCGTCGCGCTGGTCGCCTTCGTGAACCAGATTCTCGGCGGCCTTGGCCGCGCGACGGGATTCCCCGACCTCTCGTTGCAGCTTGTGCTGGGCTACGCGTTCGCACCGCTCGCCCTGTTGCTTGGGGTTCCCGCCGACGAGGTGTTGCCCGTCGCGTCGCTGCTGGGGACCAAGACCGTTCTCAACGAGTTTCTGGCGTACCGCGAGCTCGCGGAGCTCGTCGCAGCGGGGGCGCTTTCCGAGCGCAGCGCGACGCTCACGAGCTATGCATTGTGTGGATTCGCCAACCTCGGATCGCTGGCGATCCTGCTCGGCGGACTCGGCGCGATGGCTCCCAGCCGACGCGCAGAGATCGCCTGGCTGGGGCCGCGGTCCATCGCCGCGGGCACCCTCGCCACCTTCATGGCGGCGTGTGTCGCCGGCGTTCTGCTCTAACGCTCAGAGCGTCGTGGAGATCCCGCCGTCGACCGGGATCACCGCGCCGGTCACGTAGGCGCCCGCCCGCGACGCGAGGAAGAGCGTGACACCCGCCATGTCTTCGGGCTCCCCGATCCGCCCCACCGGACAGCTCGCGACGATTTGAGCGTAAAAGCGCTCGATCGTCGCCTCCATCATCTTGCTTTGAAAAGGGCCGGGCGCCACCGCGTTCACCGTGATCGCGGGCGCGAGCTTCTTGGCCAGCATCGCCGTCAATTGGTGGAGACCGGCTTTGGCGGCCACGTAGGGGTAGGTCTCCAGAGCCGGCACGCGCATGCCGTCGATTGAACCAATGTTGATCACCCGAGCGGGGTCGCCCGGCCGGCTCGCCGCATCGAGGGCGGGGCGAAGCAGACGGGTCAGGTTGAATACAGCCTTGAGGTTGGTGTTCATCACCTTGTCCCAGCCGCTCTCGGGGAACTCGTCAAAGGGCGCTGCCCAGTTCGCCCCGGCGTTGTTCACCAGAACGTGGAGCGCCGCTTCGCGCTCGCGCACCGCGGCGGCGAGGGCAGCGACGCCGTCGCTGCTGGATAGGTCCGCTTGGATCGCTTCGCAGTGGCCCTGCTTGGCGAGGCTCTCGGCGGTGGCGCGACACTCGTCCTCTTTGCGGGCGGCGATATAGACCCGAGCGCCCGCAGCGACAAAGCCCTCCGCGATCATGCGTCCGATTCCCCGCGAGCCGCCGGTGACCAAGGCGCTCTTCCCCTCCACCGAAAACAGCGCGCCGCTATCCATCCGAGTTTCCCTGTTCAGCCGTCGCCTCTTCCCAGGCGCGCCGCACGACAAAATCGCGGTTCAGATGGAAGATCCCGGGAATACCGATCGTCTCGTATCCCTCGTCCTCGGCGAGCTCGACCCGGTTCAGGGTTTCCTCGAGGGTCCAATCCGCTTCCCGCGCCTGTTCGCCAACCGTGACAAGCTCCCGCAGAAAGGTCTGGAACTGGACGACGTCGTCACGGGAGCCGACCTCTCCGTGGCCGGGGATCGCGCGGTCGAAGTCGAGCGCGAGCGCTCGGTCCAAGGCCTCTACCCAGCCGCGAATGCTGCCCCCCGCCTCGAGGTCGATGTTGGGATAGAGCCGGTTGAAAAAGAGATCCCCCAGGTGGAGGACACGGTCTTCGACAAAGTGAACCACCGCGTCGCCGCCGGTGTGCCCGGGCCCCAGGTGAAGGACGCGCACGGTCTTGCCGCCGACGCTGAACTCGTGCTGCTCCCGAAAGGTCTTGGTCGGAAGAAACGCGCTGTCTTCCCCTTCCCAATAGTCCGGGTCGAACTCCAGCAGCAGCGCGCGCGTGCGCTCCGTGGCGATGATCTCGGTGCCGGCGGGGAAGGCGGGATTGCCGTGGGTGTGGTCGCGGTGGTAGTGCGTGTTGATGACTTTGAGCGTCGGTCCGTCCGCCAGGGCTTCGGCGCGTTCGCGCAACCTCTCGCCCTGCATCCGGAAGGTCATCGTGTCGACGATCACGGAACCGCGCGCGGTCCGAAGAACAGCCACGTTCCCGCCAAACCCCGATAGCACCGTGAGGTCGTCACCCAGCGAAGTGACCCGCAGCGCGGTGACCTGCTGGTACCCGAAGATCGCGAGAATCGCGCAACCCACCACTACGAGCGCAACGACGACGGTCGCGACACGGCGCATAAAATTCTCCTCCGGGCGGGTGAGTATAGGGAGCCGGATCCGGTTCACCGGAAGCGGCGTCTGGCGCGACGCGCCTAGTGGACGCCGGAGGTCGGGACGACTGTGGCGGGGTCGATTCCGAGGCGCTGCCAGGCGTGGTCCCAGAGTTCGTTCTCGGGGATCTGCAGCACACTCGCCTCGTCGACCGGCGCGACCACCCATGCTCCTTGAGCGAGCTCGTTCTCGAGCTGGCCGGGGCCCCACCCCGCGTACCCCAAGAACAGACGCATGGTGGGCGAGGGGTCTCGGGCGACGGCGCGCAGCGCGTCGAGGGATCCGGCGAAGTGGAGGTGGCGCGCGAGGCTCATCGCCTCGGGTGCGCGGGCGAGAACGTCCGTGTCGGCCACGACCCAGCCGGTGTTGGGCTGAACCGGCCCGCCCCAATGGACGACCTGCTCCCCCCCACCCCGCCAGTCCACGCCCAAGCTCTTACAGAGTTCGGACGCGCGAACTTCGGTGGGCCGATTGAGCACCATTCCGACCGTGCCCTGCTCGTCGTGGTAGACCAACAGGACTACCGTGCGATGGAAGTTGGGATCCAGGAGGTCTGGCATCGCGATTAGGAGCGAAGGTGCGAGCGACTCGTCGGACACGGGAAAAGCGTAGCCCATGGAACCCGCGGATCCGGTGGGCGCTCCGCAGAAGCCGCGCCCTGACCCCGTCGAGCGCGCCGCGCTGCTGGTCGCGAGTGTGGTGTTGGCCTTGTTGTTGCTGTGGAGCGTCGAAGGCCTCCAGACCCGCGACCTGGTAGGCGCGCGACGGTGGGCGTGGGGAGCGATCGCGGTTGCTTCGGGTCTCGCGTGGTTCTCTCTGTTGGCCGCGCTTCGATCGCCCCAACCCCTCGAACGTCTCGGTCTCGTGCCCGCGAACTTGCACACGGTCATCTGGGGCTGTCTCGGCATTGCCGCCCTGAGCCACGGCCTCGATTCGTCGATCGAATGGATCGCGCCGGGCGGAAGCCCCGGCGTCCGCGCCGTGCGCGAGGTTCTGGCTTCACTGCCTCGGGACGAGTTGCCTTTTGTGCTCGCGGCCGCAGCCGGCTTGACACCGCTCGGGGAGGAGCTCTTTTTTCGCGGGCTAGTACAGCGTGGGATTGCCCGTCGCGGTTCTCCAACGCTGGCGATCGTCCTGGCTGCGCTGCTTTTTGGGGCCGCTCACGGAGACTGGCTCTATGGCGCTGCGGCGGCCGTTCTCGGGGCAGCGCTGGGCGTCTTGGTGCATTGGAGCGGCTCGCTCCTCCCCGCGCTGCTGGCGCACGGTGCCAACAATCTGATTGCTGTCCTTCAGGCTTCGGGCCGGCTCCCGATCCCAGCATTACTCGAGACACCATGGATCGGAACGTTGGTAGGCGTCGGGGTTGGACTCACGGCGCTGTGGTGGGCGCTGAGGCCACCCGGAGCCGGTAGACCACTCGATATCCCCCCTCGGGGATAAGATCCGCGCAGTGGTCTAAGGCCTGAGCGCATTTCAACCGACAAATCACTGCGGTGGCCTCGCTTTTGTGGGAGGGGCGATGGGGACCTCGTTTCCGGTCCTGGTAGTCGACGACGGCGAGCTTGAAGACGTACGCGACCTCCTCAACGGGGAACGCATCGATTTTGCACACCTCCGGGGCAGCGCCGTCCCCAACCCCCTGAATCCCCCCAGCGATCTCTTCATCACCAACGCCCGACACGCGGAGCTGGTGCAGCGCTGGGCGGTAGTAGGGCGCCCGGATCGGCGCCCACTACGCGTTGCGATCGTCGAGGAGGATTCGAGAGCCCTCCGGCGCCGTCTGCGGGAGCTCGGGTTCGCCTATCTGGTGCGGCGCCCGATCCACCGCCACGCGCTTCGTCTGATGCTGCTGCGCATGCTGTACCGTGGCGAGGAGCGCCGAACGGAGCCGCGCGTGCCCATCGGGTACGAGATTCAGGTGCGGTCGCGGCTTCGCAGACGGGATGCCTGGCTGGCGGATCTGTCCCGAGGCGGCTGCTCGATTCTTGCAGATCGCCCGATGAGCGCCGGCACCTCTCTCACCGTGGTCCTGCCCGGCGACCTCGACGAGTCGGACAGCGACCTCGCGCTGCCGGGCAAGGTGCTTCGTTCCGTTCGGCTCACCAACAAGGCGGGTTCCAGTTACCAGATCGCGGTCCGTTTCTCTCAGATCGGCCCGGTCGAAATGGAGCGGCTCGAGGCGGCCTTGGCGACGGCGATGCTCCAAGAGAAAGAGGAGGAAGAGGAGGTGGTGTTTTCGGAACCGGCCGCCGCGAACCGGGCGCCCGAGTCCCGAGATCCCGAAGACGATCTTCCCACCCTCATTCCAGAACCCTACGAGCGCCGCGAAGAGCGGCGCGGCCAGTACTCGAAGCGGGTCATCGCCTCGGTTCGAGACGCGATGCATCGCATCCTGATCGGCCGAGACCTCTCGGCCAGCGGCATGCGGATCGAGCACCACGAGGACCTCGCGATCGGGGACCGGTTGCGCGTCGCGATCTACGACGCCTCCCGCGCGACGCCGCTGGTCGTGGAGGCGGTGGTTGAACGCGACGACGGCCCCCACGGCCTCGCCCTGCGTTTCGACGGGATCGACGCCATGATGGGCCAGCAACTCGAAAGCCTGGTCGCGAGCCTTCCCCCGGTCGAGTGCCTCGCGGACGGCGAGACCGGCGCGATGGGCACCGTGGTCTCGGAGATCCTCGAAGACCAGGAGTGATTCCGCGCGCTGGGCGCGGCCGGTCAACCCCCCCAACAGTCCAAACACGGCGCTTCGCATCGCGACGCGATCCCTGTATTATCCTGCGCCGCCGGGAGGAGGAGAGCATGGCCCGCAGCAAGAGCAAGCAAAAGCGCGTGCGCAACCGGCGCCGCGTCCTTCGCAAAAAGCGGCTCGAACGCCGAAAGGCCGAGAAGAGCCCGAGCGCAGGCTGAGCCGGTCAGCCCGCGCGATCGAGCTCGGCGCTCTCCTCAGCAGACCCGAGCTGCTCGGAGTGCCCGCGCCGGAGCGCGCCGAGAGACCGGTTGGTGCGTTCCAGGACCGCAGAGCCCGATTCCACCGAGCATTCACCTTCTCCACAGTAGATCGCCCGTAACACGGATGCCGCGATCTGCGAAGAGCTACGCCACCAAAGCTCGCCGTTTACCACCAGCGTCGCGATCGCGATCTTGGGCTGGTCGGCCGGCGCCACGCCGACGAACCACTCGTAGCGCCCCTTCGGTTCGCGACCGCTGAGACTCCCGGTCTTGCCCGCAACCTTCACCGGGCCCAGCAAGGGGCGCCCGTGCCGATTGCGAAAGGCCCGGCGCGCGGTGCCGCTGCGAGTCGTCTGGGTCAACATCTCGCGCAGGCGGTCGGCTACGGTCGAGGTCCAGATCTGCTCGGGTGGCGCGGGCTCTGGCAGCCGCAAGTTCACTCCCTCCCCGCCCTCGATCGCGTCGACCCAGCGCGGCTCGATGAGCTCGCCCTTGGCCAGGGCGCCCGCGAGACGCAGCGCGCCGAGCGGCGTGACCCACGACCCGTCCAATCCAGAGCCCAGCCGCCCGAGATCGAGGTCGTCGGCGGCGTCCTCTAGCGACCCCGGGTCGTGCCCAGGTGCGGGTGCGTGCAGCAGGCCCGCGCGCCGCGCTTCTGCGGCAACCGCCGTCGCTCCGAGGTCGCGAACCGCAATCCGCGCAAAGCACTGATTGTTGGAGGTCGCGAGGGCATGTTCCAAGGTCGCCGTGTGTCCCCGCGCGGGTGTCTTGAGACGGGCCCGCGTGAGTCGGTAGGGGCTGCCGACATAGCGACAGCGATTCGCCGCGGCCTCGGGCCGAAGTCGCAGCAGACCGGCGGCCGTGATGACCTTCATGATCGACGCCATCGGGTAGGCGTGGGTCGCGGGAAATTGAGCGGGATCGGTCGACTCATAGGCGAGCAGTCGACCGGTCTCGACGTCCATGAGAAGCACGTGTCCCAGTGCCACGCGACCCCGGCGTAGGATCCGCTCCACCGCCAGCGAGAGGCTGGGGTCGATGCTGTAGTGGATGCGAAAAAATTCCGGTTCGGTCCCGCTCGCGCGGGAGAGCGGGACATTTTCGATGACCCGCTCCGCCCGTTCGTCGACAAAGCTCCCGACGCTCGCTCCTCGCGCACCCGGCGGCAGACGCCGGAGAAGCTCCTTGGGTGCCGCCGGATCCCGCGGCGGGGCCGCACTGATGGCGGGGAGCGCGGCGCGTTCGTCGACCTCGCCGCGCTGCGCCAGCGCGCCGCCGGCGAGAGCCGCCGTGACCAGCGCGAACAGCGTCAAACGGCCGCGCAGGGTCATCCGTCGCGTGTCGGCCCGTCGGGGCAGCACCCCCGGTGCAAATTCAAGTCGTGAGCGCACGGTCCCCCACAAGACACGGCAACCGGCGTCTGCGCCGGCCGAAGGGCTTGGGGGGTCGGAGCGTTGGGGGGTCAGTGGGCGACGACTTCTCGGATTTCCGGCAGTGCCGCCCTCAACCTCTCCTCGATACCGAACTTGAGCGTCTGCGTCGAGTTCGGACAGCCACTGCAGGCACCCTGCAGTACGAGATGAACGACGCCATCGCGGTAATCGACCAAAAAGATGTCTCCGCCGTCGCGCGCGACGAGGGGGCGGATCTCGCGTTCCAAAAGCTCGCGAATCTGGACCGCGATACGGCTCTCGGGCCCTGCGTCCGCCGGGATCGCCTCACCGGCGCTCTCGCGGTCCTCGGCTTCAGGCCCGAAGACCGCCTCGCCGGCAGTCGCGAAGCGCTTGAGTGCGGCCGCCACCGGCTCGGCCAGATCCGGCCACTCGGCCTGTGACGATTTGGTGACGGTGACGAACTCGGCCGCGACCAAGACCTCGAGCACTCCGGGGATAGCGAACAGCTCGGCGGCCAGCGGCGACACGGCCGCAGTGGGCGCCTCGCGAAAATACGCGCTTCCTCCCCGCGCGGTCAGCGGCGGGTGCACGACCCATTTGACGCTTTGCGGGTTCGGCGTGCGCTCGGCGCGCAGACGGAACTCGAGGTCCAGATTCAACGTCCCCTCCCCGGCCGAGCGCCGAACAGCTCTGCCTCGAC
>CAJIBI010000085.1_pt1 | contig 12565 bp, 8 predicted proteins | sample 9199321 | NCBI WGS metagenome assembly CAJIBI01 (sample SAMEA7708294, study PRJEB35096) | sediment metagenome | biome: marine neritic benthic zone biome [ENVO:01000025]; feature: sediment [ENVO:00002007]; material: shallow marine sediment [ENVO:03000034] sea grass bed [ENVO_01000059] ... | reverse complement strand
GACACCCCAGCCTCCCGCGGTCGTGAACACGACGGTCCCCCGGCCGCCCGGCAGTGGCTGGGTCGCGAGGGTCGCGGCCCATTCGAAGGCTTCCTCTACGTTGGGTGCACGCAACACCCCATATTGGCGACACACGCCGGAGAACACCCGGTCGTCGGTCGCCAGCGAACCGGTGTGGGAGAGCGCAGCCTTCTGTCCCTCGCTCCCCACGCCGCCTTTCAGGAGCACCAAGGGTTTGCGCGGCGTCAGGCGCTCGAGGGCGCGCACAAAGCGTGTGCCGTCCGGAATCCCCTCGACGTACGCCACGACCGCGTCGGTCTCGGGGTCCTCGGCCAGATACTCGAGGTAGTGAGCGATGTCGGTTTGGGCGGAGTTCCCCGCCGACACCGCCTTGGAGATGCCCACTCCCGTTTGGATGCCGTAGTTCAAGAAGGACGACACCAGATTCCCGCTTTGGCTCACCACTGAGACGCGGCCAGCCGGGGGATAGGGCGCCACGATTTGTGCGCACATTGCGACGGGTGTCGAGATCACGCCCTGCCCGTTGGGCCCCGCGAGCAGGATGCCCAGCTCATCCGCCGTCGCGACGAGCTCGTCCTCGAGAGCTGTCCCGTCGTCGCCCGCCTCGCGGTATCCAGCGCTCGCGACAAACGCTGCGCGGACCCCGACTTTTGCGCAGGCGCGCAACAGCTCGACATTGGCGGGCGCCGGAGTGCAGACAAACACCAGGTCGGCCCGGCCGGCGGGCACTTCGGAGACGTCCCGGAGGCTCGGTTTCCCCAGAATGTCGGCCCCCTCGCGGTTCACCGCAAAGATCTCCCCGCGATAGCCGCAGCGACGCAGGTTGTGGAGCGCGACAAAGCCGAACTTGCCGGGGTGGGTGGATGCGCCTGCCACAATGATTCCGCGCGGGTGGAAGAGGGGACGAAAGCGCTCGAGAATCTCTCCGGCGCTGCGCTCCTGCGGCGCGTCTTGGGGCCGGTCGCCGGGGGAGCGGACGACGAGGGCGTCGACGGCGACCGGCCGGCCCGCTCGCAGAATCAGGGGATTCACATCGACGCTCTCGATCGTGTCGTCGCCCAGCGCGAGGCCACCGAGCGCGACGAGAACATCTGCGACGGCGTCGAGCTCCGCCGCGTCTTCGCCGCGGAAGGGCTCCGTCACCAGATGGCTCGCGGCGAGGCTTTGCACCATCCGCCGCGCTTCACCGCGGTCGAGCGGTGCCCGTCCAAAGACGACGTCGCTGAGTGCCTCCGCCAAGATGCCGCCCAGGCCGACCAGGACGCAGGGTCCAAACTGGGGATCCCGCACCACACCGGCGATCAGCTCGCGTTTCCCCGCCACCATCTCGGACACGAGGAGGCCCACGTCGCCGTCCTCAGGCATCCGCCGCGCCCAGAGATCCTGCGCGGCCGCGGTAACCCCCCGGGGATTATCGATACCCAACCGAACCAAATCCCGCTCGGTTTTGTGAGAAATAGACGCACCACAGAGCTTCAGGGCGACGGGAAAGCCGACTTCCTCGGCCGCGGCGGCCGCTTCCTCGGGAGTCGGTACAAACTGCTCACGGGTCACCGGGACTCCCGCGTCCCGGAGCAAGGCCTTGGATTCAAATTCGGAGAGCGTGGATCGCGTGGTCATCGCGGCTCCTATCCTGCCAAGCCTGTCTAACTCGCGCTCGTTGGCGCGTTCCGCGGGTGGACCTCATCCCAACGCTCGAGACCCCCAGGGAATTGCTCTGTGCGGTCCGCTGAGCGACCTTCGAGGCCCCCCCAACAGGTAGAACCCGATTCCGGGGAGCGAGTGCGCGGGAAGCAAAATCCCGGTTCTTGGCCGGGGGGCAAAAACCGAGCCAAACTAGCAGCGGGCGGTGAGCATTCCGATCCGCTTCGGCGCCTACCGATGCGCACGAGGGGATCCCCCCTGACGGCAAGAACACATTCGCGGGCGTACTCGCGAGGGGGAGCTATTGGCAGCAAAGCCTTCTGAATTTGGCGACAACGCCTGGGCCGTGATCCTGGGCGCGTCGAGTGGATTTGGTCTCGCGACGGCGCAGAAGCTCGCCGAGCACGGCATGCACTTGTGTCTCGTCCACCGCGACCGGCGCGGCGCGCTCGGGCGGATCGAGCCCGAGTTCGAGAAGCTGCGCAGCCTTGGCGTCCAGGTGGTGACCCACAACACCGACGCGCTCGCCGAAGACAAGCGCGAAATGATCCTGAACGGGCTCGTCGAGGCGGGCGGCAGCGGCTGCGTGCGGGTGCTGCTGCACTCGATCGCCTTTGGGAATCTGAAGCTCGTCGCCCCCCAGAAAGAGGAAGACCGCGCCGGGGTCGGGGAGCTCGCCAAACGCATGGGCGTCGACGCCGCGACCCTGCAACAGGCCGTCGACGAACTCTTCGACGAGGGCACCGACACGATGGTCTCGCTCGCGAGCCTCCCCGAGTACTCGCAGCGTTCCTTCATCGACGACGACGACCTCGCCCGGACAATCCACAGCATGGGCACGAGCCTGCTCGGGTGGACCCAGCGTCTGCACGAGCGCAACCTGTTCGCAAGCGACGCTCGGGTGTTCGGCTTGACCAGCGAGGGCAACGCCGTCGCGTGGCGCGGCTACGCCGCGGTCGGGGCCGCCAAGGTGGCGCTCGAATCGATCGCCCGCTCGATCGCCGTCGAATTTGCGCCCTACGGGATCCGCACCAACGTGATCCAGGCCGGCATCACCGACACGCCGGCGCTGCGTGCCATACCGGGTAACGCGCATCTCAAGGCGGCGGCCCGTTCACGCAACCCCTTCGGTCGGCTGACGACCCCCCGTGACGTGGCCAATTGTATTTACCTGCTCGCGCGCGACGAAGCCGCGTGGATCAACGGCGAAGTGATCCGCGTCGACGGGGGTGAGCATATCTCGGGAGCGATGCGATGACGGTCTATCTGCACGGACTCGGACATTTCCACCCCGAGCACGAAATCACCAACGCCTTTCTCGAAGAGCTGGACATCGGCACAACCGACCAGTGGATTCTCGAGCGGGTCGGGATCCGCTCGCGGCGTACCGTCATGCCGCTGGACTATCTGCGCGAGACCCGAAACGCCGAGCCTCGTGCCGCCCTCGAAGCTGCCACCTACAGCAACGCCGACCTCGCCAAGAACGCAGCGGAGATGGCGATCGCCCGCGCGGGGATCGAGCCCGCTCAAATCGGTATGGTCTGCGCGGGCAGTTCGGCGGTCGATACCGCCTCGCCGGCGGAGGCGTGCAACGTCGCCTGCGCTTTGGGTCTCGAAGTCCCGGCCTTCGACGTGATCTCGGCCTGTACGAGTTTCTACGTGCAGCTTTTTTTGCTCCAGCAAATGGACCCGCAGCGGATGCCCGAGTTCGTGTTACTCGCCGTGCCGGACGCACTTACCCGCACCGTGGACTACCGCGACCGTACCGCCGCGGTGATCTGGGGAGACGGCGCGGCCGCGGCCGTCGTGTCGACGCGTGTGCCCGCTCCCGTGCAGATCCTGGGGAACACCCTGGCGTCGAGCCCCGCCGGCGCGGACAAGGTCATGGTGCCGCGCTTGGGCCACTTCGCGCAGGAGGGGCGCGTGGTGCAGACCTTTGGCATCAAGCGGATGACGCGTCTGGTGCGAGAGCTGCGCGAGGAATTCGCCGACGAAGACCGCCGCTTCCATTTCGTCGGTCACCAGGCCAACCTGCGCATGCTCCAGAATGTGTGCAGGCAATGCGAAATTCCCAGCGACCGGCACCACAGCAACGTGGAGTGGTTCGGGAACACCGGCGCCGCCAGCTCGGCCAGCGTCATCTCGATGAACTGGGAGAAATGGGAGGCCGACGACGACATCGGCGTCGCAGGCGTCGGCGCGGGCCTCACCTGGTCGAGCTATTTGATGCGGTTTGAGGGGCGTGCGTGAAGTACCAGGAGTTCCGTTCCCGCGAGAACTTCGACCACGCCGAGCTGCTGGCCTTTGCCCACGGGCGGCTGATTGAAGACGCGCCGCCCCAATTCGGGGCGCGGTTGCCGCTGCCTCCGATGCTGATGCTCGATCGGATCGTGGCGATCGAGGAAAATGGCCCGCGCGGCCGCATCGTCGGCGAGCGCGACGTGCGTCTCGACGACTGGTTTTTTCAGTGTCACTTCCTGGGCGACCCGGTGCAGCCCGGGTGCTTGGGGCTGGACGGTGTCTGGCAACTCTTGGGCTTTTACTGCGCGTGGCGAGGCGGCCTCGGCGCCGGCCGCGCCCTCGGCTGTGGAGAGGTCGAGTTCTACGGACAGATCCGTCCCCACGACGCGTGCGTGCGCACCGAAATCCGGGTGCGCCGCTACACCCAGCTCGCCGCTGCCGGCGCCTCCCTCGTGATCGGGGATGCGACGGTGTCGGTCAACGACGAAGAGGTCTACAGCGTCGAGCGCGCCAAGGTGGGCACCTTTCGCGATATCGATTACCCCGACTACCCCTATCTCTCGGAGCGGGCCCGGGGCGGGAAAATGGACCGATGAGCGCCACCGCAGGTGGGGAGCGCGGGCTCACGCCGGCGGAAGTGCTCGCGGCGCTGCCCCAACAAGAGCCCTTCCGCTTTATCGACGAGATCGCCGAGCTCGACGCCGACCACATCGTGGCCCGCTATCGCTTCCCTCCAGAAGCGGACTTCTACCGGGGTCACTTCCCGGGCCACCCCGTGACGCCGGGCGTCATTTTGCTGGAAACCATGGCACAGGCGGGGGTGGTGGCCCTGGGAATCTACCTGGTCTCGCTTGAGAACCCGGACGATCTTGGAAAACTCGTAACGTTGTTCACCGACGCCAATGTGGAGTTCTCTGGAGTGGTCAACCCAGGAGAAACGGTGACGGTCGTCGCGGAGAAGGTTTTCTTTCGCCGCAGGAAGCTACGCTCGCGGGTAGAGATGCGAGGCGAAGACGGAAAAGTCGTGTGCTCAGGAGAGATTTCCGGGATGGGGGTCGCCCGATGAGCGACCGTACGAAGACGCGTATCGTGGTGACGGGCCTCGGCGTGCTAGCGCCCAACGCAAACCGCGTTGCCGATTTCGAGCTCGCGCTGCGAAAAGGCGCCTCGGGCATCCGCTCGGTGGAGCAGATGGCCGAGCTGAAGTTCGGCTGCCAGGTCGCCGGAGTCCCGGAGGGCGCCGGCGAGATCGCCGAGAGCTATTTCAGCGAGGAAGAACTGCTCGCGATGAACCAGGCGCACCGCTTTGCCTCGATCGCCGCGATCGACGCCTGGACCGACGCCGGTTTTGAACGACCTGCCTATGACGACGACCGCGTCGATTGGGACACCGGGGCAGTGCTGGGGACCGGAATCGGTGGCATGGACACCATCGCCGACCGAGTCGTCCCCTTTGTCAACGAGGGGCGGGTGCGCCGGATGGGGAGTACCGCGGTCGAGCAGGTGATGGCCAGCGGGATCTCCGCCCGGGTCTCGGGGCTCCTCGCGCTCGGGAACCAGGTCACGACGAATTCGAGTGCGTGCAGCACCGGCGCCGAGGCCGTCTCGATCGGCGCCGAACGAATCCGCGCAGGTCTCGCCACCCGCATGCTCTGCGGCGGCGTGGAAGGCGCTTCGGTGTATATCTGGGGGGGCTTCGACGCGATGCGGGTGCTCTCCCGCAAGTTCAACGACGCTCCCGAGCGAGCCTCGCGGCCGATGAGCGCCAGCGCGGCCGGCTTTGTGCCGGCCGGCGGGGCCGGTGTGCTGCTGATCGAGAGCCTCGAAAGCGCCCTCGAGCGCGGGGCGCGGATCCACGCCGAACTGGTCGGCAGTGCGATCAATTGCGGCGGACACCGCGGCGGAGGCAGCATGACCGCTCCCAACCCCGAGGGAGTGATCCGTTGCGTGCGGGGCGCTCTTCGGGACGCCGGTGTGGCGCCCGCCGAGGTGGGGGCGATCAGCGGCCACCTGACCGCCACGGGGGCCGACCCCCGGGAGGTTCGTTCCTGGGCCGCGGCGCTCGAATGTGCCCCGGAGGACCTCCCTCCGATCACCGCGACGAAATCGCTAATTGGCCATACACTCGGGGCCGCGGGCGCGATCGAATCGGTCGCGGCGGTCTTGATGGTCAGGGAGGGTTTTATCCACCCCTCGATCAACTGCGAGGATATCCACCCGGACATCGAGCCCTTTGCGGGGTCGGTCGTCCGCGAGTTGCGGGAAGCCCCAGATCTAGAGATCCTCGCGAAAGCGGGGTTTGGTTTTGGCGATGTCAACGCCTGTCTCGTGTTCCGAAAGTGGACCGATTGAGACCGGCGGGAACTCCTGCGCGGACTGGATGAGGAGATGCGCATGACAGAAAAGGATGTGTTCGAGCAGGTCGTGAAGATTCTCACGCCCTATGTGAAGAACCAAAACGCCCTCGCCGCTGTCGGCCTCGAGACCCATATTCTCGACGACCTCGAAGTCAACTCGGCGCGTCTCGTGGACGTCGTCCTCGAATTCGAAGACGCGTTCGATATCGAGATCGCTGACGAGGACGTCGACGCGGTCGAGAGCGTGGGGAACGCTGTGGAGCTGATTCGCTCCAAGATCGGCTAGTGCGGGAAGCGGGTGCACCGCCGCGCGACGAAACGGCGGACGCCCTCACGTTGCCCTTCGCGGGCCGGGTGCGCCTCACGGTCCAGCGAGAGATCGACCGACTCCTCTCGCCGCTCACAACGTTGGTGACGGCGCTGACGCTCCGCTTTGGGTTTGGCTTCCGCATCGAAGACGGCGAGCTCCTGCGCCAACGCTACCGGCAGATCGCCGACGAGCCCGGGCCGATTTTGATCTGTGCCAACCACCTCACCATGATCGATTCGTTCCTGATCGGCTGGGCGCTGGGCCACCCGTTCTACTACGTCCGGCGCTTCTCGCGGCTGCCGTGGAACGTGCCCGAACGCAGCATCTTTGCGTCCAACCTCCCGCTCCGGCTCTTCGCCTATGTGTTCAAATGCATCCCTGTAGTGCGGGGCGGGCGACGCGCCGAGGTCGCGCGGAGCCTCGCGCGGGTCGTGGACACACTGCGGCGCGGCGAGACCACCTTGCTCTTTCCGGAAGGAGGTCGCAGCCGCTCGGGTCGCGTCGAGCTCGAGAACGCCGCCCCCGGTGTGGGACGTATTTTCCGGGCGGTCCCGGGCTGTCGGGTGCTGTGCGTGTATCTCCGCGGCCGCAAGCAGGACACCTTCTCGGCCGTCCCTGCACGGGGCGACCGCTTCCAGGTGTTGTTGCGCCTAATGGAACCGAAAACCGAAGACACCGGTCTGCGCGCCTCGCGAGAGGTAGCCCGTCAGATTACGAGCACGCTGATCGAAATGGAACAGGCCGTCACGTGATCGGGAACGACGTCGTCGATCTCCGCGATGGGGAAACCCACGCCGGAGCGCAACACCCCGGCTTTGACCGACGGGTGTTCCGCCCGGAAGAACGCGACGCCATCGCGCAGGCGGCGGAACCCCGCCGCATGCGATGGATGCTGTGGGCAGCGAAGGAAGCGGCCTACAAGGCGCTCCGCCGCGGCGACCCGGCGTTTGTGTTCTCTCCCCGCGCCCTTGAAGTCGAGATCGATGGCCACGGGCGGGGACGGGTGTTCGGTGGCGACCGGACCCTCAGCGTGCAGGTCGAGGTGGACGAGGAGCACGTGGCGGCCGTTGCGCGGCGCCGCGACATTCCGGCGGCGGCGCTGAGCCTGCACACTTTCGCGGGCCCGCCGGAGCGGGGCGCATTGCGGGCCGCGGTGCTGGCGCGGCTGCGCGACGAGGCGGAACGGCGCGGGTTTGCCAGCGTGGGCGCCGCGCTCGAACGCCACGCGCGAATCCCGTCGCTGCGTCTCGGCGCGGCGCTCTTTCCGGTCTCGATTGCGCACCACGGACGTTTTGCGGTCGCCGCCGTGCTGTGGCTCCGCGCCGCGTCGGGCCCCTACACCGCCCCCGCCACCGAGGTCACTCCGATTGGCGGCTAACGAGCTGCGCCCGATCCACCGCCTCGCCATCGTGAACCGCGGCGAGGCGGCCATGCGCTGCGTGCGCTCGGTCAAGGCCCTGCGCGGGAGTGAGGGTTCCTCGATCGAATGCGTCGCGCTCTTCACGGAGGTCGACCGTGGCGCGCCCTTCGCGCGCCACGCGGATCGAGCGCATCTTCTGCCCAGCCCGAACGGCGCGTTGGCGGCGTATCTGGACCGGCCGGGTCTGCTCGCCGCGCTGCGCGAAGTCGAGGCCGATGCCGTCTGGCCGGGATGGGGGTTCGTCGCCGAAGACGCCGAGTTCGCCGATGCGTTGGAATCGGCGGGGATCCGTTTCCTGGGCCCCTCGGGCGACGTCATCCGCGCGGTCGGCGACAAGATCGGCGCCAAAGAGCTCGCCGAAAGCGCTGGCGTTCCCGTCGTCGCGTGGAGCCGCGGGGCAGTCCGTGACGAGGCTCACGCTACCCAGATCGGCGAGAAGATCGGGTACCCGCTGATCGTGAAGGCGAGCGCCGGTGGCGGGGGACGCGGGATCCGCGTCGTGCGCGAGCCCGACGCGCTCGCCGAGGCCTTCCGGTCGGCCTCCGCCGAGGCTGAATCGGCCTTTGGGGACGGCCGGCTCTTTATCGAGGGCTGGGTCCAGGCCGGGCGCCACATCGAGGTCCAAATCGCGGCGGATCGGCACGGCGGGGTGGCCTCGTTGGGCTGCCGCGATTGCTCGGTGCAGCGCCGCCACCAAAAGGTCCTCGAGGAAACCCCGCCGTCTGGAATCAGCGAGGCGCTGACCGAGACCCTCGAGTCGGCGGCGGTTCGCATCGCCAGCGAGGTCCGCTACAGCGGTGTCGGCACCGTCGAGTTCCTGGTCGCCGGCGACGCGTTCTGGTTCCTCGAGGTCAACCCGCGGCTCCAGGTAGAGCACGGCATCACCGAGGAGCGCCTCGGCCTCGACCTCGTGGAACTTCAAATCCGGATCGCGCGCGGCGAGCGCATGCCGGCGATTCCCGAACCCGCGCCGATTTTTGCGATCGAAGCCCGGGTCTGCGCGGAGGACCCGGAGGCCGACTTTCTCCCCGCGCCCGGCGCCATCGCGCGTTTCGACCCCGCGCTGGGGCCGCGGGTGCGCGTCGATTCGGGCATCGCCGCGGGCTGCCGGATCCCGTCGGAGTTCGACTCGCTGATCGCCAAGGTGATCGCCACGGGCACCAGCCGCGAGGCCGCCCGCGCGCGCCTGGTCGCGGCGCTGTCCGACTTTGATCTGGTGGTGCGCGGCGGAGCGACCAACAAGGGCTACCTGATCGACCTCCTCGAAGCGCAGACGTTTCGCGCCGCCGAGGCCGACACCCAGTGGATCGACCGCAATCCCCAACTGCAGCGGGGCTCGCTGGAGTACGCCGTCCCCGCCCTGGCGGCGGCGGCCATCCTTTCCTATCAGCGCAGCCGTGATACCGCCCGCCGCGCATTTTTCCGCGACCCGGGCGACCTGGCGCCGGCGTCGATTCCGGCCTCCACCGGGCAGCGCGTCGACCTGAGCTTTCGGGGCCAGGGGCTCGAGCTGCGTGTGTTCGGGGTGGGTGCCTGGCGCTACCGGGTGCACCTCGACGGCCGCGCCGTGAGTGCGACGCTGCACTCCAGCGAAGAGCACGTCGCGAGCCTGGAGCTCGGCGCGCGCACCTTCCGCGTGCTGCACGACGTCACCGACAGCGGCCTGCGGGTCGAGATCGAAGGCCACCCCTACCGCTTTGGCAGCGAGCTCGCGGGACAAGTGCGCGCAGGCACGCCCGCGATGGTGATCGGGCTCCAAGTGGACGTCGGCGACACCGTGGAGGTGGGCCAGCAGCTAGGGCTTCTCGAAGCGATGAAGATGGAGATCGGCTTCCAAGCGCCGGTGTCCGGGGTCGTGAAGCAAATCTCGGTGCGTCCGGGCCAACAGGTGGCGGCCGGCGACCTCCTCCTGGTGATCGAGGCCAGCCCAGAAGAAGAGAGCAGTGCCGAAAGCGAGGCCCTCCAGCTCCCCGACGACCCCGATCCCCTCGATCTCTTTGTCAACGGCGCCGGCGAAGTGGATCTGCGGGCGGCCAGCCGGGCGCCGCGGAGCGATCAACGGGCGGCGTTCGCTGCAGCGCGAGAGGAGATCCGCCGCATCCTGATGGGCTACGACGTGAACCCCGACCGCGTCGAAAAGCTCTCAGCGTTCCTGGCCGCGCCGCTTCCCGACGGCCTGAGCGAGACCTTCTGCGTCGAGCTCGCCGAGATCCGCAGCGAGCTCGTGCTGTTTGCCGACCTCGAGGAGCTTTTTGTCCGGGCTCCCCACGACCTGGTGTCCGGCGAGACCGGGCCCTCCAACTACGCGCGTCTCCGGATGGCGGTGCGCCGGCTGTCCGCGCGCGGCGCCGGCATCGCCGAGGAGTTCCTCGACCTGCTGCGGCGCGCGCTGGCGCACTACGGCATCGAGGACCTCGAGCCCAACGATGCGATGCAGCGCGCTCTGCTGCGGATGCTGGCATCGCAGCGCTCCCCCGAGCTCCGGCTGCATTTGGTGCAGAACATCGTGCGGCGCCTCGAAGCGCTCGCCGGACGCGGCGTCGCGCTCTCGGACGACCACGCCATCCGCGACGCGCTGTCGCGGATGGCGAGCATGCGGGGGCTGATCTCCGATCCGTTGGCGGACGCCGCCACCCTCGCGCGGTATTCGATGTTTGAGGCGCCGATTCTCGAACAGGAGGCGGAGCGCACCTCAAAAGAGGTCGAGAGCTGGCTCGAGGCCGCCGAAGCCGAGCTGCGGCCGCCCCCCAAGGGCGTGCTGGTGCATATCGCCGACGCGCCGAAAGCGATCTTTGAACGCGTCGGGCATTGGATCACCCACACGGATCCTCGGCGGCGCGCGATCGCGGTGGCTGCCTATTTGCGTCGACTGTACGCGCCGGGGGTCGTCGGGGAGCACACCTCCGGGGCGGTCGCCTCGGTGCAGATCGAGCGGCTGGATCTCCCAGACGGGCGGATCGTGCTCGGCGGCGCCGCGGCGCCGGAAGAACTTCCCCGCACTTTGGCGCGGCTCTCGAAAGCCGCTAGCGCCGCCGCTTCGAGCCGTGGCCTCGCGCGGGCGCACGCGATCGAGGTGTTGGTTCCCGGCGACGCTCCGCCGGATCTCAAGGGCTCCGCCCGCGATCTCAAGGCCGCGCTCCGGGACCCGCTCGGGGCCGACCGTCTCACCTTGTCCTTTATTCCGCGCGAGGGCGTCGCGACCCACCGCACTCTGATCGAGGTCGATGGCGCCCTCGTCGAGCGCGAGGGGCTGCACGGCCTCCACCCCGAGGCGGCATCGCGGATCGACCTCGAGCGGTTGCGGAATTTTGATCTCGAGCCGTTGGCCGGACCCGACGATCTCTACGGATTCCATCTCCGCAGTCGCGAAGTTCCCGGTGACGAGCGCATCTTTGTGCTGGCCGAGGTGCGCGGGCGTTCGCCGGAGGCGGGCCACGCGATGGAGCTCCACCTCCCGGCCTTCGAGCGTGCCTTTTTTGAGGCAACCCGCGCCCTGCGGAACTGGCTGGCCCTGCGCGACCCGCGCCGCCGGCTGCAGTGGAACCGCATCGCGATCTTTGTCGCGCCACCGATCGTGCTCGACCCGGACCTGGTGTCGCGTTTGGCCCGACGTCTCTCACCGGCGACACGTCATCTCGGCCTGGAAAAGGTCGTGGTCCGGCTTCGCGTGGTGCCGCGCGACGTCGCCGGACGCCCACCCGAAGAACTAGAGATCGTGATCGGCGACCCGACCGGCGGCCAGATGGAGATTTCCTCCCGACCCGTCCACCAGGCACCGCTCCTCCCGATCCAGGACTACGAGCGCAACGTAGTGGCCGCGCGGCGACGCCGGCTGGTGTACCCCTACGAGATCATTCGGATGCTCACCGGCGGCGAGGCGGGTGGAGAGTGGAGCGCGGACCTCCCCACCGGAAGCTTCGAGGAATACGACCTCGATCCGGAAGTGGAGGAGCCGACGGCGACCCCCGTCGAGCGTCCTCCCGGACAGAACACAGCCGCCGTCGTATTCGGCACGATTCGCACCCCCACCGAGAAGGTGCCGGAAGGGATCGAGCGCGTGCTGGTGCTGTCGGATCCCACCCGCGGGATGGGTGCGCTGGCGGCTCCGGAGTGCGACCGCCTGGTGGCGGCCATCGATCTCGCGGAGGCGCGCGGTGTGCCGGTCGAGTGGGTGCCGGTGTCGAGCGGCGCGAAGATCGCGATGGACAGCGGCACCGAGAACCTCGACGCGACGGCGCGGGTCGTGCGACGCATCGTGACCTTTACCCAGGACGGCGGCACCATTCACCTGATCGTCCACGGCGTGAACGTCGGCGCCCAGAGCTACTTCGACGCGCTCGCCACGATGCTCCAGCATACGCGCGGCGTGCTGATCATGACGCCCGGCGCCTCCATGGTGCTCACCGGACGCGCCGCACTGGAAGCCTCGGGTTCGGTATCCGCCGAAGACGAGACCGCGATCGGGGGCTTCGAGCGCGTGATGGGACCCAACGGACAGGCCCAATACATCGCCCGAGATCTGGTGGATGCCTACCGCATCCTCTACGACCACTACCGCTTTGACTTCGTGGT
>CAJIBI010000204.1_pt1 | contig 12662 bp, 14 predicted proteins | sample 9199321 | NCBI WGS metagenome assembly CAJIBI01 (sample SAMEA7708294, study PRJEB35096) | sediment metagenome | biome: marine neritic benthic zone biome [ENVO:01000025]; feature: sediment [ENVO:00002007]; material: shallow marine sediment [ENVO:03000034] sea grass bed [ENVO_01000059] ... | reverse complement strand
CTCCCGCAACTCCAACTCCACCAACTCGATCAACTCCTCATCATCCACCATGTCGCATTTGTTCAAAAACACCACGATCCGCGGCACCCCCACCTGACGCGCCAGCAAGATATGCTCCCGCGTCTGCGGCATCGGCCCGTCGGTCGCCGCCACCACCAGGATCGCCCCATCCATCTGGGCCGCCCCCGTGATCATGTTCTTGATGTAGTCCGCGTGCCCCGGGCAGTCCACGTGCGCGTAGTGCCGGTTCGCCGTCGTGTATTCCACGTGCGCCGTCGCGATCGTGATCCCCCGCTCCCGCTCCTCCGGCGCCTTGTCGATGTTGTCGAACGCCACCACGTCGGCCAGCCCCTTCGTCGCCTGACGCGCGGTGATCGCCGCCGTCAACGTCGTCTTCCCGTGGTCCACGTGACCGATCGTCCCCACGTTTACGTGGGGCTTCGTCCGCTCGAACTTCTCCTTGGCCATCGACCCTCGATCTCCTTCCGCGCCCGCGAGCCTCTCACTCCCCGCGGCTGTGTGTGTTGCGAACCGTTCCGCGGCCACTTCCGCGGCCGCCTGTATCTTCGTGCTCGACTCCGTGCCGTCGCGTCTCGCTGCGCGCTCCCGCTGCGCTGCGGGGTGTCTCGGCCGAGGTGGAGCCCACGAGCGGGTTTGAACCGCTGACCTCGTCCTTACCAAGGACGCGCTCTACCGACTGAGCTACGTGGGCGCTGGTCGTTCCAAAGCGGCTTCGCCGCCCAACCTCGATGGAGCGGGAAACGGGATTCGAACCCGCGACCCCGAGCTTGGAAGGCTCGTGCTCTAGCCAGCTGAGCTATTCCCGCTCGAAAAATTGGTTCCCCCCACCCTCTGATTGCTCTGACTGCTCTGACTGCTCTGACTGCAGTGAATGCTCTGTGTCGAATCGTTTGGCTCTTTTGAATCCTTCGCGAACCCGGCCGTTTCCGGTGTTCGATTTGCTCTTGCGCCGCTTGCAAAGCTGGTGGAGAGGGGAGGATTCGAACCTCCGAAGGAATACTCCAGCAGATTTACAGTCTGCTCCGTTTGGCCGCTTCGGTACCTCTCCAATTCAGCGATTCTTTGGCGGAATCCCTTCGGACTCCGGAGCGAACGGGAGCGACCCTCTCGCACCTTCCCGCCTGCACCCGAAAATCCGAAGAGGTCCGACGTGCACCGAGAGCGAGAGACTCGCTACTTTTTCTTTTCGAGAGATGTTGTCGCTTCAGCGACGATCCCCTCGAGGATTTTTTGTTGGTCGGCTTTCCTGACGCCTCCCACCTTTGGAGCTGGCGAGGGGACTCGAACCCTTAACCTGCGGATTACAAATCCGCTGCTCTACCAGTTGAGCTACGCCAGCCCAAGCGGCGGTCGGAGCATGATAGCCGACCGGAACCCCCCGGCAACATTGAGAGAAGCGGCCCGGTGTGTCTCCAGAAACGACCGGCGCCGGCACGACGAGATCTCTCAGCTAGACCTCAGAATCCCCCCGGGGGTTTTTCTCGCGTGAGGGCCTGGCGCCTCCACTCGAAGAGCACGACGGCGGCGGCGGCCGAGACGTTGAGGCTCTCGATCGGCTCCGCCATCGGGATGCGGAGGCGTCGGTCGAGCACCGCCTGAATGTTGGGCCGGAGCCCCGCCCCCTCCCCGCCAAGCACCAACACACGAGCGTGGGGTTCCCTAGGGGAAGGCATTTGGTAGAGGGAGGCATCACCGTCCGGGTCTGCGCCGACCGCCTCAAAGTCGAGCTTTTGCAGTCGAGCCAAGGCCTCCCGCAAATTCGGAACCACGGCGATTTGGAGATGCTCGATGGCGCCGGCGCTGGCGCGCGCGGTCGCGGCGCTTAGCGGGGCGCAGCGCCGCTTCGTAAGGATCAGGCCTTGCACCCCGGCGGCAGCGGCGACCCGGGCGATGGCGCCCAGGTTTTGAGGGTCTTCGACCCCATCGAGCGCAACGAGAGTCTCCGCGGCCGCAAAGGCCTCCGGCAACTGCTGCAACGTCAGGGTCGGAATCGGGCCGGCATCCAGCGCCACCCCCTGATGGACGACGGTCCCGGGAAGCCGCGGCCCGGCGCGGGACTCGCGTCGTTCGACCCGCCGATCGAATTCCGCAGGCTCGAGCGCGTGAACGGGTACGTTCGCGCGCTCGGCGAGCGCAAGCAGCGCCGAGATCGCGGGGCGAGGAGCTGCGCGGGTGCGGCGCCACCAAAGCGCACGCAACTCGCGTCGGTGGGCGCGGAGTGCCTCCGTCACCGCCCGCACACCGACCACGGGCCCCCGCGCGTCCCCGGTCGGATCTTGCGCTAGCCGGCGCTGCCCCCCGCGGTATGCGCGCGACGCCATGCGGCCACGCTAGCGCGTCGCTTCCTCTCGGAAGGGCCGAAGCGTTTCGAGAAGCTCCGCCGCGTCCTCGACCTGCGCGTGGTTCATCAACTCGAACTCGAGATAGTCGAGAAGGGCCGCCACCGCTTCGAACGCGTCGCGGCGCAGCTCAGCGGGAGCATCGAACAGCCGCTTCTCGAGGGCGTCCACTGGAAGGAGGAGCTGGTGGGTGAGTGACAACTCCGCGAGCACACCCGGGAAGCGCGCAGCAATCTCGTCGAACGCGGCCCGCGTCCGGGTCGCGAGCCCCTCCATGTCGTAGGGCTCCAGGCACTTCAGCATGCCCTCGATGCAGTGGTTCGCGGCCGCGAGCCGGCGGTGGGTTTGGCGGACGCGCGCCTCGTTGTGCGCGCGAAACGTAGATTCGGGATCGTCTCCCAGCCGCCGAATTTCGACGCAACCGGCGTCCTCGAGCAGACGGAGGGTTCGCGCGACGGTGAACAGGTCGAACCCGGAACGCCTGCACACCTCCTCAAAGGTCGCATCGCCCAGCAGCGCGTCGGTGATGTGGGCCTCTAGACCGTCGAGGTCGGCGCGGTTGCCGGGGGGTTCGACCGACGAGATCCGCACCGCATCGCCGCGGACCGCCTCGATCCAAGCTTCCAGCTCTTCACGCCATTCGCGCCCGCGGTCGAGGAGCGCGCGTGTGTTGAAGTCGATGCGCACGAGGTTGTCGGGCGCCGCCTCGCCTTGCCAAAATGCCAATACCCCTTCGCGGTAGGCCATCACAGACCACACGATCTCTTCGAGCTGGTCTCGGATCCCATCCCAGAGGTGTCGCGGTTCGAGGTAGCCGTGGGTCACGAGCGTCTTCCCGAACCGCTCTTGTGGACGCACCTCTCGGTTGGCCGCTCGGAGCTCATCCAGGGACAGCACCCCTTGCCGCGCCAGACAGGGCCCGAGACGGTCGATCCGCTGATTGGACGACGCGAAGACCACCTCGCCCTCGCGAAAATAGACCGCTTTTCGGTGGTCCCGGTACGAGAGACGCAGAAACCCGGACTTGCGGCTCCGGTGAAGCCATTCGATGGCCTCGGCGGCGCTGGCGCACTGCAGATCGACCCACAGCGCGAGGGTCGCGTTGGGGGGCGGGTGCGGGCCCCGCGGATCGCGCAATGTCGCGGCTACACGGTCCAGCACCGTCTCCTCAGGCTCACTCGTCTCTCCCTTCGTCGTGCCCAATGCGGGTCTTGAGCCGGCCCGCAGCGAACGCGAGCGGCACGCCCGCGCCATTCCGCTGGGTTGCGCTCAAGGTGCCTTTCGACGATGCCGATCTTGCAAACGGCTTTCTCACGAAGGAACCGCAATGACCGACTCCAACACGCCGCGCCCGGCGCGGGAGCCCGACGCCACCAACCGCCGGCGCCATCCGCGCCGCCCCTTGGCTTCGATGGTGCGCATCTCAACGATCGACCCCGAGCTCGACCCCGGTTCTGGGCGCTGCTTTTTTCGAACGTCTCACGAAACGAGCGTCGATTTCTCACGCGGCGGATTGGCGCTGCGCACCCGCGACCCGATGCGGCCAGGCCGACGCGTTCTCGTCGAGGTTGGCGGCCTCGAGGGCGACACCATCGAGGCGGTCGGGCGCGTCGCGTGGGTACGCGTCGATCCGCGCAGCGAGGGCGAGCAATGGATCGGTGTCGGCGTCGAATTTTTGGGCGGTCAGGCGAGTGCGATTTCGCAACTCGACGCAGTCCTCGCGAACGCACGCTGAACACACCCCCTGTACACCGCTTGTCAAGTGGTTGCCTGGGTTCCGGCGCGGGCGTATTCTCGCGACCCCATGAGACCGCCGGGCAGCTTCAAATTTGCACGCAACAGTCGTGCCTTCGAAGTCTTCGAGGACCCGCAGCTCCGCAGCGAACGCCGCTCCCAGCGGATCCTCGAATCCATTCGCACTGAGATCGCCGAGGGGTTGGAACCGGAGCTCCGCATCCGTCGAATCTTTTCGGACCCACGCGAGATCTTTCGCCTTGAGCTCGAACTGCCCCAGCTTGGCTATCAGCGGACGACGCTGCTCGATCGCGACGCGCTCGAGACCCTGCTCGAAGCGGACGAAGTTCGCGCCCTGGTTTCTCGCCAGCTCCCGACCCACTGAACGAGCCGTCCGGCCGGCCGGAAGAGCGCGCGCTGCCGTGGGTGCCCGGAGCAGGACTCGAACCTGCACGGCCGAAGCCAGGCGATTTTAAGTCGCCCGCGTCTACCCGTTCCGCCATCCGGGCGCTCGCAGCGCGGCCCCAAGGGCCGTGGCGCAACACTCTAGCCCGCGCCCGGGGCGCGCCGAAATTCAATACCCTCGACACCAGACACGCGCCCGTCCGACGCGCCGCGGAGGAAAAGCATGGTCCGTCGCCTGTTCTTCGCCGTCACGGCGATCTGGATCGCCGCAGTGATCGCGTTGGTGTGGTCTGTGGGGCAGTACTCGGTATCGCCTTCGCTCGGCGCGGTGATCGCGCTCGCGGTGCTTGCACCGCTGGTCGCTGTGGGCTGCTACGACCTCCTGCAAACCGAGCACAGCATCCTGCGAAACTTCCCGGTGATCGGGCACGGGCGCTACTGGCTCGAGCGGCTCCGGCCCGAGATCCAGCAGTACTTCATCGAGTCGAACATCGACGCCTTCCCGATCGAGCGCGAGATGCGGAGCGTCGCCTACCAACGCGCCAAGGGCGAGCTCGACACCAAGCCCTTTGGCACGCAGCGCGATGTGTACCGGGTGGGGTATGAATGGGCGAGCCACTCGATCGCGGCGGTCGAGGCCTCGGAAATCGACCCCCGCGTAGAGATCGGCGGCAGCGCGTGCCGCCAGCCCTACTCTGCATCCCTACTCAACGTGTCGGCGATGAGCTTTGGCGCGCTCTCGTCGGCGGCGGTGCGCGCGCTTTCCGCCGGCGCCCGCCGCGGCAACTTTGCGTTGAACACCGGCGAGGGAGCGATCTCTCCTCACCACCTCGAAGGCGGCGCCGATCTGGTCTGGCAGATCGGAACCGGCTACTTCGGCTGCCGTGACGCGTCGGGCCGCTTCGACCCGGAGCGCTTTCAAGACCAGGCCGCGTTGCCCCAGGTCAAGATGATCGAGCTCAAGCTTTCCCAGGGTGCGAAGCCCGGTCATGGCGGAATCCTGCCGGGCATCAAGGTGACCCCGGAGATTGCAGCGATCCGCGGCGTGCCGGTCGGCGAGACGGTGATCTCCCCGCCGAGCCACACCGCGTTCTCGACGCCGCGTGGGCTGGTGGAGTTCCTTGCCGAGCTGCGCGCTCGCTCCGGAGGAAAACCGGTAGGCTTCAAGCTCTGCGTCGGCCGGCGACGCGATTTCTTGGGCATCTGCAAGGCGATGCTCGAGACGCGGGTCTACCCCGATTTCATCGCGGTGGACGGTGGCGAGGGCGGGACGGGTGCGGCCCCGCTCGAGTTCTCCAACTCGATCGGAATGCCGGCGCGGGACGCGTGGATCTTTGTCCACAACGCACTCGTCGGGGTCGGGCTGCGCGACGCCATCCGGGTGATCGCGTCCGGGAAGATCTTCACGGGGTTCCACATGGCCCGGGCCATCGCGATCGGCGCCGATTGCTGCGCCTCCGCGCGGGCCATGATGTTGGCGCTGGGTTGCATCCAAGCGCTCCGGTGCAACACCGATCACTGCCCGACGGGCGTGGCCACCCAGCGCCGCGCCCTGATCCGCGGGCTGGACGTCGAAGACAAAAGTGAGCGGGTGTACCGCTATCAAGCCGGCACCGTCCGGGGATTCCTGGAGATCATGGGTGCGATGGGCTTGCGAGATCTCGACGACCTCGGGCCACACATGATCTTTCGGCGCGTGGACGACCTGCGGGTGCGGCATTTCGGCGAGCTCTACGACTACCTCGAGACCGGCCAGCTCTTGAGTGGCGGCGCGCTACCCAAGGAGTTTCGGGAGCCCTGGGACCACGCCAACCCGGACCGGTGGGGTCAGGGCCCGGAGCCAGGGCAGCACGCCGTCGCGGTCTAGCGCCGTCCCCCCGGGCCCCCGGGCGTTTCCAGGAGTCCGCGGCAGAACGCACCGGTGGTACTCAACCCGGCGCCGAGAGCGGCCGAACCACCTCTTATGGACCCGACGGACGAGGCCCCGGAACCGCTTCTGCCCGAGCCCGGAATCGCATCGATCAGCGAGGCGCTCCCGAGGATCGCCGAACGCTTCGCTACGTCTGGCACCGTGGGGATGATGCTGGTCGACGCCGGCGACCTCAGTCGGGTCGAGGAGCTCTATGGGCGACAGGCCTGGTCTCAGGCCTTCGAACGCCTGACACGAACCCTGGAAAATGTCATCGCGAACCGCCTCGCTCCGCGCGACATGCTGGTGTCCGGCGAGGTCGGGCGCGCCGAAATTGCTGTGCTCTTTTTTCGGGAGCCGCACGACGCCTCGTTTTTCCAGCAAGAGCTTCCGGCGTTTCGCATCGAGGTCCGCGAGGCGATCGAGAAACGGAGCCGCCGGATTGCGCATCCCTATCTTCGCGAGCCGCTCCGCGCGCCCATCGGCCTGTCGATGGCGTTTTGCAACCCGACGATTGGCACCGGCCGGCAGGTGCTGCGGCTGCTCGAGAGCGCGCGCGGAGACAGCGAGCTCTACTCCCGTCTCGCTTCGCGCCGCAAACGCGAGTCGCTGCTTGACATCTTGCTGCGACGACGGATCCGTTCTGTGTACGAGCCGATCGTAGAGGTCAAGAGCCGCACCGTATTTGGCTATGAGGCGCTGGCTCGCGGCCCGCGCGACCACGCCCTCCACTCTCCCCTGGCGCTGTTCTCCATCGCAGAGGAAGAGGGCCTCACCTACCCGCTCGATTGTCTCTGCCGACGCAGCGGCCTGATCGGCGCAAAGGGGCTTCCGGAGGGGACGCATCTCTTTCTCAACGTGCGACCCACTGCGATTCACGATCCCGACTTTCGCTCCGCCGCGCTCCGCAAAACGCTGGAAGTGTGTGGGCTGGCGCCCCACGATGTCGTCCTTGAGATCTCCGAGCAGGAATCGATCGAAAACTTCGAGATCTTTCGCGAGATTCGCGACTACTACCGAAAGCTCGGCTTTCGCATCGCGCTCGACGATACCGGGGCTGGCTACGCGAGCCTCGAGGCCGTCGTCGAGCTCGCCCCGGACTTCATCAAAGTGGACCGGGCCTTTGTGCGCGGCGTCGACGAAGACCCGTCGCGGCAGGAGCTGCTGCACGCCCTGCAAAAGGTGGCCAAGAGCCTAGGCTCGGAGATCATCGCCGAAGGTCTCGACACCCTTGAAGAGCTCGCCACTCTCGGCGCCCTCGGGATCCGCTACGGCCAGGGTTGGCTCTTTGGACACCCCAACCCGTTGCGCTCGGACCTCGACGAACCGTAGGTCGCCGACGGCGAGGATCTTGTTGCGAGCGAGCGGCCGGGTGTAGGCTGACGCACCGGGACACTCTTCCCGGGGAGGCGGCGATGCCGGACATCACTTCGAAATCCACAGAGATCCGCTCCAAAAAGGAACTGCGCGACCGCTACGGGGATCCGTTTGCGATCGCGGTCCGCTGCCGGCTTCCGGCGCTCGATCGCCATCACCGCGCGATCATCGCCCACTCGCCCTTCCTCTGCCTCGCCTCGGCAGCACCCGACGGAACGCTTTCCGTCTCGCCCAAGGGTGACAAACCCGGCTTTGTGGAGGTGCTCGACGACCACACGCTGCTTCTTCCCGACCGACCGGGAAACAACCAGATCCAGACCCTCGAGAACCTCGTAGAGAATCCCCACGTCTCGCTCATCTTTTTTGTCCCGGGGATCGAGGAGACGCTGCGCGTCGTCGGGCGAGCATCGATCGAAACCGACCCCGAGGCGCTCGAGGGCTTCGCCGTGGGCGGCAAGCTGCCGAAGTCCGCGATTCGGGTGACGGTTGAAATGGCGACGGTGCACTGCGGCAAAGCGGTACGCCGCTCTCATCTCTGGGACCCCGACCGCTTCGTCCCGCGCGACCAGATCCCGACCTTGGGCCAAATGGTGGTCGATCAGGCCAAGCCCGAAGGGATCACGGTCGAGCAAGCCACGCAAATGATCGAAGAGAAGTTCGCCCGCGAGTTGTTCTAGCAGGCGCAGGTGGAAGGGCTTCGTGCACGAAGTGCGGGAAGCCTAGGTGGAGGCCCGGGCCGGAATCGAACCGGCATAAACGGATTTGCAGTCCGCTGGCTAAGCCATTCACCCACCGGGCCTCGAACGATCGACCATAGCAAGGCAAGCTCCGCCGCGGCAGCGGCGGAGCGCGCAGCAAGGGCCGCGTAGCGGCCCGCGCAGCGCGGCGAAGCCGCGCGAAGTTCATCCAGAACGCCGTCCGCCACGGCAGCGGCGTGCGCAATCTCGCGTGCCCCCGGCTACGTTGCGCCGGGTCGTGCGGTGGTTTTGGATTTTTCTGGGTGGCGGTCTCGGCTCGGTCGGCCGAGTGGCCGTCAGCCAATGGGTGGTCGCGCGGGCGGAAGCGCCGTTTCCGTGGGGCACCCTGGCGGTCAACGTGATCGGGTGCTTTGTGATCGGTGCGGTCGCGGCGTGGCTCGAAGGGCGCGGCCAGCCGCTGGCGCATCCGTTCTTTGTCGTGGGCGTTCTGGGTGGCTTCACCACCTTCTCCACATTCAGTATCGAAACCCTGCTGCTCGTGGAGGCGGCGCGGCCGATCGCCGCGGCGCTCAACGCCGTCGGCAGCCTGGTCGCGTGCCTGGCGGCCGTCGCCGCGGGCTTTATCGCCGCGCGCAGCGTGGCCTAATCGCCGGCCTCCGGGACCCGTACTCGCCGTCCCGCTATCTCCACGACGACTGCGCTACCGCGCTCCTCCGCCCCGAGCAACAGCTCCGCTTGCGCGCTCTGGGTGAAGCGGGCGGCGAGTCCGCCGGGCACGAGATCGTGCTTCACGCGACACAGAAGAGCGTTGGAATCGAGCGACGACCACGCGAGGGACTCCGCCACGAGGAGCTCCGTGCTTCCATCGGAGAGACCGAGTGCCCCGGCATCGAGGTCGATCTGGCGGACAAAGAACGCCGCCTCCTCCACCTCCACTTGGCCCCGGAATCGTCCAGCCCGGACCACGAACTTGCCCTCTTCGGGCAGGTAGCGCACCGAACGCTCGAACAGCGTTCGGAGCTTGGTGTTGCGGATCGGCTGTCCCTCGTGGCTGAAGCGACCGTCGCGGTGGAGAACCAAACCAAAGGGCCGAAGCGGCGGGGGCCCAGGCGCCGCCGCTGTATCGGGACGGCTCACTCCCTCAACCCCTCAGTCGTCGAGGGTTTCCGGCGTCGCGGTGCCGTCGGGCGCGATGGCGAACACACCGAGGAGGTCGTAGCGATGCCACAGCACGACGCGGACAATTCGGGAGCCGGAGCGATAGATCCACTTCTCGTTCCACCGCACGCCGTACTCCTCGCGGGTACGGGGGTCGTTCACGCTGCCCTCTTGGTCCGTGGGCGCGCCGAGACGGCCCCAGACCTCCCTCCGCGTCAGCGGAGGCCCCGAGTCGGGCGCGCTAGCGGTCACACTCTCCTCCGATCATGTTGATGAAGTCGAAGGTTGGGATCAGGTCGGCGAGGAGCGACCCGCGCAGCATGATCGGCATCGGTTGGAGGTTGATAAAGCTCGGCGGCCGGCAACGCACCTTGATGGGCACGGCGCTGCCGTCGGAGACGACGTAGAAGCCCAGCTCTCCGTTTGCGGATTCAATCGCGGTGTACGCCTCGCCGGCCGGAACCAGGGGGCCTTCGGTCACCGCCTTGAACTGCTGGATCAGCTCTTCCATTTTGTTGAAAACGCGACCCTTGGCGGGCCAGCGCACGCGCGGGTCGTCGACGTTGACTGGCGCCGGCCCGATGGCGTCTAGCTTGTCGAGACACTGCTCGATGATCCGGAGGCTCTGGTGCATCTCCTCGACGCAGACCAGGTACCGGTCGTAGTTGTCTCCCACCTCGCCGATCGGGACGTCGAAGTCGACCTCGGCGTATTTGAGGTAGGGCTCGTCTTTTCGGACGTCGAGCGGAACGCCCGCGGCCCGCAGCACGGGGCCGGTCACGGCGTACTTCAGCAGGATGTCTTTCGAGATCACGCCGGTGTCGCGGAGGCGGTCGACAAAGATGCGGTTGCTCGTGACGACGCTGTCGAAATCGGCGAGCAGCTCGCGGGTGCGCGCGATGGTTTTGCGGCAACGCGCCGCGAAATCGACGGGAACGTCGTGCTTGACTCCGCCGATTCGCACAAAGTTCGTGGTGACCCGCGCCCCGCACATCATCTCCTGAAGGTCCCAGGTCATCTCGCGGGCTTCGATCCCGTAGAGAAAGGGGGTCATCGCCTGCATCTCGAGGCACGCGGCGCCACAGCGCGTGAGGTGGTCGGAGAGCCGCGAGACCTCGCACGCCATCGTCCGCACCCACTGACAGCGCTCGGGCAGCTCGATGCCCAGCAGCTTCTCGACTGCGAGGCAGTAGCCGGTGTTGGCGAGAATCGCCGAGTTGTAGTTGAGGCGGTCGGTGTAGGGGATGGCCTGGTACCACGTACCGCTCTCGCACTCCTTCTCGAATCCGCGATGCAAGTAGCCAACCTGAATGTCGAGGTCGACGATATTCTCGCCGTCGAGCTCGATCAGAAACTTGACCGTTCCGTGGGTCGCCGGGTGCGAGGGGCCCATGTTGAGGACCTGGTGCTCGGCGTGGAGGTCGCCCTCGAAATCGTCGCTGTGCGCCTCGTGAGCCATCTAGTTCCTCGGCCCGACGAGGGGCTGGCGTTTTTCCTTCGGATAGTCCTTGCGCAGCGGGAACCCCTCGAACTCTTCGTAGAGCAGAATGCGACGGAGGTCGGGGTGGTTGCGGAATCGGACCCCGTATAGATCCCAAACCTCGCGTTCCATCCAATTTGCCGCCGGCCACACCTCGACGATCGAGTCGATCTGGCAGGGGTCCTCGGGGACTTGCGCCTTGATGCGGACCCGATGGTTGTGGGTGACTGAATAGAGGTGGTAGACGACCTCGAAACGCAGCGGCGCACCCAGGTAGTCGGCGGCGCAGAGGTCGGTGAGCATTTCGAACTGGAGCGCGGCGTCGTCCCGGAGGAGCCGCATGATCGGGACGACCGAGCCGGCGTCGACGAGCGCCGTAGCATCGCCGTGCTCGGCGTGGGTGGCCAAGACAGCGTCGGGGAACTCGCGCAGCACGGCGCGCAGCGCGGGCGACCCAAAGTCGTCCATCAGCCCTTCGGCGCCTCGTGCTGGCGTCCGTACTCGCTCCGCAGGAAATCGAGGCGGCGCTTGAGCAGGTTTTCGGGAACCAGGAGGTCGGTCTTCCGGTAGTGGGTTCCCGAGCGGTCGTAGGCGCCCAGCTCCACCTCGCGGCTCATCACGATGGCCTCTTCCGGGCAGGCTTCTTCACAGAGACCACAGAACATGCAGCGCGACATATCGATGTCGAACTCATCCGGGTAGCGCTCAATCCCGTACTCGGGGAGCTCGCCCGGCACGATCGTGATGCAGTCGGTGGGGCAGGCGAACTCGCAGAGCCCGCACGCAACGCATTTGGGCAGTCCGTTGTCGAGCTGCACCAGCACCGGCATCCCGCGGAACGCGTCGGCATAGTCGACCCGCTCTTCGGGATACTGAACCACGAATCCGGTCGGTTTCCCGCTGAGCCAGCCCGCCAGGTTCTTGAAGAACACCCGGCTGGTGGTCGCGAGGCCCTTCACGATCGCGGGCAGGTAGGTCCGCTCCATCCAACCGAGCTTCGCGCGCCGCTCAACCTGGACCACCCGCACTGCCATGGCCCGCACCCTAGCAAGCCGGCGCCAAAGGCGCCGGCACGCAGCCTTAGGTGTACGCCCGCTGGAAGGCGGAGCCCACCGCCGCGCGCGCTCGCTCCATCAGGTGGCCCCGAGAGCGTCGGGCGCTCGGTCGCGATCGCCGTCATGCGGACGTCTTTGAGACCGCAGGGCACGATCAACGAAAAGTCTTCGGGGTCGAGGTCGACGTTGAGCGCGAAGCCGTGGAAGGTGACCCAGCGGCGCACCCCGATTCCGATCGAGGCTATTTTCCGCGGCGGTCCGGGGGCGGTGGGCTCGGCAAAGACCCCGGTGTAGCCCTCCCGCGTGTACCCCTCGATATCGAATTCGCCCAGCGCCTCGATGAGCAGCGTCTCAATCCGGCGCAGGAATCCGACGACGTCCGCCTGGCCGCGGGTCTTGAGATCGATGATCGGGTAGCCGACCAACTGCCCCGGGGCGTGGTACGTGACGTCTCCGCCCCGGGCGATGCGGTGCACCTCGATGCCG
>CAJIBI010000498.1_pt1 | contig 12713 bp, 10 predicted proteins | sample 9199321 | NCBI WGS metagenome assembly CAJIBI01 (sample SAMEA7708294, study PRJEB35096) | sediment metagenome | biome: marine neritic benthic zone biome [ENVO:01000025]; feature: sediment [ENVO:00002007]; material: shallow marine sediment [ENVO:03000034] sea grass bed [ENVO_01000059] ... | reverse complement strand
GCGAAGCCTTTGCTTGAGGATGCGCAGGGGCTATCCGCCGGTGCGCACCACCCCGAGAAAGGCCTCGCCAAAGCGGCGAATTTTGCTGGGGCCAATGCCGTGAGCGAGACGCAGCTCCTCGAGCGTGCGCGGCCGCAGCCGGGCGATGTCGCGCAGGGTCCGGTCGCTCGCCACCACGTAGGGCGGCGTCCCCAACGAGCGCGCCACTTCGAGGCGATGGCGCCGGAGGGCTTCGAAGAGCGCCTGGGCGCCGACATCGAGCGGGGGCTCCGGCCCCGCTCGGCCCGCCCGCCCCGCCCGGCCCGCAGTGGGGGACGCCGAGGCCGCGGCCGCGGATCCCGGGAGCGTCGAAATCCCTTCGGGGAGAAGAAGCCGCGCCGGTTGCTCGCCGCGCATCACCGCGCGCCCGGCTGGGGTGAGCACCACGACCGGCCGATCGCCCCCCACAAAGTCTACCCACCCCGCGGTAACACAGCGCCGCAGCAGACGCGTCAGCCAGACCTCGGGGTGTTCGCGGAGTGCTCCAAAGGTCGGGGTGCGGTGGAGGCCGGCCGACTCCAGCCGGGCGTCCGAGGCGCCCCGCAAGAGCTTCGCCGCCGCCTGCAAGCCAAAGCGCCCGTGCATCCGCGCCACGGCGGAGAGCGCCTTGCGCACGACCAGTGTCACGGCCTCGTCGTCGGCGTCCGGCTGCGCAACGAGGTTTCGACACACGTCGCAGCGGCCGCAGCCGGCCAGGGTCTCGGCCTCGTCGCCGAAGTAGCGCAGGATGGCGTCGTGGCGGCAGCTCCCGCCCTCGGCCCAGCGCATCAGCTCGAGAAACAGGTTCCACTTGTGCTGCACCACCTCGGGGTCGGGAACCCGGCCGTCCGCGTCGCGCTCGATCAGGCGGCGCCGCAGCGGCAGGTCGCCGGGGGCGACCAGCAGCAATCCGATCGCGTCCTCGCCGTCACGGCCGGCGCGGCCGACCTCCTGGTAGTACGCCTCGATCGAGCCGGGCGGCGCCAGGTGCACCACGGCGCGTACGTCAGCGCGATCGATCCCCATACCAAAGGCGTTGGTGGCGACGACCACCTCGAGGTCGCCCGCCGAAAAGCGGCGGTGCACCGCCTCGCGCACGTCACCGCGGTAGCCGGCGTGGTAGGCGCCCACCCGGTAGCCGACCCCGCCGAGACGCGCGCTCTCCTGCTCGGTCGCCTTGCGGGTCGGCGCGTACACGATCGCGCACCCGCGGGTGGTGCCCGGCGGGCCGATCGCCTCGCGGAGCGCCACATCCACCGCGGCGCAGCGTTCGCGCGCCGTCGCGACCTCGCTGGCCCGGAGCGCGAGGTTGGGGCGGGCAAAGCCGTGAACAAGCTGCGGGGTGTCCGAAGGGAGCCCCAGGCGCTCGAGGATCTCGTCGCGCACCACGGGCGTGGCTGTCGCGGTGCAGGCGAGGACGCGGGCGTGGCCGAGCCGGGCCACCACCTCGCCGATCTGCAGGTAGTCGGGGCGGAAGTCGTGGCCCCACTCGCTGATGCAGTGCGCCTCGTCGACGGCGATCAGCGGGCAGTCGAGGTCCGCGAGCAGGCTTTGAAAGCCCGGAAACGACAGACGCTCCGGGGCGACGTAGACGAGCTTCGCCCGCCCGGCGGCGATCGCGCGCATTCGCCGGCGCAACTCCTCGGACTCGAGGGTGGCCGCGAGAAAGGTCGAGGAGATGCCCGCGGCGTCGAGGGCGGCCACCTGATCTTGCATCAAAGAGATCAGCGGCGAAATCACGACGCTCGTGCCCGGCAGCAAACTCGCCGGAAGCTGGTAGACGAGGCTCTTCCCGCCGCCGGTCGGCGCCACCAACAGCGCGCGCCCCACCTCGAGAAGCCGCTCGATCGCTTCGCGCTGGCCGGGGCGAAACGCAGTCAGACCAAAACGAAGCAGGCCGCCGTCGAGATCCAAAGTCGGCGCACGCCCGCTGGGCGCTTCGCCGTTCACATTCGCCACGGGTTTCCCAAGGCGGGGAACGTAGTGGGGAACGCCGGGCTTTGCAGCAAGCATGGCGCGGCTCGCGGGGCGCCCTACAGCACGACAAACCAAACGACGAGGCCCGACATCAACAGCTCAACCGCAAAGATCGCCCAAACCACGGCGCGCATCGCGGGCCCCGGGCGAATCGCCGGATCGAGCCGGGTCTGGTGCAACCACAGGACGGCACCGCTCTGGATCGGGAGCATCAGTGCATAGGTCAGCCCACCGATCGTCACGAGCAGCACGGGGTTCTGCAACGCCAGATAGAACAGGAAGGCGATGACCGGGACCGCCGTGCAGTACCCGCGGATCCAGGCGCGGCGCGCCCGGAGATCGTCGCGCGCGAGGTAGCCGAGCTCGATCAGGTAGTCCGGCAGGTAGCGAGCGCCGGCGGCGATGCCGGAAAGCGTGGTCGAGAAGAGGATAAAAAAGGCGCCGACTCCAAAGAGCCATACCGCCCAGGGCCCGAGGGTCTGGGTGAACATCTCCGACAGCATCGCGAGCGTGTCGAGGCCGGACGGCCGCTTGTCGAGGGCGCGGAGCACGCCGGCGCCGAGCACATAGAACGGCAACGTCGCGCAGGTGAGAAGAATCAGCGTGATCCACACGTCGGCCTGAAGAACCTTGATCCAGCCCCGCGCGCGCTGCTCCCAGCCGGGCAGACCCGCCCGCCCGATGAAATTCGGATAGCCCTTCTCCACACACCAGTACTGATACGCCGCCACCTCGCCGGCGTTGACACCGGTGTAGCCGTAGACAGCGAGCGCCAGCACCAGGGTCTCGGCCGGAAACTCGAAGCGGAGACCGGCGGCGAGGTCGGCCCGGGTGATCGCGTACTCGGTGAATTGCATCGCGATCGCGCAGCTCGTGGTGGCGACGCAAAAGCTCACTACCAGCGCCAACATCGCGGTTTCGAGGAGGCGGTAGGAACCGGGCCGCAGCAGCGCGATCGCCGCCCCGCACACGGCGGCGGTAGTCCAGGTCGACGGCAGCGCGGGCAGGAGCAGGTTCAGGGCCTGGCCCGCGCCGCCGACGATGCCGCCGAGCCCCATCAGCGCGGGCACGAATGCGATCAGGGCCAACGCGATCGGCACGCTGATCGAGCCGCGCGGCACCGGAATCCGCCCGGGAAGACGGTTCATCGCCCGGACATAGGTGTCGCCCGAGATCAGGACGTAGCGGCCGAGCTCGGCTTGGATCGGCGACTTGATCCAGCACGAAAGCAACAGCCACCAGAGCAGGACAAAGCCCGCCGCCGCGCCGAGGCTCGAGGTGAGAATGATCTCCCCCGAACCGACGATCGAGCCCGAGACGACGACGCTCGGGCCGAGATAGCGCAGTCGCGCGCGCCACGAGGCCGGTGGCTCGCGGGTCTCGCCGTGGCGAACGGTGTACGGATCACTCGCCATGGGGTTGGTTGCGCTCACCGGGGTGCGGAAATTTGCGTAGCGGGCCCGCGTTTGGCGCTTCTTAGCACGCTCGATCCTCAATGAGGGAAATCGAAGCGCCCAGAGTCGCCGATGGGTCGCTCCGATGCCGTTCCACGCGAGCGCAAAGCGAGCGTGTGTGGCACGCGCTTTGCTCCGGGCCTGAGCATGGAATCCTTCACCCAGTTTCTGTGCACAGACGGCTGCCCCGGGCTCATCGAAGGACTCTGGGCGGGACTCGTAACGGTCGGGCTCGGCGCCCTTGTGACCCTGCTCGTGGCGGTGAACGCGATCGACGAAGAGGCGAAGACCAAGGCCCTTGTCATCTTGATCGCGGGTGGCCTCGCCACCCTCGCCGCCGCGCGATTCGTCGGCGTGGCGGTCTGGCGGATGCTCGACCCGGGCTCGCTCGGCTAAGGGCGATCCGCGCGGGGGTCCGCTGGCTCGCGAGGGCCTCGACCCCTCCCTCGGATTTGCTCGAGATCCTGGCGCCGCGCGGTGCGGCTCACGCGAAACACGTCCCGCGGAATTTCGCCGCGGATGCCCGTGTTGCGGCGGATGATGTCGGAGAGCCGAGTCCGCTCGACGACGCGCTGCTGGCGGGGGCTCAGCGTGCGTTGATACCAGTAGCGGTCGCCGTCTCGAAGCCGCCGAAACTGGTCTTGGATGATCTGCGCAAACAGCGGCCCCACATGCGAGCGGCCGCGAGGATCCTCAGCCAATCCTCCCACCCAGAGATCGACGTCGTCAACCGACGCATAGGCTTCCGCCAGGCGACGCTGGACTTCGGGGCGGTCGCTGATGTCGGAAAAGCCACGCGCCCGGGGTCGCCCGTACGCTTCTCGCGTGTCGTTGTAGGACGCCAGCCCGTGGTCGCGCCCGCGCTGCAGGTTGAGCGCCGCGAGGTCGAAGCCCCCCGCGCCCGGGGGCCCGAACAGGAAATTGCGGACATCGTCGATCACCTCGACGTCCACCGCCTGATGCACCTGGTGCGCGAGACCCCGGAGCAACGGGTCGATTCCCCCTTCCGTGCGAATGCGATCGGGGCTGAAGAACGCGTCGCGCAACGCGAGCGGCCCGCCCGAAATGGGGCGCAACCGGCGGTCCAAGCGCCGTAGCCTCGGGCTCAGCGCGCTGTGTCCGAAGCGGTACGCCGCGGTGGCAAACTCGTTGCTGACGGTCGCGTCGACCTCGGGATCGTATCCCCGGTAGGCCGGAAGGCTCCGGCCGAGCAGCGCCGGAAGGAACTCGCGGTAGGTGACGACTTGCATCTCCGCGCCCACCCAACGGCGCGCCCGTTGGTACACCTCCTCGCCGGAGAGCCAGGGTTTTCGCGCGTGGAGCTTGTCCGCGATGCGGTTGTGCTCCCGGACAAAGAGCGTGTGCATCGCGGTCAGCGCCACCTGCTCGTTCGCGCGGACGTCCCCCGCGAGAAACATCTGTTCTTGGGAGCCGCCGGTGGCGTTGGGCAACGTGCCTTCGTCCAGGGGCAACAAATCGCCCGGGCTGGTACGCAGTCGGCCGCTTCCGTCCCCCGCCCGCAGGGCGGTGGCTCGCTCGGGACCGGACCCGTAGACATTTGAAGCATCGATCCAGCCGGTGATCTCGTTTACCTGCTCGCGCGGGTTGCCAGCATGGGTCCCCGTCGCCGGGTCGTAGAGCGAGCGATTGAACGGGATCTCCACCCCACCGTCCGAGCCGGGGTCGAAGTCAGGGTCCCCGGCCGGTACCGGGATAGGGAACGCTTCGGGAGGGTCCGTGCCGTCGGTGAGATCGAGATCGTGGTCGAGAAATTGACCCCATTGCCACAAAAAGTCGCTCGTAGCGAGCGGAGTTCGCTTGTCCCGCGCCTGGAAGGCGACCTCATTGCTGATCACGCGGGGAGACGGTCGGTCGGCGCCGGCTGGGGCGGAGACGCCGTCGACATAGTCCGGCTCCATCAAACGGCTCAGCGGGGTATCGGCCGCGTTGAGGTCCGGGATAAGGGGATTGTTCTCGGAACCGTCAATCGATCGGAAGCCGGTCACCCGGTGGCCGACATCGAAGTGAGGCGGGCCGCCTCGCGGCCGCGTGATCTGCCGAATCGGAGACACGCGATCCTCGGCCTTCGCGCGCTCGGCCACTAAGAGCCCCAAGCAGGCCGAGACGATGACGCCCGCCAGAGCGAGGGTTCTCGCCCAGACGCAAATGCCCCTCGGGTCCATGTGCCAGTCTCCTTTTGGCGCGAGAGCGTAGGTAAAATCCTACGTCTGCCACCCTTGAGGACTGACTAGACGCGCGATGCGTGGCAGGCAGGAAGCCGATCCCGCCACGGGAGCGCCTCCTCCAACTGAGCGGCCAAACGGATCAGGGTGGCTTCGTCCCCGAGCCGCGCGACGCATTGCACGCCGACGGGCAAGCCGGAAGCGGCCTGGTGAAGCGGAAGGGAGACGGCAGGTTGCCCGGTAATGTTGAACAGGGGTGTGAAGGCGCAGTAGCGAAAGATCTTTTCGGTCCACTGCGGCGCGCTAAGACCCGCCTCGTTTTGATCCATCTCTCCGAGCGGCACCGGCTCTCTGGCCATCGTCGGCGTGACCAGCACATCGAAACGTTCGTGGAAACGGCCCATCTGGCGCGAGAGCAGGTTGCCGTAATCGAAGGCCGCGAGAAGATCTTCTGCGCTGCAACGACGCCCGGCCTCGACGCAGGCGAGCGTGACGGCCTCAAGCCGCTCCGGGGAGATTTCGCGGCCCAACGCCCGGGCGGCGCCGTCGACGCTGTGCGCCACAAAGCTCGTCCACACCACATTGTTGTGGTGCATGAATTCCTCCCAGTGAAGCTCCGGTCCTGACTCGGAAATTTCGTGACCGAGAGACTCGAGTGTGGACACCGTGGCCTCGACCGCCCGAGCGCATTCGGCGTCGACCGGGTCGCCGGAGGCGCTCCGGGTAGTCCACGCGACCCGCATCGCAGAACCCTTTGCGTCGAGCTCCTCCCGATAGGGGCGGGCCGGCGGCGCGATGACACCGGGCGCGCCGACGTCGGGGCCGGCCACGGCGTCGAGCAGCGTGGCGACGTCGCGCACGCTCCGCGCGACGACAAATTCCGTGGCCCAGCCACACAACGCATCCGCCATATCCGGGCCCTGTGGGACGCGATCTCGACTTGGCTTGAGGCCGACCAACCCGTTGCACGAGGCGGGGATCCGAATCGAGCCGCCGCCGTCATTCGCGTGGGCCACCGGAACGATGCCCGCGGCGACCGCGGCCCCGGACCCACCGCTCGAGCCCCCGGCGCTGTGGCCCGGGTTCCAGGGGTTGCGCACCGGCCCAAACAGCGCGGTTTCGGTGGTTGGGTTGTAACCGAATTCGGGGGTCTGGGTGGTGCCCAGCAGACGCAGGCCGGCGCCACGAAAACGCGCCATCAGCTCCGTGTCGGTTTCGGGAACGTAGCCCTGGGTGAGGCGGCTGCCGTTGTCGCACCGGACTCCTGCGGCGTGGAGCACGAGCTCCTTGATCAACAACGGTACGCCGGCGAAGGGCCCATCGGACGCGGCGCCACCCGATCCCTCGGGAAAGACCTGCAGGACGGCGTTGAGCTCGGGGTTGAGACGCTCGACGGCGGTGACGGCGGCTTCGGCGAGCTCCTGGGGCTGCACCTGCCCCTCACGCACCCAAGCGGCCAGCTGCGTGGCGTCGGCGTGGGCGTAGTCTTTGAGTGAGATCATGGGGTTCCTCCGGTTTCCTCAACGTGCTTGCATACGTGCCAGCGCGCCGCTCTGCAAGCGATTTTGGCGGGCCTGGGTACACTTGGCCGCTCTCGTGGCGGCGATCCGCGCCGGGCGGTACCGCCCTCCCGATTCCAAGGAGATCGTGTGATGGCAAACGCGTTGGAACCGATGCTGGCGGATGTGAAGGTTCTCGACCTCAGCCGCGCCCTGGCGGGACCCTCCTGCACCCGAATGCTCGCGGAGATGGGCGCCGAGGTGATCAAGGTCGAGCCGGGCCCGGGGGGCGAGCTCTCCCGCTACATCTCGAAGTTCAAGAACGACCGCAGTCTCTACTACGTCCAGCAGAACCGCGGGAAGAAGAGCGTCTGTCTGAACCTCCGGGACCCGCGCGCCTTGGCCTTGGTGAAAGAGATCGCCGCGCAGGTCGACGTGGTGGTCGAGAACTTCAAGCCCGGCGTCATCGCCGACATGGGGCTCGGGATCGAGGACCTTCGCAAGATCAAACCCGACAGCATCCTCTGCTCGATTTCAGCGCTCGGACAAAGCGGGCCCCTCTCCTCCAAGCCCGGCTACGACTACATCGCGCAGGCGTACTCCGGCGTCACCTCGATGATCGGCGAGCCCGGAGAGCCGCCCTACATCCCGGCGGTGGGCCTCGGGGACGTCAGCACCGGCGTGCACGCCGCCCTCGCGATCCTGGCGGCGCTGCGCCACCGCGACAAGACGGGGCGCGGGCAGCACCTCGATATCGGGCTGCTCGACGTCTACTACCACTACCACGAGGCCAACGTGCACGCCTACAGCGCCAGCGGGGGCCAGGTGCAGCCGACGCGGCCCGGCCGCCACATCGACTATGTCTGCCCCGCCGGTGTATTCCGCGGGACCGGTGGCGAAGTGATGATCATGGGCTTCCTCCATCACTGGAAGGATCTCTGCGCCGCGATGGGCCGCGACGACCTGGTCCAGGCGGAAGGCTGGGCCAACGACGCCGATCGGCTCAAGAACAAGCCCGCCGTCGTAGCGGTCGTCGAAGGGTGGCTCGAAACCTTCTCGGACGTCAAAACCGCGATCGAGAAGCTGGAGGAGCACGGTGTACCGTGCGCGCCGATCCTGAGCGTCGCCGAGACCGTGAACCACCCGCATCACCGCCAGCGCGGCACGGTGGTCAAGCACAACGATCGGCTGCACGGGGAGTTCGACATGCCGGGCTTCCCGCTGCGCTTCTCGGATTTCCCGGAGCCGCTCGCGCTCGAGGCGGCGCTCCTCGGCGAACACAACGCCGAGGTCGTGACGGGGATGCTCGGACACAGCGAAGAAGAACTCGAGACGCTCCGCAACGAGGGCGTACTCATCGAAAAGGAGTGCTGACATGGCTCGAGAGGTCGTCGTCGTCGACAGTGTGCGGACGGGTTTGACCAAGGCCCACCGCGGTTCCTTCAACATCACCGAGCCGGTGGACTACCTGGCGCACAGCCTGCGGTCCGTGGTCGAGAAGACCGCCAACCTCGACCCGGGCGAGATCGACGACGTGGTCGTGGGCTGCGGCTTCCCGGAAGGCTGCCAGGGTATGAACATGGCGCGCATTGCCGCGATGCGCGCCGGCTTCCCCAAGGAAGTCGCCGCCGTCACCGTGAACCGCTTCTGCTCCTCGGGCTCGCAGGCGGTGATGATGGCCGCCAACCAGATCCGCGAGGGCGCCGACGTCGCGATCGGGGCGGGCGTCGAGACGATCACGATGATGCAGGACGGCAGCCAGAACACCAACCGTCTCGTCAACCAAGCGGCCAAGGAGCGCTTCCCGGGGCTCTACTACCCGATGGGCGTCACCGCCGAGATCGTGGCCGAGCGCTACGACGTCTCGCGCGACGCGCAGGACGAGTACTCCGTGCAGAGTCAGCAGCGCTACGCGACCGCCGTGGAGAAGGGGTTCATCGCCGAGGAGATCGCGCCGATGAAGGTCACGCGCAAGGTGATGAAGAAGGGCGAGGACCCCTACGACGAGGAGTTCGTGGTCGACAGCGACGAGTGCAACCGCCCCGGCACGACCCTCGAAGGCCTGAGCCAACTCAAGCCGGTCTTCAAGGCGGAGGATGAAGGGGGCACCGTCACGGCGGGCAACGCCTCCCAGCTCTCCGACGGCGCATCGGCGACCCTGCTGATGTCGGCCGAGCGAGCTACCCAGCTGGGGATCGAACCCCTCGGTTTCTACCGGGGCTCGGCGGTCGCGGGTTGCGGCGCCGAAGAGATGGGGATCGGGCCGGTCTTCGCGGTGCCGAAGCTCCTCCAGCGCCACGGGCTCACGATGGACGACATCGATATCGTGGAGCTCAACGAGGCCTTCGCCTCCCAGCTGCTCTATTGCCAGCGCGAGCTCAAGATTCCGAACGAGAAGCTGAACCCCTCCGGCGGTTCGATTTCGATCGGCCACCCCTTCGGGATGACCGGCTCCCGGATGACCGGCCTGCTGCTGCGGCAACTGCGCCGCGACGGCAAGCGCTACGGAATCGTCACGATGTGCGTCGGCGGGGGGCAGGGGTTCGCGTCCCTGTTCGAGGCCGCCTAGACAGAAAACCCAGGGCGAATCGGGACAAGCCCGGATCGAGGCACCCACCCTGGGCGCCGATCCGAGGACGATGCTCGGCGAAGCCCTTGTCGACAGAGGTCTGATCACCGAAGACCAGCTCCGCGCTGCGTTGGCGGAGCGCGAGCACCGCAAGATTTCGTTCGGCCGGCTGGCGTTCGAGCGGGGTTGGCTCGACCTCGACCAGATCGTGCGGCTACTCGAACTTCAACGGACCGAATCGGTGTTGTTTGGCGAGCTCGCGGTCCGCGAGGGCTTTCTCGAGGAGCGCCAACGCGACGAGCTGCTCGACCTCCAGGGCCGCACCCGGGCGCCGCTTCCGGAGATTCTGGTCGAGATGGGCGTGCTCGATCCGGAGGTGGCAGCGGAGGCGATGGACTCGCTCCACGCGCGCAGCGGCGAGCCGCGCGCCGACGAGGGGTAGAACGCCGCTCTGGCGCCACGACGCAAGCGGCGAAAGAGCGGGTACACTGCCCGCTGATGTCCGACCCCTCCCGCATTCCGACGCATCTGGTGGCGGGCTTTCTCGGCGCGGGAAAGACCACCGCAATCCGCACGCAGCTCGAGCTCCGGGGCGATGAGAACGCCGCGGTGATCGTGAACGACTTTGGAGAAGCGGGCCTCGACGAGGTCGTGCTCGGCGAAGGCGAGCCCTTCCAGATCACCAACATTCCGGGTGGATGCGTGTGCTGCACGGCACCGGAGGGGTTTGTCGACGCCTTGGGCGCGATCCTCGAGCGCCGGCCGGACCGGATCTGGATCGAGCCGACGGGCCTCGCACGCCCGCAAGACCTCGTCGACACGATCCGCCGCTCGCCCCACGCGCGTTCTCTCGCGCTGGGGCCCGTCGTCGTCTTGGTCGATCCGCGCCAGCTCGCTCTCCGCGACGACGCCGAGCTGCTGCGCGAACAGGCGCAGGTGGCGGACGTCCTGGTGGCGACGCGGGTCGACCTCGCAAGCGATGACGAACTCCGGGTATTCCGCGAATGGGCCGCGACGCTGTGGCCCCAACCGATGGCCATCCGTGAGTGCGAACACGGCAAGCTCGACGCGGCGTTGTTCGAGTGGCCCGAGGGCGAAGGCGAGCGGGCCCCGCGGCGCCGCGAGGGAATCCCGCGCCACGATCACCATTCGACGGTGGGCTTTCTGGCGCGGTCTTGGGTGTGGTCGCCAGACGTGGTGTTCTCGCGGGAGCGCCTCCATGCAGCCCTCGACACCGCCAAGGTGCTCGAGCGTTTCAAGGGCGTGTTCCGCACCCAGGAGGGTGTGACCCAGCTCGAAATCGCCGCCGGAACACTCCACGAGCGAGTCAGCCCGTTTCGGCGCGACAGCCGCGCCGACGCGATCTTGCGCAGCGAAGATGAAGCGTCCCTCGCGGCTCTCCAAACCTCCCTCGACGCGGCGGCGATGCGGGACGACGAGCTCCAGCTTTCCGCCGAACGGATCGAAATCGTCCTCCCCGACGGCCGCACCCACAGCATCGACCGCGAGCGCCTGCTCGCGCAGCCGGACGCGATCGAGGATGTCTCGCGCTTGTTTCCCAAACGCAGCGGCACGGCCGCGCGTCTCGAGGTGTTGTGGAAGGCCCTGGAACTCCCGGAGCAGGGCACGGCGGTCGCCGTAGCCCTCGACGGGTTTGCCAGCGAAGCGGTCGACATCGCCGGGCTCCGTCACGGGGTCGTGCTCCACACGGTGGAGGGCGGCCCGCTCCCCGCCAAGCAGGGTGGACCGTTCCGGCTGCTGATTCCGGAGGGAACGCCCGGCGTTCCCTCCGCGTGCGCCAACGTCAAAGGGCTTGCCAAGCTCGTCATTCGACCCGCCTAGGAGGAATCCATGGGACCGCTCAGTGGAGTGAAAATCGTTGAGTTCGCCGGCATCGGCCCTGCACCGATGGGTGCGATGTTGCTCGCCGACATGGGTGCCGACGTGCTGCGGATCGACCGCACCCAAGAAGCCGGGCTCGGCGTTCCGATGGAGCCGCGCTTCTCCGTCCTCGAACGCAGCCGCCGCTCGCTCGCCTTCGACCTCAAACGACCCGAGGCGACCGAAGCGGCGCTCCGTCTGATCGAGCAGGCCGACGCCCTGATCGAGGGGTTCCGCCCGGGTGTGATGGAGCGCCTCGGCGTCGGCCCGGAGGTGTGTCTCGCGCGCAACCCCCGCCTGGTCTATGCGCGCGTCACGGGCTGGGGCCAGGAGGGCCCGCTGGCCCACGCGGCCGGCCACGACCTCAACTACATCGCGCTCGCCGGCGTTGCACACTCGATCGGGCGCGCGGGGCAGCCCCCGACGCCGCCGCTCAATCTGATCGGCGATTTTGGCGGCGGTGCGCTCTATCTCGCGCTCGGTGTCGTGTCCGCCCTCTACGAGGCGAAGAGCTCCGGGCAGGGCCAGGTCGTCGACGCCGCCATGGTCGACGGGGCTGCGTCGCTGCTGAGCTCGATCTACGGGATGCGCGCCGCGGGGATCCAAAGCGACGAGCGGGGTGCCAACATCCTCGACTCGGGCGCCCATTTCTATGACGTCTACGAGACCTCCGACGGGAAGTACGTCTCGATCGCGTCGATCGAGGCGAAGTTCTACGCAGAGCTTCTCGAGAAGTCGGGCCTCGGCGCCGAGGAGCTGCCGAGCCAGATGGACCGCAGCCGTTGGCCCGAACTCAAGGAGCGGGTTGCGAAGTTGATCCGCACCAAGACGCGCGAACAGTGGTGTGAAATCATGGAGGGAAGCGACATCTGCTTTGCACCCGTGCTCGACATGGGAGAGGCCCCGCACCACCCGCACAACGTCGCGCGCGACGCGTTTGTCGAAGTGGATGGGGTGACCCAGCCCGCACCGGCGCCCCGTTTTAGCCGCACGCCCTCGGCCGTCCAAAGCGGTCCTTCGGCCCACGGGGCCGACACCGACGAAGGGCTACGCGATTGGGGCTAAAACGGGGCGCCGGTGCGGGCTGGGTCACCCCATCCACTTCGACAAACGCGTCGCGCGCGACGTTGTG
>CAJIBI010000083.1_pt1 | contig 12833 bp, 9 predicted proteins | sample 9199321 | NCBI WGS metagenome assembly CAJIBI01 (sample SAMEA7708294, study PRJEB35096) | sediment metagenome | biome: marine neritic benthic zone biome [ENVO:01000025]; feature: sediment [ENVO:00002007]; material: shallow marine sediment [ENVO:03000034] sea grass bed [ENVO_01000059] ... | reverse complement strand
TGCATTGGACCGAGGAGGGGCACAAGTTCTCCTGGCACATGAAGCTCCGGGACAAGCGCGCGCGCACGAAGTTCTGGGTGCACCCGCCGGGCGAGGACAGTTTCCCGGTCCGACAACAGAATTGGTTGAGCCCGCGACAGATGCACAAGATGAGTACGCGACCCGCGCTGATGGTGAAGTTCGCCCACCACCTCGCGTCGACCTACGAGGCACGCGAAGGCGTGAGACCCCGGGTCACGGTGGACGCTGCCTGCTCGCTCAACTCGCGGAGCATCCAGCGCATGATCGACCCCGAGCAGGACCTGGCGTCGGTGCCGCTCAACTACCGCGAGCCGGCGCCCTGGATCCTCCCAATGACGACACCCCTCCCCGCAGCGCGCGATCCGGAACGCGATCGCTGAAGGGAGTCGGGGGGCCATCCCGTTCGCGACGGCTTGCCGGCTCAGTCGTACACGACGACGCAGCGGACCTCGACGCTCCAGCGTTCCGGGGCATCGGGCGGCGTGGACGGGTCCTCGAATGCGCTGTGGAAGCTAAAGGTGCACGGGGAGTCGGGTTCGTCGCCGTCTCCCGCTTGCCCCTTAGAACGGGCGAGCGGCCCGGCGGAGTCCCACTGCTTGATCAGCAGCGCCTCCTCGCGGGTCATCGCGGGGTAGTAGTACCAGCGGTGGCGGGATGCGTGTTTGGCGAAGTAGTTCTCGCCGACGCGGTCCCGGTAATGAATCTCAAACACCACCAGGTCTTCGGGACGAACACTTTGCGCGTCGCACAACGCAAGGGGGTGTGTGGCGACCGGTGCCGCGGCGATGTTGCGCCACACGTTGATGAGCGCGAAGCGGCCGTGTTCCTCGAGGGCGCGCCCCGCAAGAGCCGGCGCGACGAGCGACTCTCCGGCGGCGAGCACGGCGCACAGCGTGTCGTTCCCACTGGGGGGCTTCGAGAGCTGCTGCAGTCGTTCGGGGGCGCTGGTCAGGGTGTAGTCTCCGTGGACCAGATGGGCGGGGCCCTGTACCTGCTGCCCGCCGTCGATGCGACGTTTGCTCTCCTTGCCGGCGGCCGACCGCACGTTGTGGTCAAAGGCAAACACGTGCGGCGTTCCCGTCGCCTCTCGCAGGAGTTCCTCGCATTGTCCGTAGTACTCCCGCACCACTTCCGCGTGCTGAAAGAAATCGAGCCCTTCGCGTAGCAGCGGGCGCGAGAGCAGCTCGAAACCGCTGCGGTCGAGGGTTCGCCGTTGGTCGCCCACCAGGAGCCGGGCGTTGTGGATCGTCATCTCGCGCCCCTCGAGCACGACCCCTTCGAGCCCCGAATCACTGCCGTCGGCGTCGCGGTGGGTGAGCACGCGGCCGTTTCGGTAGAGCGAATGTCGAACGGACGCCTCGAGGTAGTTGAACCGGCCCTGCTCGTCGCCAGTGGCCGGTACGGCTGCCGCGGTCATGCTCTTGCCTCCCAGGTCTCCGCCAGGTTTCCCGAAAATCGCTGGGATCATATCGCCCGTTGGCCTCAAATGGCACGTGGCGCCCGCGGGGCCGAACGAGCCGATGCAGCCGGGAGATGCATCGCCGTTGCACGTCCCCTGCGGCGGGCCTGCCCGACGGCTCGGGCCGGTGCCCGCCGCCCTTCAGCCATCCGGTGGAGATCCCGATGCAGACCCGCGCCGCGCTTCCAAGGCTCGGCGAGGAGAGACCGGATGAGCGCAGCGACCAACCCCTACCAGACCCCCAGCGCCAACGTGGGCCCGAACTACAGGGACCTGCAAAACGTGGGAAACGCCGCCGCGATGCGGAGCGAGTATCTCTCCCACGAGGCGGCGATTCGATCGATCGGCGTGTTGTACTTCATCTCCGCGGGGATCTTTCTCATCCTCGTGCCCACCGGTCTGGTGATGCTCGCCGAAAACCAGGCGGCGGGCATCGGCATGGTGGCGATGAGCGCGATCTGTGCCGCGTTGTCGATCTGGATGGGGATCGCCGTGCGCCGGCTCAACGCCCGCGTGCGTTTCGCGGTCGGCATCACCTCGGCCATCGGGTTGTTCAATCTGCCGATCGGCACCTTGATCAACGGCTACATCTTGTATCTCGTTTTTGGCGCGAAAGGCAAGGTGGTGTTTTCGGAGGAGTACGCGCGGGTGCGCGAGCAGACACCCGAGATGAAGTACCAGACACCGACCTTTGTCAAAATCTGCGTCCTGCTTCTGCTTTTCCTCCTCGCGCTCGGGCTCTTCGCTGCCGTGATGGCGCCCTAGCGGGTGGATCACGCCGCGTCGGCGCTCTGCAGCTCGACAAAGCGCCGGTAGGCGCCACTGGGGCGCGCCATCAGTGCGTCGTGGCTGCCGCGCTCGCGGATCCGGCCTTCTTCGAGAAAGAGGATCTCATCCGCGCCCCGGATCGTCGAAAGACGGTGCGCGATCACCACCACCAGGCGGTCGCGGCTCGCCTCGCGCAGGGTGCGGACCAGCTCCAGCTCGGTTTCTGGATCGAGCGCCGCCGTCGGCTCGTCCAAAATGAGGATCGGTGCCTCGCGCACCAGCGCCCGCGCGATGGCGAGGCGTTGTTTTTGCCCCACCGAGAGGCGGCTTCCCCCCCGGCCGAGCCGGGTTTCGTAGCCTTCGGGCAACCCGGCGATAAAGCGGGCGGCGCCCGCCTGCTCGGCGGCGCGGCGGAGCTCGGCGCCCGTGGCCGACGGATTTCCCATGCGGATATTCTCGGCGACCGTCGCGTCGAAGAGCGTCGGCTCTTGAAAGACAAAGGCGGTGCGGGCGCGCAGGTCTTCGCGGTCGATCTCCTCAAGGGGGATCCCGTCGAGCTCGATGCGGCCCGCGCTCGGCGAGAGAAAGCGTGGCAAAAGGTAGGCGAGGGTCGTTTTGCCGGCGCCCGTCGGCCCGACGATCGCCAGCACCTTGCCCAGCTGCGCGTCAAAGCTCACGTCGTGAAGTGCGGGGGTTCCGCCGGGATACGTGAAGGACACGTTGCGGAGCCGGTAGCCGCTTCGCACCTCGGGCAGGGGCCGGGCGGCGTCGGGTTGCGGGTCACAGGGCTCGTCCATCAGCTCGAAGACGCGCCGCAGGCCGACGACGTTGTCTTGGAGATAGATCCACAGCCGTCCGGTGCTTTCGGCCGTGAAGGCGAGCACGCCAAAAAAAGCAAAGATCACCCCGAGATCGCCCACGGTGAGCGTGCCTGCAAACACGCGATCGGAAAGGGCGTAGAAGAGGTACACGGCCGCGGCGGTGCCAGCGAATCCGAATACGACGAGGATCGACCACCAGAGCAGGTCAAAGTCGCGCGACGCGGTATACGAGCGCCAGCTATCGGCGTCGAAGTGCGCGCTTTCGCGCGATTGGCCACCCAGACCTTGCACGGCGAGCACATTCGACACGCCTTCTTCGACGGTTGCCGTCGTCACGGCACCGGTTTCCCGCGCGTGCTGGGACCGGCGCCGGAGTGCGTTCGTAAAGGGTAGGGTGAGCACAAAACACACCGGTGCCAGAAGCAGCGCGGCGGCGATCACCTCGGGGACGTCACCAAAGGTCATCCACATCACCCAGACGGTCAGGGCAATCTGGAGCGGCGCGAGGATCGGTGTCAGCACGAGCCGGAAACACACCTCGGTAATCTGGGGGGTGTCGTACATCAGCCGATAGATGGCGTCGCCGATCCGCTGATCGTCGAGACGCGTCATCGGCAGGCGTTGGATCCGCTCGAAGAGGTGGCTCCGATAGTGGTGATTGAGGGCCTGCGCGAGACGCAAGGTGAGCCGGAACTCGAGGTAGCCGATGAGCCCACCCACAAAGCTGTGGCCCTGGTTGGCGAGGTTCTCGGAGCGGGTGGCGACGTCCGTGCCGGAGGCCAGCCCAGCGGAGGTCTGGTCGCGCGCGTCGCTGGTGCCGGTGCCGCCGACCAGCGCCAGGAGAACCAGACCCACTCCCAGCATGGCGAGCGCCATTTCCCCGGGCGTGGCGCCCTCGAGCGCGTCGACGACGGGCTGGAAGAAAAACGGGTAGCGCGTGGCGTCGAGCGGAAGCCCCTGGATTACGTGGTCGATGAGCACCTTGCCGGGCCAAGGGAAGACGACGGTGGGAAGGAGCGCCACCAGCGAGTAGCCGACCTTGCCCGCAAAGAGCCGCCGCAGCGGCCACAGATAGCGGAGGGCGCGCCCGAGATCGGTAAGGGCCTGGCGCTGGGAGATCGCACTCACGACGCGGCCCGCTGCGGGTCACCGCTCGCCGCGCGTTCGAGCTCCACAAAGCGCCGGTAGGCTCCGCCCGGTCGCGCGATCAGGTCTTTGTGCGAACCCGTCTCGACGACCTTCCCATCGCGCAGATACACGATTTGATCGGCGCGCCGAATCGTCGAAAGACGATGGGTCACGATCAAGACCACGCGCCCGCGGCCCCAGGCAGCGAGCCGCCGCAGGACCTCGAGCTCGGTCTCGGCGTCGAGGGAGGCGGTGGGCTCGTCGAGCACCAGGATCGGCGCATCCTTGACCACGGCCCGGGCGACCGACAGGCGCTGCCGCTGGCCCGTGGAGAGCCGCGCGCCCCGTTCCCCGAGCAGCGTGTCGTATCCCTGGGGCAGGGCTTCGATGAACCCATCGGCACAGGCCACCCGCGCTGCGGCGCGCACCGCCTCGTCGCTTGCCGTTGGGACCGCATAGCGAATGTTGTCCGCCACGGTCGCCGCGAACAGCAGATTTTCCTGGAGAGCGATCGACACGTTGGCGCGCAGGCTCTCGAGCCGGAACAGGCGCAGATCGCGCCCGTCGATCTCGACGGAGCCGGCATCGGGGTCAAAGAGGCGGAGCAGGAGGCTCACGAGGGTGCTCTTGCCCGACCCGGTGGGGCCGATCAGCGCGGTCACGGTGCCGACGTGCGCCTCGAGGTCGATTCCGCCGAGCACCGGGCGGGTGGGGTCGTAGCCAAAGCGGACGCCCCGAAAGGCCACGCCGTGGCGCACCGGCGGCAACGCGATGGCACCGTCGACGTCCGCCACTTCGGGCCGCAGATCGACGCGGCTCAAGGCACGCTCCATCCCGACGGCCATGTTCTGGGTGTGTCCCCACATCCAGAGCAAACGGCGCGCGGCCCCTGACCAGCTTTCGACGCGGCCCATCACGTTGGCGTAGGCGCCGAGGTTCCACGTCGCGAAGCCCACGACGGCGAGCGCCCATCCGGCCGCGATCGGCGCGCCCTCCCGTGCCAACACCGACACGGTGGCGGCCGTGAGCATCGCGGGTAGGGCCGAGAGGGTGAAGGCGAGAATACCCAGCAGCGCGAGACGCGTGCGCGCCACGTAAGCGCCCGCGAAAGCCCCGCGCGACGCCGCTTCAAAGCGCCGTTGCTCGAGCGCTTCGGCGCCGCAGGCCTTCACCACGCGGATGCCGGAGAGCGTCTCCTGGATACGCGAGGTCAGCGCGCTGTTGCGCTCGCGCGCCTCGCGAAAGCCGCGCCCAAGGGTCGGGGTAAAGTGACGTGCCGTGACCCAGGCGGCGGCAAAGAGCAGCACCCACAACACCGGAAGGCGCCAGTCGTAGAGGAACGCGATCAAGAAGCCGGTGAGCGCGGCGAAGAGCGGTCCGATCGGCCGCACGAGCATCGCCATCAGGTTGGTCACCATCGCGCTGTCTTGGTAGGTGCGATAGATCGAGTCGCCCACGCGCGAGCCCGCGTGAAAGCGCATCGACTGGGCCTGCAGGTTGGAGACCATCTCCACCCGCAGGATCTGGTTGACGCGCTGGCCGATCAGCAAGAGCTTGTACGCGGCCCACAGCCCCGCCGGCGTGAGGAGCAGGGCCAGCGCGAGTCCGGCGAGCACCAGGCGGTCGCGCAACGCCTGACGCGCGCCGATCGAGAGGCGCTCCACTTCCACGAACTCCGCGTTGTCCACCCGGAGCAGCTGGGCCTCGAAGCCGGTCAGCGGCTCCCCGTTCAGCATGCGATTCAAAAAGAGATCCGCGCCGAGCATGCCCATCGGGACGCTGAGCACGAGCAGCGGAACGCCCACCCACAGCAGCGGCTTGAGCTCTGCGAGGGCCGGCCGCAGGTAGGGCAGCGTGCGGAGCGCGAGGTGCGCGACGGCCTTGACGTTCAGGGCGTGGCCGGCCTGCGCCAGCGCCCCCGGTTCCCGCGCCTGCTCGTCGTTGCCCGTCACGACGGGAAGCTAGGCAACGGCTGCCCGCAAGGGCACTCGGGCTAGCGCGGAAGGCGCCCGGCGAGGAGCTCGGCCAGCGGGGCGCTGCCCTCGAACTTCTCGAGGATCAGCTTCAAGCCCGCGGTGATGGGGGTCGCCAGAAACATGCCGACGACGCCCCAGAGCATTCCCCAAAAGATCAGCGAGAGCAGGATTGCCACGGGATGGAGGTCGAGGGAGTCGCCCATCCACCAGGGTTCCACCAGGCTGCCGACCGCGAGCTGGATCGCACCGGGCAACGCGATCGCCGCCAGGGCGGCCGGCCCCGAGACCTCCGGGCTCACGACTACGATCGGGAGCGGCAGCAAGGTGGCGACGACCGATCCCACGTTGGGGATGAAGTTGAGAAGAAACGCGAGCACGCCAAAGGTCATGGCCAGCGGGACCCCGAGCAGGGTGAGCACCGACCCGACGAGGAATCCGGTGATCGCCGAGATAATCACCTTTGACACCAGGTATCGCTCGATGCCACGTCGGACCGCCGCGAGGGTGCTCTCGGTTTCGCTCTGTTTGGAGAACCCGCCGAGGAGCAGGAAGGTCACAAAGATCAGGACGAGGAAGGACTGGGACAACACGCCGAGCAGGGCGTTGGTGGTGGTGGCGAGCAAGCCGCCGACGGTGCTGACCGGAATCTCGCGCAGCTCCGCGCCGCGTTCGCCGATCCTCGCGACCAGCTCCTCCGGCAACACCGAGGCGGCGCGGTCGATCATCAACTCGACCTGCTTGACATAGGCGGGCGCGTTGTCGGCCAGTTCCGAAAGCGTGGCTCCCACCAGGCCACCCAGGCTCGACAGCAAGCCGATCCCGATCACGAGCGTGACGGGCAGTGCCAACCAGCGGGGAACCCGCAAGCGTTCCACGAGCCATTCGACGCAGAGCGAGAGACCCAACGCGACAAAGAGCGCCAGTACGAAGGGGATCAGGGCGGTCCGCAGCCAGCGGAGCGCGAGGCCGGCCGCGACGGTCGCGAGGACCACGAGGCAGATCGTTTGGACTCTCCGCTCGGCCTGCGCGTCGATGTGGGTCACGGCGTGTCGCGCGTTGGCTTTGTTCTGGCCATGGTTCGATCGTAGCGGAGCGCCGCGGGGCAGCGCGGCGTCGCAAAGCCGGCGGCAGCAAATCCACGTGCGCTAGCTTCCGCGCGATGTCGCGCGTGGTGCTCTTCGATATCGACGGCACGCTGATCAAAAGCGGCGGTGCCGGCGCGCGTGCCCTCAATCGCGCGATGGCGCGGGTGCTGGGGCGCGACGAGGTAGAGGCCGATTTCTCTTTCGCGGGGATGACCGATCGGGCGATCTTTCGGCGCATGCTCGGCGCCCTCGGCTTGGAGGCATCCGAGTCGCACATCGAGCGCGTGCTCGAGGTGTATCCGGACATCCTGCGCGAGGAAGTCGCGAACGCCTCGGGCTATCGCGTGCTTCCCGGCATCGTCGCGGCGTTGGACGCGGTCGCAGACACGGGGGAGGTCGCGCTGGGCCTCGGCACGGGGAACGTCGAACGGGGCGCCCGTATCAAGCTCGAGCGGGTCGCGCTGAATCACTACTTTTCCTTTGGCGGGTTTGGATGCGACGCCGAGCGCCGCGACGAGCTGCTGCGCGCGGGCGCCGCCCGCGGCGCCGCGCGTCTCGGCCGTCCCCTCGAGGAGTGCCGCGTGCTGGTGGTGGGCGACACGCCGCTCGATGTGGCGGCCGCCCACGCGATCGGCGCGCGCTGTCTGGCGCTCGCGACGGGCGGAGCCTCGGCGGGCGCGCTTCGCGCGGCGGGGGCCGACCATGTGTTTGGCGATCTCGCCGAGCCGGGTGCTCTCGACGTCCTCTTGGCCAGCTGATCCGCTGGGGCTCAGTCGGCGCGCAGCAAGGCGCGCCCGGCGCGGATTCCGGTGAGCGCTCCCCCCTGCACCGCGTGCCTGCCGTTGACGAACACGTGCTCGATGCCGTCGGGGTAGCGGTTGGGATCCTCGAAGGTGCCGCGGTCGATGATCCGCGCCGGGTCGAACACCACGAGGTCGGCGAAGGCCCCCTCGGCCACGACGCCGCGATCGCGGAGGCGAAACTTTCGGGCGGGGAATCCGGTCATGCGATGGATCGCGGTTTCGAGAGGTACGACACCGAGGTCTCGCGCGTAGTGGCCAAGCACCCGGGCAAATGTGTTGTAGAGACGGGGGTGGGGCTTCCCCTCCAGCGTCGGGATGCCATCGGATCCGATCATCGTGGCGGGGTGTCGCAGGACCGTCTGGACGTCGTCCTCGCTCATCATGTGGACGACCACCGTGGCGCCCGGAGACTCGCGTTCCACGCGCTCGGCCGCTTGCTGCGGCGGACAGGCGAACGCGTCCGCCAACACCGCGATCGAGCGGCCCTCCCACTCGGGGTGGGCGGACGCCGAGGCGACGACCACGTCTTGCGGCCGGACCGCGCCGATCCCTCCAACGCGCGTCGTCGCTGTGAAGGCATCGTTTTGCATGACCGCGCGGAGGATCGTGCTGCCGGCCGTGTAGGGATACTGGTCGGCGTGGACGTCCTCGCCGCGCGCCTGCGCCGCTTGGATCAAGGCCAACGCTTCGGCGACGCGGCCCCAATTCTCCCGACCCGAGGCTTTGAGATGTGAGATCTGGACCGGGGCTCCCGCCTGTGCGCCGATCGCAATCGCCTCGCGCACCGAAGCGAGCAGCCCGCCGCCTTCGTCGCGCATGTGGGTCGCGTACAGCGCACCGGTCCCGCGAAGCTCGCGGGTGAGCTCCGCGATCTCTTCGGTGTCGGCGTAGCGACCGGGCTCGTAGATCAGGCCCGTGGAGAGCCCCAACGCCCCGGCGTCGGCTGCCTCGCGGACGATCACCTTCATGGCGTCGAGCTCGCGCCCTGTCGGCGCGCGGTCGGCGCGGCCGAGCACCGCGAGGCGGATCGTTCCGTGGCCGGCGAGCACTCCGATGTTGGCGCCCGGGCGGGTGTCCTCGAGGCGCTCGAAGTAGCCGCGAAAGCCGTCATAGGGGTCGAGCTCGAGCCGTGGGGTGAAGGCCTCGGCAAGGGCGCGCGCCTCGGCAAAGGGCGCCGGGCCAAACCCGCAGTTGCCCACGACACAGCTGGTCACGCCACCGCGTAGCTTGAATCCCATGGCGGGATGCACGAGCGCCGCAAAGTCGTCGTGGGTGTGGACGTCGATAAACCCCGGGGAGAGCGCGAGACCGCCCGCGTCGACTTCACGGGGCGCCGTAGCCCCCTCCAGCGCGCCGATCGACGCGACCCGGTCGTCCGCGATCGCGAGGTCCGCCTCGAGAGCGGGCCCGCCGCCTCCGTCGAAGATCCGCGCGCCGCGGATCAGGACATCGAAACGCTTGGCCACCCCCGGAGGATAGGTGAGGCGAAGAGCGCGCGACCCAGGGCGCTGGGGTGGGGCAGGCGGGTGCGATCTTCAGGCCGCCCGGACGAGACACGCAGCGATTGCCCGAATCCGGCGGGCGTGCGTTCCTTCCCAAAACACCCGTCCGCAGTGGGGGCACTGGGAAAACTCGTCGTGGAGCGCCGACACCCGCGCGGGGACGGACGCCGCGACATCCTCGCGACGCACGCGTTCCAACACGCGGTTGCACTCGCCGCAGCGGGTCAGCACCCGAAACGACCCGGCGAGATCGAAGCGCTGGACGACTTCCGCCAGCTGCGCGCGGATCGTCTGCTCGCGCACCACGTAGATGGCGTCGACCCACCATTCCTCCGGCAAGCGGCGGTCGCGCGTCAGAACCGCGCGGCCCTCCGCCAGCGCTGCGCGGACGAGCCCCTCGTCTGTAAAGGCGGGGTCGTGGCTACAGTCGAAACCCAGCAACCGGAGCCAACGCGCCAAGCGTCCGAGCATCGCATCGGCGGCGAAGCGCACCGCGCCGTTGGCGCGGAGCGTGCGCACCTCCGCTTCGATGCCGACACGGTTCCCGCACGTGCACGAGATCGTGCGCCCGAACTGAAACAAGGCGATGTCGTAGGCGCGACCACAGCGCTGGCAAGGAACCGCCATCGCGTCCTCCCTCGGGTGGATCCATTCTAGGCGACGGGATGGCGGCGCTGTTTTCGGGTGGATCGGAAGCCGGGGCGGCGCGCGCGCAGAAACGGTATGAAGGTCGCGATGCGGCCGGTGCCGGTCGCCAAACAGCCGAAGGGGACGAGATGGATACGCTCGACGGAAAGACGGCCGTGGTCACTGGGGGCGCATCCGGGATGGGGAAGGCGTTTTGCGAGCGGTTCTCCCGCGCCGGAATGAAGGTGGTGATCGCCGACGTGGAGCAGGCCGCGCTCGACGCCGCGGTTTCGGCGTTGCAGCGCGCCGGCGCCGAAGTGGTCGGGATCCGCTGCGATGTATCCAAGGCGGAGGACAATGACGCCCTGCTCGCTGGCGCCCGCGACGCGTTTGGGACGGTCCATGTGGTGTGTCTCAACGCCGGCGTAGGCGGCGAGAACGGCAAAAGCTGGGCCCTCTCCCTCGATGACTGGCAATGGACCCTCGGCGTCAACCTGTGGGGGGTGATCCATGGCGTCCGAAGCTTCGTGCCGCATCTCGTGGAACACGGCGACGGCCATGTCGTCACGACCGCGTCGATCGCCGGCCACACCTCCTCGCCCTACGGAGCGCCCTACAACGTCAGCAAGCACGGTGTCGTGACGCTCAGCGAGACGCTGTACAACGAGCTTCGCCGCGAAGGCTCGACGGTCGGGGTGACCTGCCTCTGCCCCGGGTTTGTCGCGACGAACATCGTCGACTCGGCCCGCAACCGGCCCGGGGCGCGCGGTGGGGGCGGGAGCGAGCGCGACCGCGGTGGCGCGCGCTTTGTCGAGGTCGTCCGGCGACTGGTCGAGCAGGGCAAGCCGCCCGCTGAGGTCGCCGACCTGGTGCACAACGCCATCCTGGAGCAACAGTTTTGGCTGTTCACGGACACGGTGTGGGACGAGCCGATCGCGCGCCGCCACGGGGAAATCCGGGAACGCCGGCCGCCGACCTTTGCGCCTCCGCGCACCGGATAGCCCGCGCGTCAGCGGAGCGCGCGCCACCAATGGGGCGCGGCCGCGAGGGACGCGCCGAGCAGGAGGGCAATCCACGCGGCGCTCGGGAGCCCGAAGGGTGCGGGCGCGCCCAGCAGCCATGTGCCCAGCCCGACGAGCGCGCCAAACAACGTGACGCTGGCCGCGGCGGTCGCTCGGAGGGCGCGCCGCAGCCGCACCCGTGCGGCTGCCTCGCGCCAAAATCCTGGCGGCGCCACCCGCGTGCGGAAGGCTTCGAGCTGTGTCGGCGCGACGGGCGGGGTCAGAAGCGAAGCGGTCACCGAGGCTCCGCTGCCAACCGCGGCAATCCACAGGAGCCGTGCCGCTTCGCCCGACACGGTCGCCAGCAGGACGGGCGCCGCGGCCAGCGACGCGCCGATCGCGGCGAGCTCGCCCCACGCGTTGGCGCGCCACCACACCCAACGCAGCAGCAACGGCAGCCCCAACCCCGCCCCCAGGAGGAGCGTGAGTTGCCACGCCTGCGCGATGGAATCGAGCTGGGTCATGATCGCCAGGGCGAGCAAGACCAGGACGGGCCCCGCGAGCCGTGCCGCGAGCACGAGCTCCCGGTGCCGTGCGGCCCTCCCCCGGCCGACGCCGCACCACACCCGGCCGCACAGATCATTCGCGACATAGGAAGCGCCCCAGTTGATGTGGGTGTCGATCGTCGAGGCCAGGGCCGCCAGCATGCCCGCGAGAAGCAGGCCGCGGGCGCCGGTCGGAAGCAGCGTCTCCATCCCGCGCACAAACGCGAGCTCGCGTTCCGCCGCGTCGGGTGCGTGGCCAAGCGGAAAGATCACGAGCAGCGCGACCAGCAACGGGAGCCACAGCAAGGAGCGGCCGAGTACCTGGGCGAACGCGAAGACCACCGGCGCCCGGCGCGCCTCGCGTTCGTCGCGGCAGGCCATACAGCGCTGCGCGAGATACCCGGTGCCGTCGCTGTTCATCTGCACCAGCCACTGCAGCCCCAGCACGCCGAGCATCGTTCCCCCCACATCCGCTGCCGTCCACGGGTCGAAGGCCAAGAGCGCCTCGGTCTGCTCCGCACCCGCCACGCCCTCGAGCGCTTCCCGCAAACCCCCGATCCCCCCGGCCGCGTCGACCGCGAACCACGCGTAGGCGGCGGTGCCGGCGCCGAGCACGGCGAGTTGACCGAGGTCGGTGGTGACCACGCTGCGGAGCCCCCCGGTTGTCGAGTAGCCGAGGGTGAAGGCGTACAGGGCCGCCACGGAGATCAGATTCGAGGTGGTGTCGCGCCAGACGAACGCTCCGCCGGGATCCGAACAAAACGGCACGCCCACCCAGGCCACCGCCGATTCGAGGGCGCCGAAGAACAGACCGGGGAGCCAGGCGTGCCACGGGAGAAAGGGCTCCGCCACCCGCACGGCTGCGGCGAGCACCATCGCGAGCACCGCGCAGTTGAACACCACCCCGTAGTAGAAGGCCTTGACCCCGCGGAGCCACAACGCGGCTTTCCCGTCGTAGCGAATCTCGCAGAGCTCCGCGTCCGTGAGGACGCCGCTCCGCCACCAGCACGCAGCCAGCAGAAACCCCAGCAGCAAGAACGCGATGCCGTAGCTCCACAGGCGCCACAGCGCGAAGACGCCACCGGTTGCGACAAGCC
>CAJIBI010000264.1_pt1 | contig 12883 bp, 11 predicted proteins | sample 9199321 | NCBI WGS metagenome assembly CAJIBI01 (sample SAMEA7708294, study PRJEB35096) | sediment metagenome | biome: marine neritic benthic zone biome [ENVO:01000025]; feature: sediment [ENVO:00002007]; material: shallow marine sediment [ENVO:03000034] sea grass bed [ENVO_01000059] ... | reverse complement strand
TTTCCGCGTGACCGGCGCTACGTCCTCTACTGCGAGATCGGGATGAAGAGTGCGCACCTTGCAGAGCGGATGCGCAAGGCGGGTCTCGACGCCGCCCACCTCGCTGGGGGGCTGCGCGCTGCGATGCATTGCGCCAAGACGGCCCACCGCGTCGAAGGGGTCGAGGGGTTCGAAGCGGCGTTGGATCTCTTCTACGACAAGGAGGTGTAGGGGTGGGCAAGGTGTACGAGCGAATTGAAGGAAGGGTTGCGGAGTTCATCGAGCGGCAGCGGATGTTCTTCGTCGCCACGGCACCTCTCGCAGAATCGGGGCTGATCAACCTCTCTCCCAAAGGGCTCGACACCTTCGCGATCCTGGGACCCAACGAGGTCGCCTACCTCGACCTGCACGGCAGCGGGATCGAGACGGTGGCGCATCTGCGAGAGAACGCGCGCATCGTCCTGATGTTCTGCGCCTTTGAGGGCCCGCCCAACATCGTGCGCTTGCAGGGACGCGGCCACGCCCTCGAGCCGGGTGACGAAGGCTTTGACGCGGTGCGTGCGCATTTTCCGGCGGAGTACGAGCACGTCCGCACTGTGATCCGTGTCGCGGTGGATCGAATCGCCGACTCGTGTGGCTTTGCGGTCCCCCGTTACCGGTACGAGGGAGAGCGCGACCAACTGATCCGCTGGTCCGAAAAGCAGGGTGACGCCGGGCTGCGGAGCTACGCCGCCGAAAACAACAGCAAGAGTCTCGACGGGCTCCCGGGCCTGCGACGGGTCTGAACGCGGCGGCGCGAGCGGACGGCGGCCGCTACTGCCCGCGCTGATACTCGCGTCGAACGCGTTCGCGTTCCTCGGGCGGGAGCGCCTGGAAGCGGCGCCAACGCTCGCGCAGGTCGTTCCGCTCTTCGTCGCTCATCGCGCTCCAGAGCTCGGCGTTCTCGGCAATCCGGTCGCGCTCCGCGGGCGGCGCGGCGAAGATTCGATCGAGACGGTCGCGCAGAGCTCGACGCTCTGCCGGCGGAAGCTCGCGGATCCCCTCGAGTCGCTGTCGAAGGTCGCGCCGCTCCTCGGGGGGGAGTTGCCGTAGCCGCTGCCTTGCCGCGCGGCGCTCCTCGGGGGTCATGCGCTGCCAGCGCTGCCGCAGCTGTTGGCGTTCCTCCTGCGGCAGCCGCTCGAAACGCTCGCGGCGCTCCTGGCGACGTTGGCGACGCCGCTCCCAGCGTTCGCGCACCTGCTCGCGCTGCTCGGGGTCCATCTGCTCGAGACGACGGCGAATTTCTTCGCGCCGCTGCTCGCGGGGCATCTGCCGCAGGCTCTCACGCGCCTCGCGGCGGCGCTCGATCGATTCGAAGTCGCGGCCGGCGCTGGGCCGCGCGCGCGGTCGGTCGCGGTCGCGGGCCTGCGCCGGGGTGCTCGCAAGGAGCCACAAACCGAGCAGGACGAACAGCGCCAAGCCAACGACACGCCGGCTACCCACGCTGCCCGCTCCCCTCGAGGTCGCGAAGCATCTCGACAAAATCGAGCTGCTCGATGATCGCGAGATCTTCCGCCTGCACTGCCCCCGCCCCGAGCACTTCGAGCTCGAGTGCGAGAGCCAGCTCTTCGTCGGTCGCCGCCTCGATCGCGTCGGGGGCGCGTTCGGCGATCCGCCCCGGGGCGGGCGGCGGCGGCTTCCGCCGCGGCACTACCACCTCGGGCGGAGCGGGCGACGGGGTTGGCGTTGGCGCCTCCGGGAGCGTCGGCGCGAGCAGCTCGCGTTCTTGTCCCGACGGGATCGCCCGCTCCTCGAGCCGCTGCTCGTGAGGAACCGCGGGGTCGGGAAGCGGCGCGAAGGTCGGTTCGGGGCCGCTCCGGATCTGGCCGCGGATCAGCAGCGCGAGCGCTACCGCGGCTGCGAGCGCCGCAGCGGTCAACAGAGCGGGGCGCAACCTCACTGGACGCGAGGTGACCCCACCTCCGCGGCGGCGCAGGGGAAGCACGGGGGCCTTCCCGCGTTCGTCGGCGATTCGCGCGCGCACCCGCTCGGCGAGGGCCGGAGTGATCTCCGGCGCGCGAATCGCGCGCAGGGCGGTGTCGACGCCCTCGAGGGCGCGAAGCGCCTCGGCGAGCGACGGGTCCCCGTCGAGCCGTTCGCGCATTGCCTCCGCGGCGGCGGGGTCGAGCTCGCCGTCGAGGTAGGCCGAGAGCTCTTCGATCTCTTCGGGGGCGATTGCGCGCGGGTTCACTCATCCCCCCCTTCGCGGGTCCGCTTCACGATCGCGGAGCGCGCTCGGTGTACCAGGGCTTTCACCGAAGAGGCCGAGAGCTCGAGCGCCTCCGCCACGTCCGCGTAGGACATGCCTTCGACCGACGCCAACCACAAAGCGGCGCGCTGGCGCTCGGGGAGCGCCCGCAACGCATCCTCGACCCGTCTACCCCGCAAACGCGCGTCCACGACGTCGTCGATCGCCGGCTGATCGATCGCCCAGTCGATCGGGGTGTATTCCGCGTCATCGGGTTCTGCGTCGAGGCTTCGATGCCCTGGCCGTCGCAGTTCGTTGAGCGCGATGCGGGTGGCGATTGTATAGAGCCAGGTCGAGAAACGCGCCCGCACCTCGTAGCGATCGCGCGCCCGGTAGACCCGCAGGAAGGTCTCCTGCATGAGCTCTTCTGCCTGTGCTCGGCTCGTCACCATGCGCTCCAAAAAGCGAAGCAGTGCCCCCGCCCAGCGTTCGAAGAGTGCTTCAAAGGCGGTCTCGTCTCCCGCGCGCAGCGCGAGCATGAGCTGGACGTCTTCGTCCGCCGTCTCGAGCCGAGGGTCTGCCACCCTATTTGAACCCGCCGCGCTGCGAATGGTTGCGCTCCCGGCCACGTTGGACGCAGATCGTGCGCAAGCAATCGGCAGCTGGCTGGATGGGTTGAATCCCCAAGGGGGACGCGTTCGCTACTCCGCGAGCTGCTGGCGAAGCGCCCGGCTCATCTGATCGAGCTGCTCTTGAAGCGGAACGCGGATCGCGAGCTCTGGGACCAGGGCTTTGGTGCGCCCCTCGAGCTCGAGGCGCACCTCCGTCTGCTCGCCGACCTCAGCCAGGAGGACGCTTCCAGTGAGCTCCCGCCAGACGCGCCCGTCGCACACTTTCTGGAAGTGGATATCGCCGTTGGGGGCGCGGTCGAAGTGGAAGGTGGCCACACCGCGCTTCCCCAGAAGCTCGTAGTGGCTTTCCACGGTGCGTCGATCCCCGCTGCGGGCAACGATCCGGGTTTCGGTGTCCGGAAAGAGATCGCGCAGCAGGCCGTCCTCCTCGAGCCGCTGAGCGGCTCGATTTCGGTTGCAGGCGATCTGAAACACGCGTTCGAGCTGCACGCGGTGCCCTCCTCAGTGAACCTCGATCCAATAGGGCGCGACCAAGGTGGGTCCCGGCACCGCGGCGGCGTCCACCCACGCGCGCACCCTGCGAAGGGGCCGGCGGAAAACGCCCGGCAGCGATTGCAGCGGATCGAGTCGCAGCCCCAGGGCGTCGCGAATCTGCGCCGAAAGCGCTTGTGGCGGCGGGTAGATCACCAGCATCGCATCGCTGTCCGGCTCGAGCCCGGCCCGCGTCTTGGCCTCACGCAGGGCTTCCCGCAGGCCGCCAACGCCGTCGACCAGGCCGATCTCCGCGGCCTGCGCTCCGGTCCACACGCGTCCGCTCGCCACCTTCTCGACGTCGGCGATCTCGGCGTCGCGTCCGACCGAGACCCGGTCGAGGAAGCGCTCGTAGACCGCGGCCACATCGGCTTCGAGCCAGGCTTGGGTCTCGGGGCTGAGCGGCTCGCTCATCGCGACGAGCCCCGCGTGCGGAGCCCGCGCGCTCGACTCGGAGTGAACGCCCCATTTCTCCAGCAGCCGCCCGACTGAGGGGCGAACCGCGAACACGCCGATCGAGCCGGTGATCGTACTCGGGCTCGCGATGATCACGTCCGCCGCCGAAGCGAGGTAGTAGCCACCGGAGGCCGCGTAATCTGAAAAGGAGGCGACGACGGGTTTGCTCTCCCGCGCGCGGAGGACAGCGTTCCAAATCAATTCGCTGGGCCCGGGCGCACCACCGGGGCTGTCGACGCGGAGCACGATCGCGCCCACCTCGTCGTCCTCGGCAGCGCTCTCGATCGCTTCGACCATCGTGTCGGCGGCGACGATCGGTTCCCCGGAGCGCGTGGAACGGCCCTTGCCCGAGACGATCGGGCCGCTCGCATAGACGAGTGCCAACGTCGCTTCCGGCTCGAAACCCAGACCCGCCGGATCCACCGCGGCGTAGGTCTCGGCGGGCACGCGCTCCGGATCGCCCAGCGTTTCAAAGAGCTCGGCCTCGGTCGCCACGCCGTCGATCACTCCCATCCCGATCAGCGATTCGGGGTCGGAGGGCGCCTGCGCGAGCACGGCGTCGAGCGCGTCGCCGGAGAGCGATCGGCTCGCGGCGATATCTCCCAGGAAATTGTCGTTGATCGAGTCGAGCAACGACTCGGCCTGCTCTCGATACGCGTCGCTCATGCGGTCGCTCGCGAGGTTCTCGACCGCGCTTTTGTAGCGTCCCGCCTGAAAGACCTCGAGATCGACATCCAGCTCTCTCCACAGTCCGCCCAAGAAAAAGTGCTCTTGTGCGAGCCCGATCAGTGGCGCTCCGCTGCCCGGCGTCAGATACACCTCGTCGGCCGCCGACGCGACGTAGTAGGCCAGGTTCCCGCCAAGACCTGGAACCTCGACGTGCGCGATGGGGTGCCGGCCCGCCTCCGACAGCTTCGCGATCTGGGCGCGCAGCTCTTGGGCCTTTGCCCACCCGACCTGAAGGTCGCGAATTCGCAGCACCACGTGGGCGAGGCGTGGGTCGCGCTCCGCTTTGCGGAGCTCCGAGAGAACGCCCAAGAGCGAGGGCTGCTGAAGACCCAGGAGTTGTGCGGGAAGCGAAGCTGACGACGCCTCCTGGTACTCACCGGTCAGGGTCACCACAAGCGCACTGCCGTCGGCGATGCGCGGCTTGGCCAGTTGCCGAAGCACCACCGACCCGACCAGCACGATCGCCAACACCACAAGCAGAATGCGAAATCGTCTCACGCGTACTCCCGGGCCGATCTGTTCGCCTGTAGCGCCGCGGTGCCGGGCTTGCGAGCACCACGCGGCGCGGAAGGCGGTGCCGCGGCGACACTACGCTGACGCGTGCGATCGGCCGCCGCCAGCTCAACCACCGAGCGCCGGCACTCGGCGCGCGCCCGCGGGTAACGCGGCCCGAGGGCCGCGCTGGCAGCGCGGACACCAGAACGTCACGCGCGCGGCATCGCCCACCCGGTCGACCCGCACCGGGCCGGCACAGCGAAGACAGGGGCGACCCCCACGGTCGTAGACCCAGAAACGGGGTCCGCTTCGTTCGCGGGCGTCGAGGCCGCGGGTGCACCGCCGGCCCGGGCCGAGGTTCGCAGTGAGGAGCTCTGCGCCGCGCCGGAAAAGCGCCTCGATTTGGGTGTCGGTCACGTCGCGCACCGCGGTATAGGGGGCGAGCTCGTGCAAAAAGAGCAGCTCGCATTTGTAGACGTTGCCCAGGCCGCAGGCGACGCGTTGGTCGAGCAGCAACTCCGCGACGGAAGCGGCGGGCGAGCGGCGCGCCCGGCGGACCACCGCATCGATGGGGATGGGCGGCGCCAACAGGTCCGGGCCCAGGCGGAGCAGGCCGGGGTGGTCACGCAACACGAGTTGCGGGAAGAGCTCGCAGCGCGCCGGCTTGGTGCAGACCCAGCGCGCGGGCCGATCCCCGAGTGCGAGCTCCACCGCCGGGGTCTCGCGCTCCCGCCAGGGTGCGCCCGCGCCGGCGCGGTGCCAACGGCCGGGCATCCCGAGATGGGTGTGGAGCACCCACTGCGCCTTCAGACGCACGTCGTCTGGGGAGGAGGCGGCCGCGAGCCCGATCAGGAGGTGTTTGCCAAGGGCGCTGACCTCGCGGACCTCTGCACCCCGCAGCGCAGCCACCTCGCCACGGTCGCGCATCCACAGACGCGACACATGACCACCCAGCAGGGTGTCGGAGAGCCCTTTGGCGAGCCGGTGGATCGTGTCGCCTTCGGGCACGCCGCCCCCTCAGTGCACCGAATGGCGCGGGTCGCCGCCGCCAAACCGGTCGTAGACAAGCGATTTGTATTCCGCGCGGAAGCCGGCGGCGAGAAAGATCTCGCGTTCGGGCGACACGTCGGCGGCGCGGTCGTCGATCCACTCGATGCGCAGCGAGCGGCGCTTGGGGCTGCTGTAGCGCGCGCCGAGGGTCGCTGCGGCTCGCGCGTAGATCTCGCGTTCGGGTTCCCCGGCGTCGAGCTTGAAGCGGAGCACCCGGTTGCCACCGCGGTCGACAAACAACACGGCGCGTCCGTCGACCAGCACGACCAGGGCGCCCGTCGCCCGACGCGGTTTCGCGCCGTCGGCGCAGGTCTCGGGCCAGGGCAGCAGCGCCCCGTACGGTTGCGCGGGGTCGACCGCGGCGAGCAGGATCGGCTCTTCGGGCTCCGCGCTGCGCTCGGCCCGCAGGCGGTCCACCGCTCCGGCAAACGCGAACTGGGCGCCCTGCAACGCATCCACGAAGTGCCCGCGTCGCACCTTGCCGGCCTCCTCCATCTCTCGGAGGATGGGGTAGACGGCACTCATGCCCCCGCGCAGACCCTCGTTTCGCATCACCTCGCGGCTGACGACGCCGTATCGCTCGAGGAGGGTCAACGCCAGCGCGTGCGCGCTCGCGGTGGCCGCCCCAGCTGACGGCTCTGCGCGTTCCGGCACCAAGCTCGAGACCCGCGACCAGCGGCCCGCGGCGGCAGAGGGGGCGCCGCGGCGGGAGCGAGGATCGCGGCGTTGTGCGAGGGCTCGCAGCGGCGCGAAGGTGTCGTTGGTGAGTTCGCCTTGCCAGACGAGGTCCCAGAGCGCGTCGAGCACTTCGGCGACGGACGCAGCGCCGGCGGCGTCGCGGATCTCGCTGAAGAAGGAGGCGCCGCGGTCGCGCAGCTGGCCCAGCACCGCTTGGTGGACGGGCCCGCGCGCGGCGTCGGGATCGAACTCGGAGGCCTCTGTCGACGGGGCGTCGCCTTCGCCGGAAGGTGTCGCGAGATGGCGCGTGAGCTGCGCGAAGCGGTCGCGGCGGTAGATCGCCACGCGGCCGTCGCGCTCACCCAGGGCACCGCGACCCACCCAGACGAACTGACCCAGGGCCCCGAGCTCGTCCAACATGCGCGGATCAAAGTCCGCGACCCGCGCCGGAAGAATCGAGCGCTCCAGCTCGGAGAAGGGCAGGGCCACGCCCTCGAGCTGCTCGAGGGCTTCGCGCAGCCGCCCCTCGCCTGCGCCGCTCGCCGGAATGCCGTGCCAGCGGGGCAAAAAGCGGGCGAGCGTGCGCGCCTCGACGGGTGCGACCTCGCCGCGAAGCTTGGCCAGGGTGCGGCGGCGCAGGCGGCGCAGGACCTCGGGTTCGCACCATTCGCGCTCGATGCCGTGAGGATGGAAGTCTCCGGACTGCAGCTTGCCGCGCGCCGCGAGGGCCTCGAGCACAGGAGCGACCTGGGCGGGGACGAGGCCGAGGCGTTCGGCAACCTCGCGGGTCAAAAAGGGCCCGTGGGTGCGCGCGTAGCGCGAAACAATCTGGTGGAGCGGCTCGACCCCCGCCTCGAGAAAGACCTCGGGCACCCCCACCGGCGGCACGACACCGAGCGCATCGCGGTAGAGCCCGGCGTCCTCGGCGGCGATCCAGCGCTGCTCGCCGGCGATCGAGACCCGGATCGCGCGCCGCACCCCAGCCAGCGACTCGAGCCACGGCTGGGCGTCGCCCTCGCAGCGCGCCGCGACCTCCGCTTCGCCCAGGTCGCCGACGCGCCGCAGGAGATCGTGCAGCGCATCGGGGTGGCGCGCCCGGAATTCTTCCGCGAGGCCCTGGAGCTCCGACTCCGTGGTCGCGATCACGTCGGCGTCGAGGAGATCGCGCAGCTCCTCCGTGCCGAGCAGGTCGCGGAGCATGCTGCGATCGAGGGTGAGAGCTTGGGCGCGCCGTTCCGCGACCGGCGTATCGCCCTGGTAGAGGTACACCGCGGTATACGCGAACACCAAGGAGCACGCGAAGGGCGAAGCGGAGCGGGTCTCGGCCTCGCACACGCGGATGTCGCGGCGGCGGATGCCCTCGAGCACCTCGCGCAATCCCGGCAGGTCGAACACGTCTTGCAGACACGCGCGGTAGGTCTCGAGCATCATCGGAAAGGACGGGAACTCGCGCGCGACCGCCAGCAGGTTCTGCGCACGCAGGCGTTGCGCCCAAAGCGGGGTGCGACTGCCGGGGCGCCGCCGTGGGAGAAGCAACGCGCGGGCTGCGTTCTCCCGGAACTGTCCGGCGAAGAGCGCCGAATTGGCGAGCTGGGTGACGACCTGCTCTTCGACCTCCTCGGGCTCCGGGAGGAGGACCTCCAGGGGCGGCAGATCCTCGGCGTCCGCGAAGCGCAGGACGATGCCGTCGTCGCTCCACAGCGTTTGCACCTGGTAGCCCGCGCTCTGCGAAAGACGCGCCTCGATCGCCAGCGCCCACGGCGCGTGGAGACGGGACCCAAAGGGCGTCATCAGGCAGATGCGCCAATCACCCAGCTCGTCGCGGAAGCGCTCCACCACAATGGTGCGGTCGTCGGGAAGCGTTCCGGTCGCGTCGATTTGCTCAACGAGGTAGCCGACCAGGTTGCGCGCCGCCCAGGTGTCGAGGTCTGCCTCGCGACGCAGCCATTCCTCGGCGGCGCTGCGCACGCTCTCGAGACCGGCGGGTTCGCGCGCGCCGCTGCGCTCGAGCAACTCCCGGGTGAAGCGACCGAGCGCCCGGCCCAGCTCCAGCGGGCGACCGGGGCCTTCGCCGCGCCAAAACGGCAGCTTCCCGATCTCGCCCGGTGCCGGTGTCACGACCACCCGGTCGCGCGTGATCTCGACGATGCGCCAGGTGCTCGCGCCGAGCGTGAGCGTCTCGCCCGCACGGCTTTCGTGGACCATCTCCTCGTCGAGCTCGCCGACCCGGGGTCCCTCGGGGCCGAGGTGCACGGCGTAGAGCCCGCGGTCGGGAATCGTTCCGCCCGAGAGCAGCGCCAGTTGCTTGGCGCCGCGACGCCCCTCGATCAGGTCGCGTTCGCGGTCCCAGTTGACACGCGGGCGGAGCTCCGCGAAGTCGGTGGAGGGGTAGCGACCGGCGAGCATCTCGAGCACGCCGAGCAGCGCCTCGCGCGACAGGTCGCGGTAGTTGGCGCAGCGGCGTACGAGCGCCTCGATCTCGTCGACCCGCCAGGGGCGCAGCGCAGCCATCGCCACGACTTGCTGCGCCAGGACGTCCAAGGGGTTGCGCGGGAGCCGGATCGCCTCGACCGCGCCTTCGCGCATCTCGCGGGCGACCACCGCGGCCTCGAGAAGATCGCTGCGGTGTTTGGGGTAGATGCGCCCGCGGCTCGCCTCCCCCACCTGATGGCCGGCACGGCCGATGCGTTGCAGCCCCCTCGAGACTGCGCCGGGCGATTCCACCATCAGCACCAGATCGACGGCGCCCATGTCGATCCCGAGCTCGAGGGAGCTCGTCGCGACGATGCACTGCAACGCACCGGTCTTGAGCGCATCCTCGATCTCGCGCCGCGTCTCGTGGGCGATGCTCCCGTGGTGGGCGCGAGCGATCTCTTCCTCGGCGAGCTCGTTCAGTCGTTGCGCGAGACGTTCGCAGAGGCCGCGGCTGTTGGTAAACACGATCGTGCTTTGGTGCGCGCGGATATCGGCCAACAGCTCGGGATAGATCGCGGGCCAGAGGCTTTGGCCCTGCTCCGCGTCGTCGCGGGCCGCGAGGTCGCGGAGCAGCGACCCCTCTGGTGCCGCAAAGGAGACGCCCGCGTCATCCGCCGCGGGCGCGCCGGGGGTGTCGCCTGTGGGGGCTGGCGCCGCGATCCGATCGGGTCGCGTCATATCGGGGACGGGGACACGGATCTCGATATCGAGGGAAGGCCGCGCGCTGGTGTCGACGATCGCAACCGGTCGATCCCCGCCGAGAAAACGCCCGATTTCGTCGAGCGGTCGCGCCGTCGCGGACAAGCCGATCCGCTGGGCGTCTTCCACCGCGAGATCCGCGCAGACGCGCTCGAGACAAAGCGCCAGGTGGGCGCCGCGTTTGGTCGCGGCGAGAGCGTGGATCTCGTCGACGATGATCGTCTCGACGCGGCGAAGCGTCTCGCGCTGTTCGGAACCGAGGATCAGATAGAGCGACTCGGGAGTCGTGACGAGAATCTCCGCGGGGTTGCGCGTCTGCGCCCTGCGTTCCCGCGCGGGCGTGTCCCCCGTTCGCACGGCGACCCGGGGCGCCTCAAAGGGGGCGCCCAGCGTGCCGGCTACGCGTTCCAAACCCACCAGGGGTGCTCGAAGGTTCCGCTCGATGTCGACCACGAGCGCCTTGAGCGGAGAGACATAGAGGACGCGCACCCCGGGCTCGCGTTCGGCGGCGGGGCGCGCCCCGAGCCGATCGATGCACGAGAGAAACGCGGCCAGCGTCTTCCCGCTTCCGGTCGGTGCGATGAGCAGCGCGTGGTCCCCGGCCGCGATCCGCGACCAGCCCTCGCGCTGGACATCGGTGGGCGCGTCGAAGTGAGCGTCAAACCAGCGCCGCGCGACGGGGCTGAGCGTTTCGAGGGGGGCCACGGCCAAAAGCTACGAGAGCGGCTTGTCCCTTTCAAAGTGCGGGCGATAATCGGCGCAATGTCCGAGGCGAGAGCGCGGTACAAAGACGGGGTCGAGCACTACGCCGCCGGGCGAACCGACGAGGCGGTCGCCGCCTACCGGGAGGCGATCGAGATCAACGGCGAGATGGGGATGGCCTGGAACGGCCTCGCGATGGCGCTGGCCAAGGCGGGCGACCTCGAGGGCGCTCTCGACGCGGCGAAGCGCTACGTCGCTCTCGACCCCGACGACGCTTTGGCGCACACCAGCTTGTCGGTGATCTACCAGCGTCTGGGCATGATCCCGGAGGCCGAGGAAGAGCGCGCGATCTCGATGCGCCTGCAACAAGGGCCCTGAGGCCCCGCGTCCCTTTCGGCAATGGCGACGCCCGGTTAGGGCTCGCCCTCCTCCACAAAGACGAGTCCGCACTCGGGGCACTCCGCGGCGTCGGGCGCCATCGGGGTTCCACACGCCGGGCACGCCTCGGCCTCGCTCCACTGGTTGCGTAGGCGCTCGGCCTCGGCCGCCTTGCGGTCGAGATCGCCCGCCCAGCTCTTGATCCCCTGGAACCATTCGGCGTCTCGCGACTCCAGGTCGAGTTCCGCGACCAGTGCCACATTGCACACCGGACAGCGCTCCATCGAGTGGAGAAACTCGTCGCGGCATTGCGGGCACCACTTAGGCGGCCGGTTGGGCGGCGGGATGTTGCTCATGCGTCCTCGTCAAGGTCTGCTGGGGTTCGGTCGATAGCGGGGCCGGGAAGACGCGAATCCGTTTTCCCGACACGCAGGGGAGAGAATGGCCAAAGTCTTCGCGATTCTCCTCATCGTCCTCGCATTGTGGATCGGGCTCGAGGTGATGAATCACGGTACCGCCGGCGCTTTTGGCGGCCTGTTTGCGAAAGCGGGCCTGGTGGAACGCGATCGCCCGCCCGAATCGACGACGAAACGCGCAGCGGGTGCGGTCGACCGCGCCTATCGCGCGGGGGAAAGCCGCGTGGACCGCGCGCTCGAGCGCTCCGACCACCGCTCCGACCGCTAGGCCCCATCGGGCCGCAGCGCCGCTAGGGCATTGCGGAAATCGGCCGGGTCCGGGCTCTGCGCGCGCATTCCAGCAAGCGTCGGCACTTCGAGGAACGCCGCGTGCAAGAGGTGCCGCGCGGGGCGGAGGCCGGGGACCGCGACCCCCCCATAGCTGCGATCTCCGAGCACCGGGTGGCCGAGCTCGGCAAGGCTCACGCGGATCTGGTGCAAAAAGCCGGTTTGCGGGGCGACTTCGAGCAGGGTCGCATCCGCCAATGCCTCGAGTGCCCGCCATCGCAGGGTGGCCCGCCACGTCCGCCTCGCCGTTCCGGGGGCGGCGACCCGCACCCGAGCCGGTCGGTGCCTGGCCACGTACAGGTCGAGCTCCATCTCCCCGCTCCCCTCGAGGCACCCGCTCACGACGGCGCGATATCGCTTCGACACCCGCCCGGCCGCGAACGCCGCCCGGGCTCGCTCCCACGTCGCTTGTTCGAGCGCAACCAGAAGCGCACCCGAGGTCTCGACATCGAGGCGGTGCACGACGCCGCTCCGCAAGCCGCCCTCGCCGACACCGAGGAGCCCCGGCTCCCGCGCCACGAGCGCGCCCAACACGCTGCCGCGCTCGTCGGCGCGGTAGGGGTGCACGGGCCTACCGGCTGGCTTGTCGACCGCGACCCAACCGGGGCCGCGCGCCAGGAGATCGAGGGGTGCGGCGGGCTCCGGTAGCGGAGCTCCGCGCTCCCCCGAACGCGGGCGCATCTGCACTCGGTCGTCGAGGGACAGCGGGCGACTCTTCGCAGCGCGACCCACCGGCTGTCCGTTCACCAGGACGGCCCCCTCGTCGAGCAGCCGGCGGGCCTCGGCTCGAGAAACCCCGAGGGCTTCTGCCAAGAAGCGATCGAGGCGTTCGCGCGCCGGGGCCTGATGGCTCCGTTCGTCTTTACTCCCCTGGGGGATTTCAATCTTCCGAAGGTCGAACCCCATCCGCATACCCTAGCCGGGCACGACGGTCCCGGAGCGATCGCGAGACGTCTGTTGAAATCGCGCAACCCCGCGGGGTAGTCTGCGGTATGGACGTCACCCGGAGCCGGAGGGCCCCGACGCGGAACGCGGCGCGAGCCCGTCTCGATGTGGGGATTATCATTGCGGGCCGGGAACCCGGGGACTTCGGCGTCTAGCACGTAGTA
>CAJIBI010000410.1_pt1 | contig 12892 bp, 10 predicted proteins | sample 9199321 | NCBI WGS metagenome assembly CAJIBI01 (sample SAMEA7708294, study PRJEB35096) | sediment metagenome | biome: marine neritic benthic zone biome [ENVO:01000025]; feature: sediment [ENVO:00002007]; material: shallow marine sediment [ENVO:03000034] sea grass bed [ENVO_01000059] ... | reverse complement strand
GACCTGGGTCTGGAGCTCGACCCGGCCGAGGCCAACGCCGCCTTTGCCCGCTTTCAGTCCAGGGCCGACCGCGGCGTGGTCGTGGACGACGCGATGCTCGCGCGCATCTGCCTTGGCGCCACCGGCGTGGCGTCCGCAGAGGTATGGCCGGGGCCGGGGGTCTGATCGACACGCGTCCGCCGTCAACGCGACACGATCTTCGGAAGTTGTGGTCGACATCCCCGAGCAGATCTGCATCACCCGCGACAACGTCCAGGTCGGGGTCGACGGGGTGCTGTACATCAAAGTGCTCGAGCCCGAGCGCGCCTCCTACGGCATCCGCGACTACGTGTTTGCGATCTCGCAGTTGGCGCAGACGACGCTGCGCAGCGAAATCGGGAAGATCGACCTCGACCGCACCTTCGAGGAGCGTTCCCAGATCAACGCATCGGTGGTCGAAGAGCTCGACAAGGCCTCGGACCCGTGGGGCGTCAAGGTGCTCCGCTACGAGATCAAGAACATCAACCCGCCCCACGACGTGCTCGGGGCGATGGAAAAACAGATGCGCGCCGAGCGCGAAAAGCGGGCGACGGTGCTGACCTCGGAGGGCGACCGCGACGCGCAGATCAACCGAGCCGAGGGCGAGAAACAGAGCGTCATCAAAGAGTCGGAGGCGGCCAAGCAGCGACAGATCAACGAGGCCGAGGGGCAAGCGGCGGCCATTCTGGCCGTCGCCACGGCGACCGCGGAGGGCCTGCGCCAGGTGGCGGCCGCGCTCGACGGCCCCGGTGGCGACGACGCGATGAAGCTGCGTATCGCGGAGCAGTACGTGCAGCAGTTCGGGAACCTCGCGCAGGAGGGGAATACGCTGATTCTCCCGGCCACCCTGAGCGACATCGGGAGCATGATCGCGATGGCGACGAGCATCGTGAAGGACGGAGCCGGCAACGGCGCCGCCGCGCCGGGGGTTCCGCCGCGACCGAGTGGCGTCTAGGGGGTTGCGCCGCGCCCCGACGACTACTCCGCGGCGGTCCGGCGCAGCCCGGTAATCGCCTCGATCTGCTCGACATAGAGCGCGAGGTCGGCCGCGAAGGTCTGGTTTCCTTCGATCGCGGTGTTCCAGGGCTGGTCGCGGTGGCGCTGGATCATCAGCAGGATGCCCCCGAGCATCCAGCGACCGTCGTGTTCCAGAAATACGGCGCCTCCCGAATCGCCCTGGGCGGCCTGCGTGGCGCGGAGCGATTCGCCATGGCCGCCAAACCGGAGCGCAAAGCTCTCGGTGTGCGCACCGTCCTTGGTGCCAAGGCGCACCCCGAGCCGGCTCACCCGGTTGTGCCCCCAGCGCAAACGGGGCGGCCCCTGGGCCCAATAGTGCCCGGGCCGGCCCCGCCACTCGAGGTCGTCGCCCGCCGCCCGACCCCAACCGAGGAGCAGCGCGCCGTCGCCCACCGCGGGCCGCGCCAGCGGAAGCGCCACGGCCGCGAGGCCCGGGTCGCGTTCGATGCGAAAGAGCGCGAGGTCTGCGGACAGGAAGCCGGTGCGCAGGTCGATCTCGCTGTCCGGCAACGCCTTGTAGCGTTGGCCGCGGATGACGACGTCACCGACGCCGACGTGTCCGGCGGTCAATACCCAGCGCTCCCCGAGGTAGACCGCCGAATAGTTGCCCAGCGAGACGACGTGTTCCCAGTAGGGAAACGGGGGCAACCCGGCGGTGGCGCGCGGAGGGCGGGTTGCGACCTCGTCCGGCACCGCGACTACGAGCGCGGGCGCCGGCGTGGCGCACCAGCACAGCAACCACACCACGATTCTCGCTGCCACGGCCGCGAGGTTAGCGTCGACGCCAGCTGGGCTACCGTGTGCCGTCATGGCCGGCGACGTCTACGTGGAACGAGAGGGAGCGATCGGGTGGCTGGTCTTCGACCACCCCGAACGACGCAACGCGGTCTCCGCATCCATGTGGGAGGCCGTCCCAAAGCGGCTCGCTGAGCTCGACGCGGCCCCCGAAGTGCGCGTCGTGGTGTTGCGTGGCGCAGGGGAAGAGGCCTTTATCTCGGGCGCCGATATTTCGGAGTTCGAGGACCGGCGGACCGGGACCGACGCCTCGAGCGCCTATGAGCACGCCACCCAGACGGCATTCACAGCGCTCTACGAGACCGAGAAGCCGACGCTGTGCGCGATCCACGGGTTCTGCGTGGGCGGTGGGCTCGCCGTCGCATTGTGTGCCGACCTCCGCTACGCAGCGGAGGACGCGGTGTTTGCCATTCCGGCGGCGCGCCTCGGCCTCGCCTACCACCCCGGTGGCATCCGCAACCTGCTGCAGACCGTCGGGCCGCAGGCGGCCAAGGAGATCCTCTTCACCGCGCGCCGCTTCGACGCGCAAGACGCACTGCACCGCGGCTGGCTCAACGAGGTGCTGCCAAAGCAGGAGCTCTTCAAGCACGTGCGCGAGGTCGCCGGTCGCATCGCCGACAACGCACCGCTCACGGTCCGGAGTGCCAAGCGCGTAATCCGCGAGCTGCAGCGCGACCCCGACTCGCGCGATCACGACGCGATGCGCGAGAGCATCGCGGCCTGCTTTGACAGCGACGACTACAAGGAAGGCGTTCGCGCCTTCATGGAAAAGCGCCGACCCGTCTTTCGCGGGCGCTAGCCGAGCGCCGCGCTGAGCGCCCTCACTCACGCGCTGTTCTGGTTTCTCACGCTGATGCCGATGGGGCTGCTGCTGCCCTACTTCGCGCTCTACCTCGGCGATGTCGCGGGGCTCAGCAACCTCGAGATCGGGGCGGTCTTTGCGATCTTTCCGCTCGTCGGGCTGATCGCGCAACCGGCCTGGGGCCTGCTCGCCGACCGCAGCGGGCACCGCACCCTGGTGTTGTCGGCGCTCAATCTGGGCAGCGCCCTCGCCTACCTCGCCCTGTGGTTCAGTCGCGGCTTTGGCGAAATCCTGCTGGCGACGGCGGGCGCGGCGTTTTTCGCGCGCGCCATCATGGCGATCGCGATGTCGGTCACCCTGCCGGCACTCGGCGACCGCCCCGCCGTGTTCGGCCGCGTGCGCGCCTGCGGAACCATCGGCTTCATGGCCGCGGTCCTGGCGTTTCCCGCCGTCGCCGGAGCCCGCGGTGCTCCGGGAGACCCCGCCGGCCTCCACCTGATGTTCCCGGTGTCCGCGCTCACCGCATTCGCGGCCGCGTTGGCCGCGCTGGCCCTCCCGCGCGGTGGCAGCCGCGTCGCGCGCGCCGCGCCGGGCGAATGGCGGAGCCTGCTGCGAAACCGCGCGTTCGTGCGCCTCCTGCTGCTGAGCTTCACCGCGTTTGTGTTCCTCAACGGCCCGATGGAGTTCTTTCCGCGTCTGGTGACCGCGCGCGGCGGCGACGCCACCGTGGTGAGCCATCTCTGGGTCATCATGCTCGTGCCCGAGGTTGCCCTCCTGCTCGCCTTTCGCAGCGCCGACCGCATCGGCGCGCGGTGGCTGCTCGCCGTCGGGATCGGTGCCGGCGGGCTGCGCTGGCTGCTCACCGGTGCGCTCGAATCGATGCACTGGCTGTTCGCGGCGCAGGTGCTCCACGCGGTGGTGGTGATTGGGTTGATGATGGGCGCGCCCCTCTACATCCACAAGATGATCCCGCTCCGGCTTCAATCCACCGCCCAAGCCCTCCACGGGGCCGCGGCCGTCGGGATCGGTGGTGCGCTTTCGAGCGTGGGCGCGGGCTGGCTGATCGATGTCGCCGGCGTGGCGGCGCCGTTCTGGGCCGGGGGCTTTGGCGCGTTGTTGCTGACGGCCACGCTTCCCTTCTCGCTGCCGCGCGAGAACCGCCGGGAGGCGGCGCCAGACGACGCACTTCCGCTGCAGGCAAAAAGCAGCTCTGCGGCGCCCTGACACCGCCGTATCGTCCACCGGCACATCCAATTCATGGTCGCGACCCTGCTCTTCGCTGCCGGAATCGCCTGCGTGCTCTACACCGCCTACGAGGTGGGACGGCTCGTTCAGCGCGCCCACGACGGCGAGCACAGCGCGGCTTTTGCCTACGACGTCGAAACGGGTGAGGAGATCCCGCTCTTCGTCGAGCGTCGCAGGCACGACCGGCGCTCCTAACCTTGGTGGCTTACGCTCCGGCCCGAACGGTGGAGGAGATGACGTGGCGCGTCTTGAATTCTTTTATGACTGCTCGAGCCCGTGGACCTATCTCGCGTTTGACCGCATTGAAGGGGTCGCCCGGGACACCGGGGCCGAGCTGATCTGGAAGCCGATCTTGGTCGGCGGCGTATTCAACGCCGTGAACCCCAGCGTCTACGAGTCGCGGGAGCGGCCCGTGAAGGCCAAGGTCACCTACTACGCCAAAGACCTCCAGGACTGGGCCCGACGCCAGGGGCTACGCATCGGGCAGCCGCCGGTCTTCCCGGTGAACAGCGTGAAGGCGATGCGCGGGGCCTTCTACGCCGAGGAAGAGGGCAAGATCTCGCCCTATTCACGCGCTGTGTTTGAGGCGTACTGGGGCGACCTGCGCGACATCTCGCAAGAGGACGTCCTGCGCGAGATCGTCGAGGCGGTGGGGCTCGACGCGGAGACCTTCTTCTCGAAAATCGCAGACCCGGCCTACAAGGCGCGCCTCAAGGCCAACACCGACGAAGTCATCGCGCGTGGCGGCTTTGGCTCGCCCACCCTCTTCGTGAATGGCGACGACATGTATTTTGGCAACGACCGCCTCGATTTGGTGCGAGACGCGCTCCGACGCTAAAGCCCCAAAAAATCCGCGAAGTTGTCGTCGCGACCCGCATCTTCGCTAACCCTTTTTGCACATCGCGCCGATAACCGAGAAAGCTGCGAGCGGCTCCCCACGGGGCCCGCTCGTGGGCCTCGGGCTGTGGGTCGCGGCGTTGCTAGTCTGCCCTCTAAGTCCTTGACATGTCGGGAGTTCGTGAAGGTGGGGCCGAAGACACCGCTGCTCCAGATCGAAGGAGCGCCCGCGGGCGAGCGGCGCTTTGCGCGCAAGCCGCCCTGGCTGCGCGTTCGCGCGCCGAGCGGCCCGCAGGTCCGCGCCACCCGCGATTTGATGCGCCGCCTCGGTCTCAACACGGTCTGCGAAGAAGCCGCCTGCCCCAACCTCGGCGAATGCTGGGCGCAAAATCACGCCACCGTGATGATTCTGGGGAGCGTCTGCACCCGCGCCTGTGCCTTTTGCAACGTCAAGACCGGGACACCCGATACCGTCGACGTCGACGAGCCACGCCACGTCGCAGAGGCGGTCGGGGCGCTCGGGCTGCGCCACGTCGTGGTCACCTCGGTCGACCGCGACGACTTGCCCGACGGCGGCGCAGGCCATTTTGTCGCGACCATCGAAGCGATCCGCACGGCCTCCCCCGCCACAACGATCGAAGTCCTGACACCCGATTTTCGGCGCAAGGCCGGCGCGATCGAAGCCGTGGCCGCGGCACGACCCGATGTCTACAACCACAATCTCGAGACCGTTCCCCGTCTCTACCGGCGCATCCGGCCCGGCGCCAACTACCGCCACTCGCTGGCGCTGCTCGAACGCGTGAAGGCCCTCGTCCCGGAGACCTTCACCAAGTCGGGAATCATGGTGGGGCTCGGGGAGGAAGCGGAGGAGGTCGCGGCCGTCATGGACGACCTGCGCGACGCCGGCGTCGACTTCCTTACGATCGGCCAGTACCTGCGTCCGACACCGAGCCACGCCGCGGTCGATCGCTACGTGACCCCCGACGAGTTTGACGCCTATCGCGCGCGCGCCGAGGCCAAGGGCTTTTTGCTGGTTTCGTCGTCACCGCTCACCCGCTCGTCGTACCACGCCGACGCCGACTTCGAACGCCTGCGCGCCGCCCGCCAGTCGGGTGCGGCGGCGCTGGGAGACCCCCGTTGACCAAACCCACCGACGTCGACCCCAAGGAAACCCAGGACTGGATCGAATCGCTCGATTCGGTGATTCAGGCCGAGGGTATTTCGCGGGCCCACTTCCTGATCGAGTCGTTGATCGACAAGGCGCGCCGCGCCGGCGCGAATCTTCCCTACAAGGCGACCACCTCGTACCTGAACACGATCCACCCGAGCGAGGAAGTGCAGATGCCCGGGGAACCCGGGCTCGAGCACCGCATCCGCTCGCTGATCCGCTGGAACGCCCTCGCCATGGTGGTGCAGGCAAACCGCGTGAGCTCTGAGCTCGGCGGCCACATCGCCAGCTTCGCTTCGGCGGCCACGCTGTACGACGTCGGCTTCAACCACTTCTTCCGGGCCCCGCACGGCGACTCCCACGGCGACCTCCTCTACATCCAAGGCCACAGCTCACCCGGGATCTATGCCCGCGCCTTTCTCGAGGGACGCATCACCGAGGACCAGCTTCGCCACTTTCGCCAGGAAGTCGATGGCAAGGGGCTGGCCTCCTACCCGCACCCCTGGCTGATGCCCACCTTCTGGCAGTTCCCCACGGTCTCGATGGGTCTCGGGCCGATCATGGCGATCTACCAGGCGCGTTTCATGAAATACCTGCACAACCGCGGGATCGCCGACACCGCGGGGCGCAAGGTCTGGGCCTTTATGGGCGACGGCGAGATGGACGAGCCCGAGGCCCTCGGGGCGATCGGGCTCGCCGCACGCGAGAAGCTCGACAACCTGGTCTTTGTGGTGAACTGCAACCTGCAGCGCCTCGACGGCCCGGTGCGCGGCAACGGCAAGATCATCCAAGAGCTCGAAGGCGACTTCCGGGGCGCCGGCTGGAATGTCATCAAGGTGATCTGGGGCTCGCGATGGGACCCGCTGCTCGCCCGCGACAAGAACGGGACGCTGCTCGCGCGTATGGAACGCGCCGTCGACGGCGACTACCAGGCCTACAAAGCGCGCGACGGGGCGTACGTCCGCGAGCACTTCTTTGGCACCCACCCCGAGCTCCAGGCGATGGTCGCCAACATGACCGACGACGAGATCTGGCAGCTCAACCGCGGTGGACACGACCCGCAAAAGATCTACGCCGCCTACCACCGCGCCATGGAGAGCGAAGACCAACCGACCGTCATCCTCGCCAAGACGGTCAAGGGCTACGGTATGGGCGAAGCCGGTGAGGGGCAGAACTTCACCCACCAACAAAAGAAGATGGGCGAAGCGGCGCTCAAAAAGTTCCGCGACCGCTACCGCATTCCGATCCCCGACGATCAAATCGAAGAGGCGCCGTTCTACAAACCCGCCGAAGACAGCCCCGAGATCCGCTACATGCACGAACGCCGCCAGGTCTTGGGCGGCTATCTCCCAGCGCGTCAACGCAACGCGGCGGCGCTCGCGGTCCCCGGCATCGAGATCTTTCAGCGACTGCTGGACGGCTCGGGGGAACGCTCCTACTCGACGACGATGGCCTTTGTCCGCGCGCTCACCGCGCTGGTGCGCGACAAGAACATCGGCCCGCAGGTCGTCCCGATCGTGCCCGACGAAGCGCGCACCTTTGGGATGGAGGGGCTGTTCCGGCAGCTCGGGATCTACGCGGCGGAGGGACAGCTCTACGAGCCGGTCGACTCCGACAAGGTGATGGTCTACCGGGAGGATCAGAGCGGACAGATTCTGCAGGAGGGAATCTGCGAAGCGGGCGCGATGTCGTCGTGGATCGCCGCGGCCACCAGCTACAGCAGCCACGGCATCAGCATGATCCCCTTCTACATCTTCTACTCGATGTTTGGCATTCAGCGCGTCGGCGACCTCTTCTGGGCCGCCGGCGATTCGCGCGCGAAGGGTTTTCTCCTTGGGGGGACCTCGGGTCGTACGACGCTTTCCGGCGAAGGCCTCCAGCATCAGGACGGCCACAGCCAACTCTGGGCGTCGTCGATCCCGAACTGTGTGTCCTACGACCCGACCTACGCCTACGAGTTGGCGGTGATCCTCCACGAGGGCCTCGAGCGGATGTACGCCCGCCAGGAGGACGTCTTCTACTACATCACGGTGATGAACGAGAACTACACCCACCCGCCGATGCCCGACGGCGCGCGCGAGGGCATCCTGCGCGGAATCTACCGGCTGCGGGGTCCCGAAGCAGAGGCCGGGCCGCGGGTCCAGCTGCTGGGAAGCGGCACGATCTTGCGCGAGGTCGAGGCCGGCGCGGAGCTCTTGCGGAGCGACTTCGGCGTCGACAGCGAGGTCTGGAGCGTCACGAGCTTCAACGAGTTGCGCCGCGACGGGCTCGCTGCCGAGCGGTTCAACATGATGCACCCGGCGGAACCCCAGCGGAGCTCCTTTGTCGAACAAGCGCTCGACGGACACGCGGGGCCGGTCGTCGCGGCGACGGACTACGTCAAGGCCTACGCCGATCAAATCCGGCCCTTTGTCGGGCGTCCCTACCGCGTGCTTGGCACCGACGGCTTTGGGCGCTCGGATCGCCGCGAGCGACTGCGCCATTTCTTTGAGGTGAACCGCTTCTTTGTGGCGGTCGCCGCGCTCAAGTCGCTCTGCGACGCGGGCGAAATCCCGCCCGAGACGGTCCGGCAGGCCCTCGAGCGTTACAAGATCGAACCGGACAAACCCAACCCCGTGGACTGCTAGCGGTGCGCCGGCGGCGCTGAGCGGGGAGCGAGACAGGAGCGGCGGCGCGGGTCGCAACGCGCGGAGAGGCGACATGGCACAACGCGAAATCCGATTGCCCGACATCGGCGAATTCGAGGACGTCGAGGTCATCGAGGTGCTCGTCTCTCCCGGCGACCGGGTGGAGGTCGAGCAGTCGCTGATCGTCCTCGAGAGCGACAAAGCCTCGATGGAGATCCCGTCACCCTACGCGGGGGTGATCACGGAGATGCGCGTCTCGGTGGGAGACCCCGCGTCTGAGCAGATGCCGATCGCGGTGATGGAGGTCGACGAGAAGGACGAGGCGCCGACCGCCGAGGCCGCGGCCGTCGTGCCGCGAGAGGCCGCGCCCGAACCCGCGTCCCCAACCGCGCGCGCGGTGGGGCCCACGCGACCGGAACAGGCGCCGGAACCCGAAGTGCCGAGCGCCGCCGACATGGCACCCTACACCGTCGCCTCGGAGCTTCCCCAAGCGCACGCGAGCCCCTCGGTACGACGGCTCGCGCGCGAGCTCGGGGTCGACCTGCGCCTCGTGCCGGGAAGCGGGCGCAAGGGACGCATTCAGAAAGAAGACCTCCAGGGCTATGTGAAGGCGACGCTCTCCCACGGAAGCGGCGCCGGGGGTGTGCCGATCGCCGGCGTGCACGTCGCGGCCCCGGTGGAGATCGATTTCTCGAAGTTCGGCCCCACCGAAGTCGCACCGCTCAACCGGATCCGAAAGATCTCGGCGGCGAACCTCCACCGCAGCTGGGTCACGGTGCCTCACGTGACCCAGTTCGACGACGCCGACGTCACGGAACTCGAGGAGTTCCGCAAGGCACGCAAAGCCGAAGCGGAAGAGCGCGGCGTGAAGCTCACGTTCCTGCCCTTCATCGTGAAGGCCTGTGTCGCGGCGCTGCGTCAGATGCCGCAGTTCAACGCGTCGCTCGACGCCACCGGCGAGAATCTGGTGCTGAAGCACTACTTCCACATCGGCGTCGCGGTGGACACCGAACGCGGCCTGGTGGTGCCGGTGCTCAAGGACGCCGACCGCAAGGGGCTGTTCGAGATGGCCGCCGAGCTGCAAGAGCTCTCGGCGCGCGCGCGCGACCGCAAGCTCCGGCCCGAGCATTTGCAAGGCGGCAGCTTCAGCATCTCGAGCCTCGGGGGGATCGGCGGGACCAAGTTCACGCCGATCGTCAACCATCCCGAGGTGGCGATCCTCGGGGTCTCGCGGATGGAGTGGCGCCCGGTGTACCAGGAGGGCGCGTTCGTGCCGCGGCGGATCCTCCCGCTCTCGCTCTCGTACGACCACCGGGTGATCGACGGCGCCGACGCGGCTCGTTTCACGCGGCTCCTCGCCGAGTACCTCTCCGACATGCGACGCATCCTGCTTTGAGGGCCCCACCGTGCCCACCGCCACGATCCCGGTCCCCGACATCGGCGAGTTCGAAGATGTCGAAGTCATCGAAATCCTGGTCGGGGTCGGCGAATCGGTCGCCCGCGAAGACTCGCTCGTCACCCTCGAGAGCGACAAAGCGAGCGTCGAGATTCCCTCGCCCCACAGCGGCGTCGTGCGCGAGGTCTGCGTCGCGCTGGGCGATCTGGTGAGCGAAGGCGCCGCGCTGGTCGTGCTCGACGTGGAGGCGGCAGAGATCGAGGCGGACGCGCCGGCACCCGCCCTGGCTCCCCAGGAGCGCAGCCAACCCGTCGCGGCGGAGGCCCACGATCCGGCGCCCCGCCCGACGGCGCCACCGGGCGATCGCCACGCCGAGCTGGTGGTGTTGGGCGCCGGCCCGGGTGGCTACACCGCTGCGTTTCGAGCCGCGGACCTGGGAAAACGGGTCGTCCTGGTCGAGCGCTACCCCACCCTCGGTGGCGTCTGTCTCAACGTCGGGTGCATCCCCTCCAAAGCGCTCTTGCACATCGCCGGCGTGATGGACGAAGTCGAGGTGCTCCGCAGCCAGGGGGTCGACTACGGAGAGCCGCGCATCGACCTCGGACGGGTGCGCTCGTACAAAGACGGGGTGGTCGGCACGCTGACCGGGGGCCTCGCCAAGCTCGCCAAGCAACGGGGCGTCGAGGTGCTGCGGGCCACCGGGCGCTTTGAGACCCCCAACACGATGGAGCTCGAGACCCCGGACGGCGTCGAGCGGCTCTCGTTCAACACGGCGATCATCGCGGCCGGTTCCCGCAGTGTGGAGCTCCCGCACTTTCCCCACGACGACCCGCGGGTGATGGACTCGACGAGCGCGCTCGAACTCGACGCGATCCCCGAGCGCCTGCTCGTGGTGGGCGGCGGCATCATCGGGCTCGAGATGGCGACGGTGTACCACGCGCTCGGCTCGCGGGTGACGGTGGTCGAGCTCCTCGACGACCTGATGACGGGGGTCGATCCCGACCTGGTGCGCCCGCTGCGGCGCCGACTCGAAAAGCGCTACGAAGCCATCTACGTGGGCACCAAGGTCACCGACGTGAGTGCGCAGCCCGACGGTATCCGGGTCTCCTTGGAGGGAGGCAGCGCACCCGCGGAGGATCGCTTCGACGCGGTGCTCGTCGCGGTGGGGCGCAAGCCCAATGGCGACCGGATCCAGGCCGAGCGCGCGGGCGTCGCGTGCGACGAGCACGGTTTTATCCCGGTGGACGCTCGCCGCGCCACCAACGTCCCGCACATCTACGCGATCGGCGACATCACCGGAGGCCCGCTGCTCGCCCACAAGGCGACCCACGAGGGCAAGACCGCGGCGGAGGCGATCGCGGGGCTCCCCGCTGCGTTCGACCCCAAGGCGATCCCGTCGGTGGCGTATACCGACCCCGAGGTGGCGTGGATGGGTCAGAGCGAGGCCGAGGCCAAGGCGTCAGGGCTCGCGGTTGACGTCGCGAAGTTCCCGTGGGCGGCGAGCGGCCGCGCGCTCGGCGTGGGACGCGCAGAAGGCCTCACCAAGTTGATCTTCGAGCGGGGCAGCGGGCGGCTGATCGGCGCGGGCATCGTCGGGGTGAGCGCGGGCGAGCTCATCGGCGAGACCGTGCTGGCGCTCGAGCTCGGTGCCGATGCCGAGGACATTGGCCTCACGATCCACCCGCACCCGACGCTCTCCGAAAGCATCGCGATGGCCGCCGAGATCGCGACCGGCTCCGTCACCGACCTCTATGTCCCGAAACGACGCGGAAGCAAGACGGCCGATGAGTGACCCCTTCGCCCACCTCGGTGGGCCGAAACGAAGTGAAAGCGATAGCGGCCGATGAGTGACCCCTTCGCCGATCTCGACGCCATGGCGCAAGCCGCCCTGGTTCAAAAAGGCGAGGTGACCCCCCTCGAGCTGGTCGATGCCGCCATCGCGCGTGTCGAGGCGACCAACGCCGCCCTCGGCGCGGTGGTGACGCCGCTTTTTGAGCGTGCGCGCGAGCAGGCGCGCGACCCGGCGCTACCTCACGGGCCGTTTCGCGGGGTTCCGTGTCTTCTGAAAGACCTCGGTTGTCACCGCGCGGGCGACCCGATGTCGATGGGAACACGCTTGCTGCGCGACAGCGGGTTTCGCGCGCCGACCGATTCGTTTTTGTCCCAACACTTCGAGGCCGCCGGGTTGATCCCGATCGGGCGCACGAACACCTCCGAATTCGGTCTGATCCCCACCGCCGAATCCACCTCACTCGGGCCGGCGCGCAATCCTTGGAACCCGGCGCACTCGACCGGCGGCTCGAGCGGCGGGAGCGCCGCCGCCGTCGCCGCGCGGATGGTCCCGCTCGCCCACGGTAACGACGGCGGGGGCTCGATCCGCATCCCGGCGAGCGCGTGTGGTCTGGTGGGTCTCAAGTCGAGCCGCGGTCGCGTGTCGTTTGGGCCGGATTTTGGCGACCAGTGGCACGGGCTCGTGTGCGAGGGGGTTGTGACGCGGAGCGTACGCGACACCGCGGCGGCCCTCGACGCAATCGAAGGACCGGGAGTGGGAGACCCCTACTACGCGCCGCGCCCGGCGACGCCCTTTCTCGGCGAAGTGGGCCGCGAGCCGGGCCGGCTCCGCGTGGGCGTCTTGCGGCGCCGCACCGTGGGCGACGCGCCGCTCCACGACGACTGCCAGCGCGCCCTCGACGTCGCGGTCGAGGCGCTCTCCGAGCTCGGCCACGACGTCGCGGACGCGGCGCCCGAGGCGCTTTTCGAACCGGAGGGGCCGATCTTCTTCGAGGTGCTCGCCAGCACACACGCCGCACGGATCGTCGAGATGTTGGGCCTGCTCACCGGGGGAAACGCCGGCCCCGAGCATTTCGAGGCATATACGTGGCACCTCGTGGAGCGCGGCCGCGCCGTAAGCGGCTCCGCGTACATCGGGGCCTACGAGTGGCTCCACGCTTGGTCGCGGCGTGTCGCGGTGTGGTGGCAGGAGTTCG
>CAJIBI010000355.1_pt1 | contig 12969 bp, 9 predicted proteins | sample 9199321 | NCBI WGS metagenome assembly CAJIBI01 (sample SAMEA7708294, study PRJEB35096) | sediment metagenome | biome: marine neritic benthic zone biome [ENVO:01000025]; feature: sediment [ENVO:00002007]; material: shallow marine sediment [ENVO:03000034] sea grass bed [ENVO_01000059] ... | reverse complement strand
GAGTCTCGTCCTCGCCGTCCGCATTGTAGTCGCCGATCAGCTCGTCATGGAAGTCCTCGAAGCCTACGTCGAGGCTCGAAGAGGTCGAGTAGTCGAAATCGTCCCGGGTGGGCTCGCCGTCGGTGATGATCACGACGAAGTTCTTCTGGCATCTCCACTGGACCGGGCTGTCGGGAACGGTGGGCGCACCGCTGGAGCTCTGCAGCCCACCGGGGTAGTCCGTCGTGGTCCGGTACTGGTACTTCGGGAACTCGGTGGAGCCATCCTTGCCCAGCGGGCGGTCGCCGCTGCTCCGGCTCATGAAGTAGGTGTAGACCTGGAAGAGCGTCTCGGCGAGCGGGGTCCAGGTGACCGGGTCGAGGGCTTCGATCGCGTCCTGGAGGTGCTCGAGATGCGACTGGGGCCCCACGCCGTTCAGCGTGTAGTCCGTCGTATCGAGATCTTGGATCGGGACGCGGAGAAAACCGCCGTGGTACTCCCCGTCGTGGTAGCGTCGGAACTGGGCGAGCCCAAAGCGCACCTGCCCCGCCGCGTTCACGTTGCACACCACCTCGGTGAGCACGTCTTTCGCCGCCGTCATGCGGGTGCGGGCGTACTTCGAGTAGGTCGTGAGACCCTGTGACGCCTGCACGCAGGGCGAATAGCTCCCGTTGGCCGCGTCACCGAGCTCGGCGAGGATCGGGTCGCCGTCGGGGAGCTGGAACAGGAACTCGGCGTAGTTGCCGGTGTAGCTGGTGCTTCCGGACGTGAGGCGGGGGTCGCCGTAAAACGTCCGGTCTTTCCCGCAGCGGTTGACCACGATCGAGGGGGTGCCGGCGGGTACCCACACGGTCCCGTTGCAGTTGCAGGCGCCGCAGTTGTAGTTGGTGCTGGGGTTGTAGGCGGGGTGCCACACCACGTTCTTCATCGAACCCGAGTTGTCGACCATGAGCACGACGTTGGGCGGCGACGCGGTGGTAAACAGCGAGGTGTCGTCCTGGGCCTGTGCGACGGATGCGATCAGCACCGCTGCCAGGGCCGCCATCGCGAGCTGCCGTCGATTGATTGCGATCATGTTCAACTCCTCACCCCCCCGAAACCGAAAACAACCGGGCACCTACTCCAAACGGAAGGCACCCGCGACGGTGTCGAGCCGCGCCGTATGCGCGCCCGATCCCTGTCCCTGCACGCGAACGCGGTAGAGCCAATACACCTCGCGCGGAAGCGACTGGTCCATGTTGATGCTCACCTGCTGTGAGCCGACGTACTGGATCGGCGGGTTTGCGCCGATCGTCGGGTCGCCGCAGTAGCTGGGTTGCGCGGTGTAGGGAAGCGCGCCGTACACCGCCGGGTCGCCGTAGTTGATCGCCGCGCCGCAGGCCGGGAACGGCACCACCGCGGTCTTGTCGTAGGCGTTGGGGTCGGTGGTCAGCCGTTCTTTGGCGTCCGAGAGCGCCGCCTCGGCGGCGTAGAGCGCCATCTTCGACTGGGTCTGAAAACCCGCGACCTTGCGGTCCTGGGTCACCGTCTCCATCGCGGCGATCCCGATCAGCCCCATCAGCACCAGCAGGAGCATCGTGACGATCAGCGCGGCGCCGGCCTCGCGTTTTGTGTCGGGCGATCGCTGCATCCCTAGACCCCCACCTTCTTGCCCATCCGGCCGCGGAACCCCACGTTGCGCAGCCGCACCGTCGTCGTGTGGACGCGGCGCAGGAACCCGTCGTTGGGCACCAGGACAAAGTTCCGGTTCTCCATCGCCTGCATGCCGGCCTGGATAAAGGAGCCCGAGTTCGACCCGGGCCCACTGTCCCGGGTGCGCACCACGACGTTGATGCGCATCTCTCGCAACCGGCGGTAGTCGGTGATACCCGCGGCACCCACCGACGCGTAGTTGGGTTCGCCCGCCGCGCCGAGCATCTCGCCCGGGTCGCGGATGCCGTCCTGGTTCTCGTCGACAAACCACACGGCCTGCAAATCCTCGACGTCGCTGGCGAGCAGTGTTCCGTTTCGCTGCAGCACGCTCACGTTGTTCACGACGACGATCTGGTAGACGTGGGCGGGCACCGCTGCGAGCTGCTGCCCGGGAGTCCACGGCACCGCGTTGGGGGTGAGAAAATCCACCGTGATCGAGAACGGCGCGACCGGGCTGACGGCGGTGATGATCCCGCACGCGTTGCCCTGGCTCGGTTGATCGGTGTTCGCCACGATCACCCCGCCGTTCACCTGGAAGTCGGCGTTGCCGTTGTAGGCCGCCTGCGGGGGCACGACGTTTTGCTCGAGGATGATGCGGTCGAGCGCCAGGACCTGTCCCGCCCCGGTTGTCAGCGCGGCGCCGGGGTTGTTGATCTCGGCAAACACGGGCTGGTTCTCGGCGAGGTTTCCGGCGGCATCAAAGGGGACGATCGCCGTACTGTCCGTCACAAAGACGACGTCGGCGGCGTTCTGGCTGTCGACACCGCAGGCGGCGACCTCCTCGGGGAGCCCCATCGCGGTGCTGCGGGCATCGCGCTCGATCAGGTCGGCGATCGCCCGCATGTTTTGCTGCACCTCGGTGGTCTGATCGACCACCGTGTAGGTGTCGTTTTGCATCTGGAAGGTGGCCATCGCCGCGAGCACGATGATGCTCGAGAGCGCGAGGGCGACCATGAGTTCGATCAAGGTGAAACCGACGTTGCGGTGCATGCCCCCTCCTAGATATCCGTCGGCTGGTCGTCGTACCGGACGCCGGAAATCGTCACCTGACGGTTCGGCCAGTCCGGCTCGTTCCACACAACGCGCACATCGATGAACTTGCGTACCGCCGTGGTGCCCACGGGCCAGGGCGGCGCCGGCGGGGCGGGCGCGTCGGTGATCTGCCACTGCACGTTGTAGACCTGGGATTGCTGCGGCACGCCTTGGATCTGCACGCTCCCCTGGGTCGGTAGCGGCAGCGCGGCATTGGAGCCCGGCAGTAGACCCGGTGTGGTGATCGGCAGCAGCGGGGTCCAGGCCGCCGCGTTGAGATTCGGGTCCGCAAAGTTCATCCGGTGGAACTCTTCGAGCACCGAATACGCGATCGTCGCCGCCTCGGTGGAGTGCTTCCCGCTGCGGCCCTGGCTCATCGCGTGGAGCGACATGGCGGCGATCCCGAGCAGGCCCACCGCTAGGATGCCGATGGCGATCGTCACTTCGAGCAACGTGAAGGCGCCGGCGCTTTGGCGCTTCGCCTGCGCGCGCGTGCGAATCGTCATTAGAGCCTCCATTGAGCCAATCCCGCGTCCCAGCCGTGTACCCGCACCCCGCCCAGGGCGGTGAGCACCACGGCGTAATCGCGGCGGCCGTTGGTCAGGTAGACGGCGCCGTTGCCGCTGCCGGGCGGGCCGACGTTGCAGGCGGGGTTGAAGCCCACGGGAATTCCGTCGGCGCGAAACATCACCCATGTGGTCGGGTTGCCGGCGCCGTCGGTGAATGAGGTACCGTCGATCAGCGGCGCGATGTCACCGGGGTCGTTGGGCGCGGCGGCGCCGTTCGACAACGCCGCGGTCTGTCCCCAGTTGACGCCCGGGGGAGGCGACGCGAACACCGTGTGGACGTCTTCGTTGGCGTCGAAGAGACAGTTGGTGGCGCCGGGCGCGCCGTCGTTGGTCACGAGCATGGGAACCGGCCCGCCGGTACGCGGATCGATCGGCAGGGCGGTTCCGATCGGGTCGCCCGCACCCCCCGCGCTCAGGAACACGATGTGTCGGTTGCCGGTACGGATCGCTTCGGAGCGCGCCAGCATCAAGGCGTCGGCGACCTGCCGGGCGGTGTCGCGTATCTGGCCGTCCTGCCGCCAGCTCTGCATCGAAGGAACCGCCAGTGCCGCCATCACACCGACCATCGCGACGGCCACCAGCATCTCGAGCATCGAGACACCGCGCTGCGCGCGTTGGTGGGCGGACGGGGGGCGGAGTGCGGCGTTCATCACGATCGCCTCAGAGAGCAAGCGATGTGCCATCGGGAGACTCCTGGCTAAGCCCGCGAAAAAGCGGGGCTTCCCGCCTTATCGGCCAGTCGTCAGCGGGAGCTAACTGCGAATTGCGATGCGTACCCCGCAACCCATTGCGGGGTGTAGGGCGCCTGGCGGCGAGGAAGACCGGACGGGTGACGGCTCGCGGAACGAGGCGTCGCCGGCCGGTCCAGGGCGATCGGCGATCGCCTCGCGACCTCGCACCGGCTGGAGCGGACCGCGCGGCGTCGCGCTGCCGGCGGCGTCCCACCTCCGCAGAACGACGTCTCGTGCCACACGCCCGCAACTCGGTACTCTAAATGCACCACCAAGGGGGCGCGCGCAGCCCCGGTGCTTGGAAGGAACGCGAGGCTCGACCAAAGCCGCCGGGATGGGGTGGCGGCCGCGGCACGCACGGGTTCCGAGTTCCCGCGGTGGCCTCGACACGCCCATGCAGCGCTCGAAGGCGCCCGTCCGGGTCGATGCCTACGGGTGGCCGCTAACGGTGCGCTTCGGGTTTCGCGAGTTCGAGGCGACGCGCAAAGGTGTGCCCGGGTTCGGCGCGACCCAGGAGAAACCCCTGGAGATCGTCGCAGCCCTGCGCGGCCAAGAAGTCGGCTTGGACCTGCGTTTCGACACCCTCGGCGACCACCCCGAGCCGGAGGTTGTGCGCCATCGCGATCACCGCTGCGGTGAGCTCGCAGTCGGCGCGATTCTCCGGAATCCCCGCGACAAAGCTCCGATCGATCTTGAGGCGGTCCAACGGGAAACGCCGCAGGTAGCTCAGCGAGGAATAGCCGGTCCCGAAATCGTCGAGGGCGAGGCGAAAGCCGGCACGCCGCAGACCCTCGATCACGGGGACCACCACCCCCTGATCGTCGATCAATGCACTCTCGGTGATCTCGAGCTCGATGCGGCTCGGGTCGACACCCGCCCCCTCGGCGATTTCCGCGAGCCGAGCGCTCAGGTCGGGTTCGCGAAGCTGCCGTCCCGACAAGTTGACCCCGACGCGAATAGGTTCAAAACCGGCGTCGTCCCACGCGCGGCACTGCTCGCAAACCTGGGCAAGCACCCACTCACCGATCGGCACGATCAGACCGAGGTCTTCCGCCACCGGGATGAACTCACTCGGGCCGACCGCGCCGAGCTCCGAATCCCGCCAGCGCAACAACGCCTCCGCGCCGCACACCACGCCGCCGCGGGCACTTTGTTGCACCTGAAAGTGCACCGCGAGCGCGCCCTCGCGAACCGCGCCGCGCAGCCTGCTCTCGATCTCGATCCGGCGTCGGTTGCTTTGATCGAGCCGCTGCGTGTATTGGACAACCCGCGCGCGACCGCCGCGCTTGCCTTGGAACATCGCCGCGTCGGCCTTGCGCAACAGCTCTTCTGCGCTCGTCGCGTCGCGGGGAAACAGGGTGTAGCCGATCGTCGCCGATACCCCGAGCTTGCGTCCGCCAATCGAGAAGGGCTCGGCCAGCCGTTCGCCAATCGTAGCGGCAAGCGTCTCGGCTTCCGCCTCGTCGATCGGCCCTTCGAGCAGGATCGCGAACTCGTCGCCCCCGTAGCGCGACACCGGCGGCGTTCCGGACGCATCGGCGGGGGCCATACCGGCGGTGCGGACCACCGAGAGCAGACGCTCCGACACCCCTTTGAGCAGCTCGTCGCCACCGCGGTGGCCGAGGGTGTCGTTGATCTGCTTGAAGCGGTCGACGTCGAGGAAGAGCAGCCCGAGCGACTGCTTTCGCTGCTCCGCGCGCGCCACCGCTTCGCCGAGGGAGGACTGGAACGACTGACGGTTGGGCAGCCCGGTCATCGAGTCGAAGTAGGCCAGACGCCGGATGCGATCTTGGCTGAGCTTTTGCTCCGTGATGTCCTGGGCGAGCACCCAGTAGCCACTGACTTGACCCGCGCCGTCGATCTGAGGGCGAAAGCTCGCCAGCAGGTAGCGCGTCTTGCCGTCGGGGTGGGTCTGCCAGACCTCGGATTCGACCGGCTCGCCGCGGAGCGCCGCTTCGATGTGCGGGAGGGCCTCGCGGTAGTTCTCCTCGCCGAGCACCTCGCGGATGGGCCGGCCTCGCAGCTCGTCTCGCGTGAGTCCGTACCACTGCTCGTAGACCGCGTTGTTGAACTGATAGCGCTGCTGCTGGTCGACAAAGCCGATCAACACCGGCACCGAATCGGCCATCATTTCGAGGCGCTCCGCGCTCGCGAGGGCTTCCTCTTCGGCGCGGCGCCGCTGGGTAACGTCGATCGCCATCCCCACGTGGCCGCGGATGCGGTCGTACTCGTCGCGAATCGGCTTCGAGCGGCTCACGATCCAGCGCACCTCTCCGTCGCCGCGCCGGGCCCGCCACTCGACCGAACATTCCCGTCCCTGGTCGATTGCCTGACGCCAGGCCTCGGACACGCGCTCGATGTCCTCCGGGTGCACCATCCGAACCCATCCCTGACCGAGGATCTCTTCGATGGTGAGCCCGACCATGCTCTCCCAATAGCGGTTGGCGTAGATCAGGTGACCCTTTGCGTCGGCCTCAAAGACCGCCGCAGGAGCCCCCGCGGCGAGCGAGCGGAAGCGCTCCTCACTCGAAGCGAGCGCTTCGGCGACCCGTTTCTGCTCGGACACATCGGTGATCAGCGCGTAAAAGCCCTCGACCTCCCCCTCGTTGTTGGCGACCGGTGCGTAGGCGCTGTGCAGGTGCGCGACGCGGCCGGACGGCAGGCGCTCCTTGCGTTCAAAGCTGGTCGCGCGACCGGACAGCGCGACGTCGATATGGGGTCGCACCCTCTCGAAGATCTCGTCGCCGATGACGTCGCGCAGCGGGCGGCCGCTGATGTCTTCGTCGGCGAGCCCGTAGCGCTCTCGGTAGCGGCGGTTGCTAAACCCGAGACGCAGGTTGCAGTCGACATACGCGATGCGCGCCGGCAGGGCGTCCGCGACGATACGCAGACGATCTTCACTGCGCTGGAGCGCGTCTTGCGCCTCGCGGCGCTGCGAGAGATCGCGCACGATCGCGAAGAGTTGCGGTGTCTCGCCGTCGACCCGCCACGTCTGCAGCGCGACCGGGAGATGACGGCCGTCGCCGCGCCGGTACTCCTTCTCGTAGAGACGGGAATGGCCGCGCTCGGCGATTTCACTCATGGCCTTGCGGTCGGCCGGCGCCCACACCGAGGGAGTGAGGTCCTGGTGGTGCATCATGCGCAGCCGGGTGACCTCGTAGCCCACGAGGTCGAGGAAGCGGCGGTTCGCGTCGTGGATACGTCCGTCCAGGCCCGTCACCAGGATGGCGTCCATGCTGGTGTCGAAGAGGTTGCGATAGGTGCTCGACGAACGCTGCATCGCCTCTTCCGAGCGTTTCCGATCGTCGATGTCGCAGATCGAGCCCGCGAACCGCACCGGACGACCCCGGGGGTCGCGACGACTCATCCCCCGCGAGAGAAACCAGCGGTAGCCGCGGTCGTCGGTCCGCAGGCGATGTTCGATGCGGTACGCGACCCCGTCGCGCAGGCAGCTCTGGATCGCGTCGTGGGTCGCCGCCCGGTCCTCCGGATGGACCCGCTCGAGGATCGCCTCCGCGGTGCGCGGGCCGCTCTCGGCGTCGCAACCGAGAAGCTCGTCGAAGCGCGGCGAGCAGTACACCTCGTCGCGCTCCAACGCCCAATCCCAGATGCCGTCGTTGGAGCTTTCGACCACCAGGCCGAAGCGCTCGCGCTCCGACCGGATGGCCGCCTGGGCCTCGCGAAGATCCGCGTCGGAACGCTCGTACTGGGCGATACGCGCGCGGAGCGCCAGTAGCTCGGAGCGTAGTTGCTCCGCGGGGATGTCGAACAAACGCTCGTCTCGCATGCGGAATCCGGCGGGGGTGCACTGCTGTCATCGATCGGCGGGAGAGGGCGCTTGAGCTCGGTCGCCGTCAAGAAACAGCCATCGGCAGACCCGACGCGAGGAGGGTGCACGGCGCCTCCCCGCGAGCGGGGCGAGATGCGTCGAGCTGAGCTAGTCATCTGGCGCCCCGAGCGGCACCGCGGCAGGAGCGACCATGAGCACCGACCCCCAAGAAACCCAAGACAACCCGCCCCTCGAGGTCGTCGGCACGTCCGCTCCGAGCGAGGCGAGTGCAACCTCGGAGAGTGGCGAGCCGGCCTCGGCTGAGACCGCCGGCGGCCGCGGCGGGGGGTTGCGCAAGGTGTTTTGGATCGCGGCCTTTGCCATTGTGTTGCTCGCGGTCGCCGCACTCGGCACGACCGGATATCTGGGACAGCGCGAAATGCGCGACCGCATCGTCGGTCTGGAAGGAGAACTCGCGGCGGCCCAGGAGGCGTTGGCGCTGGAACAGGCCGCGCTCCGCGCCGAGCAGGCCCGAGCCGATGGGCTTCAGACGACAATGGGCCGCGTGAACGAGCTTTCCCACGAGTTGGCGGAGAGCCTTCGAGAGCTCCAAACCCTGACCGGAGGAGCCCCGCCCATCGGCGTCGCGCCGGACGCCGATGCGCCGGCGGCTGCCGAGGCCCCGTCGCCGGTGGCGGACCCCGACGAGACCGGGGCGCTGCCACTCCCCGAGGCCGAGGTCGAGGCCGCCATCGGCGCGGTCGACGTCGACGCCGAGGGCGCGTCCTTCGAGAGCGAAGAAACCGTCGGGAGCCCACCGCCGTCTTTGGAGGCCCCGTCGCCGCCAGACGCCGCCGCGGTCGAGCTATCGATTTCGGAAGAGGCCGCCCCTTCGATCCTCGAGACGCCGGCCGTGACCTCGCGGGCCCTCGTCGAGAGCCCGGGCGACGAGCTCGGCGATCCGCTGTTGGAGCTTTCCGAGCCGTCTGCCGGTGGGGCTCCGGCCGACGACGGCAGCGAGGTCGTCGACGACCTTCCACCGGTCTCCGCCGAACCGGCACCCGAGGGGCCCGACGGGCCGGCCCCGAACGACGTCGCGCCCGCTCCTCCGGTTCCGCTCTGGCGGCAAGCGCTGGAGCAGCTGCGCGGACTGGCCCCCTCGGAGTAGCGCCCGCTTCCCGGGCGCGCGCGTCGCCGCGTGGGCCTCCCCTGTGGGAGCGTTCCAGGCTCAGTACACTGCGCCCGGTGAGTGGATCCGCGATCGACTGGAATCCCTACCTGGTTCCCGACCGCGGGCGACGGGGTGGCAAGATCGTGCGTGCCTCCGAGGCATTGGGGGCGATTCGGGACGGTGCGCGGATCTTTGTGTCGGCGAGTTGCTCGACACCCTTCGCGCTGCTCGAAGCGCTCGACGCCGAGCGAGGGCGTTGGCGCCAGCTCGAGATCGTGGCGGGCAACTTGCGCCGTCGCCTTCCGGTGTTCGCCCACGCCGGAGACCCGTTTCGCTTTGTGACCCTCCAGGCGAGCGGCGCGCTTCGCGACCTCTGGGAGACGGGGCACCTCGATGTCCTCCCCTGTCGCTACTCGGATTTCTCGAGGCTTTTTCTGGCGGAGGGGGCCTATCCCGTCGACGTGGCGATGGTGCACACGAGCGCCCCGGGGCCGGAAGGACGGGTCAGCCTGGGAATCAGCGTGGGCAGCACCCTCGACTTGGTGCGGTCGGCTCCCCTCGTGATCGCCCAGATGAATCCGCGCATGCCGTACACCTTTGGCGCCGGAGAGCTTCCCCTCGAAGCCTTCGATTTTCTCGTCGAAGCCGAGGCTGCGATTCCCGACGTGCCCGTTGCCGTGCCCGACGCCACCGCGCTCGCGATCGCCAAGCATGCGTGCGCCGAGATTCCCGACGGCGCCACCCTCCAGTTCGGTATCGGGGCAGTGCCCGACGCGATCTTGCAGGCGCTCTCCAACCACCGCGACCTCGGCCTCCACGGCGGCATGGTGAACGACGCCTGTATCGACCTCGTCGAGAGCGGGGCGATGACAGGGGCCCGCAAAACGTTCGGGCGCGGGCGGATGGTGGCGGCGGAGGTGATCGGAACCCAGCGCCTCTATGACTGGGTCGACCGCAACCCCGTGCTCCAAATGGCGCCGGCGAGCTGTTCGCACGGCGCGGCGCCGCTCGCCGCTTGTCCCGACTTCGTCGCGATCAATTCGGCGGTCGAGGTCGCCCTGGACGGTACGGTGAATGCCGAGGCGATCGGCGAGCGACTTGTGTCGGGCCCGGGGGGTCAGCCCGACTTCGCGATCGGCGCGAGCCTTGGCGCGACGCACCAGAGCCTGCTCGCCTTTCCCTCGACCGCCGCAGGCGGCCGGGTGTCGCGGATCGTGAAGCACCTCGACCCGACGGTGCCCGTGACGTTGCCGCGCTTTTTGGTCGATCGCATCGTCACCGAATTTGGCGTCGCGCGTTTGCGCGGGCTCCCCCTCAAGGCGCGGGCCGAGGCGCTGGTGCAAATCGCCCACCCCGATTTTCGCCACGCTCTTGCGGAGCCCTCGTGAGCGATCCCGCCAAGCCGGTCCGACCGCGCGACGCCGCGAGCCTGGTCATCTTGCGACGCGATCGCGACGCGCTCCGCGTCCTGATGGGACGACGCGCTCGGGGAAACCGCTTCATGCCCGACGTGTTCGTGTTCCCCGGCGGCGGGGTGCAGCGGGAGGACGCGATCCAGTCCAGCCTTAGCGAGCTCCCTGCGACCGTGCGGACGCGTCTCGAGGAGCGGGCCACCGCCCGCACCGCCCGCGCTTTGGCAGTGGCCGCCGCCCGCGAAACCTACGAAGAGACGGGGCTTACCTTCGGCCGTGTGGTGGGCGGGACCCTGCAGCCCGACCTCGCCGCCCTCGATTTCTTCTTCCGGGCGATCACCCCACCCGAGAGCCCGATCCGCTTTCACGCGCGCTTCTTTGTCGCCGAAGCGGAGCGCGCCGGGGGTGCGCTGCGCGGCAACGGCGAGCTGCTCGACCTTGCCTGGTTCCCGCTCGACGAGGCGCGAAAGCTGCCGATCATCGATGTCACCGAGGATGTGCTCAACGAGGTCGGGCGACGCGAACGGGGCGCGGCCGCCGAGCGCGTCCCCCTCTTTCACTACCGGAAGGGAAGGCGCCAGATCCGACGCTAGCCGTCGAAGGTACCGCCGCGATGGAGCGCGCCGCCGGCGCGATCACATTTTGGATGAACTTCGCGAAGCTTTGCTCAAAACCGGATCACCGAACGGGCGCCTTCGCCGCGGCCCATCTGGTCAAAGGCGTCATTGATCTGCTCGAGCGAGATTTCCCGGGTGATCATGTCGTCGAGCTTGAGCTCGCCGAGCTCGTAGAGCTCGAGAAAGCGCGGCACGTCCCGCTTCGGCACGGCGGAGCCGTAGGCCGAGCCGGTGATCTTCTTTTCCGCCAAGAAGGTGCCCGCCTTGAGCGAAACCTCTTCGCCATACTTCGCCACGCCAACGACCACGGCAAGGCCACTGGGGCGCACCATCCCGTAGGCCTGCTCCATCGTTTCGCGGAGCCCCAGCGCCTCGAAGGCGTAGTGGACGCCGCCCTTGGTCATGCTGCGCACTTCGCGCACCGGATTGACAGCGCTCGGATCGAGGGTGTGCGTAGCACCCAGCGAAACCGCGAGGTCGCGCTTCTCCTGCTGCGGATCGATCGCGATGATCGTCTCCGCGCCGGCGATGCGGGCGCCTTGGAGAATCGAGAGACCCACGCCACCGCAGCCAATGATCGCAACGCTCGAACCCGGCTTTACCTGCGCGGTGTTGAGCGCGGCGCCCATGCCGGTCGTGACGCCGCATCCGATGAGACACACCTTGGCGAGATCGAACTTCTTGGGGATCGGAATCGCGGCGCCCTGCGGGATGATCGCCTGCTCCGCGAAGGAACCGATTGCGCACATCCGGTAGATGTCCTCGCCGCCGGCGCGGGTGCGGACGGTCCCGTCGAGCTGGGTGAACTCGTTCATCGTCTTACCCATGTCTCGGCACAGAAAGGGTTTGCCCTCCCCGCACATCCCGCACTTCCCGCAAGACGGCGTGAGCACGCCGATCACGTGGTCGCCGACCTCGAGACCGTCGACACCGGGGCCGAGCTCTTCGACGATGCCCGCCCCCTCGTGTCCCAGGATCGCCGGGAGCGGGCACGGCACCACGCCGTGCACCATCGAGTAGTCGCTGTGACAGATTCCGCTCGCCACCATCCGAACACGAACCTCGCCCTCCTTGGGGCCCTCGAGTTCGACGTCTTCGATCGTCAGCGGTTCGCCGGCTTTGCGCAGAACGGCGGCTTTCATCGCGAAATCCCTCCCCGGAATGAGGCCGGAGCATACCGCCGCTCGGGACGTCGAGCGCGGGGATTTTTCACGCTGCGCGATCGCGCGAGGTATGATGACGCCCTCGTTCTCACACCCCCGAAGGGAGACACCAAGCGATGCTTCAATGGAAGATCGGCGACACCACGATTAGCCAACTGATCGAAATGACCGCGGCGGGCGGCGAGCTCCAGGTGCTCCCCGACGCGACCCCGGGCAATCTGGCCGAGCTCCCCTGGCTGAAGCCCCACTTCGTGTCGCCCGAGGACAACCTGATCCTGAACATCCAGATGCTCGTGATCGAGACACCGAGCCGGAAAATGGTGGTCGACACCTGCATCGGAAACGACAAGAACATCACCATCATGGAGGACTGGGCCAACCTCCAGCTCCCCTTTTTGGAAGACCTCAGAAAGATGGGCCACGACCCGGACTCGGTCGACACCGTGATCTGCACCCACCTTCACGTCGACCACGTCGGATGGAACACCACGAAGAAAAACGGCAAGTGGGTGCCCACCTTCCCCAACGCCCGCTACCTCGTCGTGGAAGAGGAGTTCACCTTCTGGCGCGACCTCGAAGAGGACCCCTTTGGCGACGTCTTTGGAGAATCTGTAAAGCCGGTGATGGACGCCGGGCAGATGGATCTTGTGAAGAACGACCACCAGGTGGGAGACGGCGTGTTCTTCGAATCGACCCCCGGTCACACGCCGGGGCACGTGAGCGTGCGCATCTCCTCAAACGGCGAGGACGCCGTCATCACCGGCGACATGATGCATCACCCCTGCCAAATTGGACGACCCGATTGGGTGACCCCGTTTGACGCCGACAACGACG
>CAJIBI010000328.1_pt1 | contig 12993 bp, 13 predicted proteins | sample 9199321 | NCBI WGS metagenome assembly CAJIBI01 (sample SAMEA7708294, study PRJEB35096) | sediment metagenome | biome: marine neritic benthic zone biome [ENVO:01000025]; feature: sediment [ENVO:00002007]; material: shallow marine sediment [ENVO:03000034] sea grass bed [ENVO_01000059] ... | reverse complement strand
GACGCTCGGGTGGAACGGGCTGGTCAGCAACGTGCTCGAGGACACCGGGGGTATCTTCACCGGCACCATGGTCGGCGATTTCTTTTTTGGCGTGCACATGGTCCCCCAGACCTGCGGCGCCGGCTGCGCGATCGAAAGTGAACCCGGCGAAACCAACTACGTATTCGCTGCCGGTACGGCGACCGTGAGCGATGGTTTGACCGAAGTCGTCGGCGTCGAAGCCAGCGTCAACATCCAGAACAACGTCGCGCTCGACGTCGACGAAGCGGCCTTGGTGTCCCAGCTCCTTGGAATGCAGATCAACGCCGGGGAGATCGTCGATGTGTGGGCCGCGGCCAGCGAAAACGCGGGTCCCTCTCTCGAGTGGGAGGTCACGTTCTTGGCCTTGGACGAGAGCCTCTTCGCAGACACGTCGTATCGCCCCAACCCCCCCGCGCGCGAGCAGGTGGACCTGGTGGTCTTCCAGATCAACGAAATGAACATCCAGGGAACCGAGATCTTTTCGGTGCTGCCCGAACCGGGAGCGGGGGCCACGGCCGGCGCGGCGTGGCTTGCGCTGCTCGCGTTCGGCGCCCGCCGACGCCAAGGAAGAGCCCGCTAGCCGGGATCCATCGCGATCGGGGCTTCGACGAGGTCGTGGGTCGTCTCGTCGAAGAGGCGAAAGAGCGCCGGGGGCTCCCGATTGTCGCGAAGCGCCAGCGCGAGTCGGCGACTTCGCAGCAGCAGGTCGCGCGCCTGGGTACCCGCCCAGGGTTGCGGCAAGAGCTCGCGCGGCAGCAACGGGTCCTGGTCGAAGCACGCCTGGAACGCGACGCTCATGTCGAAGGCGGCGGGAAGAAATACGGCGTCGTCGAGACGCTCGCCCTTCTCTCGCATCTCCTGCAGCGTCGCCACGGCGGGTGAGAAGCGCCGAACAAAATCGCGATAGGCGGCCGCGAGCTCGGCGAGGGGCCAGAAGCGCGCCGCGAGCGCTGCGGGGTCGCGCACCCCGCCGACCTCGAGGTCGGCGGTGCTCGAGAGCGTGATCATCGAGCCGACGCCCAGCGCTTCAGCCAGGGCGCGGACCTCGCTCTCCCAGGGCGAGGCCGAGAGGTAGAGGCCTCCCATCAGCCGCACGCCTCCCAGGCTGAGCAGCCGGTCGCGCAGGTGATCGCGGCTCGGGCGGTTGTCCTCGTCCAGGGTAAAGGCCGCGAGATGCCAGCGGCCTTCCCAGCTCTCCGCGCTGTCTCGCTCGTAGGCGCGCCGGTACCGTTCGAGCTCCTCGCGCAGCGCCGCCTCTCCGAGCGCGCTCAGTGAGTAGCCGGCCCCCCGCCCGCCGTGCTCGCGCTCCAGGGCGCCGTCCGCCTGGAGTCGTCGCAGACACGACCGGATGCGCTCGCGGTTGAGACCGCACGCCTCCCCGATTTGGTTGAGCTCCTCCGCCGGAATCCGCCCGTCCGCACGCGAAAGCCCAAACACCAGGACGCGAGGCGAAATCGTTTCGGTCGGATTCGACACGCCCGTATGTTATTCGACCGTATCGAGTTCGACTAGGCTATGCCGCGGAGGAAACACCATGCGCGTCGGATTTATCGGAACGGGACACATGGGAGCCCCGATGGCGGCCAATATCTTGGGAGCGGGTCACGGGCTCACCGTGCACGATCTGGACCGCGAGGCGACCCGAGAGCTCGAAGCGGCCGGAGCGCGCTGGGCGGACTCGCCCAAGGCGGTCGCCGCCGGGGCGGAGGTCGTCTGTTTGTCGCTTCCGGGGCCGCCCGAAGTCGAAGAGCTCGTCATCGGCAGCGGCGGTCTACTCGACGCGATGGAGAGCGGCAGTGTCCTCGTTGATCTCAGCACCAACTCGCCGAGCCTCGTCAAGCGGCTCGCCGAACGCGCGGCGGAGCGGGGGGTGGGCTTCTTGGACGCTCCGGTGAGCGGCGGGGTACGGGGCGCGCGCAAGGGCACGCTTGCGGTCATGGTGGGCGGTGAGCCCGAGACCTTTGCCACCTGCGCGCCGCTCTTCGAGGCGATGGGCGACAACGTCTTTCACGTCGGCGAGGTCGGCTCGGGCAATGTCGCGAAGCTTGTCAACAACATGCTCGCATTCTCGAGCATGATGGCGAACGCGGAAGCCCTGGTCCTGGGTACCAAGGCGGGCGTCGACCCCAACGTCCTGTGGAAGATCGTCCGCACGAGCAGCGGCGCGAACTTCGCGTGGGAGTACGGTGCGCGCGCGATCCTGCGCGACCGGCTCGCCCCGACCTTTTTTGTCGACCTGGCGTGCAAAGACATCGGGCTCGCCACCGAGCTCGCCGCCGAGCTCGAGGTTCCCCTCACCATGGGGACCACGGCCGAGGCGCTCCTGCGTCGCTACCAGGGGTCCGGCTTCGCGCGCGAAGACGTCCTGGCCACTGTCAAGGCCCTCGAGGAGGCCACCGGCGTCCAGGTGCGCGGCACCTGGGACGAGGGCGACGCCTAGCCCTGCTTCTTTTTGTCGAAGCTCTCGAAAGACTCCTTTGCGATCCGCATCGCGCTGACCGCGACGGGCCAGCCGCCGTAGTGCGCCAGATGGATCAGGATCTCGATGATCTTTTCCTTGGGAATCCCGAGATTGAGGGCGCCGCGCAGATGCACACGCAGCTCGTTCTCGCGGCCCAGCACCGTGAGCGCCGCGAGGGTGATCATCGACCGTTCCTGTAGCTCGAGCCCGGGCCGCGCCCACACGCGTCCGAAGACGTGGTCGACGGTCATCTCGAGGAAGTCGTCGGGCAGGGTGCCCGGCCGTGGCGCGCCGCCGAGGAGGGTTTCGAGGATTTGCTCTCCGGCCTTGCGGCGCTCTTCGTCGGACATCGCTGGGTCTCCCGGTTTGAGGTCCGGGCGATAGTACACGACCGCGTTCCCGCGGTGGCGACGCCAGCCTGGCCAGAGCTGCCGGTCGATCCATCGCGGCGGGACGGGCGGGCGCGGGCCTCCGCTCCGTGCCTGCGACTCGGGGGTAACCACGAGCGGCCCGCCTACCCACGGCCGTCGCGTCCCGCGCCACACTCAAGAGACCCGTTCGCAAACCCGATTCACAATTCGATGCACCCGAAGTTTGATACGCGAAGGAGCACGGGGTCGCGGGGGCGGTCGAAAAGGCAAACGATCTTGGTTGCCGACGACACGGCGACCCTACGCGCGATGGGCCGCGACGTGCTTGTCGAGGCCGGCTTCGAAGTCGTCGAAGCGGCAGATGGTGGCGAAGCGCTCGAGCGCTACGCGGAGCATTCCCCCGAACTGGTCCTCCTCGACGTCGAGATGCCCGTAGCCGACGGCTTTGAGGTGTGCCTCGAGATTCGCTCGCGTGGCGAGGGCCCCCTTCCGCCGATCGTGATGATGACGGCGCGCGACGATCTCGACGCGATTCAGCGCGCCTACCAGGCCGGAGCCACCGACTTCATGCCAAAGCCGGTCAACTGGGTGATCGCGACCCATCGCATCCGGTATATGCTGCGAGCCAGCGACACCTTCGGGGCCCTCCAACGAAGCGAAGAACAGCTGTCCTGGGCGCAACGCGTGGCCGCGATCGGGAGCTGGACCGCAGATCTCGGATCCGACACGTCCACGTGTTCGCGCGAGTTCCGCCGGATTTTTCGGCTGGGTGTCGAGGACGAGGTCCGACCCCTCGACGCGATCCTCGAGCGGGCCCATCCGGAAGACCGCGAGTTCATCCGCGCCTCGCTCGATCGCGCCCTGCTGGAGGGCATGCCCCTTCGGATCGACCACCGCGCGGTACTCCCCGACGGCAGCCTTCGCTTTGTGCACCTCCAAGCCCAGGTGCAGCCGGGGATCAACGGTCGTCCTCAGCTCCTGTCGGGCATCGCGCAAGACATCACCGAGCGCAAGCGGGCCGAGGACGAGATTCGTTTTCTCGCGTTTCACGACAGCTTGACGCGTCTCGCGAACCGGCGTCTCTTCAAGGAATTCCTCAAGCAGGCGCTCGCCCGTTCGCGACGCAACGGCGGGACCGTCGCGATTCTCTTCATCGACCTCGATCACTTCAAGCGTATCAACGACACGCTTGGACATTCGATGGGCGATCTGCTTCTCCAGCGCGTGAGCGACCGCTTGGCCAAGTGCGTCCGGGAGAGCGATTGCGTTTCGCGCGTTGCGCCGGGCCCCGAGGAATCCGCCAACGTCTCGCGATTCGGTGGCGATGAATTCATAGTGCTGCTGGAGGACATGGCTGCCGAAACTGGGGGCGAAGCGGTGGCGCAGAGAATCCTCGAGGTCTTGACAGCGCCGATGGTGTTGGGCGACCAAGAGGTCGTCGTCAGCGCGAGCATCGGGATCGCCGTGTCGCCGCTCGACGGAGAGGATTCGGACACGCTTCTCCGCAAGGCCGACGCCGCGATGTATCACGCAAAAGAGGTGGGCCGCAACAACTACCAACGCTTTCGCGAGCGCCTTCCGGCGCCCGATCGTGCTCAGCTCTCGCTCGAGACGGATCTTCGCCACGCCATCGAGGAAGCTGCGCTCGAGGTGTACTACCAACCCAAGATCGATCTGCGTACGGGACAGCCCATCGGCGCGGAGGCGCTCGCCCGCTGGAACCACCCAGAGCTTGGCATGATTCCGCCGTCCGAGTTTATTCCGGTCGCGGAGCGGACGGGGTTGATCTCCGCCCTGGGTGATTTCGTGCTCCGCACCGCCTGTCTCCAAGCTAAGCGTTGGCACGAGGAAGGGTTGGGGCCCCTCCGGGTGTCGGTCAACCTCTCGCCCCAGCAGTTCAAGAGCGCCGCGATCGTCGACACCGTCAGGCAGATTCTGGCCGAGACCGACGTCAACCCGGCGCTGATGGAGCTCGAGATTACCGAAAGCACCCTGATGGAGAACGAGGACGCCGCGATCGAGGCCCTCGTCGCGATCAAGGGGATTGGTCTGACGGTCTCGCTCGACGATTTCGGTACCGGGTACTCTTCGCTCAGCTATCTCAAACGCTTTCCGATCGACACCGTCAAGATCGATCGCTCGTTTGTGCGCGACATCCCCGCCGACTCGGACGACGCGGCGATCATCGCCGCGATCATCTCGATGGGTGGGGCGCTCGGTATGCGCGTTCTGGCGGAAGGGGTCGAGACCGAGGAGCAGCGCGCGTTTTTGAGCGAACGCGGTTGCGATGAAATGCAGGGATATCTGATGAGCCCCCCGGTGCCGGCAGACGCGATGGCCGAGCTTCTCCGCAAGGAGATGTGAGCAGGCCGGCTCAGCGCCGGCCACGCGCGACGCGCTGGCTACGCTCGCCGGTTCCCCTTTCGCCGGCGCGCCCACACCAGGGCGGACCCCGCGGCTCCGAAACGCGCGATACCGTTCCATTCACACCGTTTGCCTTGCCTGGGACGCGCGCGGTTCACGCGTAGCGCCGGACCGGTTTCGAGCCGGATCGAGACCGAGGAGGACCCCCGCGCCGATGACAACGCTGTTGTTCTGGGTCTTCGTTACGCATCTCCCGTTTTTTGTGTGGCGCTACGCCAAGACCCGCGAGCTGCGTTTTGCCGCCACGTCGATCACGTTTGTGCTGTTGTCGCTCACCTACGGCGTGAAGCTCTGGGCGCCAGACGCCTCTTTGTGGGGGACGCCGCTGTTCTGGTGGTTGCGGGTTCCCGCCTGGATCGCCGCCGCGCTGAGCCTCGGGCTATTGGCGCGTCACCTGCTGCGGCGGGGTTGACTTGATTTCATCCTGCCCCCGGCCGATGCTCGCCCGCGAGGCCCGAGGAGGTGCTATGACAGCGAGGTTCGGAGCGGCGGGCGTTTCGTGTGTGACGCCGATTGTGTTGCTGTTGGGCGTCTTGGCGGCGGGGTGCCAAAGGCCTCCTCCGCCGCGTCCTCCGATCGTCAATGTCGAGGCGCCGCCCTGCAGATGCGAGTGCTCCTACGCGGCAACCACCCCGCAGATCGGCAGGGGGTGCTGGGTGGAGGGCGATCGTTTGATCTGCCCGCTGGTGCGGCGCAGCCTCGAGGTGGAACCCGCGTACCCGAGCGTCGACCCGCGCTGCGAGCGGATGCCCGACGGAACCTTGCGCTGCACCGTGGATCCGGGGGACTGAGCGTGGGGTTGCTGGTAGACGGAGTCTGGCGGCCCGATCCGCCGCGCGGTGCGGACGGGCGCTTTGTTCGCAAGGAGACCTCGTTTCGCGACTGGGTGCGGGCCGACGGCTCGACCGGTTTTTCCCCGGAGCCCGACCGGTACCACCTCTATGTCTCCCTCGCCTGTCCCTGGGCGCACCGCGTGTTGATCGTGCGGGCGCTCAAAGGGCTCGGAGAGGCGCTCCCGGTCTCGATCGTCGATCCCTATATGGGGGACCAGGGTTGGATGTTCTCGGACGGCCCCGATTGCATACCCGACCCGATCTTTGGCGCGAAGCACCTGCACGAGATCTACGCGCGGGCGCGCGCCGACTACACCGGTCGCGTGACGGTTCCCGTGCTTTGGGATCGCAAGCGCGAGACGATTGTGAGCAACGAGTCGAGCGAAATCATCAGGATGCTCGACACAGAGTTCGCATCCGTGAGCGGCCATCCGCCCACCTTGTACCCGGAGGCGCACCGCCACGAGATCGATGAGATCAACGCGTTGGTGTTCGCAAACGTGAACAATGGCGTCTATCGCTGTGGCTTCGCGACCACACAGGACGCCTACGACGACGCTTTTCGTCAATTGTTCTCGACCCTCGATGTACTCGAGGCGCGCCTGTCGTCTCGAGACAACCTGGTCGGGGACACGCTCACCGAGGCCGACTGGCGCCTCTTCCCGACACTGATCCGCTTCGATCCGGTCTACTACGGGCATTTCAAGTGCAATCTGCACCGCATCGCAGACTATCCGCGGCTCGATGCCTACACGCGCAGGCTCTACGCCGTGCCGGGCGTCGCGGCAACGGTGAATCTGGGCCACATCAAACAGCACTACTACCAGAGCCACACCTCGATCAATCCGAGCGGTGTCGTCCCCGGTGGCCCCGCGCTGGATTGGAGCTAGGGCCGGAACCACACCACCCCGCCGCAGGGCACGCCACCCGCGTCTTCGACCGGCGGCTTGAAGGCTGGCGCACTTTTTTGCATCCATGACGGGCCAGACCGCGAAGAACATTTCTCGAGGAGGACGCGTGTGAGCATCGACGCCGCGGACATCGCCGAAACCGGGTGGATTCCCGACGCCGCGCTGCGCTGGGGGATCCGCCGACTTTTGCGCAGGCGGCTCGCCGAGCAAGAGGCGACGAGCCCGGCCGCGCGCAGCGCGTGGCACCGGGAGCTTCGCGCCTCGCCGGTCGCGCTGGTGCCCGATGCCGCAAACGCGCAGCACTACGAAGTCCCCAACACGTTCTTTGATCGCGTTCTCGGGCCGCATCGGAAATACAGCAGCGCGTGGTGGGAGCCGGGAGAGACCGATCTGGGTAGGGCCGAGGAGGCAATGCTCGAGCGGACCTGCGACCGCGCCGGGGTTCGCGACGGCATGTCGGTCCTCGACCTGGGGTGTGGTTGGGGGTCGCTCTCGTTGTGGATCGCGGAGCGCTACCCGGGCGCGTACGTCCTCGCCGTGTCGAACTCGAAGAGCCAGCGCGAATCGATCCTCCGCCATGCGCAGGATCGCGGCCTCGGCAACCTCGAGGTGGTCACGGCCGACATCAATCGATTCGATCCCGAGCGGCGCTTCGACCGGATCGTCTCGGTGGAGATGTTCGAGCACCTGCGAAATTGGGAGGCGCTTTTGGGACGCGCCGCCGGATGGCTCGAGCCGGAAGGGAGGCTGTTCCTGCACTATTTTTGTCACCGGGACTACGCCTACCCGTATGAGGATCGCGGAAGCTCCGATTGGATGGCGCGACATTTTTTTAGCGGCGGCATGATGCCCTCGGAGCGCTTGATCGATCTCCTCGCCGGGCCGTTCGCGATCGAGGAGCGCTGGAGCGTCTCCGGCCTTCACTACCAAAAGACCAGCGAAGCCTGGCTCGCAAACCTCGACCGAGAGCGCGCCGCGGTGCGTGAGCTCTTTGCGGCCCGCTACGGCGACGCCGAAGCGGCGCGCTGGGTACGGCGCTGGCGGATGTTTTTTCTGGGCTGCGCCGAGCTCTTTGGCTACCGCGGCGGGACCGAGTGGAGGGTGGCCCACGTCCGCCTCGCGCCGAAGGAGCCCCGGTGAAAATCGCCGTCGTCGGGAGCGGCGTGGCGGGGCTGGTGGCGGCGGACCGTTTGGCGCGCTGTGGTCACGGCGTGACCGTCCTCGAGGCCGCGGCCTCGCTCGGTGGCCACGTTCACAGCGTCCCCGTGGTGGTTGAGGGGGAACGCGCGACCGTCGACATGGGATTCATCGTCTTCAACCCCGCGACCTATCCGCTCTTTTGCGCGCTACTCGAAGAGCTCGGCATCGAAAGCCAGAGCGCGGACATGGGGTTTTCGCTGCGCTCCGACCAAGACGATCTCGAGTACGGAACGCACACACTCGCCGCGCTCTTTGCGCAACCGCGCAACCTGGTGCGCCCCCGGTTCTGGCGCACGTTGCGCTCGATCCGCCGCTTCCATTTGGACAGCCAGGCGCTTATCGCGGGCGGGGATCCCAAGGTCAGTTTGGGGACCTTTTTGGAAGGCGCGGGCTACGGCGAGGAGTTCGCCCGCCATTATCTGATTCCATTGGGCTCCTCGATCTGGTCGGCCACGCCGCGCCGGATTCTCGACTTCCCCGCGGTCGAGTTCGTGCGCTTTTTGTCGAACCACGGTCTGATGCAGGCGCGGCCCGAGAAGAACTGGCGCTCGATACCCGGGGGAGCCGCACGCTACGTCGCGGCGCTGGTGAGCCGCAGCGCTGCGGACTTTCGCACCGACTTTCCCGTCGACGAGGTCGAGCCGGCGCACCAAAAGGTGTGGGTATCGAGTGGGAGCGCACACGAGGCCTACGACCGCGTCGTGCTCGCGGTCCATTCGGACGACGCCCTTCGGCTGCTGGTGCGGCCGACCGACGCCGAGCGCGCCATCCTCGGCGCCATCCCGTACCAATCGAACGAGGCGCTTTTGCACCGCGACGACGCACTCCTGCCCCGCCGCAGGGTGGCTCGCAAGAGTTGGAACTATCTGGCCTCTGCCGATCCAGAAGCCCCGCTGTCGATCACGTATGACATGAATCGGCTACAGCGCATCGCGCGGCCGTCGCGGCTGTATGTGACTTTGAATCCGCCGCCGGGGAATGAGCCGGCGGGTGTGATCGAGCGGGTTCCGTTTCGACATCCCGTGTTCAGCGCGCGCGGCTTCGCCGCCCAGCGCCAGCACGCCGCGATCGACGGGGTTCGGGGCGTGCACTATTGCGGCGCGTATTGGGGATACGGATTCCACGAGGACGGCGTGCGGAGCGCGTTGCGGGTGGTCGAGCGCATCGAGCCCCGTGCCCGAATGCGCGAGGGGCACGATGCGTAGCTGTGTCTACGAGGGTTCGGTGCATCACGCCCGCTACGAACCCTGCCACCACGCCTTTCGGGTGCCGTTGTTCTTGGTCTATCTCGATCTCGACGAAGTATCCGAGGTGTGCGAGCGCAACCGCGGGTGGTCCGACCAGCATTTTGCCCCTACCCAGTTCCGACGCTCCGACTATCTCGGCGACCCGGAGCTCGAGCTCGCCGAAGCGGTGCGACGGAAGGTCGCATCCTCGGTTGGGACGCGCCCGACCGGTCCCATTCGGCTGCTCACGCAACTTCGCTATTGGGGGTTCGTCTTCAACCCGGTGAGCTTTTACTACTGCTTTGCCGAAGACGGTGTGTCGGTGGAATGGATCGTCGCCGAGGTGACCAACATTCCATGGCGGGAGCGCCACGCCTACGTCGTCCCCTTCGCCGACGGTTCCGCCCAGCTCGAAAAAGAATTCTATGTCTCGCCCTACCTCCCGATGAAGCTCGATTACCAGTGGCGCTTCGGCGTGCCCGGCGAGCACTTGGATTTCTCGATGCGCTGCGTGCGGCAGGGTCAACCGGTGTTCGACGCGAGCCTCTCGTTGGCGCGCCGGCCGATCGCGGGGGCGACGCGCTGCGGGATCTGGTTGCGTCACCCGTGGATGAGCGTTCGCACGGTGGCTTCGATCTACTGGCAGGCGTTTCGACTGCGGCGCAAAGGTGTGCCGATGTACCCCCACGAGTCGGCCGTTGTCTCGCGGTGATACCTGCGAAGCGACGCACAAACGGCTCGTGTCGCGGGGGCAGACCGTGGTGGCCGCCAACGCGCCGGAATCACTCAAGAATCTTTGCACGCGTCCGATAGGGAGGAACCCGGAGGTGCCTTGCAACCCCTCAGCGACCGGCAGCGGGCCCTCCTCGAGGCACTCCCGAAGCAGCAACGCGTCGCCTGGATCTCCGGGGTGGCCTGCAGCGTCGCGGGAATCGCCTACATCGTCTGGGCGATCAGCCGCTTCGAACCGCTTGGAAACCCCGCGCACGACATCGGGTTCGACGCGCCGGTGACCAGGCCCGTCGCGACCCTCTACGTCCACTACGGCGACCATCTGCGCGCGCGCAGCTACGACAGCCCGCAGGCGCGCTTTTTGGCGCGCTACGTCGAGCGCAACATGAATTTCTCGGCGGGGCTCTTGCTGCTGGCGTTTCGCGTCATCCTGGGGCTGACCGCGACCCTGCTGGGCTTCGCCACCATGACGGTCGTCGTGGAACGCGGGCGCTTGCTCCGCATCGTCGGCGCGTTGGGGGTCGACACCGCCGCGGCGCGCGTTTCGTCTACCGCGAGCCCCCGAGCTCCGACTGAATAACCTCAAATCCCTCGAAGCGCGGGTGCTCGAGGTAGGTGCCGCGCGGTGCCCGCGCCTGGGCGTGCGCCTTCCGGAACGCCTCGGACTCGGTCCACGCCTCGAAGGCGGCGCGCGACTCCCACACGGTGTGTGACGCGTAGAGCGTCGCTTCGTCGTCGCTCGGGCCCCGCAGCATGCGGAACTCCCGAAACCCCGGGACGCCGCCGAGGTGCGACTCGCGCTCGCGCCACAAGGTCTCGAAGTCGCCCTCGTGACCCGGCGCAATCCGGAACCGGTTCATGGCGATAAACACCACGCCAACGTATCAGATTTGCCGGCGAGGGCCCGCACCGCGGCTTCGCTATGGTCGCTGCGCAGCAGGAGGCGGGCATTGTGACGGACGTATTTATTCTCGGCGTACACTCGACAAGCTTTGGAAAAAAGCCCGATGCAAGTTTCAAGGAGCTGGCGCGCGAGACCTATCGGGGCGTTCTCGACGACGCCGGCCTCGAAAACGGCGACGACTTCGAGTTCGCGTACTTTGGGAACTGCGCGATGCACGGCGCAAAGCAGGGAACGATCCGCGGTCAGGTTTGCACCATTGAATTGGTCGACGAGGGTCTGTTCCCAAAGCGCACTCCCCTGATCAATGTCGAAGGCGCGTGCGCCACGGGCTCGATGGCCTTTCACTCGGCGTGGAAGGACGTCCTCTCGGGCCAATCGGACCTCGTGCTCGCGATGGGGGTGGAAAAGCTGTTTCTCCCCAAGGCGGCGAAGAGCCCAGAGATGAAAAAGCGGATGATGAAGGGGTTCATGAACGGCGTCGACAACTTCGATCTGCCCCGGTTGATCAAGGAATACGAGCGCGCCGCCGCCCTCGCCGAGATTCCGTTCGAGACCGGCCCTGAACACAGCTTCTTCATGGACACCTACGCGGTGCAGGCCGCGCTCCACATGAAGCGACACGGCACGACCCAGCGCCAAATCGCAGCGGGCGCCGCGAAGAACCACAACTACGGCGCTCGCAACCCGAAGGCGCAATACCGCTTTACCCAGACCGTGGAGCAAGTGCTCGAAGATCGCGAGATTTCCTACCCGCTGACGCGCGCGATGTGCGCACCGATCGGGGACGGGGCCGCCTCCGCGGTGCTGTGTTCCGAGCGCTATCTCGAGCGCGTCCCGCGCGCGGCGCGCGACCGCGCGATCCGCATCCGTGCCAGCGCGCTGACCGGCGGCTACTACCGCGCCGTCGAGGAGACCTCGCTCGCCCGCGTTGCGGCGCAGAAGGCGTACGCGTATTCGGGTCTTGGCCCCGCGGACGTCGACGTCGCCGAGGTGCACGACGCGTGCTCATTCTGCGAGATTTATCAGGCCGAGATGATGGGCTTTTGTGAGATCGGAGAGGGCGGGCCCTTTGTCGCTTCGGGGGCGACGGGCCCGGGCGGAACGGTTCCCATCAACACGTCGGGCGGGCTGGTGTCCAAGGGACACCCCGTGGGCGCAACGGGCCTGTCGATGCTCTACGAGCTCGCGAGCCAGCTCCGTGGCGAAGCCGGCGAGCGGCAGGTGGACGGCGCGAGGATCGCGCTCCAGGAGAACGGAGGCGGGGTGATCGGCCTCGAAGAAGCCGCCTGCTCGGTGATCCTCCTCGAGGGCCCCCGTGACTGACAGCGCGCTCCCCGACGACGTCGTCGCACCGGACGCAGTGCGCGACCCGCACAGCTTCTTCCGAAGGTTGCGGGAGGAGTCGCCGGTGCACTGGAGCCGGCGGCACCGCGCGTGGATCGTGACCCCATACCAGGACGTCATCGCCGGCTTTCGAGACGAACGTCTCTCCACAGACAATATCCGCCCACTCCAAGAGCGCATGTCGGCCGACGATCGCAGGCGTTTTGACCCGGCGGCGCGCATGCTGCGGGACTGGATGATCTTCAACGACCCGCCCGCGCATACCGCCCTGCGGGCTCCGGTGCGTACCGCGTTCAAGCCGCGCGCGGTCGCGGCGCTGCGCCCGGCCCTCGAGGCGCGAATCGACGAGCTTCTCGACGCGGTTGCCGCGAAGGGGCGTTGCGATCTGGTCCGCGAGTTCGCGTTTCCCTTTCCCGCCGATGCCATCGCCATGTTGTTGGGGGTCCCCGCCGACGAGCGGGAACGGTTCAAAACCATGTCACGGCGGCTCGGTGCCCTGGTGACCGGGAAGGTGGGCCGCGGCGACGCCTGGGAGCGAGCGCTCACGGCCGAGCGGGAGTTCCGCG